>OLPY01000473.1_pt1 | contig 34609 bp, 30 predicted proteins | sample 1672481 | NCBI WGS metagenome assembly OLPY01 (sample SAMEA3136691, study PRJEB25190) | human gut metagenome | biome: human gut; feature: human-associated habitat; material: faeces | place: Austria | collected 2013 | reverse complement strand
ATTCGGGAATTACAGCATTTTAGTCACTGTAAAAACTGATTATTTGGTTTTGTACATTTCTTCATAATATTTCTGATAATCACCACTGGTCACATTCTTCATCCAGTCTTCATGCTCGAAGAACCATTCAATAGTCAGACGGATACCATCTTCAAAGCATGTCTCCGGATACCAGCCAACTTCTTCTTTGATCTTATCCGGTGCGATCGCATAACGGCGGTCATGTCCTTTACGATCTTCTACATATGTGATCAGATTTTCGCTTACAAGAGCTTTACGTGGATCATTATCCGGAAGCATTTCCTGTAATGTATCCAGAATAATGTGGATGATCTGGATATTCTGTTTCTCATTGTGTCCACCGATGTTGTAGGTTTCAAACAGGCGACCTTTTTCCTGTACCATGTCGATGCCCTTTGCATGATCCATTACATACAGCCAGTCACGTACGTTCTTACCATCGCCATATACCGGAAGTTTCTTTCCCTGAAGTGCATTGTTGATGATCAGCGGAATCAGTTTTTCCGGGAACTGATATGGTCCGTAGTTATTGCTGCAGTTTGTGATGTTTGCCGGGAATTTGTAAGTATCCATATAGGATTTTACCAGCATATCAGAAGATGCCTTACTTGCAGAATATGGGCTGTGCGGATCATATGGAGTTGTCTCATAGAAGAAGCCGCCATCTTCCTCAAGGGAACCATACACTTCATCTGTAGAAACATGCAGGAATTTCTTGTCCGGTTTAAAAGTTCCGTCAGGAAGTTCCCATGCAGATTTTGCTGCATTCAGCATAACCAGTGTACCAAGTACATTTGTTTTTACAAATACTTCAGGGTTACGGATACTTCTGTCCACATGACTCTCTGCTGCAAAATGAACAACGCGGTCGATATCATTTTCATCAAAGATTTTCATGATTGCTTCACTGTCACAGATATCAGCTTTTACAAATGTATAGTTTTCACGATTCTCGATGTCCTTAAGATTCTCAAGATTTCCCGCATATGTCAGTTTATCTACATTAATGATACGAATCTCATTGTCATATTTCTGAAACATGTAATGAATATAGTTGGATCCGATAAATCCGGCTCCACCTGTTACAAGGTATGTTCTCATATTTTCTTTTCCTCCTGAAAAGCGCCCTCCTTTGGGAGAGCGCCCTGTATGCCAAAGTATGCAAGGGAATCTGCCAGTGGCAGGTTCTCTGTATTTTATTAGTTATATGCCGGGTCTGTCGGGTCAAAGTTCTTAGCTCCACGAAGTGGTGTAAGGGCTTTTCTTCCGAGAGGTCCTTTTAAGGCTTCATCAGACTTATAAATGCCATCGTAGATTTTGATTTCTGAACCATTGCAGTTATCAAATACCCATTTTGCATCTGCTACACAGCAGCGGATACATCCGTGAGATGCCGGATTACCAAGTCTCAGATACTCTCCAACCGGAAGGTTATGATCATTCTTCTCACCACATGCCACAGAGTGAACATAAATACCACCTACAACGTGTGATCCATACTGTCCCCATGACGGTCCCATCAAAGGCTGCCATCTGAGTGATCTCTTAACTGTAAAAGTTCCGGCCGGTGTCAGTGTGGTCGGGTTTCCTACAGAAACACGGATAGTCTTGATCGGAATCGTACGTTTCTGGTCTGCATATACAGTCATAACACCATTGACACGATCACAGCTCAGATAATATTTGCTGCGTTTGACTTCATTCGTTCTGTCATTTACTCTGTATCCCTTCTTATCAAAACGATACTGAATACCATTGATTTCTTTTATAGTATTTTTTACGTACTTTCCGGTCTTTGGATCCATGTAACGAACAAGATTTCTTGAGCTGTTTACTACAACCCAGCCGGACTCAATGAAACGGCCTCTGCCGTCAAGAGTACCATATACATCACCACGTTTGATCTTCTGGTTTGTCTGAGCCGCACAGTTTTTAAAGTAGAAGTAATACTTGTGACCACCACAGCTTACCCTTCTCCATCCATTTACATAGAGGCTTCCGTTTCTAGATGCGCAGTAATATTTCTTATTGAATTTGATCCACTGGCTCTTATAAACTTTACCTCTATATGCCTTTTGGGTAGATCTCTGGAAAAAGTAATATTTACTTCCGATCTTTGTCAGACCACTTGCCATAGAACCGTCTGCTTTGTAGTATCTTCCGCTTACCCATGTATTCAGGAGCATATTTCCTTTTTTGGAGAAATAGAACCATCCTTTGAATTTACCTTTTACAGTAACTTTCTGAATTCCTTTTATCTCCTGTACACGGCCTGCTGTCTTACCGAAATAATAATATCTGTTTCCGGCTCCTTTGCAGAGTGCCCAGCGCTTTTTCCATGTTGCACGGCGGCCGTCTGATGTGAAGTAGTATCTGTATTTACCGTATTTTACAAGTTTTTCTCTGTAAACTACACCATTTTTATTGGACAAATAATAGTACTTATTAGCTGCCTTTACCATTTTGCCTTTGATCAGATAGCCATTTGCATCAAGGAGATAATAATTATTGCTGTCTGCTAAAACTTTGTAAGCTCCGATTCCTTTTTTCTGGTAACGTCCATCAGAACCGAAATAACGCCACTGTACACCCTTCTTGGTGTTTTCGCCTACCCATGCATTACGCACCATCTTACCGGGAATATCACTGGAATTTGCAGCATTGCTGAAGCTGTAGATTGCTTTGTCAATAGTACGGGTACCAACATACGGCTTTCCGCCGCTCAGCAGGAAATAAGAATCTCCGTCAATCGTGTAGATCTTGTTTGGAGCGATTGTCTCCTGTTTACCGTCACTGCCATAGTAATTGAACACCTGATCAGCTGCATTCCATTTCCATGCATTTGTAATTTTCTGACCGAGTTCAGAGTTATATGGAGTGATTGCATCTGTTCCCAGATCTTTTGTTACGTTTACTTCATCGGAAGTCTTAAAGTAGTAATAATCATTCTCTACCTGGCTTCTTCCTGTAACAAGATATCCATCCTCATCAAATGTATAGTATCCTTCAGCCAGCTCTGTATTTGCACTGTCTGTATTCATTGTAGTAACTTTTACAAGACCATCTGCAGAAGTAAAATACGGAGAAGTTGCCTGTGCTGCTGCCGCATCCTGTGATTCTGCTGTTTCGGCAGATGCTTCATCCTGTGATTCTATTGCAATTTCTGCATCCTGATTTTCTTCTGAAGCAACAAGTACTTCATCATCAGATGCATTCTCTGCTGCAGGTGCTTCTGCGGATTCCTCACTCTGTACTACAACCGGTTTTGCAACAGGTTTTTCCAGCTTCCACTTGCCGTTTTCTTCGATCCATCTGTTTTCTTTTACGGCTGCTTCCTGACCATCCAGCCATTCAGCAGCAATCTGATCAGATGAATCTTCTGAACCTGTAGTTTCATCCAGACCATATATCTGAATGTCAACTGCTTCATCCTCTGAACTAAATGCATCAGCTTCTGATTCCTGTTCATTGGTCTCTTTTGCATCATCTGTGCTGGTGTCTTCATCAGATCCCATATCAATCTGTACATCGTCTGCCCCTGTATCATCAGGCTCCACAACTACTGCATCATCCGAAGAACCTTCATCTGCTGTATCATCAAATACAGCCACTTCTGAAACATCTGCCGCAGCTGTCTCAGCTGTAAAATCAGCCTCACTGGCAGCACTTGCTTCTGCCGCCATGGACAGGCACATTGTCAGACTCAACATTATTGCCACAACTCGTTTCTTCACAACTACTCCTCCTATTTCCCTTTTGTTAAAAATCTATTCACCAAGACCTCCGCTGATTGCATCAGTCAAAGCTTTCATTGCTTCCTGCTCATCTGCGCCATCACAGATCAGTTCAATCTCATCACCGCATTTTACACAGGCACCCAGAACGCTCAGAACACTTTTCGCATTGGCCGTTCCGCCTTCAAATTCAAATGTGATTGCAGACTGATATTTCATTGCTTCATTACACAAATTTCCGGCCGGCCGTAAATGCAGGCCTGACGGATTGTTGATTATTATTTTCTGATTGACCATTTTTTATCTCCTGTCAGCTGTTTCCTTCTGCTGTGGAAATCACAGATACTTCCACACCTGTTGTCACATCATCTACAAGTTCATATCCGTCCGGTATCTCAATGCTCACCGGCACCTCATGGCTGCCTTCTTTCACATCACTCAAATCTATAGAGGCTTTTATCTGATCTTCTGTAAGATCATCAAGTGAACTTTCTGTCTTCTGGACGCGAACTTCTATATTTGCGGTATCAAAAGATACCTGCATACCATCCGGAGCATGATTCACTACGATATTTTTCGTAGGGACTTCACATACACTGCTTCCAATCGGTAATACATTTACCCGGACAAACATGTCTTCGCTGGAATCACTGGTCAGTTTCAGTCCATCCGGAAGATAATCTGAAATGTTGATTTTTTCTTCAAAATCACTGTCCCTGTCAGAAATATCCGCAACATAATCAGGAATTGTAATCGTATTGTTCTGCTCTTTCAGGGTAGCAAGTCCTTCTTCACTTCCTGCAACACTGACCACATTTGGCGTAGTACTTACACTTTCTACCTGATAGCCGGATTTCGGAGAGCCGCTGTATCCTGCTTTGATTTTGACATCTGCCTGTACCTTCCAGAGTTTTGCAGTTACATATACTCGTGAAACGTTCAGGTAACTCATATCAGAATCTGTAAATTCTTCGCCATTCTTATCAATAATTTTTACATCTTTTTCTGTGGTAATGTCTTCTGTCGCACCATCCACATCAATAGACGCATTTACTTTATCTATTTTATTAATCAGAGAAGTCGGTCCTGTAATTTTAATTTTCTCCGGATTCGAAGTAAGTGAACCTATCTCATATCCCCTGTCCGGCTTTGTGTTATTTGTTGTAACGTTAACTACAAATTCCTGAGTATCTTTATCCTCCAGATGAAGGCTGAGATTCTGAGGGCTGACTTCTATATTGTCCTGCAGAATACGGTCGCATGATACCGTGATCGGAACCATTACCGGGTCTGTGTTCAGGCTGACCGCCTGCTGAAGATCTGCCACTGCCCGAATATCATCCAACGATATTCTGTCAAGGATTTTTCTCTGTGCCTTGATCGTCACACGAATCGGAACCTGTTGTTCATCCTGCATGCACATCTTGCCATCAGCATCTATATACGCTTCATTCAAAAGCTGTACATCCGATATAACAAAAGACTTCGTACCGATCGGGTTATTTACGTTTACTACAAACAGCCACACCAGTATCGCAATCACAAAAGAAAGAATTTTCAGGCCTAAATTATTTCCCAGTTTTTTCTTCATGCTTCACTCTGCCCTTCAACAACTGTCTGAATCGGTTATTATCTACGACTTTTTTGTTCTGCGCTTTCTCCAGAACTTCCCGTAATTGTGTACTGCTGATATTTCGGATCAGCCTGCCCCCCTGCGCCACAGATACCTGTCCGGTTTCTTCGGATACGATGATCGTAACGGAATCTGTCACTTCACTGATTCCCACTCCGGCACGATGTCTTGTTCCAAGCTGCTTACTGAGTTCCATATTATCAGAAAGCGGCAGATAGCAGGTTGCAGCCACAATACGGTTTTCTCTTACAATGACCGCTCCGTCATGAAGCGGTGTATTATGTTCAAAAATATTGATCAGAAGCTGACTTGTCAGGATTGCATCGACATTAATGCCTGTTCTGACATACTCGTCCAGACGGATTTCCTGTTCAATAACGATCAGGGCACCTGTCTTGACTTCTGCCATATCATAACATGCTTTGATCAGTTCATTGACCGTCTTGTCCGTAAAACGTTCCTTTACTTCTTTTCCTGCATCAAACGGAATAATTGATGCCATGATTTTTTTCTGACCGAGCTGTTCGATCACCTTACGTAGTTCAGGCTGGAAAATAACAACTATCGCCGTGATCAACGCGCCTGCCAGGCGAGATACGATCCACAGGATCGTATTCATCTTGAAAATATATGCTATGATCAGAAATGCACCGATTACAAGGAGGCCTTTGAGCAGAGTATATGCGCGGGTAAATTTGATCCATACCATAAACTGATACACAAAAAATGAGATCAGAATGATTTCAATTACATCGATAATACTGACAGACGGCAGATTAATATCTGATAAGTACCTTGCCAATATATCTGTAATATTTCGCATAAACTTTCTTCTCCTTTTGCTGCAGATTTTTATGTAATACCAGAATCAGCCGGAATTTAAAGATCTTTCAGTGATTCTTCAAGCTTCTTCTCAAAATCAATATCATCGATATCGGCTTTTTCGACAACGGAAGCTTCTTCCTGAACCGGTTTCCGCTTTGCAGAACGCTTCTCAGATTTCGGCTCATTCTGGAAAAGCGGTGCTGTATAATCCGCTGTTTTCTCAGATGTTCTTCTTTCTTCTCTGTCCGCTTCACCGTTGATTTTCTTTATGCTTCTCTCAGAAGTAGCAACCAGAGCTTTCGGAACAGCTTTTACATAATAATAATAATCATCATCTTCGTATTCAAGCCGCTCTGTTCTGGTGTAGTCTCCACCAAAAACAAAAAATTCCAGTATGATTCCGATCAGAACCGCAACTACTGTATAGATGATCAGTGACACCATGGAAACCTCAACACCAATACTCATACTTCCCGCAAGCATAATCACAATGTAAAGTACACCACCTGCAATAATGGCAATTCGCCATGCATAATCCATCATACGGGTACGAATCAGATTTACTGCAAGAACAACCACTACAAATGCGATTACATTCAGCCACATCTCACCGTTTTTCATGAGACCATCCGCCAGAAGTGTGATCTTGCCCATAATATCAAGATCAGTTCCCATCAGAACCTGAGACTGTACTCTGATAAAACGTACGAAATAGTAGATGATCACGCCGCCTGCTGCAGGAAGTGCAGAAACAGCACTGCTCAGCAGACCGCATCCGACCGGAAGAAGTGCCGGAAGATCAAAACCAAATGCAAGTGGTGCAAAAATAAGAACCATATTTTTGCCATTGCTGAAACGCAGAAAAAGAATCATCATAAACAGAATCAGGACAATCATAAATCCTGCAACTTCGATTCCAAGCGCATAACTGTGTCCGATCATCAGTGCAAAACCTGTAAAGACCATCATACCTGATGGAAGAATACAGCAGATCAACGCAAGGATCAGAACTACAAACATGTTGTCCAGAGCTCTCATATATCCCATATTGGTATTGATCCAAGTAAAATAGACCGCTGCAAGAATAAATTTCAGCAGAGGCAGCAAGTATATTTCATACTGTGCATATAATCCTTTTAATTTTTGTTTAAATTCCAGTAATGCTGTCATTTGCGATACCCTCCTGCGGCTCCTTTGCCGGATGCTTTTCTTTCTTCCCGGGCATAGATCTTGCTCAGTGAAGTCAGCTGACTGTAGTACTCCCTGACACTCTTCTTTGCACGGTAATATTTGACCGAATACTGTATATAGGTCAAAACAGAATAGAACACAAGAACAACCAGATAGCCGATAATAATATAAGCACCAAGCGCCACCAGATTCATCTTATGAATATTTTCCAGAAGATATTCCCCGAAATAAACAGCTACAGCTGCCACAATCAGCACATATCCGATTGTTATGAGAAAAAAGTTCTTAATCAGTGCCAGCCCAATATAATCACTTCTGTAATATCGACTGACAGGAAGATATTTTCTGCCCTTACCCTGCTCATACATGGCAAGCTTTGTCATTATCTTGACCTTTTCTTCATTGATCATATTCTGCTCCTCATAAACTCTATTTCTTATTTTAATAATGTAACTATTCAGTAGATACAGTATCCCGCGAGGTGTTTTGGCATGCTTTTTGCCAATATCCCGAGACATACAAGACAAAATGCTATCACCGAAAGTGATTTGGAATGCATTTTGGCTCGTAACTGTGAAAGTACTGAACAGTTACAAAATAATCATATTTGGATTAATTGTAACATATATCCACAACCATGAAAAGTGTTTTTTCTCCAGTCTACAGCTGTCCGATGCATAAAGTAACGAAATAAATTTCCCCGGCACCACTTTCTTTCAGACATTCTGCAAGCGTTTCAATCGTGCTCCCGGTCGTATAAACATCGTCGACTATCAGAATCCTAAGCCCCCTCACGGATTCCGTAATCTGAAAAGCATCCTTCAGATTTCTCATGCGCTCGACCGCATTCAGTTTTTTCTGAGATTTTGTCTCTCTTTTCTTTACAGCAAGCCCTGCAGCTACCGGAATCTGTAAGAGTTCTCCGATTTTTTCCGCAAGATCTTCTGCCTGATTAAATCCTCTGATACGTTTCTTGCGACACGTCATCGGTACAGGTACCAGTATGTCCGGACTCCAGCGCTTTATCTGCGTTCCGACATATCTGCAGATTTCTTCTGCATAATACCATCCATATTCCCGGCTGCCGTAATATTTGTATCGCAAAAGCGACTGTTTCATCTGCATATTGTATAGAAAAACGCCCCGTCCCTGACAAAATCCCCGTTTCCTGCTTTTACAGTCCGCGCAGTATTCTTCTGTCTCTGATACAGGTTTGCCGCATTTCAGACAGTAATGTTTCTCTATCAGATGAAAGCTTCCTCTGCATTCCGGACAGATATGAACCTTTTTTCCCGGCAATATTTTGTTACATGCCGGACACCGCGACGGATACAGTGCTTCCAGAAATAATTCTTTACCTTTCTGGAGGCATTCTGAAATCCCCGTGATTATAATTTTTTTATTCAGAATATGCCTTTCTCCCCGATGGCGCGCTCTCTTTATTCAGCTTCCTGAATTCTCCTGTCAAGGGAGCTGTATCTTCTCTGCTGTTTTTCGTTATTGATCATTTCGCGGAAAGTCTCTTCACTTCCGACCACTGTAACACATTTTCTTGCTCTCGTTACAGCAGTATAAAGAAGATTTCTGTTCATCAGCATCCGCGGACCCGACAAAATCGGAATGATCACTGCCGGATATTCTGAACCCTGTGACTTATGTATCGTAACCGCATAGGCAAGTTCCAGTTCGTCGAGCTGCTTAAACGTATACTGCGCATAACGTCCATCTTCAAATTCCACCTCTGCAAGCTCGGCAAATTCATTGATCATACGGATGATTCCTGTATCACCGTTAAAAACACCGACTCCCTTGTCTACCGGAATCCCATATCTGCCACGCACTTCCCACTCAAGCTGATAGTTATTACGAATCTGCATGACTTTGTCACCTTCACGAAAAAGTCCCTGTCCGATTTCTTTTTCTTTTTTGGACGGATCCGGTGGATTAAGATATCTCTGTAGAATCTGGTTCAGACGTTCCACACCCAGAAGGCCTTTACGCATCGGTGTAAGTACCTGTATCTCAAACGGCTTTGCTTCGACATATTTTGGCAGTTTTTCCTGAATGAGTGCAATGACAACACGAATAATAATGTCTGCATCATATCTTTTCAAAAAGAAAAAATCACGGCTTTTGTTGTTGATCTCAACCTGTTCTCCACGATTGATCTTATGTGCATTCACGACAATATCACTCTCAGATGCCTGACGGAAGATTTTCGTCAGTTCTACAACCGGAAACTGTCCGCTTCGGATAATATCTCGCAGAACATTTCCCGGACCGACACTCGGAAGCTGGTTCTCGTCACCGACCAGAATCAGTCTTGTTCCTGCAGTCACTGCCATCAGAAGAGAATGCATCAGATGAATATCCACCATAGACATCTCATCTATGATGATCACATCTGCTTCCAGCGGATTCTCCGCATTTCGTTCAAAATGAACCGGCTGTCCTTCCCGGTCATCTTCCGGCATTCCGGTCAGCTCCAGCATACGGTGAATAGTCTGTGCCTCATATCCGGTTGCCTCCGTCATACGCTTCGCAGCTCTGCCGGTCGGTGCTGCCAGCCGAAGCTCCGCACCTTCACTTTCAAAGAAGCGGATAATTGCATTGATCGTTGTCGTCTTACCTGTACCGGGACCTCCTGTCAGTACCAGAAGTCCATGTCCGGCAGCTTCTTTGACTGCTTTTTCCTGCATCTCATCCAGCACCGTACCTGTCTCTTTCTGGATCTGGCTGATCCTGCGCTCAACACGCTCTTCATCCTCCGGACAGTCAATATCCAGTTCCCGTAGCATCCGGGCTGTATTTAATTCCAGATAATAATACTGTGCCGGATAAACAAGTACCTGTCCTTTTTCTTCTTTCTGAATGATCTTTCGTTCCATCGAAAGGTCTACCAGATGTTTCTCCATGTAAGAAGCATCTACTCCGAGAAGCTGCTCCGCTCTCTTAAAAAGTTCTTCCTTGGGCAGATATACATGTCCTTCCCCACCTGCCTGCAAAAGAGTATACGACAACCCACTCTTTATCCTGTAATCTGAATCTGTATGAATTCCGATCCGATATGCAATCTCATCGGCTATCTTAAATCCGACGCCACTGATATCATCCGCCAGGCGATATGGATTTTCCTGTAAAACACTGTACACAGAATCCCCGTATTTCTGATAAATCTTTGCTCCGAGGTTCAGAGAGATTCCATATTTTTGCAAAAACATCATAACTTTTCGCATTTCGGATTTCTCTGCAATCTGTATTGCAATCTCGTGTGCTTTTTTCTCACTGATTCCCTTGATTTCTGCAAGACGCTCCGGCTCTTCTTCAACAATCCGAAGTGTATCTGATCCAAAATGCCGCACGATCCTGCCTGCCAGTGCTGCACCTATACCCTTAATAGCGCCGGAACCCAGATAGCGTTCCATAGCCATGGCATCTTCCGGCATCTTCTCTGTCAGCCGCACTGCCTGAAACTGTTTGCCGTATACGGGATGCTGTATAAAGTTTCCCTCTGCCTCGATCGATGCTCCCTGCGTAATGACCGGAAATGTACCGACACAGGTCAGTTCATCCTCGTCTTTTACACCTTTCAGCACCATCACTGTATATCCATTGTCTTCGTTCCGGAAAATGATATGATCAATATATCCGGTCACACATTCACTCATACCTGCCTCTTTCTTCCTGTTTTCTTTCGGAATTTCTCTTCAAACCATAATACAGCAAAAAGCCAGAATATTTATGATACACTTCACAAATACTCATGGCTTTTATCTAATGCCGGTCAGGCATCCATTCTGTTCATTATTTCCGCATACATCCCTGTACCCACAGCCACAACATGCATCGAATCCTGAACAGTCAGTGTATTGACTCCTGTCCTCTGTTCGATCAGTGTGTCCATGCCTTTAAGAAGTGCGCCACCACCTGCCAGAACGATTCCCCGATCGACAATATCTGCGACCAGTTCCGGCGGTGTTTTTTCAAGAATGCCATGGACAGCTTCTACGATCTGTCCTGTAGCATCCTTAAGAGCCTCACGGATTTCTTCTGATGTAAGTTTTATTTTTTTCGGAAGACCGGTAAGTACGTTTCTTCCTTTTACTTCCATGACCTGAGGGTTTACTTCCTCGATTGCAGTTCCGATTCTGACTTTGATCGTCTCCGCGGCATCTTCACTGATAAACAGCCCATGCGTCTTGCGAATGTAGCTGATGATAGCCTGATCAAAAGAATCCCCTGCCACCTTGATCGTCGAAGAAACTACCACACCGCCAATTGAGATCACCGCAATATCTGTCGTTCCTCCTCCGATATCCACGATCAGGTTTCCAAATGGTTTCGTGATGTCCACTCCGGCTCCGATTGCTGCCGCGATCGGTTCTTCTACGAGATAAACTTCACGCGCTCCCGCCTGATATGTTGCTTCTTCTACGGCTTTGCGCTCGATCTCCGTGATTCCGCTCGGTACGCAGACACTGATTCGCGGCTTACGAAACGCCCGGCGTCCCATTGCCTTTGTGATAAAATATTTCAGCATTTTTTCCAGCACCACAAAGTCCACGATCACTCCCTGGCGGATTGGTCGGATCACTTCCATGTTGGAGTTCACATGATTACTCATCTGTTTTGCTTCTTCTCCGATCGCACGGATCTTCTCAGTATCTTTATCATATACAACGACAGACGGCTCCTGCAGTACAAGACCTTTGCCTGTAGAATATACAAGACAGTTCGTCGTTCCAAGATCTATTCCTATATCATTTGCAGGCATAAAAATCCCCTTCCGTAACAATTCCAAATCTTATATCAGAAATTATTATAAACAACTTTCACCAAAATGAAAAGCCCCTGTTTCTCCCTGTACTTGTTACTGTTCACTCCGTTCACAGTAACCTGTATTTACTTAAGATATTTCGCCACATACTGGCCGGTATAAGAATCCGGGCATCCTGCAATTTCTTCCGGTGTACCAGTTGCAACGACCGTGCCGCCACAGTCGCCGCCTTCCGGCCCCATGTCAACAATGTAATCCGCGGTTTTGATAACATCCAGATTATGTTCAATGACTACGACCGTATTTCCATTTTCGGTCAGTCGCTGCAGGATTTCCACCAGCTTGTGCACATCTGCAAAATGGAGTCCGGTTGTCGGCTCATCCAGAATATAGATTGTACGTCCGGTGCTTCTCTTACTCAGTTCTGTTGCAAGCTTGATTCTCTGTGCCTCACCGCCGGAAAGCTCCGTAGACGGCTGTCCCAGACGGATATAAGAAAGTCCTACATCATAGAGTGTCTGGATCTTTCTGCGGATAGACGGAATATTCTCAAAGAAAGTCAGTGCTTCTTCCACCGTCATATTCAGGACATCATAAATACTCTTATCTTTATATTTGACTTCCAGCGTCTCTCTGTTGTAGCGTTTGCCTTTGCATACTTCGCACGGTACATAAACATCAGCAAGAAAATGCATCTCGATCTTGATGATACCATCTCCACTGCAGGCTTCACATCGCCCGCCCTTGACGTTGAAACTGAAACGGCCTTTCTTGTAACCTCTTGCCTTTGCATCTGCTGTCGATGCAAACAGATCACGGATCTGATCAAACACACCTGTATAAGTAGCCGGATTAGATCTCGGTGTCCTTCCGATCGGTGACTGATCGATGCTGATCACCTTATCAAGCTGATCCAGCCCCTGAATCGCTTTGTGTTTACCCGGAATCACTCTTGCACGGTTCAGATCGCGTGCCAGTGTCTTGTACAGGACCTCGTTGATCAGAGAACTCTTGCCGGAGCCGCTCACACCTGTCACACACGTCATAATGCCAAGCGGAATATCAACATTTACCTGTTTCAGATTGTTTTCTGCTGCTCCCCGGATCTTCAGCCATCCGGTCGACGCTTTACGTTCAGAAGGTACCGGGATCTTGTACCTGCCACTTAAATATGCCCCTGTCACAGAACGCGGATTCTTCATAAGTGCCTCAGCTGTGCCGATTTCTACGAGTTCTCCACCATGTTCGCCGGCTCCCGGTCCGATATCCACCACGCAGTCTGCCGCACGCATTGTATCTTCATCATGCTCGACCACGATCAGACTGTTTCCGAGATCGCGAAGGCGCATCAGCGCACGAAGAAGTCTGTCATTGTCTCTCTGATGAAGACCGATACTTGGCTCATCCAGAATGTACGCAACTCCGACCAGTCCGGAACCAATCTGTGTCGCAAGTCGGATTCTCTGCGCCTCGCCACCGGAAAGCGTCGCTGTCGCACGGCTCAGAGACAGGTAATCCAGTCCGACTTCTGCAAGAAAACCTACTCTTGCACGGATTTCTTTCAGAATCTGTTTTCCGATCAGCTCCTGTTGCTCCGTCAGCTTCAGTTCTTCCATAAAAACTTTAAGTTTCGCTATGGAAAGTGCAGTCAGCTCATAGATATTACGTTCACCCACAGTTACTGCCAGAGATTCCTTTTTCAGACGCTGGCCTTTACAGGACTTACACGGAGTAATGCGCATAAAAGTTTCGTATTCCTGCTTCATCGCATCAGATCCTGTCTCACGGTATCTCTGCTCAACATTTTTAATCAGGCCCGGGAAAGCAACATCATAGATTCCCTCTCCTCTCTGACCTTTATAATAAACCTTGACTGCATGACCGTTTGTACCATGGATCAGAATATCTTTTATCTTGTCCGGGTAGTCTTCAAACGGTGTGTCCAGACTGAACCTGTATTCTTTTGCAAGAGCATCCAGAATTGCTCTCGTAAAGCTTCCCTTATCCGTACAGGACTGCCAGCCCATTACAGCGATCGCGCCCTGCGAGATGCTTAAGGATTTATCCGGTATCATCAGATCAATGTCAAATTCCATTTTGTATCCGAGACCAAAACAGTCCGGGCATGCACCGAACGGATTGTTGAAGGAAAAACTTCTCGGTTCAATCTCATCAATACTGATCTGACAATCCGGGCATGCAAAACTCTGACTGAATGTACGGATATTACCATCCATCGTATCGACCATAAGAAGCCCGTCTGACAGATCCAGCACTGTCTCAATAGAATCAGACAAGCGCTTTTCGATTCCCGATTTGACCACCAGACGGTCTACAATAACCTCAATATTATGCTTGATATTCTTATCCAGCTTGATTTCCTCGGAAAGTTCATAAAGATTGCCATCAATCTGCACCCTTACATAGCCACTTTTCTTTGCCTGTTCCAGAAGTTTTGCGTGGGTACCCTTACGACCGCGGACAACCGGTGCCAGCAGCTGCAGTTTCGTCCGCTCCGGCAGTGCCATAATATGGTCTACCATCTGATCGACAGTCTGCTTCTTGATTTCTTTGCCGCATTTCGGGCAGTGAGGAATACCGATACGTGCATACAACAGTCGAAAATAATCATAAATTTCCGTAACGGTTCCTACTGTAGAACGCGGGTTTCTGTTGGTTGATTTCTGGTCAATAGAGATTGCCGGAGGAAGTCCCTCGATCGATTCCACATCTGGTTTTTCCATCTGTCCCAGGAACTGTCTCGCATATGACGACAGAGATTCCATGTACCGTCTCTGCCCTTCCGCATAAATTGTATCAAAAGCCAGCGAAGACTTACCGGAACCACTGACACCTGTCAGTACCACAAATTCGTCCCTTGGAATGTCCACACTTAAATTCTTAAGATTGTTGACATTTGCCCCTCTGATCTTAATAAATTTTTTCCCCGATGTTCGTTCTGCCATCTTTCTCTCCTCTGTCACTCATCCAGCAAAAAATCTGCCAGAATATGGTTGCTCACATGTATTCCCTTACGTGTGAGTCGCCATTTTGTCTCTATATGTTCCATAAATCCTGTTTCTTCATATTTTTGCAGGATATCTCCGTAAATATCCATAAGCCGGACATCAAAATTTTCTTCAAATTTTTTTTCAGAAATACCCTCTGTCATCCGAAGACCAAGAAACATAAATTCTTCGATCTGCTCATTGCGTGACAGAACTGTCACATCTTTACGGATTTGATCCGGATTTCTGCTCTCTTTCAGATATTCCTGCATCTGATGCGTATTCGAAAAACGCATTCCCCCGTAAAGAGATGAAGCGCCCAGACCAAATCCCAGGTATTCAAGGCGCTGCCAGTATCCTGCATTATGCCGGCACATATATCCCTGCTTCGCATAGTTTGAAATCTCATACTGTCGATATCCATATCTTTCAAGAATCTCTGCGGTGTCCTCATACATCTGATACTCTGTGTCTTCATCCGGAAGATCAAGATTCTGTTCTGCAAATGGAGTTCCCTCTTCGATAATAAGACTGTATGCCGAAATGTGTTCAGGATTTAATTCTGCCACCTGATACAGATGCTGCCGCCATGCCTCACCGGTCTGACCCGGAATAGCAAACATCAGATCAATATTGATATTAGAAAATCCTGCTTTTCTCGCCCATTCATAGCTCTTCAGAAATTCTTCATAACTGTGGATCCTGCCAAGCAGCTTTAATTCTTCTGCATCTGTCGACTGCAGTCCAAGACTCAGCCGATTGATTCCGACATTGCGGTAAATCGTCAGCTTCTCCAGATCTACTGTCCCCGGATTTGCTTCAATCGTTACTTCCGCATCCTCACAGAAAAAAAATTGCTCCTGTAAAGTCCTCATAATAGAAGCAATCGCTTCTGCTTTCAGTGCGGAAGGTGTTCCACCTCCGATAAAAACAGAAACGATCTCATAGTCCTCTGTATGCTCTGCCGCACGAATTTCTTTCAGCAAAGCTTCTATATATCTGTCCTTCGTCTCTTCATCCGATGGGCCGGAAAGGAAATCACAGTACTGGCATTTACGGACACAGAACGGGATATGAACATACAGCTCGAGGGGAATTCTCCTGTTATTCTTCACTGTTATCCCCCTGATCTTCGGAATCATATGAATCTTCGGAATTATCATCCTGATCTGAACTGTCAGATTCACTTATATTTTCAGAATCATCCGTACTGCTCGAATCATCTGTATTTTCAGAATTGTCAGTATTACCTGAATCTGCGGTACTGTCCGTTGATGTCGTTACACCCGGATTCTCTGCCGCATAGATATTCACCATCGTAACATCACCGTTCGTCGTTACTGCTGCAGAATCGACCTGCTCCGGTTCAGGTGTCGGAGATGGCGTCGGTGTGATGCTGATCTTAAGAACCTGCTCCGATGCCGGATCTGTCTTTTTCTTTCCACAGCCACATCCGGCAAGCGTCACACAACAAACCAGTATACATAATATAAGCACTGTTTTGAACAATCTGATTTTCATAGTCCTCTCCCCTTTCTTCGGGAACAAAGATTATTTGTAACTGTTCAGTACCCTCACAGTTACGATTATTTATCATCCAGTTTCAATACACTCATGAAGGCTTTCTGCGGAATCTCCACATTACCTACTTGACGCATTCGTTTCTTACCTTCCTTCTGTTTCTCCAGAAGTTTCTTTTTACGGGAAATATCACCACCATAGCACTTTGCAAGTACATCCTTACGCATGGCACGTACGGTCTCTCTGGCAATGATCTTGCTTCCGATTGCTGCCTGAATCGGAATTTCGAAGAGCTGTCTCGGAATTTCTTCTTTAAGCTTCTCACACATCTTGCGTCCACGCTCATAAGCAGTATCAGCATGCACGATGAAAGAAAGCGCATCGACTTCTTCTTTATTGACAAGGATGTCTAGCTTCACAAGCTCACTACGCTCATAGCCACACAGCTCATAATCAAGAGAAGCATATCCTCTGGATCGGGATTTCAGCGCATCAAAGAAGTCGTAAATAATCTCATTCAGCGGAAGTTTATATTTCAGAAGTGCACGTGTTTCTTCCATATATTCCATACCTTCATACTGTCCACGACGTTCCTGACAGAGATCCATGATCGCACCGATAAATTCTGTCGTCACCATGATCTCAGCATTTACCATCGGCTCTTCCATATATTCAATTTCAGACGGATCCGGAAGATTCGACGGGTTCGTCAGCTCGATAACATCTCCGTTTGTCTTGTATACCTTGTAGACTACACCCGGTGCTGTCGTTACAAGGTCAAGATTATATTCTCGTTCCAGACGTTCCTGAATGATTTCGAGATGAAGCAGTCCCAGAAAACCACAGCGGAAACCAAAACCGAGAGCAACGGATGTCTCCGGCTCAAAAAACAGTGATGCATCATTGAGCTGAAGCTTCTCCAGCGCATCACGGAGATCACCATACTTCGCACCATCTGCCGGATACAGACCACAGTATACCATCGGCTGTACTTTCTTATAACCCGGAAGTGCCTCAGCACATGGTCTCTCATTATCAGTAACAGTATCACCCACACGGGTATCACCAAGATTTTTAATGCTTGCTGTAATATATCCAACCATACCGGCAGTCAGCTCATCACACGGAATAAACTGTCCTGCGCCAAAATATCCTACTTCAACAACCTCTGTCGTAAATCCGGTTGCCATCATACGGATCTGTGTGCCTTTCTTTACGCGTCCGTCCATAATACGGCAGAATACAATAACACCCTTATAAGCATCATAAATTGAGTCAAAGATCAGCGCCTTCAGCGGTGCATCTACATCCCCGTGAGGTGCCGGGATCTTCGTCACGATCTGCTCAAGCACTTCACCGATATTCAGTCCGGTCTTCGCAGAAATACGTGGAGCATCCTCTGCCTCAAGTCCGATCACATCTTCGATCTCACTGACAACACGATCAGGATCCGCGCTTGGCAGGTCAATCTTATTGATGACCGGAAGGACATCCAGGTCATGATCCAGCGCAAGATATACATTCGCAAGTGTCTGTGCTTCGATTCCCTGTGCCGCATCTACGACCAGTACTGCGCCGTCGCAGGCAGCAAGACTTCTCGACACCTCGTAGTTAAAATCGACATGTCCGGGAGTATCTATCAGGTTGAAAATGTATTCTTCCCCGTCACTTGCCTTATATACGATTCGTACGGCCTGTGACTTGATCGTAATTCCACGTTCCCTCTCAAGTTCCATATTATCAAGAACCTGAGACTGCATCTCACGCTCGGTCAGTGTACCCGTCTGCTCAATAATACGGTCTGCCAGTGTGGATTTCCCGTGGTCTATATGTGCAATAATGCAGAAATTGCGGATTTTGCTCTGATCTATCATTCTGCGGTGTTCCTCCTTATGTATCTGACTGTTATTTCAAATAAGTTCTTTCTTATATAATCTTTCTATAATAAAGAATTGTATCACGGGCATTATAGCATAGAAATTTACCTTTAGTCCAGTTCTTCCGCCACTTCTGTCTCTGTATGCTACCATTATACAAACATACGTTCTAGTTTGCAAGTCTTTCTTTTTGAAACTTCATTTTTATTTTCCCTGCAGCACCCGATCCAGAATATCTGCAAACGGCTCCATCGCATTTTTTACCTCCTGCACAGTATTTGTCTGTGCCCCCGCTTCCAGAAGCAGTGCACGCGGACGCAGATGCAGATTATAACGAAGTCCCGCAAGATAAATCCCCCTGTAAAGTTCCGGATAATAAAGCGCCGCCTGATATTCCAGCTGAAATGAAAATGCCAGATTGTCCTGAATATAAGGATTCGGAAGATATGAAAGATCTCCGCTGTTTATCGTATGGCTGAGTCCATTATAAAAAAGTAACTGTGCCGTCTCTTTTCCGTTGATCTCTGTCACCAGACGGCGGTCATCCGGTACACCGTCCCGATGCAGATCGATCACCACCTGTATGGAAGGATTTTCTTTCAGAACAGGCTCCAGCCATGCCCGTGCATAATCATATGCTTTGCTGCGATCAAGCTCACCTCCCGCAAGGTCAAACTTTTCCGTCACATGCATCACCTGATAGCCGTACGTTTCTGAAAGAAGTTTTGTGAGATAAGCTCCCACTCCGACGATCGTGTCTTCCTCTTTCCCTTCCCTTGAATCGCAGAAAGTCTCCTGTGAATGGCTGTGATAAATAAGAATCTGCGGTGCCTCTGTTTCTTTTTGCAGGGTAAGGTCTTCTGCCAGAAAAGAAGCAGCATTGATCTGCTCTGCCGTTGTTTCTGTAGCAGAATCTACAATGAAAAAATGATTCATCAGATAATCATAATCTGCCAGTGTTTCCGGTGCCAGATCGATTTCCGGCACCGGGACGACCTGCGCTGCCGCTGTTGCAGTCTCCTCTTCCGCAGGAGCTTCTGTCCTGACCGTCCGAACATTATCCTTCTCTGGTTTCGGAGTTTCTGTCACCTCCGATCTTTCTTCATTTTTAGCAAAATCCATAACTTGAGGCTTCTCCGTAATTTCCGGTGTCACTCTCGCATCTCTATTTTCTTCACGCACCATCTTTCCAAGATATCGCGTATTACTCTCCACCAGCTTTTCATATGTCTCCTGATCCTGTCTCTGCAGATCTTCCACGGCCTGTCCTTCCAGAAAACGATACAGCGGGAGCTGCCGGAATACATTTTTCTGCAGCGCAAATACTCCCGGCACAATCGCCAGAACCACAAATATACAACACTCCAAAACAAGATAAAGTACCTGCCGGACCTTTGACACAGGATCACCCCTTTCAGATAATCCTATGATATTTTTTTTCGGATTATACTTGACTGAACGCAATGTTCAGACCTTCAGATATTGTGAAACTCAGATATTTTATAGTTTCATCCACATCTTTCGGCGTAACAAACATACTGTACAGATTAGGAGCGATCATTTCGTCCAAAAACTCCTTCTGCTCCGTTTCCTCCAGTGTATCCAAAAGGTGTGCCATCGAATCATGAACGATCGTAGCTGCGTCCACCACAGTCGGCACACCGATTCCAATCACCTTCACCTGTAAATTTTCCTCCGTCAGACCATTTCTATGATTTCCGACACCCGAGCCCGGATGGATTCCCGTGTCCGTAATCTGTATCGTACGGCTGAGCCTGCGCACACTCCTTGCTGCAAGCGCATCAATTGCAACCACGACATCCGGTTTTGTCTCAGAAACAATTCCCTGCACGATCTCCGCAGTCTCCATACCGGTCTGTGCCATCACTCCGGGAGCGATTCCGCTGATCCGGTGCATTTTTTTATGTTTGATTCCACGCAACCCATATTCTTTTATAATATGGCGCGTCATCAGAAGATTATCCACAACCTGAGGCCCAAGCGCATCGGCAGTGATCGCTGCATTTCCCAACCCAATGACAAGGACCGACTTTTCTTTTTCCAGATCGATCAGTTTTCGCAGATGTGTCGAAATCTCTTCGGATATTTCCCTGTGATAGTCCTCATCCGGTGTCGAAAGCTCCGGTGCCTCGATCGTAATATACGTTCCCTGTGGCCGTCCCATGGATTTTGCCCCATTTTCCGTCACGATTTTTACAACTGTCGTCCGCACATCTTTTTCTTCATCGTATTCTTCATGTACCTCTACACCCCTTATTTCCGTATTTTCCTCCGCAAACCGTTCTGTTGTTTCAAGCGCAAGATCCGTCCTGATTCTTCTGCTCCCCGACATATCTGCATCCTCCTGTTTTTTCATTTTTTTGCTTTCTGTAATATTTATAAGAATTATCTGTAGTTTTTACGTGAATTATGTATTGACAATCCCTGCCAAATGTACTAATATATATAAGCATGTTTACAGAAGCGCCCGTGTCTGTTTCTGTAACAACGACACAATATCAGAATTTGAAACGGAGGTGTACCAATTGGCTAACATCAAATCTGCTAAGAAGAGAATTTTAGTAAACAGAACTAAAGCTGCAAGAAACAAATCTATCCGCTCTGCTGTTAAAACTTCTATCAAAAAAGTAGAAGCTGCAGTTCAGGAAAACAATAAAGCTGCTGCACAGGCTGCTCTTACAGAGGCTATCTCTACAATCAGCAAAGCAACTTCCAAAGGTGTTTATCACAAAAACAACTGTGCAAGAAAAATTTCCCGTCTTACTAAAGCTGTCAACAGCATTGGCTAATTCAGGAAGCACTTATTTTTAATTATAAGCTTATAATTAAAAGGACAGTCACAACCGTCAGTGACTGTCTTTTTTATTTCTATAAATCAGGCGGTCAGATCTCTTTACAAATCTGCCCGCCTTTTCTTCTTTTATTCGTATGATCAGCCGCCAAGTTCTACCATACGGTGAATGCAGCGTCCTGCCCCATCAACGATATCCTGCGGAAGTTCAATCACTTCTCCGCCCGTTCCTTTCAGACAATTGTAAATATCCATCAACGTTGTAATTTTCATATTCATGCAGGTAAGCATAACGGAAAGGGGATAAAACTGCTTATCCGGACATGCAAACTGCAGGTGTTCAACGATGCTGTTTTCTGTACCGATGATGAATTCTTTTGCATCGGATTTTTTTGCATAATCTATAATGCCTGTTGTAGAACCTATATAATCTGCCTGCTCAACTACTTCCTGACGGCATTCCGGATGAACAAGAAGAAGTGCCTCCGGATGCGCTTTTCGAGCTTTTTCGACATCTTTTGCACTGACAACAATATGTCTCGGACATCCACCTTTATAGAAAACAAAGGATTTTTCCGGAAGTTTTTCGGCTACGAATCTTCCAAGATTCGGATCCGGAATAAACAGAATCTTATCATTTTCAATCTTACTGCATATCTGAACCGCCGAAGAAGATGTCACACAAACATCACATTCTGTTTTCAGCTCGGAAGTCGTGTTGATATAAGCCACAACCGTATGATCCGGATGCTCTGCTTTCAGTTTACGGAGTCCCTCAAGATCAAGCTGCTCTGCCATCGGGCATCCCGCTGAAGGATTTGCAAGCCATACTTTTTTCTCCGGACTCAGTACTTTACATGTCTCTGCCATGAAACGGACGCCACACATGATCACACCTTTACATTTACTTTTTGCTCCCTGTACACTCAGTCCATAGGAATCCCCCATATAATCTGCAACTTCCAGTATTTCCTGTCCCTGATACGCATGTGCCAGAATACAGACATCCTGCTCTTTTTTCATTCGCAGGATCTCCTGCTGAATTTCCTGTATTGTCATAATTTTATATTACCTTTCTCTGTATGCTGCTCCCACGGCTGAAGTGGTGCAAGAAATCCTGCTTTCTCCAGCTGATTCCGGATCAGATCCAGCCTTTCCTCACTTGATGCTTCAATCAGATGATAATGATATCCTGAAGTTGCACTGCTGAGCACCGTAGAACGGCTGTTTTGCAGTGCCTGAATAAATTCTCTGACATCCTGTCTTGAGCGGATATCCATCTCCGCACTGACACGCCCGTAAACCCTGTGACTGATGCTGATATTTTTTACGTGTCCGCCGCAATCCACGATCAGATTCAGCTCCTGTGCTGCCTTGTCCTGACTGTGACGTACTTTGAATTCACGGGTACAGCTGCTGTCCTGCTCCATGACATAGCCTTTTGTTGTGGAGAGGATTCCCGGTGTGGATGCACGGATCACCGCCAGATCCTGCACGATCACCTGACGGCTGACCCCAAAACGTCCTGCCAGTTCTCTTGCTGCAATCGGAACTTCCGTCTGTTTCAGGATCTTTAATATTTCTCCGCGTCGTTCTCCTGTATTCATAGAATTTTCTCCTTATACCGCATGAAGGTTTTTCATGGAAATGTCAAGAATCGGAGCAGAATGCGTCAGCGCACCGCTGGAAACAAAATCAACACCGATCTCACAGATCTTCTGGATATTTTCTTTTGTGATGTTACCGGAGCATTCTGTCTGCGCTCTTCCGTCAATCAGTTCGACTGCCTGTTTCATAACTTCCGGTGTCATATTATCCAGCATGATAATGTCTGCACCTGCTTCAACTGCTTCTTTTACCTGATCAAGTGTCTCTACTTCTATCTCAATCTTGCGTACAAATGGGGCATATGCTTTTGCCATCTTGACTGCTTTTGCAACACTGCCCGCAGCTCCGATATGGTTGTCTTTCAGCAGGACACCATCAGACAGGTTGTATCTGTGGTTATGTCCGCCCCCGACTCTTACTGCATATTTTTCAAATACACGGCAGTTTGGTGTTGTTTTTCTTGTATCAAGAAGTGTCACATTACTTCCTTCAAGAAGCTTTGCCACCTGTCTGGTGTAAGTTGCAATGCCGCTCATTCTCTGCAGATAGTTCAATGCCACACGCTCACCGGAAAGAAGTACGCGGATATCTCCGGTTACCGTTGCCATCAGCTCACCTTTTTTTACTTCATCTCCGTCCTTGCAATGAAGATCAATTTCTGTCTTTTCATCAAGGATCGTAAATACTCTCGCGTAGATTTCCAGTCCGGCAACCACACCATCTTCTTTTGCGATCAGGTCAACGGTTCCCTTTGTGGCAGTCGGCATTACTGCATTTGTAGAAACATCCTCGCTTGTGATATCTTCCTGTAACGCCATACGGATTAACTGATCCGCCTGCATTTTCATTGTAATTTCATTCATGGCTCATTTTCATCCTTTCGATTTCCTTTAATACCATTTTGTGATAACCATCCAGTACTGCTTCTTTATCTTCATATGGTTTCATATCTACAGAACCGAGTCTGCACGGCTCATGCTTCTTTCCGAAAATTATATCATCTGCCGCTCTTCTTGCAAAGACCAGAGATTCCAGCAGGGAATTACTTGCCAGTCTGTTTTTGCCGTGAACGCCATTACAGCTCGTCTCACCGCAGGCGTACAGCCCCTCCATAGAAGTACGGCTTCCCAGGTCAACTTTGATCCCGCCCATGAAATAGTGCTGTGCCGGAACGACCGGAATCGGCTCTTTGCGTGGATCAAAACCTTCTTCAAGGCATCTGCGGAAAATATTCGGGAAATGTTTCATAATCGTATCTTCGCCCAACGGACGCATATCTTCCCAGACAAATTCTGTCTCATCTTTTTCCATCTGCCCGAAAATTTTCTGACTCAGAAGATCACGTGGCTGCAGCTCATCTGTAAAACGCTGTCCGTTCCTGTCATAGAGAAGTGCCCCTTCACCACGGACAGATTCGGAAATCAGAAATCTTCTGCCCGGCTTATGAGAATAAAGTGTTGTCGGATGAATCTGTATGTAATCAAGATGTTCAAGAACGACCTGATGTTTCATCGCAATTCCAAGGCCGTCACCGGCAATATGCGGAAAGTTCGTAGAGTTCTTATAAAGGCCTCCAAGTCCGCCGCATGCCAGTACAACGTTGGACGCATGTACCGGGTAAACCTCATTCTGCTCATCCATGATAACCACACCGCCGCAAATATTGTCGTCAGAAATCAGATCGACCATCGTCATGTATTCACAGATTTCGATGTTATCTCTGGTGCGTGCCTGTTCAAGTAAAGTCTGTGTAATCTGTTTGCCTGTGATATCTTCATAAAAAAGAATTCTCGGCTGGGAATGTGCACCTTCTCTGGTAAAATCAAGTTCTCCGTCCGGAGTTCTCGCAAATGTAACATTGCGCTGAAGAAGATCACGGATGATGCTGTTGGAGCTGCGGATCATAAGATCAACCGCTTTTTTGTCATTTTCGTAATGTCCTGCACGCATGGTATCTTCAAAGTAATCATTATAATCGTCTTCTCCGCGCAGCATGCAGATACCGCCCTGTGCAAGAAAAGAATCAGACTGATCCGCTTCCTGTTTGGTGATCATCAGGATGTTGGTGCGCTCCGGGAGGTTCAGGGCACAGTAAAGGCCCGCTGCTCCTGTTCCTACGATAATGACGTCGTAATTTTCTTTCATTTTTTGTGTCCTCGTACCGGTGATGCCGGATTTTCTTTTGGGTTTGGATTTGTGTTTTCTGTTTTGTGATTATACTACCCGACATGTTAGGTGTCAAGACACCTGTGTATATTATTGTAAAGGTGTAAAGAAATTTATATAAAACGACTGCACACAGGAAAATTTGTGATAGGGCTAAATGGATCCGAATGGAAAACGGCTTCGAGACTGAGAAACACTAAGAACTTCTTCGACTGCTAAATTCATTCGAAAAAATCACAAACTCGCCTTCGGCTCAGACAGTGTGATTTTTATGAATAACATAGTTGTACAGCACCAAAGAAAATCTACAGTCCCTGCAGAGGTTCCCGGTCCCGTATTCCCCAGCTCTGTTCACAGACTTTTCCTGCTCTGATTCACATCTTTGTTCAAATTTTCCGCTCCACCTTTCCAATATATAGCACGATCCTCTTTCTCTAGGGCGGCGCTGACGCGACTCCTGCTGTTTGCGGCTTTCCCGCCGCCCGGTCCGGTTCCTGGCAAGCTCCGACCACCGCCCCCGCGAGATAAATAAAGTGAAACAGGTGAGACTATTTCTGTCCTGAAAGCACAAAAACCTCGACAGCTATCCCATTCCGCGAGCCTTTGCAGATATCTGTAGTTGTACTTGGTTCTGAAATGTCTGCGTTATTCAGAAATGCCAGCTCTGTCTGAGCGTCAGCGAGTTTGCTGGCATTCCTGAATGGGTTTAGCAGGCAAATCATGACCTAGTACAACCAGATATCGAAACTGCTCGCAGATGGGATAGCTGTCAGAGGTTTTGTTCCTTCCACCAGACTTTTCTCACCTGTTTGTTTTATTTATTTCATGCTATATTTTACTATCAACAATTCCACACTCAATACATCCTGCAGTCTTCCGGTCTTCACGGCCTCCTCTGCATCTACAAAATCCTCCTCCGCTTTTTCAAGCTCCTCAATCTTGTACGCCCTCGCACATGCCAGCAGATTTCTCACCGCAAACGACGGCACGCCCAGTCTTGTGGCTATCTCATTCTGGGAAGCTCCCTCCACCGACATCTTCTTCGCAAGACACATCTGCCGGAACTGCTTCGAAAGCAGAAACAGAATCCTCATTGGCGGCTCACGCAGTGTCAGAAGATCATTGTACAGATCCAGTGCTTTACGCTGATTCTTTTCCGTAACGGCACGTACCATATCAAAAATTTTGTTTTCAGTCCGTGTGGTACAGATTTCCTCGATATCCTCTGCTGTGACGACATCTTTTCCCATCGTGTACGTGATCAGCTTTTCCAGCTCCATACGAATATTTCCCATATCCGTGCCGGTCTTTGTCAGGAACAGTTCCATATCTCCCGGACGGATTCTTCTGCCTTCCTTCGCAAGGATTCCTGCTGCCCAGCGCATCAGAGTTTTCTCATCCTGCTTTGCAAATTCCACAATTCCGCCACAGCTTTTGACTGCTTTGTACATCCTGTTTCGTTTGTCGACTTCTTCCTCCACAAAAACAATACGCAGGTAGTCAGGAAGCTCCTTCATATAATCTGCCAGATCGTCACATTTATTCTTAAAAAATCCCGAATTTTCTACCAGAACTACTCTGTGGTCTGCAAAAAAGGGCATCGTCTCGCAGAGATCGATCAGCTCTCTTGCTTCGATTCCTTTGCCTTCATATTTACTGAAATTCATGGTATCGTCATCTGGATTCAACGCATGTATCAGTTTTTCTTTATACTGGATCTTAAGATATGCCTCTTCGCCAAATAAAAGGTACGCATTTTTAAAATTGCCTGTCTTAATATCTTCCTGTAAATTCTTCAATGCTGACAAGTCCTCCTGAAAATCACCCTATCTGTCTCTCTAGTATAGACGATTTTTTCTTTTTTCTCAATCTATAAATCTGTCCAGCCAGATTCCTTCCCCGTCTGTCTGCACAGTAATTGCTCCGTTTTTCATCGTATATTCCACCTGCGCACCGCAATCTTCCAGCCTTTTTATTGTATCTGCCGACGGATGACCATATGTATTCTTTGCCGAACAGGAAATCACCGCAATCTCAGGACTTACAACATCCAGAAATCCCTGACAGGTCGAATATTTTGATCCATGATGTGCCACCTTCAGAAAGTCCACATCTTCCATTGAATCCAGCAGCTTTTTCTCAGTCTCTGCCCCGATATCCCCGGTAAAAAGTCCCCGAAACTTCCCAAAATGAACTTCCATGACCATGCCGTCTTCATTCGTATCACTGCCATCTGCCCCGTTTTCCGGTGCCAGAATCTCTATTTGAGCTTCCTTTGTTTTAAGCAGATTCCCCTTCCGGGCAGTCTGTACCAGAATCCCAGTCTGCTCTGCCAGCATTTTCAGCTTCTCGTACTCCTCACCTGTCGTATTCCAGTCCGGCAAAATCAGATTTTTGACACGCACTGTCGCAAGATTCTGTGCGCATAGTTCCAGAAGTTCCTCGATCCCACTGACATGATCCTGATCTGTATGCGAAACAAAAATCCCGTCCAGAGTGGCAATCCCCTGATTTTTCAGATACGGAAGGATCTGACAGACTGCTGTATTTTTCTTATTACTGCTGCCACCATCAATCAGGAAATTCTCTCCTCCGGGCATTTTAAGTACACAACAGTCCCCCTGCCCGATGTCCAGACAAGTGATCGTCAATCCATTACGGGAATGATATCCGAAAAAGCTGACCGCCAATATCACAAGCATACCGGCGGCCACATTCCCCATAGCTTTTCTCCGTCTCATCCCTGATCTTATTTGCTCTCCGTCATCCCCCTTTTCCTCATTCGCCAAACCATACTTATCAGCTTTCGATTCTTTTTCCCCTGCTGCCTTCTTCCCCCACTTCAGTCCAGCAAAAGCCACACCCAGCATCACATAATACACCACACACTGCCACAGCTGGGGACTTCCCGCGATCCAGGTGCTGTGCGGTATCCAGCCCACCACTTCACATAGTTTTTCGTAAAAAAACAGCACACATTTCCCCGGAAATACTACCCTCTTCGCAATTTCAATCACAAATATCCCCACCGGCAATGCAAAAATCCCACTTGCCAGCACAATCCCCGATGTCGGCAGCACAAGCAGATTCAGAATCACACCGGCAAGCGACACTTCTCCATATGCGCGTAATGCAATCGGAAGTGTTATCAACCACACGATTACCGAACCGGCAAGACTTTTTGCTGTCTTTTTTTCCAGATTAAGCAGGGAACAGATTTCCGGTGTCAGGGCACCGATTCCAATCACTGCCCCAAAAGACAGCAAAAAACTCAAACTGTACAGGTATGCCGGCGCATCCAGCAAAAGCACGATTGCCGAAAGCGCCATTGCACTTAGGAGATCATAGCTTCTCCCCGCTATTCCGGCACCGACCAGCACCAGAAACATTCCGACCGCACGCATTGCAGACACGCTTCCCCCTGTCATGATCCCATAAGCATAGATCAGGAATGCCGAGGCTGCACCGGCCACACCGTTTCCGGCTCCTGCCTTTTTCAACAGTCGAAAAAAGCCCATACCGACAAAGCTGATATGCAGTCCTGAAATCGCAAGTATATGCATGATTCCGGCCATCTGGTACTGCATTTTTGTTTCTGCATCGAGATTTTCTCTCTCTCCAAGAATCATTGCCTGAAAAATTCCTGCATATGACCCGGCCGCTTCGTCCAGTATAGTTCCCGCTTTCTGGCGGATTTCCTGCAAAAACTGTCCAAAGTATGAATAACCGGTACTTTTGTCACAGACTTTCCCGTCTTTCATCTGGTAATAGATTTTTTGACAGGCATAATACTGTTTTGAATCAAATTCTCCGGGATTTCGAGATCCCGGAATCTCTTCTAATTTTCCACAGACCCGCAAAAACATCCCGATTCGGATCTGCTCTTCTTTATTCAGATAAACTTTTATATTTTCAATGGGAATTTGTTCTGACCCGACAGTCAGACAGACTTGTTTCAGATAGACAGAAAGAGAATACTCTGCAGCCTGACAGTTCTGCACCTCGCCGCTCACAGTAAGTTTCGGATGTTCCGAAATATACTTCTGTACAGACACCGGCAGCGGATTTCCGTTTATCATGGAAATCCCCACCAGATCCGTCACATAGAGGCAAAGCATCAGAAACAGACAGACCAGACACACCGGGCGTCTTTTCATTGTCTTTCCTTTCTGTATGGCTCTGCATGTTTATAGAATTTTCTCAGGACTCCTTTTTGTCGTCCTGCACAACAAGATTTTCATTTTTTTCATAAAATTTGTACAACGGAAGGCTTTCCCGGAAATTGCCGTCCATACTGCCCTCAACAGAAATCTGGACTTTTTCTGCATCACAGGAATCCAGAATAGAATTTACAACAGAATAAACCGCAATGTCCTCGGACACATCCGCTGTTCCTTCACGGAAAGCACTGTTCATATTGACATAACAGATCTTATCCGCCGTTATCACGCTCAATACAGAAGAATGTTCCGATATTGTCGGATAATGTCCCTCTTCCATTGGTCCTTTTGCAAGCTGTTCAAGAACAATCCGCTCTTTCGGAAGAGAACGCCTGTAATAGACATTTCGCACTTCCTTCACAAGTTTTTTGCCGCTTTTGTCTGCAAAATACAGCGTAAACGTATCATACCGATAGCTTTCAGTGTCTTTTCCGGAATACTCTGCAAATGTTTTGCCGGTCATTTCACCGATTTCTTCGTTTCGTGAATTTTTGAGCGCCTGTCCTGCCACTGTAAAACATATTTTAGTGATATCCGGCACCTGCAAAAGTGTCTGCACGATTCCGGCACGTGTCATAATCTCACGTACTTTACTCATATCACTGTACTCTTTGCTGAAATCAATGACCAGAAGATCGTCCTGTACATCATATGAATTGATCGACACCTCTTCCGGAAGCAGGCTGACTCCTCCGTCCGGAACTTCCTTCTTGCCAAGTTTCTGCATCAGATCTTTAACCATAAATTCGGTTGTTTCTTCCTTTGGCTCATACGGTTCCTCTTTCAGTACCGTTTCTGACGCATTCAGATAATAAAAACTGTATTTACTTTCTTCCGTGCCTGACTGAATTTTCGTCTCAATGCTGCATCCTGCAAAAAGACTGCATATCAGTGCTGCCAGAAGAAGTATGCTAACTGATTTCTTCATCTGGCACCTCCTACGGAATATATGACAGGGGCACGCGAACGGAAAATGTCGTTCCTTCCCCTTCTTTGCTGAATACTTTGACCACACCATGATGCATCGTGATCGTACTTCTGGTTATCGCAAGTCCCAATCCCGTTCCACCGATCTCCCTTGAATGCGATTTATCTACACGATAAAAGCGCTCAAAAATACGATCCAATGAATCCTCCGGTATACCCATTCCGGAATCTGCTACTGTGACATAAAAATCCTTGTGGTCCGCATCAATTGAGACGCGTACCCATCCGTCATCCACATTATATTTGATTGCATTTTCGACCAGATTGCTGATCGCCGAAGTAAATTTCAGCTCATCTACATCTGCTTCTACCGGTCGGAAACTGTCAAGGATCAGATCAATATTACGCTTGTCTGCAATCGGACGAAGTCGCTTGAGAATGTCCTCAAGAAGCTGATTGATATTCATATGGCTGATCTGAAGGTCAGCTGATTTCTTGTCCATTTTAACCAGTGTCAGAAGATCCGTGATAATACGGTTTTCTCTGTCGATCTCAGCTGTAATATCACGCATAAATTCCTGATAAAGTTCCTCCGGCACGCCTTCCTGACCAACCAGCGAATCAGCCAGCACTTTCATAGAAGTCATCGGTGTCTTTAATTCATGTGACACATTGGACACAAACTCAGATCGCGATTCGTCCAGTACTTTCATTCTCGTCAGCATTTTATTAAATGCATCTGTGATCAGTTCGGTCTCTGTATAATCCGGTACAGAAATCTCATCTTTCTGATAACCATCTGTGAGGTCTTCAATGGACTTTGTAACTCTCGCCAGCGGTTTGACAAGTACAGCTGCCAGAATATACGAAAGGAATATCGACAGCACAATGATGATTCCTACGATCAGCATGCCTCTCTGCTCCAGTTCGCTCACGGTAGCCATCACAGCACTCATAGAAATATTTACCAGCAATGCACCCTGCATCTGCGGCACATCAGCGCTTCTGACCGGAACAGCAAGTTCCAGTGTCTGACCATATTTACGATAATCAGTCGCCTCTCCGCTCTTAAAACATTTGACCACTTTCGGCGAGATCAGTATCTTACCCTCATCTACATTATAGGTATCTTTCACTACCTTAAAATCACGGTCCACCAGCATGATCCTTCCACCGTAAGCGTTGGACAGAACCTCGAGTTTGCTGTTGATCGACTCTGAGTTCGGATCATTGAGATAGTTTTCTTTAATGATCTGGTTGCAGAGTATTACGCACTGCGTCCGTATCTCGCCTGTCCGTACCTCAATCGCCTGCTGTTTATAATTGCCGATCATGAGCTGTGCCACAATGATTCCCGGCACGATTCCGAGAATGACCAGAATGACCATAATGCGAAAACGCAGGCTCTTAAAAAATTTGGTTTTCTTTTTTGTTACCATATCTTACGCCTGAAAATAATATCCTACACCCCATTTGGTGTGTACATATTTGGGCTCGCTCGGGTTGGTCTCGATCTTTTCGCGGAGACGACGGATATGTACGTCCACAGTTCTGACATCTCCCGGATACTCATATCCCCAAACGATATTCAGAAGGTTCTCACGGCTGTAAACTTTGTTCGGGTTGAACACCAGAAGTTCCAGCACGTCAAACTCTTTTGCGGTAAGATTGATCTCCTTGCCTGCAATAAATACACGACGGCTCTCGCAGTCCAGTTTCAGATCTCCGGACTCGATCGTCTTTGCTTTTTCTTTTTCTTCATGTTCGGAACGTGCACGACGCATGATCGCCTTAATACGTGCCTTGACTTCCAGAATATTGAATGGTTTTGTGATATAGTCATCTGCACCGTAATCCAGTCCCAGAATCTTATCCATATCTTCACCTTTTGCAGTCAGCATAACGATCGGAACATTGGAAAATTCCCTGATCTGCTGGCATACCTCCAGTCCGTCCATCTTCGGAAGCATCAGATCCAGAAGGATGATGTCATATTTATTTGCCTTTGCTTTCTCGACTGCTTCCTCGCCGTCGTATGCACAGTCAACCTCCATGCCATCCTGCTCCAGATTGAAACGGATTCCTTTTACGATCAGTTTCTCGTCATCCACCACTAAAACTTTCCTGCTCATTCTTTTCTCCTTATTTTACTGCTATTTTATCCTTGATCGCCGAAAATGTACTTTCTTTGATCCCGGGTACCTGCATGATTTCCTCCACCGTAGAAAAAGCTCCGTGTTCTTCTCGATAAGAAAGGATTGCCTGTGCCTTGGCCTCTCCGATTCCTGTCAGTGTCTTCAGTGCCGCAGCATCCGCGGTATTGATATTGACCATACCGGAAACACTCTCATCCGTATTGCCTCCTGAACTTATGGCAGTGGATGTACTTTCTTCCTGCATCGAATAATCGCCTGCTTCTGCTTCTTCCTGTGTAGGTACATAAATCTGCTGACCATCACTGACCGGCTGCGCCTGATTGACAAGTCTCGTTGCTGCTTCCGGCAAAAAACCTCCCGCCGCCTCGATTACCTGAAAGATCCGGCTGTCGTCTTCCATCTCATATACGCCGGGATTTGCGACCGCTCCACAGACATCCACAAATATCTTCGCCGGCGTCTCAACAGTCTCTGGCTGAGATTCAACCGGCTCTGTCTGTTTTTCCACTTCGGCTGTCTTTGTTATTTCTGCATCTACAGCTTCCGTCTCTTCCGGTGTCTTTGTATTTTCTGTCTCAGCCTGACCCGTCAGCAGCATTTCACTCCGGTGATCCCGGCAGCCACTTAATCCGACGCTGCAAAGCAGCCAGAAAATACAGATGATCAGTTTATATTTTTTTGTTATGATCATTCGGTTCACTTCCCTCCGTAGCATTACGGCAGACTTCCCCGATTTTCATACTTAACCATATTTCATTTTAACGAATTTTACAGGGTTTTACAACCCCTATTCCCATTTAAAAATCACGATCCCGGCAATCGCAATCAGCATTCCAAGGACTTTCCTCCATACAAAAGGTTCTCGCTCTACACCAAACATTCCGAAAAGTTCAATCACGTATGCTACGATAAGCTGCGAGATCACGATCAGCATTGCCGCTTTTGCCGGACCCAGCGCACCCATACTCTGAATCACCGTGATCGTAATAAAAGCTCCGATTACACCACCCAGCAGTATATATTTATTTTCAATTTGCCAGAGTGCTCCAATGCTCTGCCGTCCGGTAAAAAGCCACGCTGCCACGCATACCACAAACGCAGAAAGCTGTACCCACCCGGTCGATACCCAGAGACTGGTCTGTTTTGTCACTTCCGTATTAAAAACACCCTGAACACTCATCAATGCGCCGGAAATCAGTGCCACCAGAAATCCCCACATAAAATACCTCCGTACAGATCAGGTGGTCTCTTTTTCCTGTATCCACCTGTTGATTTTATTATCAGCATATGCACAAAATCTGTATTTTATACAGGCATCCCTTTTAGCAAAATATCATATGCAACCCTTCATAACAAAAAAATCCCGCAGCTTCATGCCACGGGATCTGTAAAATAATAATATCTAATTTCATTTACCGTATATTATTTGATGCTTACGACTCTGTATCCGGCATCTTTGACGATTCTTTTAAGCTGTTCCTCGTCAAGTTCACGGTCATAGGATACGACTGCCTCGTTTTCGGAAAGCTTTACTTTTGCGGATGCTCCGTCGATTTTGTTGATTGCCTCTGTTACTGCCTTTGCACAATGTTCACAGTGCATACCGGAAATCTTGAGAACCTTTTTTCCGAGCACCGGATTATCCAGCTTTTTATCAGGAATGTCAAGGACAATGCTTCCACCGCCGCCACCGCAGCACGGGCTTTCCCCCTTCATATGCTTGAATGTGCCTTTCAGCGCAAATCCAAGCAGCACGATCACGATCAGTATAATAATGATATTTGCCATTATTCATCACCTCTTCTGAACTCTTCGTCTCTTTTCTGTTCTCTTTTTTTCTTAAACCAGAGATATCCCTGATAAATCAGCACTCCCACAATATAAATTACAATGACTGCTCCAAACATATACATCGTGGAGCCAGTTGAATTTCCCATGTCTGCCTCCTGTTTCAGATATTTTTTTTATGTGATGCCTCCTGTGCACTTCCCTTAAAAGCAGCACTTCCACATCCGCATCCGCCACCGCAGCTTCCACAGTTTCCACTGCATCCGGCGCATCCCATATGTTTGCCCTCTTTGGAATTCTTTACACTTTTATAGATCACGAATGCACAATATCCGAGAATCAGAA
>OLPY01000461.1_pt1 | contig 35298 bp, 32 predicted proteins | sample 1672481 | NCBI WGS metagenome assembly OLPY01 (sample SAMEA3136691, study PRJEB25190) | human gut metagenome | biome: human gut; feature: human-associated habitat; material: faeces | place: Austria | collected 2013 | reverse complement strand
AGAAGATATGAAAAGTATACTTGAAGCATGTAGGAAAACTGGACCAATGGATGAAAGACTGGTTCGAGGTACTGGAGAATCAAGCGCTAAGAATAATGAGGAGTATTATGCAGATGCCATGCACGGTGTAAAATATCTTAAGTTCTCTTATGATGGAAGTGAGGACAAGGATAATTAATAGAATTTGAATATATGGGAAGGAAAGATATTATGGAAAATTATGTATGCACAATATGTGGAAAAGTAATTAAAGATTTTAATAATGGGCTTTTTGTGAAGATTAAAGATAAAGAAGGGAATCTTCTCCAAGTTGTTCCTGTTCATAAAGGTAGTTGTGATGATACCTTATATAAAATTGAAACGAGGAAGGGTCTTAATGCAAATAGTTCTATGGAAATTTCATTTTTTTCTACAGAAAAAGAGAGGACTGAATATCTCAATGGAAGATTTTCTATGACTGACGAGTAACTTTATAAAAATAAAATTTTCAAAGTTAGTTGATAAAAAGTGTAAGTGCCTCAAAACATGGCGTAGTGCAACATAACAGTTTTTTCTGTTATGATATCTATATCATTGTTTGAGGCATTTTTTTCGTCTCGAAGCTGATGAAGTGAAGCTGGATGTTGATTCTTTGGTTTCTATGAATATGTGGGGATTTACTCCTGAGTTTCTGAAAACACTGGAAGAGGGATTTAAAGAGTTCTTTGAAAAAGAAGTTCCGGCGAATCCTCTGAAAGCAGAATATCTGATTCCGACATTTATCGGAGAACTGTTATCAGAAGGAAAGATGTCTGTGAAGGTGCTGCGCACCAATGACACCTGGTATGGAATGACTTACAAAGAGGATGTTGCAGCAGTAAAAGAAAGCTTCAGTAAGATGCTGGAGAACGGTACATATAAGGGAGATTTATTCTCTGATCTGTAATGCATGCAGCCACGGGAGACCGTGGCTATTGTGATATCTGGGAAAGTTCTTTAACCGTTCGGTTATCTAATTCCCATATGAAAAAATAAGAAAATATGGCGGAGAGGATAGGGCGGGACATGTAAGATATCGGCATTCTTCTTTGTCATCATAAGAAGGGAGAATGTGGATGTAGTCAAACGAGACGGGGAGGTGTCATTACAATATATGAAGAATTTTGAACATGACCAGTTGATGTATGCACAGGGTGAAGCTGCTGGACGTGAAGACGGACTTAGAAAAGGACGTCTGGCAGAAATAAAAAACACAGAACGTGAAAAGAAGCGTGCAGATATGGCAGAAAGTCGCGCTGATATGGCGCAGAGCCGGATTAAGGAATTAGAGGCAGAGCTGAAAAAGTATAGGGAAAAACCTACTGCATAAGATTGGTTGTAACAACAAAATCTTGCTTTACGCTATTATGTGATATCGTTATTTTTGGAAGCATCACCTGGATGGTCGCAGCGACCGTCAGGTGGTGCTTTTTAGTATATTTGTGTCGAAAGAATGTGTTGGATTTTTGGATAGATATATAGTAAGATATAAGAAATAATTTGACTTAGTGGATGCTATCCAGGAGGAAATAAATATATATGGAATTTTCAATTAGGGGAATTGGAATTATAAAAGAAGCTGATATAAAAATGGATGGACTGACTGTAATTGCGGGAAGTAATAATTCTGGAAAGACAACGGTTGGCAGAGCACTATATGCTGTTACAAGTGCGGTTGAGGATTTAGTGGAAAAACAGCAACAAGATCAGGCCAAGGCTGTTTTCTACCGAATAAGGAAGATAGTAGAACCATTTGATGGATGGTTGAGCAGAAGTAGATATTTATCGCGGAAAGAAGTGGTTTCTGATAGGTAAGGTGCCCAGTGAAGCACGGGGCAGTAACTACATTGGGGTCTGGTTTCGCGGAATATATAAGATTCCGTGATGTATATTGCAAATATAGGAGCAAAAAATGTTTTTTATAATAAAATTTTGGAAAGAAATATCGAACATTATTTCATTTCTTGCGAATATATGTGTATTAGTAATAACGGTATATACTTTATATTTAACTGCTTTTTGTAGAAAACTTAGATTTATAACAATTGGTTTTAGTATGACTCAGTTTTTTGGAGAAAGTATGTCTATTAGTATCGCTAATAAGTCACTCCATGCCATTTCAATTACTGAAATATTTATTATGAAGAAAAAAGACGGACAATTCTATCGTATTACTATAAAAAAATTCGAAGATCCATTGATTATTAATCCATGGCAAATAAGCAATATTAAAATGGATGCGTATACATATATTTTGGAAGAATCAGGAGAAAGGTTTGACCATTCTGATATACATATGAATTCAGTAATAGGAATTAATACAGGAACTGAAAATATGGTATGGCTGAAACCATATAAAAAAGCACCACGTATGCAGGCAGAACGGGCATATAAAAAACGTGATTATAAAGAATTTGTAGTTATAAGAAAATCATACGGGGATAAGACATTATCTGAAAGCGTTAAGTATGTGATTTCTTTAAAGAACACAGATATAAACGGAAATATGAGTTGGGAAACAATATTTGCTATACCGTTAGAGAAAAGTATTTTACTGAATAAAACTATATGTGGATATAATGCAATAAATTATAGTGGAAAAACATCATGTGGGAAATTAAAAAAGATTATTTGCAAGCAATTTGGTATAGATTCTGATGCCATTTTTATTGAAAAGATATAAAGGGTGAAACGCAAACGATACAACCTGGTAAAAAGAAACATGAGGTCTGACCCCATAAAGAAAAAATAACAGAGAAGCAGGAGACTATTGCGTCTCTGAATACTGAGATCTCATCTATCCAGAAAGCGATTGAAGAACAGAAGAATACACTGAAAGAAAAGTAGACTGGCAGCGGTTGGTATTGACTGTGAGACGATTCGGGTTGACGATTATACTGGCAAGAAGATGACTTTCTTCCATGACCCGGACGGATTGCCGCTGGAAGCTGCATGAGTAAAGAGGCGGGCAAAATGATATTCCGTAAGGCAGAAAAAGAAGACTTTTACAAAATAATATCCCTGTACTGGAACCTGATTGACCATGAGCATGATGAGCCGTCATTCCCTCATTGGAAGAAAGGTATCCACCCATCTGATCTGTAATGCATGTAGCCACGGGAAACCGTGGCTATTGTGATATCTGGCAAAAACTTAATTGACATTCTTAGCCCATTTTGTTATATTAAAATTACATATCTGGGAAAGTTCTTTAACCGTTCGGTTATCTAATCCCCATATGAGAAAACAAGAAAATATGGTGGAGAAGATGGAACGGAACATGTAAGATATCGGCATTCTTCTTTGCCATCATAAGAAGGGAGAATGTGGATGCAGAAAAGAAAACTGGAAGAATTGAGTCTGATGGATGATTTCCTGTTTAATGCAATGTTGACCCATCCGGAGACAGGAGAGAAGTTTACCAATAAGATTCTGAAGCTGTTATTTAATCGTGAGTTCAAAAACCTAAAGGTAAGTGCACAGAAGGTTTATGCAGGGATGAATACAGATTTGCGAGGTGCAAGGTTAGATGTCTGTATTGAAGGAGATTGTGTAAGCATTGAAGGTGATGAGATTCCTTCGGTATATGATGTGGAACCGGATCAGAACAATAAGGCAAAAGATATTGCGGCGTTTCCAAGGCGGTCAAGATTCTATCATGCAATCATTGACAGCAGGAGTCTGAAATCTGGAGAAGATTTTGGTAAGCTGAAGCAGGTATACGTCATCTTTATCTGTAATTATGATCCGTTTGGTTATGACAGAGTATTGTATACGATAAAGAACCGGTGTCTGGAAGAACCAGAGATGAATTATGATGATGGTGCTGAAACTATTGTGTTGTATACAAAAGGAACAAAGGGAACGATATCAGAAGAACTCAGACAGTTTTTGAATTACATGGAGAATACGGACCAGAATAATGCAGTGAATGAAGATTTGAAGGACATCCAGGAAATGGTGGATGTAGTCAAGCGAGACGGGGAGGTGTCATTACAGTATATGAAGAGTTTTGAACATGATCAGTTGATGTATGCACAGGGTGAAGCTGCTGGACGTGAAGATGGACTTAGAGCAGGACGTCTGGCAGAAATAAAAAACACAGAACGTGAAAAGAAGCGTGCTGATATGGCGCAGAGCCGGATTAAGGAATTAGAGGCAGAGCTGAAAAAGTATAGGGAAAAACCTACTGCATAAGATTGGTTGTAACAACAAAATCTTGCTTTACGCTATTATGTGATATCGTTATTTTTGGAAGCATCACCTGGATGGTCGCAGCGACCGTCAGGTGGTGCTTTTTAGTATATTTGTGTCGAAAGAATGTGTTGGATTTTTGGATAGATATATAGTAAGATATAAGAAATAATTTGACTTAGTGGATGCTATCCAGGAGGAAATAAATATATATGGAATTTTCAATTAGGGGAATTGGAATTATAAAAGAAGCTGATATAAAAATGGATGGACTGACTGTAATTGCGGGAAGTAATAATTCTGGAAAGACAACGGTTGGCAGAGCACTATATGCTGTTACAAGTGCGGTTGAGGATTTAGTGGAAAAACAGCAACAAGATCAGGCCAAGGCTGTTTTCTACCGAATAAGGAAGATAGTAGAACCATTTGATGGATGGTTGAGCAGAAGTAGATTTTTATCGCGGAAAGAAGAGGTTTCTGATGATTTAATAAGTGAAGTTATTGGAATCAATCATATATATAATCCAGGAAAACGGGATTATTATATAGATTTACTTTTTAGATTATGTGAAAGTATGGAAAAAGGTTCTTTTATTGAATTATTAATTGATAATCTCAGAGATGTTGTGGGAAATTCTGAATCTGCTATTCGTAATGAATGGGAAGATCATAAAGAAAAAATACAAAAGGAATGCTTGGGTGCGCGTGAATTTGTGGAATCATTTCAACAACAGACAAAAAAAGAATTTGCATATAAAATGATTGAAGAAACGTTGGCAGTTGAATTTTCAAATCAGGCGCAATCATATATTACAGTGGACGAGGGGGGGATATCTAAGCTTGAATTTAAAAATTCGCATAAAGAATTTTATGAAATTTGTATATCCGAAAATAGAATACTGGAAGATAAATCAAGTTTTACAGAGGGCTATTACGATAGGGCTTATTTTGTTGATGATCCTTATATAATTGAAGATCGAATTACACCTTCTTATTTAGCAGCACCATATGTAGATGAAAAACATGTTCAGATCAGAATAATGTCACATCGTGATAAAATGCGTCGAATGATGAGAGTTTCAGATGTTGATAGAGGAATTAGTGAGACTATTTATAGAGAACAAGAAATCCAAAATGTAATGAAAAAAATTGATGCAATTGTGCCGGGAAAAGTCTCTAAGGGAGTTTATCAGTCCCCAACAGGTCGAAAGTTGAAAGTTGAAAACCTTGCAACAGGATCAAAGGTGTTTTCGATTATCAAAAAGATTCTTACCAGTGGAGATCTTACAGATAAGACTTTACTGATTCTTGATGAACCGGAATCACATTTGCATCCAAGCTGGATTAATCAGTTGGCGGAAGTAATTGTTTTGTTGGTAAAAGAATGTAATATGACAGTACTGCTTACAACACATAGTCCAAACTTCCTTCTTGCAGTGGATGCATTGATGCGAAAATATGAGATTCGTGAAAAATGTCATTTTTATCAGACAGAATTTGAAGAGAATAATCAGATAAAGTATGTTGAGAAAACAGATTGTCTGGATAATATTTACGCTGATTTTGCCGCTTCTTTTGCTGAGATGAATGCACTGAGAAAGAAATATATGAATGTGGAGGAATAATATGGGGACTGCAGAAGTCATAAAATACCTGGATGATAATCAATTCGGAAAGAAAAGTTATCGGGAACTTTCTGCTAAGAGTAATAAAAGTGTAAGTCTGCTATTATCTGATAAGACAGAAGCATATGATTTTGACGATATTACAAAATATATTTTTCCCAAATATACTCCATCATCAGCGGATGCAATATTGATAAAAACGAATAAAATAATTCTTATTGAATTCAAAGGCGGATTTGAACGCAAAATTTCAGAAGATAATTTTGACCGCGAAAAATGCAGATGTGAAAAAATAAATGATGTATGTGAGGATTATGCAAGTCTTTTGAAAAAAGATTTGAAAAATATAAAAAAAGAACTGACATCGAATTTATTAAAAAAGGCAGCAGAGAGCCGCTGGACGTTAGAGTATCATCTTTTACCAGAAGTATATAAAGATAATCTGTATCTGGATTTTCATGTAAATTATATTATTGTAATGGATAAGGTAAAAGAAAATCCTGTAGATGCTATGGAACAAATCATGGATGAATGGGCAAACATACATAGAAAAGACAATTTTTATGAACAAATGGACAAGTCTGTGAAGTATTTGTATTGCGAAAGCCGTTTTAAAAAGAAATCATTCTACGATAAAGTTGAAGTATGCTCTGTTCAGGAATTTGAACAGATGATATCATTATTTCTATAAATAATGAGTTCGCAGAAGTGAAGGAATGGTATGACGGATATCGGTTTGGTAATACGGAAGTATATTGTCTATGGGAGGTGATTCGTTATTGCAAGACTTTATGTGCAGATCCCAATGCGATACCGGAAGATTACTGGTCTAACACAAGTCTGACCCAGCGCGGATGTGCTGGAGAATAATCAGTACAGACTGGTGATTCCAAATCTGGAAATCAGAAAGCTGTTTATCAGACAGATCCGGGAATGGTTCCGTGATGTATCCAGAAAAGACGGGGAGACACTGAACCAGTTCTGTGAGGCATTTCCGGATCAGAATCCAAAGAAAATAGAAGAGATATTCAGCGATTATCTCTGGAATACGATCAGCATTCGTGATACGGCATCTTCGAAAAAGGAAAACTTTTATCATGGAATCCTTCTGGGACTTTTGGGATACAAATCTAACTGGTTTGTTAAATATAATGCGGAATCAGGTTTTGGTTATAGCGATATTCTTGTGGAAGTGCCAAAGAATCGTACAGGTATTGTCATTGAACTAAAATACGCAGAAGATGGTAATATGGACGCTGCCTGTGAGAAAGCTCTGCAGCAGATCGAAGACAGAGACTATGCGGCGAAGTTGAAAGATGACGGGATGCGGAATATCATTAAGTATGGGATCGCGTGCTATAAGAAGAATTGTAAAGTGATGTTGGGCTGATGGAGAAACAAATGATTACAAAGGAAAATTTTGGTAAGAGAATAAGTGATTTACGAATCGGGGGGGGCAAAACTCAGCTCGTGAAATGAGCCTTGCGCTGGGACAGAACCCGAGTTATATTAATCGAATCGAAAATGGCAAAGCACTGCCATCGATGCAGGGATTTTTCAGCATCTGTGAGTATCTGCAGATCACACCGGGTGATTTTTTTAATGAGGATTCAGAAGCTCCGCGGGAAGTGCGGGAGCTACTGGAGAAGATTGAGATGCTTACACCTGAACAGAGGACTCTGATCAGACAGGTAGTTGAGCAGTTTTTGGGAGAATAATTCCATAAAAGATAAGCAGGAGACCTTTACGGCCGCCTGCTTATCTTTTATATTGTGAGTAAATTTCTGAAATCAAACACATCTTCTTCATCCATCAGGCGTTCCATTTCATTGAGATTCGGATCGGAGTGTTCAAGTTCTCTTGAGAATCGATAGCAGATGGAAATCATATCTTCAAAGGTAAAATGACGGTCATTTTTTAACCAGGTTCCTACGGCAAGTTCGTGGATCATGAAGGTGCAGATGACAGCCATTTTGACTTTGGCAAAGATCTGATTGTCATAAACGGCTCCACAGAAGTAGGTATAGATCCAGTAGAGGAGAAGCTGTTCTTCGTGAACCGTCCAGTCTGGATAATCGTGTGCGAAGGCGGCATAAATTTCTGTAAGCTCCGTATCACTTTGGCAGGAATCATAAAGTGGAACGAGTGTTTTTCGAAGGTATGTATGCCAGCCTGGGCGAAGAACCTCCATCTGTGGGATAACTGTGCGCCAGATCTGTTTGCATAGAGCAAGCAGGGAGACTGTATCAGAGGTAGAATCTTTGCAGGGCTGCTCAGAAGATACCGGACGATCGTTATTCCATTTCTGGATCTTATTCAGAAATTTCTCGCCATATCCGGATTTTTGATGCCGACCGCAGATATCTTCCCACTGGAACAGCTCATTTTTGTCCAGACTGAGCTGGAAATCATGCGCACATGCCAGAAGTTTCTGACGACGCAATCTGACCGGTATGGAGCGATCCTGAATCACGGAGAAAAGATAATCTCTAGTGTCCATCAAAGCGGTAAAAAGAAAATAATCGAAGTCATCGAAAGTTTCTTCCGGTGCTGCGACTTCTCTGGTGAAGAATGTGATTTTTTCTTTGTGGGACAAAAAAATTCTCGCGGCTTCCGGGCAGGAGAGGGACAGGGAGTATTCACGTAGCCCTTCAAATTCTTCAATGTGACGTGGATATTTTTGGCAGGTGTCGCATAACATATCTTTACCGGCTTCACTGTAGATATCGCAGAGATTGTCTTCATTCAGAAATGCACAGCGTTTGTCATACTGACAGAAAGAATGTTCTTTCCAGTCGATGTCATTGTGAAGTCTGTTTCGAAAAGGACCTTTGAATCTACGGTATTTCTGGAGGCTTTTTTCATCGATCATGATCTGCCATCCGGCACAGCAGGTATCGGGACAGGCACCTGCGATACAGGAAAATTCTTTATAAAAAGTAGGTTTTGTTATCTGCATGTCTTGTTCTCCTTAACTTTATGTGCGATAATGTTCAGCAAAAGTATAACATTTTGTAGTGTAAACTACAATGAAAGGAGCCATTCATGGAGCAATATATAAATAATGCACCGTTTGCATTGGTAATCATGTTTTTGATTATAGGTTTTGTGTTCCTGATCAAAGGAGCAGATTTTTTTGTTGAGGGAAGTTCCAGCATTGCAAAGAAGCTGAAAGTTCCTTCAATCATCATCGGTCTAACGATCGTTGCAATGGGAACATCCCTTCCGGAAACTGCAGTCAGTGTGACTGCATCATTGGTGCACAATAATGAACTTGCAGTCAGTAATGTAGTCGGATCTAATATTTTTAATCTGATGTTTGTGATCGGTGTTTGTGCGATAATGACACCGATCATGGTGCAGAAGGATACGATCGTGAGGGATATTCCACTATCTGTTATCTGTGCGCTGCTTCTTCTGGGACTGGGATATCTTGCACTGGGAGATGTACACGGAATGATATTGGGACATTTGGACGGAGCTGTTTTTCTGGGCGCATTTGCGGGATATATTTTCTATATGATCCGAACTGCAATGAAAGCAAGAACCGAAGGGAAAAAAGTCGAGATCGAAGCAGTTGAGGAGCTGGAAGATGGAGAACTGAAACTGTTGTCTTATCCAAAGAGTATTCTCTGCATTGTTGGTGGTGCAGTGGCAATTGCATTTGGTGGGGATATGACAGTTGATGCGGCAAGCAGGATCGCAATAGATCTGGGAATGAGCCAGACACTTGTGGGATTGACGATCGTTTCAATTGGAACGTCACTTCCTGAACTGGTTACTTCTGTGGTTGCGGCACGCAAAAATGAAGTTGATATGGCAGTGGGAAATGCAGTCGGTTCGAATATATTTAATATTCTGATGGTCCTTGGTATTGCATCTGCTATCAGTCCGATGTCGCTGATCAGTGAAAATGTGATCGATATTCTGGTCCTTGTCGGCTTTTCTGTCGTAGTCTGGTTTTTTGCCAGAAGTGACAGGAAGATCACAAGAAACGAGGGTATTGCCATGGTGGCAATGTATCTGATCTACACGGCATATATTATTATGAGATGACTGCCATTCGATATGGTAATTGCAGGCATTTGCAGATAAACTTGAACTCCTGCAGTTTTTGTGTTATGATAGATCAAAATTTGGCTTTTATAAAATTATGCTTATTTTTTACATTATAGTTTGCTTTATATAAAGTTAAGAAGAGAAGAGGAGAAATATTTATGTGTGGAATAGTTGGTTTTACAGGATGCCATCAGGCAGCCCCGATCCTTCTGGATGGCCTTTCTAAGCTGGAATATCGTGGATATGATTCCGCGGGTATTGCGGTTCGTGATGGCGAAGGTGAGACAGAAGTCATCAAGGCGAAAGGACGTCTGAAGGTTTTATCCGAGAAGACAAATGACGGAGAATCTGTTCCGGGTACATGTGGTATCGGACATACCAGATGGGCAACTCACGGCGAACCATCTGAGAACAATGCACACCCACATGTAAGTGATGATGGAAATGTTGTTGCAGTTCATAACGGAATCATTGAGAACTATCAGGAGCTGAAGGATAAACTTCTTCGCAAAGGTTATGCATTTTATTCTGAGACCGATACAGAAGTTGCTGTTAAACTGGTGGATTATTATTACAAGAAATACGAGGGAACACCGGTCGATGCGATCAATCATGCAATGGTCCGTATCCGTGGTTCTTATGCACTTGCAATCATGTTTAAAGATTATCCGGAAGAAATCTATGTAGCTCGTAAAGACAGCCCGATGATTCTGGGTGTTTCTGATGGAGAGTCTTACGTTGCATCTGATGTTCCGGCTATTCTGAAATATACAAGAAATGTATATTATATCGGAAACCTGGAGATGGCCCGCGTTCGTAAAGGTGAGATCACATTCTATAACCTGGATGGCGAAGAAATCCAGAAACAGATGAAAACAATCGAGTGGGATGCAGAAGCAGCAGAAAAAGCCGGTTTCGAGCATTTCATGATGAAAGAGATCCACGAGCAGCCGAAAGCAGTTCAGGACACTTTGAGTTCTGTTGTGAAAGACGGACAGATCGATCTTTCTGAAATCGGACTTACAGATGAAAATATTCAGGACATTGACCAGATTTATATTATCGCATGTGGTTCTGCATATCATGTGGGAATGGCTGCACAGTATGTATTTGAAGATATGGTTCGTGTTCCAGTTCGTGTTGAGCTGGCATCCGAATTCCGTTACAGAAATCCGATTTTGAATCCGAAAGCGCTGGCAATCATTATCAGCCAGTCCGGTGAGACTGCAGACAGTCTTGCAGCACTGCGTCTCTGCAAAGAAAACAACATCCGTACACTTGGCATTGTAAATGTGGTTGGTTCCTCTATTGCGCGTGAAGCAGACAATGTCTTCTATACACTTGCAGGTCCGGAGATCTCTGTTGCAACAACAAAAGCATACAGCACACAGCTGATTGCGTCCTATGCGCTGGCTATCCAGTTTGCAAAAGTAAAAGGTACGATTTCCGAGGAACAGTACGCGGCATATATTAAAGAACTTGAAACTCTGCCGGACAAGATTCAGAGGATCATTGATGACAAGGAGCGTATTCAGTGGTTCGCATCTAAACAGGCGAATGCAAAAGATGTATTCTTCATCGGTCGTGGCATTGATTATGCAATCTGTCTGGAAGGCAGCTTGAAGATGAAAGAAATCAGTTACATTCATTCTGAGGCATATGCAGCAGGTGAGCTGAAACACGGAACTATCTCCTTGATCGAAGACGGTACACTGGTGATCGGCGTTCTCACTCAGCCGGCTCTTTATGAAAAAACAGTCAGCAACATGGTAGAGTGCAAGAGCCGTGGCGCTTACCTGATGGGCCTGACTACATTTGGAAATTATAATATCGAAGATACTGCGGACTTCACTGTATATATGCCGAAGACAGATCCGCATTTTGCAACATCCCTTGCAGTCATTCCACTGCAGTTGCTGGGATACTATGTAAGTGTTGCCAAGGGTCTTGATGTAGATAAGCCGAGAAACCTTGCAAAGAGCGTAACGGTTGAATAAAGAAAATACACTATAATGGTGTGAGAAGTTGAATATGTAAATTAGGAAGCATCACCTGGATGGTCGCAGAGACTAACGGGTGGTGTTTTTGCATTTATGGAATAATATTTAAGGTTATTAAATATGAATATAAGTGAATTATAATAAATATAAATGGATAAAATAATACAAAATGTATTTCGTTTTCAAATCAATCATGGTATAGTAAGGGCAGGAGGGATTTTCAACATGAAAAACATATATTTGCTCAAGTATTCTGTTAAAGGTATAAAAACATTGGACGAGTTAGTTTCCTTATCTTTTTATAAAAAAATAATTCCTAAAAATCCAGATACACAGGAATATAATATAAAAGCGATTTATGGTATGAATGGTACGGGTAAATCTGCGATTGTATGCTCGGTTGAGATACTGAAAAATTTGCTTGTTAATGAAGAATATTTAACGAATCCATTAGTGCAGAAAAAACTGGGTGAACTGATCAATAAGAAAACAAATGAATTGTTTATAGAGGCTGATTATCTATACAAATATGATAATGGACAATTACTTCAGTTCTACTATAATGTGATAGTATCCAGAACTGTTTCGGGTAAATATGTTGTTTCATATGAGAAACTGACATCAAAAAATGCTACGTCAAAAAGTGAAAAAATGACAACAATTTTTGAAATTCAAAATGGAAAGATTGTTTATATTGAAAGAAAAGAGGAAGATAAAGAGTTCACTGAACTGCTCTTTAACAAAACTATGAACCTTTTGGAAAATTCTTCTATGGCGTGTTTGTTTATGAACAAGTTGTTTAGAAATATCGTGATAGAAGATAAAACAATCTATAAAAAAGAGCTTTTTTTCAAGTTGGTTTCTGTTGGGGTGTTTGGATTGAATCTTCATGCATATATGGATCAATATGATTATCATAAGGAATATTTGATAGAAAATCCGGAAAAATATTGTGAGTATGATATACAAACAAAGCAATTACAATATTTGATCATGAGTATAGATGGATTGTGTGATTTGAAAGGTTCAAAGAATTATGTATTAAAAAAAGCCTATAAACAATTTTCGAAAGCTGTAGGAGAGCTATATGAATTTTTGCACATATTTAAGTCTGACCTGAAAAATATAGAGATTGACAGGAAAGAAAACAAAGACTTTTGGTTATGTGATTTGATTATGGTTTATGATGATTACAAAGTGCATGCAGAATTTGAAAGTACGGGTATTAAAAAACTTATTCGTTTATTTACCTATCTGCAGAAGATGGTTCGCGGAGAAATTGTTTTCATTGATGAATTCGATTCAAATCTGCATGATGTTTATTTGTGTGCGATTCTGGAATATCTGATGGAGCATGGTAAGGGACAGTTATGCTTTACAACACATAATGTTGGGCCAATGGATGTCCTGAGACGACGCAAAAAGTCTATTGATTTTTTATCTGAAAATCATAAAATATATCCATGGACAGCAAATGGAAATTATTCACCTGCAAAACTGTACAGAAATGGAATGATTGAAGGATCTCCATTTAATGTGGATTCTATAGATTTTATTGGTGTATTTGATTCGGGTGAGGAGGATGAATAATGAGCCTCCAACTGATTTTTGTTGTTGAAACAAATAAAACATGTAAATCGGACTGGATTTATATCAAAGATACGATTGATTATTTTTTTGAGTATGATCGAACAGCAATTAAACTCACTCCAGTCTATATGGATGGAAAGGGAAAATACAAAAATAAAGAAAAAGAAATTTCAAAAAATATTGCTGCATATAAGGCGGGAGGAAAAGGACGACAGACGAAAGTAATCTATTGTTTTGATTGTGACGATTACAATACAAAACAGGAGGATGCCTTTTTTTTGGAAAAAGTGAGACAGTATTGTGCAGAGCAAAAATATGATTTTGTCTGGTTTTGTAAAGATATCGAGCGTGTTTATACGGGCAAAAAAGTAAATGCTGTTGATAAAAAGAAGAAATCGGAGGAATTTAAGAAAAAGAAACAAATTTCTGAAGTGAAAGTGGATAAACTGTCAGCAGCAGAATATCAGGAGAATACAAGTAATATATTAAGGATTTTGGAGCAGTATTTGGATATGAAGAGGTGAGATGAAGTGATAAGCTCTCTTATATTTTGAACGGAGCATCTGATAGATGCTGGAGATTCAGAGTATAGGAGAGTTTTTCTATAATTGAAATACATTCAGAATATCGATATAAAGTTTCAACATGATGGAATATATTTAATGGAATATAACATAGATTAGTGATATGCTTTATAAAATAATTAATACATATGAAATTCTTTGTCGGGAGGAAAAGTATGAGAGAAAAGGTGCTTAATGTAATTGGTAATAATCTGGAAACTGTAATTAAAGAAGATTTAAAAAATATTGTCACAAATAAAAAAATGGAAAAAGAATTTCTAGAATGTGGAGATTTTATAGGAACGTACGAGAATTCTTTTGACAATGCGCTTTTAGAAACATTCTCGAGAGAAAATTTACAAGTAATTTATAGAAAATTGAAAGGGGTAAATGGATATGAATATATTGAAAAATTGAAACTATTTCTTGAAAAACTATGTGAGGAATATCAAGTAGAGGGCAGGGATTATTTTATTGAACAGTTTATAAATATGTTTAAAGATTGCATTTATAGAAATGATAGAACATTAGCACAGGAAATTTTTTCGGCAGATTTTAGAGTGGATATGAATCAGAATTTTGCAATTGCACGTGAAAGGATAGATCTTCTTAATAGTAAAGTAGATTTATTGTTCGTGTCGATGAATAAGGATTCATACAATAATGCGCAAATTCCATTGCCTGATAACAGGGAAATGCTGAACAATGAAGAACAAAACTTGCTGGAATGGAAATTGATTCATCCGAAGAGAGATGATTCTAAGGATAATATAAAGGAAAGAGTAAAGTATTTAACTGTTTTATGGAAAAAAGAACGACAAGCTGTTCCTGGGTGGTATGTGATTCCTAAAAATAAGAGAAAGGAACTGGAATTATATACACGAGAATATGAATATATTTATAATGAAGATATTCTTTCTTTTAGAGAATTATTTGAATTTGCGCATGAAGTGATATGGCGATTTGAAATGGGGTTTATGAAATATTCTATGAAAATGCAGAATAGAATACATGAGATTTGGATGTGTGCCAGTGAAAAGAATGATTTTTTGAATAATACAGAAGTAAAAGGAAAGTATTTTTTTATAGGACAAGTACTTTTGCGTATGTATAGAGAAAACATGATGGATGAATTATGGCATTTGATATATGAAAAGTTAGAAAAATGTTCTGGATATATAGATACAGGTAGGGATGAATTGTACCTTGAAAAAATCAAGTATTCATTTATGAAAATGAACATATCAGAAGTGTGCATATTATTAAATGATAGATCTAGAATCAATGAAAAATCTTATAGTGTGCGAATGCAGATAGTTGGATTAAAAGCTGAATGCGGAATGTTAGATGATGCGGTGAAAGAATTGAATTTTTTGGAGAGTGCACTGGAAACAGAGATAGAGAAAGAGAAAAAAAATTCTAAACAAAAGGCAGGAATGGTCTATTATTCTTCTATTTTAGCTTGTAGTTATTTTTTACACAGATTTATATATCAGGCAATAAATCTACAAACACGTGATGAAACATTTAACAAACTAACGAATAAGGTTATGTTATATCAGCAGTACTTCGATTATGAGAAAGAAAGAGATGAATTTTATAAGGATTTATTTAGAGAACAGAAGAAAATGCGAAAAAAAACGCCTTTCGAATTAGGAAGAATAAATAGGATAATTTGTCAAGGAGGTAGGGTGCCGGGAAGTGGATATCAGTTTTATAGAATGTTGGATCGAACAGCGATACCCCTGCATATGAGATGGGTTCGATTGCTTGATGCAGATGAGTCGGATTTTATACTGAATTTAATAGATGATCATCCATATATTGGATGGTATATGTTGCTTAGATTGGGTGAGAGTGACACAACAAAAGCAACATTAACGCGGAGAGAATGTATAGAAATTATTAGAAAAGATGGAAGTTATGCACGAAACATATTTTCTTATGTATATAAAGCTGTGGATATAACTGTTGGTAATATCCAAGAAAAAGCAGATAGTATTTTTGGAACTGCATATGAACATATACTTTTAAATGGATTGGAGATTTTACGTAGATTTGCGTCAATAGCAAATATAACTGAACAGAAGAAATTAGTAGTATTGATGATAAAGATTATTGATGCAGATGTGGTTAGGAGATTCAGAGTACTTAATGACTGGATAAGACAAGTTATGAATGTGCTTGATGAACGTGTGAAAATTTCTATGCTGAATGAATTATTACAATGTTCGGGAAGAAAAAGAGCGACGTGGCATAATGAACCTGAAGTAGATCCGTTTGATGTGTTTACATGTAAAACGGTAGCAATAAATGATTACCAAAAAATAGAATTAGAGCCATGCTGGGTAAATTCTATGTTGGATAGTTGTCTAAGTGATGAACAGCAAAGAATGCATTATATACCAAGATTGGGAAAACTTGCCGAAGTTGGGATGCTGACATCAGAACAAAGTAAAAAATTTGGTGAGGTTTTATGGGAGAATATGGGAAAAAATGATTTTCCGTTAAAAGACACATATTATTTATGTACATATTTAAAATGGCCATATCCTGAAAATATAGATTTAGAAGCAAGAATAAAGAAAAGCATTTTGTCAGAAGCAGCTTTTGAGAAAATAAGAAAAGAAACATTATTATCTATTATACCAGATGTAAATAGAATGTTTTGGGAAATCAGAAATATCAATGATGAACGGACAGATTTCTGGAAAGAGACGGAATTGAAATTTTTGATAAAGGAATTAAGGAAATGCTGGATAACATTGAAAAATGAATATGAAATAAAATCGCACAAAAGTTTTTATGAAGATGAATTTAAAGAGGAAACAAGAGCATTAATAAATGTATTTTCTTCTTTTGAAAGGAATGCGATGCAGAGACTAGATGAAGTGGAAAAAAAGAAAATATTTCAAATGATTGATGAGATGGAAAAATATGATATTCCCTGTATTGAATTGCATGTATTAGCTGCTCCGGATGATGAAATAAAAAATATAGTAGAAAGTATAATAGAAGGATTTAAATCTGCACATTCAGATATTGAAACATCTGCAATGTGTGCGGTTAGAGTTCTCCTAATGTCGGATGTAGAAGAAAAATATATAAATCAGATATGTAATGAAATGCTTATACTTTGTAGATTTCGAAAGGAACCAGGATTATCAGACTACTTGATTGCATTATATAATACAATGTATCTTCATAAATTGAAATTAAATAAAAAAACAATAAAATTGATGAGCGCTGCGTTGACCGAGTTGGCGGAGTGGTCAGATTATTCAAATCTCGATGAAGATGTGGAAGAAAAAATAAAAAATATTATTGATATCAGAAAGAATAGTGCAGGCCTTGCTAATCAACTATATTTATATGAAGAAGGAGAAAATATTGAACATTCAAAAGGTGCATTAATCTGGAAAGAGATATGTCGAGGTGAAAAATCCTGTGTTGAATTTTCAGAGGTGAAAAACAATTGGTATTGAATGAAAGGAGAAAAGAAAGATTAAAATAAAAATTATTATTAAAATTATTGAGAAACATAATATGTTGGATTTTTGAAAGGATATATAGTAAGATATAAGAAATATATTTTCACAGGTGTAAGAGGTGAGATGTGAATGGGAAATTACCTGAATCCGGGGAGTCAGGCATTCCAGATGATTTTGGAATCGGAGATTTTTGTTGACAAAAGTGCTTTAATTGCGGTGACCAAACAGATATGCGCGCACGATGCAGCGATATATGTGTGTGAGTCGTCCGAGAAGATTTGGTAAATCAACAGCGGCAGACATGCTGGCAGCATACTACGGGCGAAATGAAGATACATCAGTTTTATTCGAAAAATTGAAAATCAGTCAGGAACAATCATACCAGAAACATTTAAATAAATATGATGTGATTAAAATTAATATGCAGGAATTTTTGAGCATGAGTGAGAGCGTTGAGGATATGTTGAGTATTCTGCAAATGAGATTGATTAAAGATTTAAAAAGTGCTTATCCGGAGGTTGTCAGCAGTGACCGTCTTATATTTGCCATGCAGGATGTTTTTGCAGAGACAAAATGTCAGTTTGTTATATTGATTGACGAATGGGACTGCCTTTTTCGAGAATATAAGCAGGATAAAGAAGTACAGAAAAAATATCTGGACTTTCTCAGAATGTGGCTGAAGAATAAAGAATATGTTGCGCTTGCTTATATGACAGGAATCCTTCCGATTAAGAAATATGGTTCACATTCTGCATTAAATATGTTTTCTGAGTACTCTATGCTTAACCCACGTGAAATGGCAGAGTTTTTCGGATTTACGGAAAAAGAAGTTCAGGAGCTTTGCAGCAAATATGACAGAAGTTTTGAGGAAACAAAAGCATGGTATAATGGATATGAGTTATCTGTTGTGGAAGCACAGAAACTAAAAGTTTATGCGATGTATAATCCAAAATCTGTAGTAGATGCCATGCTCAGTGGGATTTTTGACAATTATTGGAACCAGACAGAGACGTACGAAGCATTAAAGGCATATATATGTATGAATTTTGATGGACTCAAAGACTCTGTTATAAAAATATTGGCAGGTGATCGGGTACAGATCAATACAGGTACGTTTTCAAATGATATGACATCATTTCAAAGCAGAGATGATATATTGACTTTGCTTGTGCATTTAGGATATCTCAGTTATCATTGGCCGGATAAAATAGTCGCAATTCCTAATAAGGAAGTATCTCAGGAATATGTCAATGCTATCAGTACGATGGATTGGAATGAGGTTATTCATTCAGTAGAAGCTTCCAGAAAATTGCTTTAGGATTTATGGAGTATGAATGCGGATGCTGTTGCAGATGGAATAGACCGGGCACATCGAGAAATTTCAATATTACAGTATAATGATGAAAATTCTCTGAGTTGTACGATTAACCTTGCCTTTTATTTTGCAAGGGAATATTACACAATTATAAGAGAATTGCCAACAGGAAAAGGATTTGAGGATATCTGTTTTGTGCCAAGAAAACTTCATGCAGATAAACCGGCAGCGGTAATCGAGTTAAAATGGGACAAAGATGCAGAAGGAGCTATTGCACAGATAAAAGAGAAACGATACGCAGAAGCATTGAAAGAGTATCACGGAAACCTGCTCCTCGCGGGAATTAATTATGATAGAAAAACGAAAAAATACAGTTGTGTGATAGAAAAGTATGAGATGATATAAAAATACCACCGGTTAGTCAGCGTATGGAGATGACTGACAGGTGGTGTTTTACAGGAGAACAAAAGATGGAAGAGAAAAATACAGACAAACTTTTGTTTCCGCTATCTTATGATGCGGATTTGAAAGAAACGGACGATTTAAAAATATACTATCAATATTTGGATGAAGCATTTGCTGAGCCGCGTATATGCAACATGGCGGTATCTGGCAGTCATGGAATCGGTAAGAGTAGTATTTTGCATTCGTATGATAAGAAACGACAGCAAAGACGGGACGAAGAGAAGAATGCTTTTGAAAAATGGATTTTCAAAATACCGGTTTTGAGAAAATGTAAAAAACATAAACGGCAAAAACAGACAGAGCCTCATTTTTTATATGTTTCGCTGGGAAAATACATAAATGATGACACTGAGAAAGAATCAGAAGAGAAGAATATTATCGAACGACGGATTCTTCTTCAGATTTATGCTCGCTTTCATAAGAGAGATATTGAAGCAGGAAGATTTGATATGATTCAGGAGCCGAGTTGCTTTGGAAGGCTTAACGCCAATCTGGGCGGATTGCTGATATTAATGATATTGTTACTAATCTTTTACCAGCCTTTGGGAAGTTTGATAAAATCAGTTGTGGGCAAAAGTTGTCTGTTATTAAAATGGAAAACTCAAATTCATATTTTCCTCTATCTGATTGTATTTGTAGCAGTCGTAGTGATTGGCCGACATTTGATTTATTATATGCTGACACAGATGCGCCTGAAAAATATAGCTGTGAAATCAGACAACACAGAAATTGATATCGAAAGAAGTGCATGTGAGGATTATCTGGATCTATATGCGACGGAACTTATTTACTGTCTGGAACAAATTGCGGATAAAGTAGACCGAACAGTAGTGTTTGAGGATATGGACCGTTTGAACCAGAAGGACTGTATAGAGATTTTCTCACGTTTAAGGGAAATCAATTATATGCTCAATCAGAGACTACAGGGGGAAAAATATGTTCGTTTTATATATGTGATTAAGGATGAGGTTCTGAATGAGCTGCAGCATGCGAAGTTTTTTGATTATATTCTTCCAATAGTTCCAGGAATGAATAAAAGAAGCTCCGAAGATATCTTCCGGGAAAATCTTAAGAAAGTAAATAAAAAACTTAGAGAGCTTTACGGAGAAGCTTATGAGGAAGCTTATGGGGAGATACTTATTAATACAATTTTGTTTTATACTGAACGTTCGGCAGAAAAAAGTCTGGTTTATATGGCAGCCCCATATATAAAAGACTATCGTATGCAATATGCGATTTTGAATGACTATGGTTTATTCTTTGGATTATATTATAAAAATAATATTAAAAGGCTTAAAGTAAGTAAATTTAAGGATATGGCTGAACAGATATTAGCATTAGCTATATATAAAAATATTTGGCCTCAGTATTATGGAAAGGTAACATCGGGAGAAAGCATTGAACTTTTTCCTACTAATGTGGCAAAAAATAAAAAACTTGCGGAAGTACTGGTTGACTCACGATATCAATTTTTGACATATGAAAATTTGTGTTATTTAGGATACAGCCGAGACAAATTGATTTATAATATAACGAACTATATTAAGGGAGGAAAAGTATATCGCAATCAGATTGAGGTGATAAGTTCATTTCCGGGTGATGAAGTGCATGTTGCGGCAATTAATGAGTTTGTGGATTTGGAAATACCCAAAAATGAAACTGACAGTAACATTGAGGAAATTTCAAGATTGTTGGCAGAGATTGTACGATATTATGTGAGATGTGATAGAGTTTTTGAAAGTAGGGTGTTAGATAAAAGAGATATTCATTTATGTTTAAGAACGTTAACTTTTTTAGATGAAGAGGAATGGTGTGAATATATAAATAAGGTTAAAAATGAGGTTTATTGGTTGTTGGATCCGGAAGCAGGTGATATATTTGATGTATTTAAAAATTGTTTGAATGTCGAATTTATTGCAACCAGAACTGACTGGACCGAAAAAGAAATTGAAATCTTCGTCTATGGAACTAACGATACTGAAAAATATAAAGGGATTCGTTTACATGCAAAAGATTTCGATGGAAAGCCGATGGTGATTGACTTGGAGGAGAGTATACGTCAGAGAAAAATCCAGAAAGTTGTTCCAAATATAACAGCATAGAATTACTTTCAGATGTTATATTTGAATTAAATGAATTACCAGATAATTACAATGATATTGCAGATAGCATATTAGTTCCAATGGCAAGAGACTCTTTGTTAAATTCTTTGGATGACATTTTGGTTACTATGGGATATAACAAAATGGGATTGGCGAAGAAAATGCAGTAATTTAAGCAGATCGGTGATGAAATTACCTATAAGACTAATGGAGATCTTGAAGTAAAAGTTAAGATTGATGCTGCAAAAGAAAAGAAAGCAGAAGATCTGCTTCTGATGCTGGTTGATCCGGAAACAGGAAAAGTTGTATTTATCACAATTGATGAAATTGACCCTGTAACAGGTGAACTTAAAGTTATACTTCCATTCCTTGGAGCAATCACACTTCTTGATAAAAGCGCTGTAGATGAAAATGAAATTGAAACACAGACTACAGATGCAGGAGCTGCAGATACTGAAACAGCTGCAGAATAATGTGAAGGGATACTTGTATGTCACAGCATAAACACAGACATAGAAAGAGCTTTTTGTCTTCGGCAGGATATTATATTCTGGTTGTCATTCTGATTGTATGCCTGGCAATGATGGTGAAGGTAAACAGATCCAAAAGAGCTGAGCGTGATGATTATAAGGCGACTCTTTCAAAACAGGAGACGGTAGAAGATCTTGGAAATATTACAATTACAAAGCCAACCGATGCACCGGAGGATGCGGTAGTCAGAAATACAGAAGACAATACCGGAGAAGACGGTTCAGAAGAAGGCAGTGAGCAGACCCCGGCAGAGGATAAAACGGAATAGCTGTTGGTGAATGATTATTTATGATAAGAGAAAGTCGAGAGGCTTTCTCTTTTTTTTCAGGTTTTCCGCTTTTTATCTTTCATCCACATCTGGATATATTCCATCTGTTCCTGGTCGGATATTTCCTGTGATCCGGGGTCATTTCCGGCGGCGAGGCAGCAGAAGAGCACAAATGCCTGCAGGCAGAAAAACACAATAAGTGCTACAATGATCAAATTCCGCACCCCCTTTCACTGAAACTGGAATATATTAATATAGAAACCTTTATCTGGAGTATATGCATGAACGAGTCATTTTATACAGGAAAGGGAATCGGAGTGGCAATTCTTGACACGGGAATCTATCCGCATATAGATTTTGACAGCAGAATCTGTGCTTTTGCGGATTTTATTGCACATAAAAAAGTTCCATATGACGACAATGGACATGGAACCTGTGTAGCCGGAATTCTGGCCGGGAGTGGCAGGGCCTCCATGGGAAAATATAAAGGGATGGCACCAGGCAGCAGGATAGCAGCGCTGAAAGTACTTGATCGGTTTGGAAATGGAAATAAAGAAGATGTCCTGCAGGCTTTTCGCTGGATTTTACAGAACAGGGAACGATACAAGCTTCGAATTGTTAATATTTCTGTGGGAACGACTTATCGCACACGAAACGAGCAGGATGTACTGGTGCAGGGTGTGGAGAAATTATGGGATGAAGGCCTGGTGGTGGTTGCGGCGGCAGGAAATCAGGGACCAAAGCCGGGGAGCGTGACGGCACCTGGATGCAGCAAAAAGATCATTACGGTGGGATCCAGTGATATGCTCTCGGGAAAGCGGGCAGTATCCGGGCGCGGACCAACATTTGAATGCGTGTGTAAACCGGATCTGGTGGCACCGGGACGGCAGATTATGGCATGTACGCCGGGAGCTGGAAACCTGTACAGCATGAAAAGCGGCACATCCATGTCAACACCGCTGGTGTCCGGTGCGATTGCGCTGGCACTGGAAAAAGATTCTCTGCTTTCCAATGTAGAGATTAAAATGATGCTGCGAGACAGCTGCGATGATATGGGACTGCCGAGAAACCAGCAGGGATGGGGAAAGTTCAACTGCAAAAAGTTTTTGGCATTATAGGAAAACTACATTATTGTATAAACAAAAATGCATGATTTTACCATAGTAAAGGCCGAAAGTATTGACGGAAATCCTTTTTTCGGATAGAATAATAGGAAATTGGTCATTGTTTACAGATAATTATAAAGAGAATGACCAGTGACAGAAAATCAGATATCAGACAAGGGAGACGTATTATGGAAAAAATTCAAATGACGACACCGTTGGTAGAGATGGACGGAGATGAGATGACCAGAATCCTCTGGAAAATGATCAAAGATGAACTTCTTCTTCCGTTTATTGATCTGAACACAGAGTATTATGATCTTGGGTTAAATTATCGTAATGAAACAGATGACCAGGTTACGATCGATGCTGCCGAAGCAACTAAGAAATATGGTGTTGCAGTAAAATGTGCGACGATCACACCAAATCATGCACGTATGGACGAATATGATCTCAAGAAGATGTACAAGAGCCCGAATGGTACGATCCGTGCAATCCTTGATGGAACAGTATTCCGTGCACCGATCGTTGTAAAGGGAATTGAGCCATGTGTACGCAACTGGAAGAAACCGATCACACTTGCGCGTCATGCATATGGAGATATTTACAAGAATACAGAGATGTACATTGACAAACCAGGTAAGGTTGAGCTGGTTTACACTTCAGAAGACGGTGAAGAGAAACGCTCCCTTGTACAGGAGTTCAAAGCACCGGGAGTTGCGATGGGCATGCACAACATGACTGCATCCATTGAAAGCTTTGCAAGAAGCTGTTTTAACTATGCACTGGATACGAAGCAGGATGTATGGTTTGGTGCGAAAGATACAATCTCCAAGACATACGATGCGAAATTCAAAGAAGTATTCCAGACGGTATTTGACACAGAATTTAAGGACAGATTCGAAGAAGCAGGACTTACTTATTTCTACAGTCTGATCGATGATATCGTAGCGCGTGTTATGAAGGCAGAAGGCGGATTTATCTGGGCATGCAAGAACTATGACGGAGATGTTATGAGCGATATGGTTTCTTCTGCATTCGGTTCTCTTGCAATGATGACATCAGTACTTGTTTCTCCTCAGGGATATTACGAATATGAAGCAGCGCATGGAACAGTACAGAGACATTATTATCGTCATCTGGAAGGAAAAGAAACTTCTACCAACTCTGTGGCAACGATTTTTGCATGGACAGGAGCTCTTCGTAAACGTGGAGAATTGGATGGCAATCAGAAACTGGAAGAGTTTGCAGATAAACTGGAAAAAGCTACCCTTTCCACGATTGAAAGTGGCAAGATGACCAAAGACCTTGCACTGATTACAACGATTGAGAATCCGACTGTACTGAACAGCCGTGATTTCATCCTTGCAATCAGAGAATCTCTGGAAAAAATGCTTTAATATACGCACAAAAGAGCCATTGTATCAATTGCGATACAGTGGCTCTTGTAATATGGGAGAGAAAATTGCAGTTATGCAAGTTCCTCCCATTTTTCATATAATTCTTCAAGTTCTGCCTGAATCTTGTCTTTTTCGCGGCTCAGTTCCGCACAGCGTCCTACATTCGTACAGACATCCGGAAGAACGAGAGTGTCGTCGATCTCTTTATCTCGTGTTTCAAGTTCCTCGATGCGTTTTTCGACTTTTTTAAGTTCGTTTTCCTGTTTACGCTTGCGAGCCTGTTCTTCTTTTTGCTGCTGCCAGGTGAGTTTTCCCTCAGAAGGTGTTTCTTCATTAACTTCTTCGGTGGCTTCCTGTGCAGTCGGAGCATATTTCTCAGTCAGTTCTTCTTTTTTCTCCAGATAGTAGTCGTAATCACCGATATAGTTGACAACTGACTGATTTGTCAGATCAAGAATGCGGGTTGCAGTCTGGTTGATGAAATAACGGTCATGAGAAACGTACAGTACCGTTCCGGTGTAGCTGTTCAGGGCTTCCTCCAGGATTTCTTTGGATGCGATATCCAGGTGGTTGGTAGGCTCATCGAGAATCAGAAAGTTTGCTTCTGAGAGCATCAGTTTTGCAAGAGAAACACGGCCTCGTTCGCCACCGGAAAGAGAGGAGATCACTTTGAATACATCGTCTCCGGTAAAGAGAAATGCTGCCAGCATATTACGGATCTGTGTCTCGGTCAGTGTCGGATATGTGTCTGAAATTTCCTCAAAAATTGTTTTTTCTGCATGAAGTACATGATGCTCCTGATCATAGTAACCAATCTGCACTTTGGCACCCAGAGAGAAGCTTCCGGTGTCTGCATCCAGAAGTCCGTTGAGAATCTTGAGCATTGTAGTTTTGCCGGTTCCGTTGTTTCCGATCAGTGCTACGCGCTCGCCTCGTTTGATCTGGAAAGAAATATTGGAAAAAAGTTTCTGCTGTGGGAAACTTTTGGCGAGATCTTCTACGGTAAGGACATCGTTTCCACTGACCACGCGTGGCTCAAGAGAAAGACGCATCTGGCTCTGGACTTCGATCGGTTTGTCGATCCGCTGAATCTTATTCAGCATCTTTTCACGGCTCTCTGCACGTTTGATGGATTTTTCTCTGTTGAAAGATTTCAGCTTGACGATAACGGCTTCCTGATGCTTGATCTCGCGCTGCTGGTTGAGATATGCCTTGTACTGGGCATCACGAAGCTGTGCTTTTTTCTCTGCATAAGCGGAGTAATTACCGGCATACATACGAACCTGTCCGGCATCGATCTCGATGACTTTTGTGACAACTTTGTCCAGAAAATAGCGGTCATGAGATACAATGAAAACAGCACCAGGATAATTGAGAAGATAAGTTTCCAGCCAGGCAATGCTTTCCATATCCAGGTGGTTGGTAGGCTCATCGAGCAGAAGGATATCTGGTTTGGAAATCAGCAGTTTACCGAGGGCAACACGTGTTTTCTGACCGCCGGAAAGAGTCGCCACCTGTTTGGTAAAATCCTCTTCTGTAAATCCGAGACCATTCAGAACACCCATAAGTTCGCTTTTGTAGGCATAGCCATTCTCCAGTTCAAATTCATGAGTCAGGCGGGTGTAGGAGTTCATCAGGCGGTCAAGTTCTTCGCCGGAAGCATTTTTCATCTGGACTTCCATGGCACGAAGGCGTTCTTCCATATCGATGATATACTGTTTGGTGCTTAAGAGTTCTTCATATACAGAAAGGTGTCCCTGCACATCCTGATACTGGGCGAGGTAACCGATGCGTTTGTCCTTGGCAAGAACTACCTGTCCGGCATCTGCATGGATCTCTTCCATTATAATGCGAAGAAGTGTGGTTTTGCCGGCACCGTTATTACCGATCAGAGCAGCTTTTTCGCGTTCTTCTATATGAAAAGAGGCATCTTCCAGAATCACTTTTTCACCGAAGGATTTGGAGATACCCTGACATGATAAAATCATAGTTATTCCTCCGAAGTAAATATACGGTATGATTATAAAAGCAAAAATGGCCTTTGTAAAGGAAAATCAATGAAAATTGTACATATTTGACAACATTGATTGACAACAAAATGTCAATTCGTTATAATTAACGAGAAAGTGTAAGGAGGGACAACGGTGGAAGCAAAACAGATTTCAAAAGCTGTGATTAAGAGACTGCCACGTTACTATAGATACCTTGGTGAACTTCTGGAAGACAATGTAGAGAGAATCTCTTCCAATGATCTTAGTAAAAAAATGCGTGTTACAGCGTCTCAGATACGTCAGGATCTGAATAATTTCGGGGGATTTGGACAGCAGGGATACGGTTATAATGTAAAATATCTTTATACAGAGATCGGTAAGATCCTGGGGCTGGATATCGTGCATCCGATGATCATTGTAGGAGCTGGTAATCTGGGGCAGGCACTTGCCAATTATGTTGAGTTTGAGAAGAGAGGATTCAAGCTGGTCGGTATTTTTGATGTAAATCCGGTACTTGAGGGAATTGCGGTTCGTGGGATTGAGATTCAGATGATCAGTGATCTTCCTTTCTTTATGAAAGAAAACAATATTGAGATCGCAATTCTGACATTGCCGAAGAATAAGGCACGTGATATGGCGGAGATTCTGATCGAGAACGGAATCAAAGCTATCTGGAATTTTGCACATATCGATCTGGATACTCCGGATGATGTGATCGTGGAGAATGTTCATCTTTCAGAGAGTCTTATGACATTATCCTATAATCTCAGTCAGTATCGTCAGGAACATATAGACGATGAGAAATAAGCAGCACTTATAAAGTGATGGCAGGACGGACAGACAGGCTGTTACCCGGCTCCTTATGGCAAGGAGGCTGCGTAATGGCCTTTTATGCTAATTATGGCAGGTGAGGAAAAAGAATGAAACAGATTGTGACCTGTAAAGAAATGAAAGCTCTTGATGGAAATATGATTGAGGGAATCGGGATTCCGTCCTGTGTCCTGATGGAACGGGCAGCTCTGAAAGTCGCAGAAGAACTGGAACGGACGCTGGCAGACAAAAAACAGGAAGAACGGATTCTCTGTGTCTGCGGAAACGGGAACAACGGAGGAGATGGCGTGGCTGTTGCCCGTATTCTGAAACTGCATGGTTATCGTACAAGTCTGTATCTGGTGGGGAATCCGGACCACAGGACTGTGGAAATGCAGCGTCAGCTGGATATTGCAGCTGCCTGTCAGGTGCCGGTTGTGAATAACCTGGAAACAGAGGAATATACTACTATAGTAGATGCCATTTTCGGCGTTGGGCTGAGTCGTCCGGTCGAGGGCAGTTACAGAGATGTGATCATGGCACTGAATCAGTTGAATGCCTGGAAAGTGGCTGTTGATATTCCGTCCGGAGTAAATGGCGATACAGGAGCAGAACTTGGAGTTGCTTTTCATGCAGATCTGACAGTGACATTTGCATTTCGGAAAGCAGGCCTTTGCCTGTATCCGGGCAGGAAATTTGCCGGTAAAGTGATCGTTGCGGATGTTGGCATCTACGCGAGTGATAAGGTGAAACCATATTTATGGCAGACAGAAAAAACAGATATTCATTTTCTGCCGGATAAAATTGTTGATGGAAACAAAGGAACTTTTGGAAAGATTCTGGTCGTTGCCGGAAGTCCGGGCATGTGTGGGGCGGCTTACCTCAGTGCGTCGGGAGCTTTTGCAGTGGGCATCGGAATGGTGAAAATCGTTACGGCAGAAGAGAATCGGATTCCACTGCAGACAATGCTGCCGGAGGCGATGCTTGACTGTGGCGATGATTTTGCAAAAGATCTTGACTGGTGCGATATTGTGGTGATCGGCCCGGGAATTGGAACTACGTACCAGGCTGCCGAAAAAGTACAGTGGTTTCTGGAGGCAGCATCAGGAGCTGCTAAACCAGTCATACTGGATGCAGATGGGCTGAATCTGCTGGCACAGCATCCGGAATGGAAACAGTATCTTACGAGCCACGTGGTCATGACACCACATATGGGTGAGATGGGACGGCTGACAGGAAAAAAGGTCAGTGAACTTCAAAAAGACCGTATTGCAGCAGCGAGGGAGCTGGCGGCAGAGACCGGTGCGGTTTGTGTGCTGAAAGATGCATGTACCGTGACGGCAGCACCGGATGGAAATACCTGGATCAGTCTGGCGGGAAATCCTGGAATGGCGACTGCGGGAAGTGGAGATGTTCTGACCGGAATTCTTGCAGGTGTGCTGGCAATGTTCCTGAATAAAAGGACGGAACTGCCGGATACAGGCAGACAGGCTGCGTTGGGAGTACTGCTTCATGGTATGGCAGGAGATCTGGCAGCGAAAGAAAAAGGAACAGCAGGTATGAAGGCCGGAGATATTGTACGAGGAGCTTCAGAAGTTTTGAAAAATAAATAGAATACCGAAATATCTGAGCAGATCAGGCAGGAAGAGGAGGGTATTATGAAAAAATTTGAGAGAGTTAAAGCAGTAGTATCACTGGATGCCATTGCTCATAACTTTGAGGAAATGAAGAAAAACATTGCAGATGGTACCAGGATTGTAGCTGTTATCAAGGCCGATGGTTATGGACATGGTGCAGAAGCGATTTCGCGTCTTATAGAAGACTATGAGTACATCTGGGGATTTGCGACCGCGACAGCAGAGGAAGCGATTCAGTTGAAAGATGCCGGGATTGAGAAACCGGTATTGATTCTCGGACTTGTTTTTGAAGAGTATTTCCAGGAACTGATCAGAAAAGATGTGCGCCTGACGGTCTGTGAGTATGATGTGGCAAAAATCCTTTCTGATGAGGCAGTCCGCCAGGGCAGACAGGTGCATATCCACATTGCACTGGATACCGGAATGAGCCGTATTGGATTTGCAGATAAGCCGGAAAGCGTTGAGGAGATCAAAAAGATCGCCGCACTTCCAAATGTTGAGATTGAAGGTATGTTTACACACTTCGCGCGGGCAGATGAGACGGATAAAGCTCCGGCAGTAGAACAGCTGAAACGTTATCTTACGTTTGCTGACCTTCTGGAAAAGGCGGGAGTACAGATTCCGCTGAAGCATTGCTCGAACAGTGCGGGAATCATTCGTATGCCAGAGGCAAACCTGAACCTGGTCCGTGCGGGAATTACGATCTATGGTATTTATCCGTCCGATGAAGTGGAGAGGGACATTGTGAAACTGAAGCCGGCGATGGAGCTGAAGAGTCATGTGGCTTATGTGAAGGATCTTCCGGCAGGAACGGCGATCAGTTATGGCGGAACATTTGCTTCCGAAAACGATCTTCGTGTTGCAACGATTCCGGTTGGCTATGCGGATGGGTATCCGAGAACTCTGTCTAATAAAGGATGGGTTCTGATACATGGACAGAAAGCACCGATCCTTGGCAGAGTCTGTATGGACCAGTTCATGGTGGATGTTACACATATTCCGGATGTGAAACATGGAGATGAGGTAACATTGATCGGCAGGGACGGAGACGAATTTATCAGCATTGAGACTTTCGGCGATATGTCCGGCAGATTTTCTTATGAATTTGCCTGCGATATCAGTAAACGTGTCCCGAGAGTCTATATAAAAGACGGCAGAGAATGGGGAGATCTGACCTTCTTCGAATAAACTGCAGCACCACGCATGTATACACAGAAGAAAAATGGAAATACTAATTCCAGAGAAAAAAGAATCGGAGTGTGATTGTGTGGTAATTAAAAGAGGGGATATTTTTTATGCAGATTTAAGGCCGGTAGTTGGGAGTGAACAGGGTGGTGTCCGCCCGGTTCTGATCATTCAGAATGATGTGGGCAACCGACACAGTCCCACGGTCATCTGTGCTGCGATTACTTCTAAGATGAATAAGGCAAAGCTGCCGACGCATATTGAGATCGATGCTTCTTCTTATGGAATTGAGAAGGACTCGGTGATCTTGTTGGAACAGCTGCGTACGATCGATAAAAAAAGGCTGAAGGATAAGGTATGCCATCTTGACCAGACAATGCTGGATCGAGTGAATCATGCCCTTGAAATCAGCCTTGAACTTACTTTTTAGGCTGTTATCCTTGACGAACAGAAGCTAAAGTGCTATATTTTAGCAGTAATTGTGCTGATTTTAAACAAATTACGGAAGGAATAGATACAAAATGGACGATGGCAGTCGATTGCCCCGCAGGGGGCCGGCGAAGGTTATAGACTGGATCCAGGGCCTTTTTTTCAGAGTTTTTCATTTCTTTAAAGGGGAACAGGAAGATTCTGTTACGGAAAAAGAAATCATCTCTATGGTGGATGAGGCACATGAGAAAGGTGTCCTCCAGAAAGATGAAGCAGAGATGATCCAGAATATTTTTGCTTTTGAAGATAAAGAAGTGGGTGTGGTTATGACTCACAGAAGCAGTGTGGCTGCTTTTGCGATGGATGATCTGCTCAAGGATGTTGTGAATCATATGATGGAAGAGGAAAATTCCCGATATCCGGTCTGCGGGGAAGATATGGATGATATCCGGGGACTGATCCATTACAAAGATGCACTGAAATTCTTTACACAGAATCCATGGGCGAAGTTCAAACCACTGAAAGAGCTTCCGGGGCTTATCAGGAAAGCGACTTTTGTTCCTGAGACCAGACATATCGGACAGCTTTTCCGTACCATGCAGGCCAGACAGGTACATATGGCAGTTGTCGTGGATGAGTATGGTCAGACGGCAGGAATCGTAACGATGGAAGACCTCATTGAGGAAATCGTCGGGGATATTTTTGATGAATACGATGAGAGCAGGGATACATTTCGGACACAGGTAGATAACAGTATCATTATTGATGGACTTGCCAGTCTGGATGATGTGGAGCAGGAACTGGATATTGAATTCGGTGATGTAGAAATGGAAACGCTGAACGGTTATCTGACAGAGCTTCTGGGACATATTCCGTCCAGGGAGGATCTGGACAAAGAAATTGTTGCAAACGGCTACAGATTTAAGATTCTTTCACTTGGAAACAGAACCATCGGAAGAGTAAGAGCCGAAAAAATAAATGACAAAGAAACAAAAGGAGAGAGTGAAAAATGTCAGGACATTCAAAATTCGCAAACATAAAGCACAAAAAGGAAAAAAATGACGCAAAAAAAGGTAAAGTATTTACTGTAATCGGCCGTGAGATCGTTATGGCAGTCAAAGCCGGCGGTGCGGACCCGAACAACAACAGCAAACTTCGTGACGTTATCGCAAAAGCAAAAGCAAACAACATGCCGAATGATACAATTGAACGTGGTATCAAAAAAGCAGCCGGTGCAGATTCTGCTGACAGTTATGAACGTGCTACATATGAAGGATATGGTCCGAATGGTGTTGCAATCATCGTTGAGACTCTGACTGACAACAAAAACCGTACAGCAAGTAATGTAAGAAATGCATTTACAAAAGGTTATGGAAGCATCGGAACTCAGGGATGTGTATCCTTTATGTTTGATCAGAAAGGTCAGATCATCATTGATAAAGAAGAACTGGAAGACGAATGTGGTGAGATGGATGCAGACGAGCTTATGATGACAGCACTTGATGCAGGCGCAGAGGATTTCAACGAAGAAGAAGACAGCTTTGAGATCCTGACAGCTCCGGATGATTTCAGTGCCGTGCGTGAGGCTCTGGAAAAAGCTGGTATCCCGATGGTAGAAGCTCAGGTTGCTATGGTTCCGCAGACATATGTGGATTTGACAGATGAAAAGGATGTCAAGAACCTGCAGAGAACACTGGATCTTCTCGATGAGGATGATGATGTTACAGATGTTTGGACAAACTGGAACGAATGATTTTCAAATATATGATCTGATGTATAACAATTAAAGATCTGACAAAAAATACCTTCATGAACTTTCAAATTTCATGGAGGTATTTTTATGTCTGAAAAAGAGATTGAAAACAGTAAACAGCAGGCTTTGGATAAAGAAGAAAAAGAAAATGAGCAGATCAGGGAAATGGGTGAGTTGACACTTGACCAGAATGTGAAGAGACACCGGATCGAACTTCTGACGATCATTGGTGAAGTAGAAGGCCATGATGCTGCACCGTCGCAGAGTAAAACAACAAAATATGAACATGTTCTGCCAAAACTTGCAATGATCGAAGACGATGAAAACGTGGAAGGACTTCTGATTCTTTTGAATACGGTTGGCGGTGATGTGGAGGCAGGACTTGCCATTGCAGAGATGATCGCATCTTTAAGTATTCCGACGGTATCGTTGGTACTTGGTGGCGGGCATTCGATCGGAGTACCGATGGCAGTGTCGGCAGATTATTCTTTTGCGGTTCCAAGTGCAACGATGGTAATCCATCCGGTGCGTTCCAGCGGAATGTTTATCGGAGTGGCCCAGACCTATCGGAATATGGAAAAAATTCAGGACCGTATCACAGGCTTTATTGCGGCACATTCCAGAGCTTCGCAGGAACGACTGGAAGAACTGATGCTGGATACCAGTCAGCTGGTCAAAGATGTCGGAACGCTTCTGGAAGGTGAGGAGGCAGTAAAAGAAGGGCTGATTGATGAGATTGGAGGAATCCGTGAGGCACTTGCAAAACTGCATGAGATGATTGAAGCGAAAAATAATAAAATATAAAAAATTGTGAAAAAAAAGACATTTTTATGCATCTTTATAAATGTTTTCCTTGTCATATAGCAGATTTTAGCGTATTATTATTAGAGGATTGAGTGAAAATATGCTAGGAGGGAAACAATGTATAAGATTTTAAAAGCTGAGACACTGGCAGCTAAGATCCATCTTATGGTTGTACATGCACCGCGTGTTGCAAGCCACTGTCAGCCAGGACAATTTATCATCGTAAAAATGGATGAAAAGGGCGAGAGAATCCCGCTTACAATTTGCGACTATGACCGCAAAGAAGGAACTATTACAATCGTGTTCCAGGAAGTTGGAGCATCTACAATTAAGATGTCCGAATTAAAGGCTGGAGATTCTTTCCGTGATTTCGTAGGACCTCTGGGATGTCCTTCTGAATTTGTTCATGAAGACATCGAAGAACTTAAGAAAAAGAAAATGGTATTCGTAGCCGGAGGTGTTGGTACAGCACCTGTTTATCCGCAGGTAAAATGGCTTCACGAGCATGGTATTACTGCAGACGTAATCCTTGGTTCCAAAACAAAGGATATGGTTATTCTTGAAAAAGAACTTGCAGCTGTTTCCAACCTTTATGTTACAACAGATGACGGATCTTATGGACGTTCCGGTATGGTAACAAAGACTCTGGAAGATCTCGTTACTAACGAAGGAAAGAGCTATGATGTCTGTGTTGCGATCGGACCGATGATCATGATGAAATTTGTCTGTCTTCTTACTAAGAAGCTTGGTATCCACACAATCGTCAGCATGAACCCGATCATGGTTGACGGAACTGGTATGTGTGGAGCATGTCGTCTCCAGGTTGGCGATGAAATTAAATTTGCCTGCGTAGACGGACCGGAATTCGACGGACATCTCGTTGATTTCGATCAGGCTATGAAGAGAAGCCAGATGTACAAGACTGAAGAAGGACGTGCATTACTGAAGCTTCAGGAAGGCGATACCCACCACGGTGGATGCGGACAGTGCGGAGGTGACAAGTAATGGCAGATGCAAAAATGTTAAATAAAGTACCGGTAAGAGAACAGGATCCGAAGGTACGTGCTACAAACTTTGAAGAAGTTTGTCTTGGATATAATCAGGAAGAAGCAATGGAAGAGGCACAGAGATGTCTGGGCTGTAAAAAACCGAAATGCGTAGAAGGATGTCCGGTGTCCATCAATATTCCTGGATTTATCGAGCAGATCAAAGAAGGAAACATTGAAGAAGCATATAAAGTGATCGGATTATCTTCCGCACTTCCGGCTATCTGTGGACGTGTATGTCCTCAGGAATCTCAGTGTGAAGGACAGTGTATCCGTGGTAAGAAGGGTGAAGCTGTTTCTATCGGTAAACTGGAAAGATTCGTTGCTGACTATGCTCTGGAACATGATATTAAACCAGTCGGAGCAGAAGTTAAGAACGGACATAAAGTTGCTGTTATCGGTTCTGGTCCGTCCGGACTTACCTGCGCAGGTGATCTTGCAAAGGCCGGATATGATGTAACCGTATTTGAAGCTCTTCATGAACTTGGTGGAGTTCTTGTTTATGGTATTCCGGAATTCCGTCTTCCAAAACAGAAAGTTGTTAAGAAAGAGATCGAGAAAGTTAAAGAACTCGGTGTTAAATTTGAAACAAACGTTGTTATCGGTAAATCCACAACAATCGATCAGCTGATCGAAGATGAAGGATTTGAAGCTGTATTTATCGGTTCCGGTGCAGGTCTTCCGATGTTTATGGGAATCCCGGGTGAAAACGCAAGCGGTGTATTCTCTGCAAACGAGTACCTGACAAGAAGCAACCTGATGAAAGCATTCGATGACTCTTATGATACACCGATCGCAGCAGGTAAGAAAGTTGCTGTTGTCGGCGGTGGTAACGTAGCTATGGATGCTGCAAGAACTGCTCTCAGACTTGGTGCTGAAGTACATATCGTATACAGAAGAAGTGAAGCAGAGCTTCCTG
>OLPY01000453.1_pt1 | contig 35859 bp, 52 predicted proteins | sample 1672481 | NCBI WGS metagenome assembly OLPY01 (sample SAMEA3136691, study PRJEB25190) | human gut metagenome | biome: human gut; feature: human-associated habitat; material: faeces | place: Austria | collected 2013 | reverse complement strand
GGGGGGGGGGAGGAAGCCAAGTGGTTTGTCCGGTTGTGGATCTGTATTTTTTTTAGACGATTTTAGATTTTTTAGATTTTTTAGATTTTGTGTTATGGTATTGGGAAATGCTCAAGCAGAAAGGTAGAGGGCATGCCTAATCCATTTAAGCCAACTGCGGGAATGACACCGCCTGTACTAGTAGGCAGACAGGTCGAGCTAGATGATTTTCAAATCGCTCTAGATGATGGCGTGGGCGCACCAGGAAGACTCCTATATGTAACTGGCGCCCGAGGCGTAGGGAAAACCGTCATGCTGAATGCCCTCGGAGATATAGCCAGAAATCGTGGATGGTATGTAATTGACGAAACCGCTGAAGTCGGTTTTCTGAGCAGGCTGATCCAGGAACTGCTAGATAGGCCGGAAACCCGCATAAGCAAATACGAACTACCTTCAGGCGGTTTTGCGGTACCAGGTGCCGGAATTCAAGCATCATTGGGTTTTGGTTCGGTTGAGTTTCAACAGGATAACCAGGTTCTGGACATAAGGCACGCCATCGTCAATCGGCTGGATCGGTTGAAGGAGTCCGAGCAAGGTGTGTTGATCACACTGGATGAGGTTCAACCGAGTTCTTTGCCAGAGATTCGATCCCTCGCTATCGGAATTCAGCATTTAATCCGAGAAAAAAGGAACGTGGCATTTGTGTTCGCGGGTCTTCCGTCAATGGTGGATACCGTCATTAATGACGATGTGCTGACTTTTTTAAGACGTGCCGAATGCCATCATCTGGGGAGTGTTGATCTCAAGGAAATTTGGTCCGCCTTTGAAAAAACCATTTCCAAATGTGGAAAAAATGCAAATTATGATGTTCTGAATTCATTGACCGAAGCCACAAATGGCTATCCGTTCATGATCCAGCTGGTTGGATACTGGTCATGGCGTTATTCAGATGTGAATAACCACTTGGACCGCGTCCACATGGAGGACGCACAGCAAGGCATAAAAAAAGCTCGAATCAGTTTGGGCAGTATGGTTCATGGTCCAGAATTTGACAATCTTTCCCCAATGGCGAAAGATTACCTGATTGCGATGTCACAAGATGACGGTCCGTCGAACACCCGCGTTATAGCCGAACGAATTCACCGTGATGTTAAGTATGCAAGCGTGTACAGGGCGCAGCTGATTAAAGAAGATGTCATTGAACAAACCGGCTTCGGTTATGTAGACTTCAAGATCCCCTATCTGCGTGACTATCTAAAGGAACATGCAGTCCATCATCAGATGAAAAAGGACATTGCTAAAGCTCAAACGGAAGATTGAATATCTTAGGACTTTAGGGGCTTCTCTTTGCCTTTGACTGGTTCAATGGGAGTCATGGGAATTCTTTGGAAAATCAGCAAATGGTATAACCGATACCAGTTCTTCATGTGGGCTTCAGGAGTACTGACCGCGATAGCCGCTCCCCTGATCGGCTACGCCACCTATTTCCTCGGTATCAACAACCAGCGTGCGGAACTCGTCTCGGACAGTCCCGAATACGCGAATGACATAACGGCCGGCAGCCTCATCCAATGGTTGACCGGCCAAGCACACAGCTACGGTCGAATCCTCGGCATCATCGCCATCATCGGCATCCTGCTCATCATCTTCTGCATCACCTTCACCATCATCGGCTGGATCAGCCAAAGAACCGAAATCAGCGGCACCGACCAATCCAGCGAAATACAGGAAAAAGGACGACGCAAAGCCGAAACCGAAGAACAATACGACGACTATGGGCAATCAAACGAATACTAGCCGACAGAAAAAACCTAGAGAAAAAAACCACCGCTGAAATATTCTCAGAGGCAGTATAAACGAACGGAGTGGATTAGGTGATATCCACTCTGTTCTCTTTGGTTAATTCTCGGGCTTCCAGATGATGTCGAAAGTTCCGCCGTCCTGTTTCTGCCAGCGGGTTAGTCCGTTCAGATTCGTTGCAACCCATTCGCCGGTCGGCTTGGATTCGGTTCCTCCGAACAGGTTGTCCATGCAGGATTGCTGTACGGAGCCATCCATTCCACCTTCCTCGGTGTGCAGCCATACGCCATCGTGGTTCAAGGATCGTTTCCACGAGAACAGTCCGGGTGTTGGGTTGTTCTGCGGCGAGCAGCGCAGCCATGCCTCGTCGAGCTGGCCGGACAGGTCGGATGCGGAGTTCATGGCTTCCGTCCATTCGCCGGAGGTTGGGTTCGTAGCCAGTTCTGGTGCGGTCAGGATCTGCTCTTCGGGCTTTTCCTCGGCTGGGGTTTCCTTCTTGGATTCGGGCGTCGGCGTCTTCTTCGCTTCCGTCTGCGTCTGTGTTTTCCTTTGCGGCGCGGCGGTGTCCGGGTTGGCTGTTGGTGTACCGCATGCGGTGGCGAGCAGGAGCAATGGGATGATGCTGATGGCTGCGATGGTTCTGGTTTTGTGCATGGTCGGCTCCTGTCGCTGGTGCTGTCTGCCAGACTAGTCGGAAGTGTGGTTTTTGGGTGTTTTTTTCAAGAAAACTGATTTGTCTTATTCAATCTACTTGTATAAAACCTTCATCTAGTATAAAATACATACCGATGACAGGAACACAGGCCAACAACAAGGAGCAAAAAATGGAAGACATCAACACCAAGCGGATCGCGATCCTCGAACAACGCCTCAACGAGCTCGAAACCCGCGTCAGCCAACTCGAAAACCCGAAGCCCGTGACCGGCGGCACCCTCAAACGCGCCATCGAAGCCCTCGCCGACAAGGTCGGCCAAATGGGCGAGACGTTCAGCAACGAGGGACGCAAGGGCCGCTACATCATCGGACACGACGGCAGGCGCCACCCCGTGTTCATCGCCGCCAGCCGCAACCTCGGCTCCGACACCGGCAAACCCATGTCCGGATGGCACTCCATCAACCCGCGCAACGCCGACACCACCCGGTTCGGCGCATACATCCTCTCCGTCGAAGACGAGCTGCGCAAGCCCGTGTTCTTCATCTTCACGCCCGAGGAGTTCCAGGCCCTGCTCGATTCGAAGAAGGCCGACAGCAAGGGCCTGCGCCACTTCTACATCAGCCGCGCCGAAGCCGGCATGGATCGGTTCGTTGACTGGCGCGACGGCGGCATGGACATGACCCAATACCGGGGCGCGTTCAACAAACTCGAATTCAACGCCTGACGGCATGCGAAAAAAAAACAGGGGCGGCCACCTGCCCGTGGTGAACTGCGCCCCGATTGTTGGACGCTGTTTATTAGGATACAGGCTCAAACCACGGTGGACGCTCTCCAGAATTCCTCCAGGGTGTGTCCACCGAGTCGCATCTGGCGTCGTTTGGTGTTCCAGTGGATGATGTAGTCGTCGAGCTCGGCCTTGAACCGCTCTTACGAGTCGAATTCGCGGTCGCGGTAGAACTCGTCCTTGAGATGGCCGAACACCTGTTCGGTGGCGGCGTTGTCCAGGCAGTTGCCCTTGCGGCTCATCGACTGTCGTATGCCCAGTTCCCCGAGCCGTTCGCGCCACCACGGGTGCCGGTACTGCCATCCCATGTCCGAGTGCAATACGGGGCTTGCGCCGGCGGTCAGCCCGGAGAGCGCGGAGACCGCGTGCAGGCCGGACGGGAGCCACGGAACGCCGACACCCAGCCGGTCGCAAAGGAACGCCGCCAGCGCCGCGGCCAGGGTGATGATGAACGCGATCGCGCCGACCATCAGCAGACGGCTCGACCTGACGAAACGCATGAAACCACGCATGATTTTCCCCTCCCTCTTCCCATTCGGGATGGGTGTTTGTATCGGATGGGCGCCAGCACTCCGACCTGCCCCAATGCCTCGCACAACAGGTCGTATGCGAGGAACCTCTCATATTCGTGGAGGATGCTCGGCGGCTCGTCGTACTGGCATTCGGAACCCGTCCAGCACCCGTGCAGATGCCAGTCCAATGCGGTGAACCAGCGGCCGCACGAGCATTCGTGTTTGAACGGGCGCTCCGGATCCGTGATGCCCGTATCCCGGTGCAGGATGAGCGTGGAGAGCTCTCTGGACGGAACGGACTTGCACCGAACGCGCGCACTTGACATTTTCATTACCGTTCGCCCCGTCGCGTCGGCTGTTTCCGTCGGTCTTCCTCCATCACCAGAATCGCGCCGCCGAACAGTTGGCTCCCGATAAACGAGCAGATCACGAACGCGGTAAACAGAACGACAAGAGGGGTTCCCGTCAGGAGAACACAAGCGCCGAATACCAGCGTTCCTACCGCAATCAGCAGCAGAGCCGCCCCGATCCGCGCAAACCGTATGGCATGGGCTGTGTTCCGTTCGATGAGTCTGATGACGGAATTCAGGACAAAGATGTTCTTCATGATGCGCTCCTTCACGCGTTCGTATGGTCGAGGATCCACCGGGCGATGCTTCGGGCGGTCTCCTCGGGCACGTCCACCTGCATGGAACCGTTGCCGGCCTCCATATAGAAGCGGATGAGCCCGTTGCCCGTAAGCCGGTCGACTTCCAGCAGATTGCCGGCATCCTCGGCACGGCAGTATTCGCTTGTATCGTTCTTCGCCCGTTCGCGCAGATGTTCGGGCAGATATTGGTTGGCGAGAATATCGCGGCGTAGTTCGTCGCTGTCGGTGAATTCCATCGGCTACCCTTTCGAATGTTTCGCGCCCGGCTTCCATACCGGTGTCCCTGGATTCACCGGGGAAACAATCATCCCTTGGTTATCGCGCAGTTCGACGTTTGCCCCGTCGATGCCCAGCGTGCCTTCGACGCGCCGCCCGTTCCGCTTCCATGAAACCCGGTAGGATCCTTTGATTCGGGGGAAACCGGACAACGGGTCCATATATCCGGGTTCGGCGATCGCGAGACCATCGAGATTCCACACGTCGCCCACATACTCGTCCATGGTCTTCGGCTTCGGGCCTCGGGGGCTCCAGTTCTCGGCCGGGGACATGAGCGCGAGGGCGACGAACGGCAGCAGCACCGATGCGCCGACGAGCCTGCCCTCGTCCATCGTGAGATTAGGAAAGCCGTTCCGTGCCATCACCAGGCAATAGGCATACGCCATGAGCGGAATGTCCGCGAGAAAGGCATACCAACCGAGAGCATTCAGGACCCTCAACAGCAATGGCATCCGCGAATGGTCCACCGCCTGAGCGTATTCGACAAGCTCCATCAGCTGAACCTCCAATGCAGTTCGTGCTGGTTTCGCTGGCCGATGAGCCGTACCTTGACTTCGATTATCCTAGTTTCCATGTCTTGGGTTTTCTTCTCTACGAGATTGCTAATGCCGGATTTTCTTGTCACCAGCTGCCGGTTGCTCCGCTGCCAGTGGATGTGCCTCCGCCGAATGATGAAGAGCTGTCGAAGGATGGTGATGGGCCCGTATAAGGCCAGGAGTCATCGTTGATGGAATCATTTTCGGAGGAACGATCGTGCTCCTGTCTGTCCGGTCTCGATGCAAGCGCGACGGCTTGGGTGAGGATTATCGCGTCCCGAGCATCGAATCCACGAGAGGGTGCGGCTTCTGCAATATAGGATGAGCCAAGCGGTGCTCGGCCGGTGTCCGGCTCGGAATGGTCCCGCTGCGCGTTGTCTAGTTCGGAATAATCCGTTTGTTCACTCTTGTCATCTGACTGCAATCCCCATATCAGCAAGAGCACCGAGCCGACCACAACAATCACCACGCCGAGAACCCCGGTCCATGCCGGCATTGGTGCGGGGGTTGTAGCCGACGTTGATGCGGATGAAATCTCGGGCATGTCTTGCACTGTTGAAGCGATATTGTCCAGGACTTTGCTGATGCCGGCGTTCCAGTATGATTTCTTATAGTTCGCATGCCCGGAGTTGATGATGCTCTCGCACGTGGATTGGTTGAATGTCTGTCCAATCCCCGTGCCGACGGTTAGCCGGTCCTTATGGTCCTTGATGGACAGCAGGTATACGAGGCCTGTGTTCTTGCCTTTCATGCCGGGTTTGTACCGGTCGAACAGTTCCTTCGCCTTCCGTTCGATGGGCACACCATCCAAAGTGGAGACGGTGACGACGAGCAGCTGCGGCTTGTCCTCACGTGACTCCCACGACTTATTCAGGTCGTAAACATGTTTTTCAGTTTCAGCGCTGAGTACGTTCGCCTGATCCTGCACGAAGATATTGCCAGCAGAATCGTTCTTCGGAACATACGTATCATCGGTTGCGGCCAATGCCGGCATGGAAATGCCGGCCATGATGAACAGTGTGGCGATGGCCGCGATGATTCCGTTAACCAGTTTGCCCATCAGGTTTCCCCTCGATATGCCTCTTGTTCCAAAACCCGCAGAAAATCTCATATAGCCACCACCTGTGGTCTCTCGCGACTCGTGGATTCCCAGATTCCCATCCGAGCCCACGGCATGCCGGTGTATTTGGATGAAAATATGTCCAGTTCTGCCCATGCGGACCATTGCTCCCGGTCTGGAACCAGTTGGACGGACAGGATAATCGGGATACGGGCGTCACTCTCCCTTACCGTCTCCATCAAAGCTGAATCGTCTTCAAGACCCGGATTCACATGGTCGATAATCAGAAAGGAATCCGGCTCTTCCAAGATGGACGTGGGATCGTTCACCGGAATCACACCTTGCACGGGCTTGGTATAACCTCGATCCACATACCCGTCAAACATATAGACCCGTTGCCCCATTTCGTTGAGACCAGGTATCAGGGTGTGTGTCAGCCACCAGGTCTTGCCGCATCCCGCGCCACCCGTCACCAGTAGGTTCCCATCGGAAACCGGGTTCCATGTCGCAACGCCATCATCGACCAATCCGATTGTGAGGCTTTTCACCATGCGCAGCTCACCTCCATCCAGATAAGCCCGCGCCCGTCCACAATCGATTTGAACTCGTCTATCCGCCAGCGGAGCGCGGCCGAATCGACCTTGAATGATTCAAGCCCGCCGTCGCGCAACGATTCGAACAACGCGTCGGCCTCGGCCCGGGTTCCGAACGGTTCCGGCCATGCGACCCATCGGCCGGGGTGGCATGGCAGCCAGCGTGCCAGCTCTTCGTATTCCTCCTCGTTCAATTTTCTGTCTCCTTATCCGCCGGATGCCGGATACCGGCCTCTCGATCCAACCTGTTGACAATGTCCTGCATGCCCGGGTGGTACCGTTCGATCAGGAGCAGTCCCCGATGATGGTCGTTGCGAATCGAAACCCATGTTGGGCAATAGCCCAAGAACTCGTCGGCCTGCTCGTTCAGCTTCAGCATCCCATTCCGACGTATGATCGTGTAGCCTTTCGAAGACACGGTGAATATGACCGGCTTGGACCATGGAAGACCGACCCCGAAAATCGAATCCATACAAACCTGCGCATTCCAGAATTCCGGGACCCCCGGAAGGTCTTCAGGCATCCAAAGCGCAACTATGACAAGAAGAAAAGCGCCTGAGGCTAAACCAATGCAGAGCGCGAGTGCGGAATTATCCGGATCCGCTTGGAAAGGCAATACCGCCAAACGCTTTTCCCAGAACGATGGGGGAATCCGTATGGACAGGATGATGACCCATATCTGGCCCAGTACAAACAGCAGGCGCGATACCGAACCGACGATTTCCGAACCGGACAGAGCTTGTATCAGCAATGCCATGACATCATATCTGACGATAACAAAATCGAGGACGAGCAGCGATAGCACTACTGCCGTAATCAGCGTATAAACGGCGATTCCGACAGCCCATTCCCCGATCGTCCGACCCCACAGCATGAACGCGGGGGCGATGGCAGCGCAGACGACTATCGTCAACGCGACGATATGGGGCGGATCAATTCCTTTTCTCATCATGTTTCTCATTCTTGTGGTCGCGGACGATGAGGATCATCCAGCCGAAGCACGGGAGCATCCGGTATTCGCCGGACCGGGTCAGCGCGGCCGCCAGGCGTTCCGCGCCGGGGCGGGTGGTCCATTCCCTTGAATCCTCGTCGTAGTCCTCGGCGATCCAACCCTTCTTCAACAGGCCGTAATGCGCCTTCTTCCACGCCCAGCTGACGATCGCGCCGAACAGGCTGCCGGCCAGCCAGAGCAATAGGATTCCCAATACGATCGCGAACGGGGTGAGCACGCCCCACCAGTAGCCGCCCATCAGAACCGCCCCAGCCGGTGCAGGGCCTCGGCCGAATGGATGCGGGCCTGTTCGCCGCCCGCGCCCTCCGCGGCGTTGACGGCCGTCTCGTTCTCGGCCGGCGTGGCGAAACCGGACGGGTGGGTATTGCCTGTTTTCATCGTTTGCTTTCCATCTGCTGGCCGGTCGAATCAAGCAGGGTTACTTTCTGGTTTTTCACGGAAGCGTAGCCGTCTCCCGGTTTGCCGTCTTTGACCCATGAAGCGTCATACCGGCCGTCTTCCGTGATGTTGCGCAAGCCGGTTACGTCGATTTTCAACTGGCTGATTCCATAGCTATCCCCTATGGTCTGCATGTAATCGGCGGGCTTGGGTGCCAGTGCGTAGCAGAGTGTGAGAATTCCCGCACCAACGAGCAGACAGGCCATTGACCGTGCCACGATTTTGAGGGCTGGTTCGCTGAATTTTATTCGGGTGAACCAGCTTGTTTTCTCGATGATCCACATTTGTACCGGAATGAAGGCGATCCCGGCGGCTACGCCTATGAGAAGGCATATCGTTCCTATTTGATGCCATTCGGCTGAGATGGGTGCAAGATCAACCATTGCAGGACTCTTTTTTTTCTTGTGAATTTTTCATCGTTTGCGTTTTCGTTGTCTGTTGTCGTGTTTTGTTTCCGCCTCGTCGTCTTTTTCTTTTCCGGCGAAGGCGAGCACTATCGTGCAGATGAGGCACGTGATGAGGATGAGCGTGGTTCCTGGGTCGATTGCCATCAGGCTCGCTGCCCTGTTGTTTGATGTTTTCCGAGCATGATTGGTGCCTTCTACGAAAATTTTATGTGGACTAATTCAGTATAACATGTCAATCCATGTGATTCTCATAGTAAGGCTGCTCGAAATCCTTCTCTTCCATCTTGTACGCGCTGCTATACGAGGAAATCCGCACATACACGCGCGACTTGGCATAGGCTCCGATCTGGATGCGCTTGCCCTTGATAGGTTCACCACAGAAGCGGTCCTCGCCCTCGGTCTGGGGCACTACTTCGGAGCCATACGGGGAATAGGCGTCGCCTTTGATGGTGATCTTGTGGATGGGTTGGATGGTGCAGGTCTTGCCGGAGGGGCTGAGCGCGATGACCTCATAGAACTTGTTGATGGTCATGTCGTAGCCGTAGGATTCGTGCAGGATATCGCCCACGCGCAGCAGCCCCTTGCCTGATTTGGTGTGGGATTGGCGAGGTTCGGCGTTGCCGGTGACGCGCAGCTCCCCTGCGTCGAACAGGTACTGGTGCCGCTTCTGGAAGTTTTCGATGCCGTTTGTGGTGCGGTATTGCTTGTAGGGCATCCAGATGGTCTTGTTACTGCGGGTTTTGATTCGGGTTTCGATGACGTACATGGGTTTCCTCTTTCATTTCTTATGTGGATATATTCAGTATAACAGGTATTGCCGATTCCGCGACATCACGGCTTCTCGCCAAAACGGGAGGCCGGACCCCTAGAATTGTCTCCGAACGACAATATGCCTGTTATACTGAATATGTCCACATAGAAGGAGAGTTCCAATGACCAACCAAAACAAGTCAGCCCAAGCCCGCCAACGACGCCGCAGCTCGGACGGACGATTCGCGGACGAAGACAAGCAGGACAGCCTCCCCTCCGACACAAAAATCCAACAGGCGGCCAGCCTCCTCACCGACGACACGGAGCCTGACTTCAACCAGCTGCTCACAGCCACCGGCGCATTCGACGACCCCTACGAGGCACGCCATATCGAATTCGACATGCCCGACGGATCCACCCTCAACGGCTACGCCTTGGACGATGGGCGAATCGACCGCAACAAGGTGCCGGCCGGCTGGCACGCCTACTCCGTAATGGAAAGCGACGGCGACGAAGACGGGGAAACCACCCTGTCCATCGACCATGACGGGTACGTGAACCACAGGATGGACTTCATCACCACCGAAGACCTCAGCCAACGCATAGACAGCGGCCAACTGACCGAAATCCACGGCGACGACTGGGGCTTCACCGACAACGACCTCGTGGACGATCTCGCCGAAAAATCCGGGGATGACGACTTCGACCTCGACACTGAACTGGAGGAGAAACGCCACGACATGATGGATTCCGCCATCCGAGACCAGATCTTCTTCAAACCCGACGAGGAGAACATGACCGCGTTGAAGGCCGCCGCATGGCAGACCATCAACCACGACGAGCAGAACAAGGGCGAATCCACGATCGGCGACCTGCGCATAGCCCCATCCATCAACCCCCACGACCTGCATCTGGAAGACATGAGCGAGGAACAGATCAAAGAGGCCCGCAAGTACGGTGGATGGGACCCCGACAAGCACAAGTACGTGCACTTCAACCAAGACGGCGACTTGGAAGGCCTCACCGAGAAACAGGCTGACAAGCTGATCTGGGACAACCGGCAGCGCATCCTACAAGCCGTCCGCGACGACGAGTCCGCGAACTTCAGCACCGTCAACCTGCTGCATAACTGTTTCAACCGTGAACGACAGGTACGCGAACACGACTACACGACACCGGGCGACAAGCGATAAAGGAGAGATAGCACATGGCAGAGGCCATCAACGAAATGGAACGTAGGCTCGCGGAATCAAACCCGCATGCCGGCCCGAACGCGAAGACCGAAGACTTCAAACAGCAACCACCCTCGGTGAAACCAGCAGGGAAACGCCGCCGCACATCACCGGCACCGAGGAAAACGGTTGAGGACACGAAAACCGCTGCAGAAACCCCTTCGCAGCAGGCCGAAGAAACCTGGCAGCCTCATGCCGGAAGGCCGTTCTGCATCATTCCGAAACCCACATGGCAGGAGATGGCCCATGCGGCACTCCCCCAGCTACTGCAAGCCGTCGGACTGCTCATCCTGGTCATCGTATCCCTGCTGGCAAGGCAGACCGCGTTGGCGGTCATCTGCCTTCTTGGCCTGCTCGCATTCGTCGGCTGGCGGCTTGCGACCTACGACTGGACTCCCATGGAAACCGTTCGTCGAACCATCGAACATGGTTACGGTGTGGCGGTCGTCCGTCTCCTGAATGCGGACGACATGAACCAGCCAGTCCGGGTCATCACCGAAGGCGGACAGTATGTCGCCTGGTATACGGACGGCAGGGAGAGTCGCATCCACACCGCCATTCTCATAGTCAACAAGGGTCGGATCGCATTGACCACACCGGACATGGGCATCCTGCCCACCCTAAGGGAGACAATTTGATGCGTACATTGTTCGTCGGCGACCTGCATGCAAAAGCCGACCTGCTACCTTTGATCAGCCGGGTGGCGCAACGCGAGAACACTGACCGTATGGTCCTGTTGGGCGATGTCTGCGACGACTGGAACGTGTCCAACAATGGACTGATCCGGTTCTTCGAGACGTTCACCTCATGGTATCGGCGCGAAGCCGGGGAACGTGAGGTGATTCCACTGCTCGGCAACCACGATGTGCCGTACTTCCTGAAGCAAGGCTCCTCCTCCTATGCGCGAGTGCGCGCACTGGCGCCCGGCTTCAAACCCGGCGCCCATCGCAAGGTGCATGAGCTGATGCAAAATATCCCATTCCAACTGGCTTGGTCGGATGGGAACATTCTGGCCACGCACGCCGGGCTCACCCGTGCATGGGGGCGACGGCGGCTGGGCGCCGATTACATGGACATGCCGGTCGAGGAAGTCGCGGATCGCTTGAACCGAATGCTCCTCCATCCGACCTCACTGGTCGTGCCCATGACGGACATCGGCCCGGCGCGCGGCGGCGCAGGAACGCCTTCTCCCCTATGGTGCGATCGCAGCGAGTTCGCCGAAGACGGGGACATGCACCTGACTCAGGTGGTCGGGCATACGCCCGTACCGACCGTATTGCATGAGCATGATGCGTGGTTCTGCGACACTTTCTCCACGATGAGCGACGGCACTCCCATCGGCGACAGGTCTCTGCTCATGTATTCGGAGAGCGGATTCTACCCGGTGCCTCTTCTTGGCTGATTTGCTTTCGTCCAGCCTGTTTCCTTTTTGCCAGGGGGCCGTCCCGGGTGCAACGGATCAGGCACCGGGAAAGTTGACCGTTTTTGTGTGGATAATCGTCTTGATTGACCTCCTCCCCACGGCTAAAGCCGGGGGCCTACGGCGCGATTAAAATCAAAGACAAACAACACTCGTCGAAAGAACACCAAAACAATGACGACATCCAGCCGAACAGCACAAGCGAAACACCGGAGACGCACCCCAGACGGACGATTCGCAGACGAACTCAACAGCTTCGGCTTCCCCGACGCGGCAACACTAAGCGCATACGAGCAACAGACCTCGCAGACCCCAGTACTCCAGCGCCTGCAACAGCACGGCAAAATCACCCCACCACCAATCACGCTGCCGGACGGATGGACGGAATCCGGAACAAAACATGACGGCAACGCCGACGGATATGGCAGCCACCATGAGGACACACGCCGTTTCACAGGCCCCGACAACAGCACCCTGACGGTCACGCACAGTTCGGGATTCGAAAAAGATTTCGGCCTATACGACTACCAGACCGTCGAATACCAGTCCGGCAACGTCACCATCAAACGAATCATCCCACCCACCTCAAACCCTGACATCAACGAGCTGGAGGAAACAGGCCAACGGCTCGAACGGCATCGCGCGGAACTCAACGCACACGCTTCCGGACGGTGGAGCGCTCCCATAACGCGGCTTACAGCATCCACCAGCGAGACAGGCTACACGTTCATCCTACCGGAATACGGGGAGCCGCCGAAGAAGCCGGTACTCCCATGGAACCGAGCCGCATGGGACAAGGCACGAAAGCAGGAAAAGAAAAACAGAAAGTCTGGTGTGGCTGAGATTCCGCCCCGTTGATCCGCTTCTCCTGCAATGCCGCGAACAGGCGCCCTGTCGCGCCGTTCCTGGACCGGCGGTTGAACCGCTGGCAGACGGTGACCCACTTGCCGTGGCACTCCGGCAGTTCCCTCCACGGGGCTCCCGTGCGGTACATCCACGGCAGGGCGTTGACGAACGTGTGGTTGTCGACCGCCACGTTGCAGCGCTGGCGCGGCAACGGATGTGTGATCCTCATGAACCGGTCAGGCGTGATGTCATACCTCGGCGTACGCATACGACAATCATCACGCAAAACTTAAATAGGGTAAACACACCCCTAGTTTTTTTTGATATTCGCCGACCCGTTTCCTTTTTTTGGGGAGGCGGGTTTTGTCTTATCCCATTTGTCTGTTATACTGAATATGTCCACATAAAAAAGAAAGAGGAAGCCATGAAACGCTACACCATCAACTACGAGGAAACCTACTCAGGCACCTTCACCGTCGAGCTCAACGACGACTCCACCGAACAGGATGCCATCAACGAACTCCTCGACAACGCCTACGAATACCGGCTGGGCGAACAGGTCGAACTCAGCGACAGTGACGCGCAAGTCATCAAGACCGAAAATGTGGAGGGCTGACTGATGTCGGACGAACCCTGCACCGTCTACCCATTGTCGAACGGCTGGATTGTCATCGCGCCGAAGAACTGGAACTGACAAAATGAAAACACGCGACATCCTCAACACCGTCACCCGCATACTGCCGGACTGGCATGCATACAATGACCACCAATTCGGATGCATCACCGCATTCGACCCCCAAGCGGGATACGAGGTCACCGTCAACCTTCCCGACAGCGACACCATCCGCATCGTCCGCACGCGGTACGAGCTTGTCGAGGATAACACCGTCCTCGATACAGCCGACATGGGCGAGGAACGGGCATTGGACGAACTGGCCCGCCTGCTGGCCGCGCCCATGCCGCGCACCGACCGTCTCATGCGGTTGAAAGACAAGTTCGAGAAGACCGCCGAATGGTGCCGGGACACGCTTGGCGACGAACAGGAGGCGAAGGATGTGGAAGACATGGCCGAACACTACATGCATGTGTGCGAAGCCTGCAACAACAAATACTCCGCCCGACATGACCCGGTGTCCGTGTTCGAGGGGTGGCTGCTGGGCGAGGAACTCGGCACCCCGTATGAGACGCGCCGTCAGGCCGCGTCGCGCATGCTGTCCAACGTGCACCGACTGGACAAGGAGTGAACCATGTTGGACATCGAGAAGACGCTGCAATCCGTCCGCGACCTATTGGACAGGCTGGGCAAGGAAGGCGTGGAGTTCGCTCTGGTCGAATCGGAATACTCCGACTACGTAGCGGACATCCGCAACCCTAACAAGGTGTACGTGTTCCTTGAATGCTCGATTCGTCCGAACGGCACCTTCGTCTGGCGGGATTACGACCATCATAAAGGAGTCTGCGACTTCGACGAGTTCCGCGTGCGGATAATCACCCTCACAGCGAACAAATACCTCGACAAGGCGAAAGACAAGCGCAAACAGTGGGCGAGCCTGTGCGAAGGTACAGATACGCCCATGCCGGAGTCGCTGGCCGTCACCGTATCCGACATGGAGAACAAGGCCAACCGTCTGAAAGCGTTGCTGGAACCCGACGACCCGCCACTGCTGGACGGGCGGGACATCGCAATCCTGAAAGAACTTAAACCGTATGGCGTGGTCAAACCGGCGGAGGAATCGCAACGACTACGGGAGCTGGGCGTGCTGGAACGCAGATACTACATCGACCAAGTGTTCGACGCGCTGACCGACAAGGGCGAGAAGGCGTTGAAATTCGCGTCGCACGTAGAACGAACGAAAAGGAGACGAACATCATGAAAACAGCATCTTTCCACACGACCGCCCGCAAGGCGATACTCGCTACACTGCAAACCAACCGAGACGACCTGCGCGTGCGCGATACGCGCGAATGGCGCTTTCTTACCGACGAGGAATTCCGACGGCTCGGCCATGCGAAGCCGTCGGACGTGTCGTATGCGGGCGATCTGGACGACTACGGCATGTTCGACGGCACCTGGCGTGCGGCCGTGGATTGCGGCGACGCGTTGCCTCATGCGAGCGAATACAGCATATCCGGCATGCTCATCGCATTCGACGACAAGACCGTATGGGAGACGGTATGCGCCGGACTTGACCTGTTAGGCAAGGAATGAAAAGGAACCATCACGAACGCGAACGAAACCTGCGAAGATTCAATCCACGGCCCGTACGAGCCGGATGACGTGGCTGACCACTGCGGCGGTTGCGGCATACCGTTATGTGAGGAGCATGCGAGGAAATGCCCCTGTTGCGGGCGCGTCAACTGCACGGACTGCGGCGAGATATGTGAGGCCTGCTGGCGTCTGGTATGCCGTGAGCACGCCAAGTGGAATCCCGAATACGCGCAATACGAATGCCCCGCATGCTACGACCGTTGGGATTGCGGGGAAAGGTAGAGAGGACGATGAATCCGGTTGACGAACGCTTCGAGCATCGGCTGCTCGACCGGTTCCATTACGACGATCGGCAGGACGGCGACGGCTATGGTCCGGATTCGCCGCGCGTCGGCGACAAGGGTTGGATCATCTGGCAGACCGCGTTCAACGAGTTGGACCGTCCGTTCGAGATTGTGCGCGACGAGGGGCGCGGCCGCACCGGCCTGCCCCTGCTGCTGGTCGGCATGGAGGACAACTACGGCGACGACTGGCATATCCGCGAAAACGATGACAGCCAATACATGAGCCTGCTGGAAGCCGGACTGGACGGCGCGAGCCTGACGCTCATGGAACGCGCGCACGGCACTGCACGATGGCGGTCGGAGCGGGGCGAGTCGAAGCCGATCGAACTGACGGCGCCGGACGGGAAGCCGGCTGGCACCGTGTACGCCTACCAGTCCGAGCCCGACGAATGGCGGATATACGACAAGTATGGCGGGCGGTCGCTTGGCGGCGAACCGGGCGAAACCATCAAGGACGCGCTGCGCCACATCGGATACCAGTTGGAGGAATCATGAGTATCGAAACAAGCATCATATACACCACTTCGGATGACAAGCAGTTCAATTCCAGGCAGGAAGCGGAAACGCATGAGCAATGGCTGGCGGACGAACCGGAGGCGCGCGAGGCCGACAGGTAGCGCGGCTGGACCGACTACACACCGCCACAACCAGAATGGAAGCCGGAACCCAAACCGGCCACACCGGATATCACCGACCATGACGGACCGCGTTCGGTATCCGAAGCGGACTGGCTGGAATTCAATACGGAGGCCAACGATTACGGGGTGCCCGACCGTGCGGGCCTGCAATCCGTCATCGATGTGATAGGCGAACACTACCTGCATCTCGCCCGCGAATGGGGTTGGAACGACACCGAGGTGCGCGACGCCATGTATGTGGAGACGAAACAGAGAGGATGGTGCAGGGAATGAGCGTCGTCACGCCCGAGATTCGTTTCTTCGCAGACTGTCACTGGTTGATGGCCGACAACATCATTCTGCTCAGAATCACGCCGATGTTACCGTACGAATGGTCGAACCTGAGAAGACTGTTCGACTGCAAATCCACATTCGAAACACGAAGCGGACCGTTCGACTACTGGCGCATTCGCCTTGAATTCGACGGGAACCTGATCCACTGGACGGTTTCCGACGGCTGGTGGCATCCGAAAACAACGACCTTCGACACCGACTATGAGACGACCATGACGGTCCTGTTCGACGTCGGATACGACCAGTGGCGCAAGGACCGCGGCATCATGGACGAGGCCGACAAGGCCGTGAAACGGTTGAACGATTCAGGTATCCCCGCCACGCGCTCTTCGGATCCGGACTATCTGGTGTTCGAGGTCGGCGAAAGCGTGTTCCGTGCGCTATTGCCCGCCGATCCGACGCATGCGGCAAGTCGGCTGATCGAAGCGGTCAGAAATCGCGGGAAGATTCTCGATGGCTACCGGAAGACCGTCGCCGGTCTTGGCAGGGTCGAGGCATTGGAGGCGGATGACGTGTACTGGGATGACCTGTTCTCGAACGGCGACCCGGTCGAAACCGGCGCCGTCATATTCCAAAGCCAAGGTGCGGAAGACCATCCCATCAGTCTGGACCTGCTGATCATGTCAGACGGCACCTGGCAGCCGGACGGCTTCGACTCCGACAGGGAGGGCACGGCGGCCGACGTGCGCGGATACCTGAGCCAATGGACGGGGGACAATCGATGAAGAGCATCACGAAAGCCCAGTACGCCATGCTGTTTTTCGCCGTCGACAGGCTCAAGGAAGACTCGTGGTATACCGGCCCCTATGGTTTCGACGCGTTGAAGGAACGCGGCTTGGTCGATTTCGGGCAGCATGACCGGATCATCACCGACGAGGGCATTGCGTTCGTGAAACGTATGCTTGCCGACCCGGAGAGCATGCCGATGACCGCGAAACGGGCGATAGCCGAATATGATGTGCTGCGCGACGAATATGCGCACCTGTTCGAGCATGATCCGGACATGAGGGTCAGGGTGGCGATGTTCGGCGTCCATGGTCTCGAACCGGTCGAACCGCCGACCGGCATCGACGGGTTCCGAACGGACACCATCTACGATTTCAAGGATCTGGACGTACTATCGGCGACCTTCGCGATCACGCACCTGTACTCCGGGTTCAACCCGAATCATCATGTGATCGTCCGGGCGCATGAATCGTATACGGATCCCCCAGCCCCGGTCATCGACAGCATCAACAACCGCCAGCTACGCCAGTCGGGCGGCACACGATATCTGAAAGTATCCAGAACCGTATTGGACAAGGAGCCTCATTGTTCAACATGCTGATTCTTGTCAAGTCATTGGAGTCACTGACGGGAGAATCTCTTGTTCTCTCCGATCTTTTTCCTGGTGAAGGCGATATCAAATTAGATGGAGGAGCTTCAATTAGTAGAGAGGAGCTCCGCAAAGCCCTTAATGGAAATCATTTCGAATTATTGGGCGTACCGCCGAAGAAAATGTCCGACGATCCAGTAATACAACAAATCAATCAATCATTGTTGAATTCGATTCCGAGTATCATGGCAAAGGTCTCAGAATATTTAGTGTCAACCGCGCTTAACGGTCCAAACGAGATACGTAATAAAATGGTTCGCCATTCTCCAACCCTGTCCGAGCAAAGGGCGGCTAATAAGGTTAATATTACAGCCCCTGCTTTTGCTGCGATTTGTCTTTTAAAATACGGTCATTTCCTCGATGACGAAACTTCGCAACGAGCGGGTCGGAACGCCTCACCCCAAAAGCGAGGGCGAGAAACTCGCGGCGTCATTGAGGAAATCGATTTATGCCTTGACCACATGATTAACGATGGTTCAATTTATTTCCCCACTTTGCGTGACGATAATTCTATCGATCCGTCGACTCTTGATCTTGCCGCGAAGCATGGTGATATCGAGCGTGAGCAGGAAGCATACGAGGAAATGCCATGATCGACGTGGAGACCATCGCCCGTAAATGGGCCAACGTGTACGAGCTGGCGTTGCCGGCAGATCTTGAGGGCGGCTACGACGCGGCAAACAACCGCATACTCATCAGCGACCGGCTCACACCAATCCAACGCCGGTGCGTGCTCGCACATGAGATTAGTCATGCCCGTCACCACGACGTAGGATGCAAATGCGACTCCGCAACCGAGCGGAGAGCCGACATGGAGGCCGCACGCATGCTCGTCAACCAGCTCGAATATCAGTCCGCCGAGATTATCTTCGACGGCGACGAATGTGCCATAGCACGAGAACTCAACGTCATGCCCTGGGTAATCCGGGCATACAAAAACTGGCTGCACGACAGCGTGGCTGCATAAAGAAGGAAGAGAACCATGGGATTCAGGATTCGCAAGAGCATCAGACTCGGCAAGGGGTTGCGGTTGAACCTCGGCAAAAGCGGAGTAACAAGCGTGACCATGGGCAAGCGTGGCGCGCCGCACGTGACCGTAGGCAAAGGCGGCACACGGTTCGGCACCCCGATAATCCCCGGCACCGGCATCAGCTACGAGACTAGGCTCGACAAGCCGTCAAAGAAGGCGAGAAGAAAGAACACGACGATGGGCAGCCAAAAGGAACCGGCATACACCCCGTCAACGTTCCCAACCCCAACGCAGCAGCTGCCCACCACGTCGGAACAGCCGATGGAGATACTGGCACCGACCGAAGTGCTGCAGCAGCCGCCAGCCACACCGACAACGCCTCCCCGAGACGGAGGGAATGTCGGAAGAAACGGACGACACGGTTCACACGGCGCGAAGAAACCATGGTACAAGCGCTGGTGGGGAATAACTATCATCGTTCTGCTGACCATCGGCGTCATCGGCTACATATTCACACCATCGCCAAGGCAACCAACAGCTACGTGGATCCGGAAGGCGGCAAACGGCTCGTCGGAGACCTGTATGAGCAGTGGCTGAAGGAAAAATGGCCGTTTTGGAAGGAAACCACACGGGTCAACGCCACCGACTCATGGAGGCTCTACTGCGAGGAGCGTTGGACCGATCGTCGAATCGGCAGGTGGTTTTCTGCATTTTGCGATATATGAGATACTTGTTATACTGAATATGTCCACATAAAAAGAAAGAGGAGCGAAATGTGACCTGTCTTATCACGAAAACCCCAAAGCCAAGCAGAAACAACCTCAACCTTCCCCTATGAAAAAGGAGTGGAGAAATGACCGGTTTCATCGCCGTCGATATGCTGTCCGAAATCAGCAAGGCCCTCGAATACGAAAACGATTGGACTCAACTGAAGGACGGCGTGCTGGAATGCCGACTGCGAGACCAGTATGACGGCGAGCACACCGGCCTCGCCCGCGTCACTATAAACAAGGCGGGCAAGGTGTCCGTTATGGCATGGTCGGACAATCCGTACGAATACAAGACCATGCCCGAGCCGGATTGGACGCATGAATACGATTCAGCCGACCCGGAAGCCATCGCGGAGGACATTTGGAACCGTTGCCCATACTGCGGGCGGGAATCCGACAAGTGCGTGTGCGAACGTTGCGCGGGCTGCGGTGCTCTTCTGAATTGGGACAACATGGCGGACGATGATTACGGCTACTGCGAATACTGCCATTAGAGAATAAGGAGAAGCAATGAGCGTCGAACGCATCATCGTAGAAACCAACGACGAGACCGGCAACAATCCCGTCGAATATGATTGGGAATTCGACCCAGACGGCACGTTCCACATGAGCGGGGACGGGGAAATTCCCGCCGCCTTCGAGGAGTCCGCCGCCATCGTCGACGCGTTCAACCATGTCAACATGAGCATCGTGAACGGGGAGCGGACACCGTTGAAGGACGGCGACCGCGCCTGGTTCACCCTGCTTGCCGTCACCCTCGCCACACTCATCCCGTTCGTGGAGGGGAAGGACGGCGACCGGGTGGAATTCATGATGGGGAAGACATCAGACGGTTTCACCATCGATATCACGTCGGATGAGTTCCTGTCCTGCTGCCGGTCCATGTGGATCGGCGCCGACGTGCATCGCGGCATGGGCCGATACCTGAATTTCCGTTGGGACAGGGATCGTGGGAAATGGGTGGAGGCGGGTACCGGGCTCGCGTTCCTCGGGGCGGACGCGCAGGTCGCATTCATGCTGGATACCGGCATGGACAACGGCGACGGCATCCGCTTCGACCCCATGGAAGGCAAGGAGGAAACCGTCCGACTGTTCCGTCTCCTGTTGGAGACGGCGAAATGCGCGGACATCCCGGTCCGATTCGCAGGCGGATCAGGCAGTTTCCACCAAGACGAATAACGCACGAGATAACGACGATAGCATTCGTTCCAAGCAGGAAGACGGTAAAACGGAAGTCAGTAAAAGGTTTCGTTTCCTCTTGGAGGCATCGAACGTCACCGCTATCCCGCTTCAAGATTTAATGGCGAGGATTCCCCGCCTCTTGTGGGCGGGGAGGAATCGCCTATCCGCGTTCCTTCTGCGTTTGGATGTATCGTCTGACGGTGTCCTCGGATATGTGTCCGACCGTGCCGAAGTAGGTTGATGGGGACCAGAGGCCGCTTCCCCAGAATTTTCTTCCTTTGAGCTTGGGGTGGGCGGTGAAGATCTTGACGGCGCTGATGCTTTTGACGGTGCGTGCGATTTCTGCCGGAGCAGTCTGTGGTGGCGCGGAGACGAACATGTGGACGTGGTCGGGCATGATTTCGAGTTCCTTGAGCTGCCATCCGTAGGCGAGGCAGGTTTCGGCGATGCTGTTGCGGCAGGTGGTCTCGACTTCCCCGACGAGGACCTTGTGCCGGTATTTGGTGCAGAAGATGATGTGATAGCCGATTTCATAGACTTGGTGACTATTTCGCTGCAACTCCATGAAAACAATGTTATCATTAAGTTATGGCTCATACGAAAAGCAGGACGGCGCAACGCAGGGAGAAGGCCTCGAACCTTGTCCAGCAGCGCACCATCGTGCTCCCGTTGGACCTGGAAACGGAACAGTTCGACCTGCTCATACAGGTCGCCGGATTCTATAACCGCATGTGGTCGAGCTTGGTCTCTTGGTGCGATTCGAACAGGACCGTCAACCGGACGCGCATGCAGAAGGACAACTACCGCCGCCTGCGTGAACAGTACCCGCAGCTGCCCAGCCAGTTCGTATGCGTGGGCATGAGGGACGCGGCCGGGGCCATGCGCTCATGGAACTCGAACCGGCCCAAACGCAAGTGGAACATGAGGGCGCGCCGCAAGGCCATGACCGTCAACTACGACCTGCGTCTGATGAGCGTGCGGGGCAACATGCTTACACTCAGCACGCTGCAGGGAGAGAAGCGCATCCATACGCTCATGCCGGAAATCCCTCTCTGGTTCGACACCCTCTACCCGACACGAAAGCTCAACGCGGCCAAGCTCATGCTCGACCCGAAAAACCATACGGCGAGGATCGCGCTCATCTACCGGCTGTCCGACACGTTCACGGAACAGGCCAGGCTGGACGTGCTTGGGGTGGATCTCGGACAGCATTCACTGGCCATGGACTCGAGGGGAGGTGAAAGCAAAGCGAACAACATCTGGGGCGTGAAACGCAGGTACGCGCATAACAGGAAGACCTTGCAGGAAAAAGGCACCCGATCCGCACACCGCCGGCTGAAGGCGATGAAGGGACGGGAAGAGCGGTTCATCCGCGACGTCAACCATTGCGAATCCAAACGACTGGCATCCACGCCCGGCATCGGCTACATCGCGTTCGAGGATCTGACCTACATCCGCCGCCAGGCGAGGAAAGGTACCCGGATCGGCAGACGCCGACGCAACATGCTCAACCAGTGGAGCTTCAGCCAACTGCAGGAGTTCACCACCTACAAGGCCGTCCGCAACAACATCCGAATCCTCATGGTCGACCCCTCCTACACCAGCCAACGCTGCAACAGGTGCGGCTACGTCGACCAACGCAACCGCAACCACGCGCGCTTCGACTGCAAACGCTGCGGATGGAGCGACAACGCCGACCACAACGCAGCCCTGAACATCCGCGACAGGGCCATCAAAAGCCTCCACGAGGAACAGGCGAAGACACACATCCCCGGATAGACCCGGGGACAGGCCGCCAGTCAACCGGCCCCATGGACGGAACGCCCATGACGACCTCCACCCGCAAGGGATGGCAGAGTCACGGGAGCCACGCTCACGTCCAAACCGCAATGCTCGTCATTGCGGTAGTTGATATATTGGGCCAACACTGCTGACGGAATACCAAAAGAACTCGCCTCCAAACAATCAACTCCCATACAGCAAGCAAAAGCCACTATCACACGCAGCATCCAAAAAGCCAGCAAATACGCTCCAGTCAGCCAACTCCTGTTCACCGCAACACTAACAATCTGGTGCATCCTCACAGGCCTGTCATGGCTCATCTGGCACAAAGACCGCCAGAAGAAAACAACATCATGGAACCTCATGACACTAATCTGGCGCATCCAATCAGGCCCAATCATCCTACGCGCAACCACCTGCCTATTCTTCTGGGTAACGCTACTATTCGCCGAATGGGCATGGATCAGCCCACTACTTTCCCAACTAATCCCACTATCCACCGGTACCGCCACCCTAAACTAAAAACATCAGGCAATACGCAAAACCCGTACGCCAACAACAACCGGTGACAAAGAAGGGTCGACGCGCGTCGTTCGGACAGAGAACCGGAAAACGCGCACCGACCCTTTCCACACAGTATAGCGTGCCCTAGCCGAGCAGACGATAATATCCCATGCCGGGCATGACGGCCGTGACCTTCGTGCCATCGACCGGGTTCATCGCATGGATCATCAGACCGTTGCCGATGTAAATGCCCGCATGCCCCGCGTTTGCCATAAGATCACCCGGCTGCGGGTCAGTAACGGGCATGCCGATCGTGGCCTGCATGCCGGACGGGTGCGGCAATTGGATACCGAACCGCGCGTACACGTATTGGTTGACGTCCTCCCGGTGTTGAAACACCGGGATTCCAACACGTTGTTATCGTGTTGAGGTTCCGCACGTCAAGGCGGAAGCGTCCCTACTGCTATAAGCGGTTGGGACGTCTGACTCCGTTCGGGCGTGCTCGGCTTCGTCCAAGCCGATGAGATGGTCTAATCCCCGGTCGAGGATGTTGCGGGCGGCGTTCAGGTCGGCGTTCATGCGTGCATGGCATTGCCTGCATTCGAAGTCCGCTTGGCTTTCGCGGTTCTCCTTGGCGCAATGCCCGCATTCACTGCATGTCTGCGACGTGTACGCGGGGTTGACGAGTATAAGCCGGTTCTGTCCGGTCAGCCGGGTCTTGTATTCGAGTTTTTCGACTATACCGGCGAGACCGGCGGAGCGTAGGGCATGGTTGAGGCCGCGTTTCGCCGACTGGCCGTTATGCAGGTACGCGCCCGGCCTGTCCGGGTCGGGTTTCGCCTTGGCTTTGCGGCTCATGCCTTGCAAGTTGAGGTCTTCCAATACGATGAGGTCGTATTCGCGGACGAGCATGCTGGTGGTCTTGTGCTGCCAGTCGTCTATGATGCGGTGCGCCTTCGCGTACAGTCGGCTGATTTCCCGACCGGTACGCTCGTAGGTGCGGCTCGCATGACGCCGGTATTGTTTGACGGTTTCGCCGGACATGGCGATTCGTCGCGCCTGAGCCTTCTGACGGCGGCGTATCTCCCTGTCGATATGGTTCAACCGGTCTTTGGGGAGGTCGAGGAAACGATTGTCGGACGTGGCGAGCGTGTGGACGCAACCTCTGTCCAATCCGACCACCGCGCCGGTGCGTTCGCGTCGTATCGGCAACGGGTCGTTGACGAACACGAGCGTGCGTCGTGTCCAGTTCACGCCGACGCTCGTATAGTCGCGGATGGGCTGGCTGACGCGGACGCGGATGTGGATGCTGTACCGGCACGGTTGGCCGTCCAGACGATATGCGCCGGGGTTCTGTCCGGTGATGACGACTTCGCCGTGATTCCGGTTCAACTGACGGTAGTTCGCGTTCGCGCCCTTGTTGTGCCAGCAGACGAAATACAGGTCGTCACGCCGTTTTTTGAACCGGGGCGTCATGCCCGGGTTTCTATGCTTCTTCTTCAATGTTTTGCGGCGTTTGTTCGCGCTCCACCAGTCCGTGTTCTCTATCCTGTTCGGGGATTGCAGCACCATCGCGGGCATGGCTGCGAACCATGAGCATTCCAATCGCGCCTGACGGTCGGAACGCATGTCCGGCCTCCCGTTCAACGGGACGGCCGTCTGGGATTCCCTGTCCCACTTGGTGCGACGGGAGCGCAGCTGATTGTATCTGCAACGCCATCCGTCGCACAGCCAGCGCATCACGATGTCCGGGTTGGTCGAATACAGGGGGACCTGCTGCCCGTCTGGGGTCGCACTCATGCCGAGATACGGTGCGGCACCCCGCACCTGCACTCGTTCTATCACGACCTTCTGGGACATGATTCCGATTATATCACTACGCGCGTATAATGAAAGAAGACTTAGACCGAAAGGAGGGGGCGGTTCCTCCCGGCATTGAAATACCGGGCATCCCCGCCCGGAAACTGGTGAAACCACTGCAATCCCAGCCGGCAGGCGTATTGCCCCCGTACACGTATGGCGCGCCCTGGTATTGGAGCGCGTAGGAGACCAGGGCGGCGGCCGTATCCGAGGCGGGTTTCTCCTTGTCACCTGTCGTCGGCGCCGATACGGCCGGTGTGCGTGGCTCGGCGCGTGACGCGGCCTCCGACTGTCGCGCCTGTTCGGCCTGGATGCGCGTGGCCTGTTCCTCAGGGCTTTCCGCATGCGGCACGTCCAGGGTTTCGATGCCTCCCCATGAGCCGTCCACGTCGGTCGATACGGCCTCGATGAACGAACGATGCGGAACCAAGTGTTTCGGGAACGATCTGACACTGCTCGCCATGTGGGTCGGAGCCGGATCGGCGGCGTCCGCCCATGCCGGGATCGTCGGCATGGCGAGCATGACGATTGGCAGGAGAACCGTCAGGACAATGGGAGCTCTTCTAATAGTGGATGTACTGGTATGCATGCGTCTGTTTCGCCTCGATGGTGCGTCGGAACGGGCCGACCTGCCCGTTCACGTTCGCTTCGCTGATCTCGATGGAACCGTCGCTGTTGACCTTCTCCACGATGGCGACGTGCCCCCATGCGTTGTTGACCTGCGCCGGGCTGAACACGATCACATCCCCTTGTCGGGGAGTATCATCCACCCAATAGCCGAGCGCCTTGGCGGAATCGGCCCACATGCCGCCATCCCCCAGATGGCTGCCGACCGGCAATCCCAGTTGTGTGCGCCGCACGTACGCCCACCATGTGCATTGCCCGTACGCGTACGCATTGCCCGTGTCGCCGGTCGCATGGTCCGGATTGAATCCGGTCGGAGTCTGATCCTCGTCGCGCCCGTTGATCAGGTCACGGACCACTGGATTGTCCGCGTGGATGATGGTGAGCTTGCCCTCCGGCCGGTCGCCCATATCCCATGTGCCGTCCACTGTGAGGTCTTCCCTTTGGCTGCTCCTGCTAGCCGCATCATCGATGCTTGATGCCGTCAACTGTTCCGTGGTTAATGCAGTGGACTGGTTGAAACGTTCACCTGCGTATGCGGTTTCATTATGCGGCAGAAAAAGACATGCCATTCCGCCTGACAAAATCATTGCCGACATCAGGCAGAGGGCGACACGTCGTTGGAACCGGTTCTTCCTTCTTACGGCTGATCGGCTTACTGGTTGAACGGCCTTATGTGCTGCCCTGCTCAATCTGCACGCTCCTGAATGAATTCCGGAGAGGCGATGTTATCGTCGAACCGGTAGGTGTCGGGTTGTCCGAGCATACGGCGAAGAAGAGGCGAATGCCGGGTGACAAGCCGGTTGAACCAGCCTTTAGCCTGCCAGGTCACGTTGATTACACGCCCGTTCTCATTCTCCACTGAAGCCTGATGCACGACTTGTTCACGACCTTGAGCTGTTTGACGGCCTGCTGGCAGGAAGATGAAAGCGATTTTCTGCCCGGCGTATATGTCTGCGGGAATAATGGTGTTATCGATGAATATCTTAATTCTTCGCATCGGCGCAGCATCCTTTTTTTAAGACAACGTTCTGGAAGATTGACCGGTTTTTCCTGTTCCGAAGTTGGGTGGAGGAAAACCGGACGGATACTACGATTATCATTCGTTCAAAGAACGATTCTTGAAGAAAATCTGAAAACCGTGGCATTAACCCGCTTTAGGGTGCAACATGTCCACTAGTTTCTGTGGTATTCCGTCCTCGATATCCCATTCGACGGTTTCGAACCGGCTGTTCGAGGCGGCGGCCCGATCGTCGCCAACCTCAATGCTCACATCGGAGCCGTCCGGGAAATACTTGATCAACGTCATAGTGCCGCGGCCGGGCGGAAAGCTCACGTGGAACCCGCCGCCCAATGCGGTGGCGATATCGACCGCATTGCATGCTGCCTCGCCGCTCACATAGGTCAGCCGTTCGCATTCATCCATCATTCGCCGTCCCCGTTGTTCTTCCGATACTCCCGTCATCACGTCCAATATGACGGCCAATGGCACGACATCATGGTTGGCGTGCGTCTTGCATACGGGCCCGTACCAGCCGGGCGAAGGCATGTCCTCGCAGTCGGGGCCGTCCGATCGCATCCAACGGCGGATCGCGACCACGGGTTTGCCGCAGGATTCGTAGTCCCCGTCGCGGGATACGCCGGTCGTGCAGCCAAGCCGAAGCAATGTCGGGTCGCATAAGGCGAAAATCCGCATCGGATCATATGGCAATATGCCCGGCAGCGGTGGTATCAGCGATGGGTCACGCTTCCAGCAGCCGGCATCGGCCACGGCCTTCAACACCTCCGACAACGGGACGACATCATGGTTGGCATGTAGCTTGCACGCGGGTCCGTACACGCCCTCCTCGGGCAGGAGCTCGCAATCGTCGTACCCGTCGTCGCGCGTCCAACGGCGGATCGCCACGGGCGGTTTGCCGCACATGTCGAAGTCCTCGCCCTTCCAGCATCCGGCCGCGCAGCCGAGCCGCAGGGTCACGGGGTTGCATTGGGCGGCGATGAGCTTCGGATCGTACGGCGTTGGTTTCTTGCATTTGGTCATTGCTTTTTCTCGTTTCCGACTTTACTTTATATACCTTATATGGTATATTTATGGGTATGTGGCAGATAGAGATGGAACCCATCAAGGACTGGCTTGACGGACTTGACAAACAGACCGCCTACCAGGTCTACGCGGCCCTTGACCTCCTTCGGGAACGCGGACCGAACCTCAAACGCCCCCTGGTGGGGAAAATCGAGGGCTCCATCATCGGCTCCATGAAGGAACTGAGACCCGGTTCGACAGGTCGAAGCGAAGTCCGAATCCTGTTCGTCTTCGACCCGGAACGCAAAGCGGTCCTATTGGTCGGCGGAGACAAACAGAACAAATGGAACAAATGGTATAAGACAGCCATCCGCGAAGCCGAACGACGGTACATCCGGTGGCTGGAAGAACAACATGGGAAGGACACGAAATGAGCTACACGTTGGAGGACTTCAAGGCCGATCACGACCTTGACCAGAAGACCATCGACGAGCGCAAGGAACAGCTTCTTGAGGAGATGCGCCTGTATGAGCTGAAAGAAGCGCGCAAACAGCAGGACGTGACCCAGAAGCAGCTCGCCGAACGCATGGGCGTCAGCCAGAAGCGGGTCAGCAGCCTCGAATCCGGCGACGTCGACAAGACCGAAATCCGTACGCTGCGCCGCTATCTCGACGCCATCGGCGGCAGGCTTCAGGTCAACGCGATCATGCCGGACGGGCGCACCCTGCAACTGGTCTGAGATCAGGTAACCCGTCATGCCACCGGCTTCCACCCCAGATTCGGTTTCCCCGCCTTCATCCACGCCTTGTAGTTGATGCGATGCCGGCGGGTCAGACCGTGGATGACGTATTTCAGTTCGGCGATGAAGCCGGATACCGTACGCGTACTGTCATCCTCGATGAGGGTCTCATCGCAGGGAATGCAGGACAGGCCGCATGTCGGGTTCGGCCAATGCGGGACGAGGAGAAGGAAGCCCAACGCCAGAAGGCCGAATACGACGGGAAAAGTGACGAATCCGGCGGCATATCCAATCCAGAACATGCTCATCGCGTCACGAAGTGGGTAATCATCAGTGTTCCTGAGGTTGCGAATCCGATTGATGCGATGACCATTGCGAGCCCTGTGACTCTCCACATGAAGCATGCGCAGAGGACGCATGTTATGGCGAGTATGATGTTGGCGTTTTTTTCGAAGTTCTTGTACGTGTTCATTGTGGTTTCTTTCATTCTATGTGGACGTATTCAGTATAACATGTAAATGAAAAAAAATCATGCAAGGTTTGAATTGACTTCCTCCCCACAGCTGAAGCCGGGGGATTCCTTGCCTCACGGTAAGGATCTTCCTGTAGAGACTTGTTCCCCGCCTACCGAAGTGTCGCTTCGGCGGTTCGAGGGTCCCCGCAGGCGCGTACCGCCAGTCCGGCGGATAGGATGTTTTTGGCGGCGTTGATGTCCCGGTCGTGGTTGGTTCCGCATTTGGGACAGTCCCATTGGCGGATGTTCAATGGTTTCTTGCCGCTGTTGTATCCGCAGGTGGAGCAGATCTGGCTGGACGGGTACCAGCGGTCGATGACCGTAAGCTGGCGCCCGTACCATTGGGCCTTGTATTCGAGCATCGTGCGGAACTGTCTCCAACCCGTGTCGAGTATGCTCCTGTTGAGACCGGTTTTCGCCGCTTGCCCGTTGGGAAGGTAACGGCCCGGATGTTCCGGATCGGGTTTCGGCGCGCACCGTCGGGTCAGGTTTTCGACCGCAAGGTCTTCAATGACCACCGCTTGGTTCTCGCGGATGAGTCGGGTCGAGAGCTTGTGGAGGAAGTCGCTTCGACAATCCTTGACCTTGGCGTACGCTTTGGCGACCTTCAGACGGGCTTTACGATAGTTGTTGCTTCCTTTCTGCTTTCTGGAGAGAGTTTGTTGGGCTTGTTCAAGCTTCTTCTGGTAACGGTTGAGGTGGCGTGGGTTGGGGATTTTCTCCCCGGTGCTGAGGATGGCGAAGTGTTCGGTGCCCAAATCGACGCCGACCTTGTTTGGGGAGGCGGGTAGATGTTTCACTTCCTCTTCGACGAGAATGCTCACGTGCCAGCGTCCGGACGGGTCCAGGGACACGGTGACGGTGGACGGCCGGGCTTTCCTCGACAGTGTGCGCGACCAGTGGATGGGCAGGGGTTCCCGCATCTTCGCCAAAGTCAATTCCCGTTTGTCCCAATCCCAGGTGAACGCGGATGCGGCATAGGTGGCGGCTCCGCCGTTCTTCTTGGATTTGAACCGTGGATAGTCTCCCGTCTTGACGAAGAAGTTCCTGTACGCCGCCTGCAAATGTCGCAGCGACTGTTGCAACGGGACCGAGGACACTTCGCGCAGGTAGGCGTATTCCTTGGTTTTCTTCCAGTCGGTGAGCATCCGGCTCGTATCCTCGTAGGACACGCTCTCATGACGGACCGTCCATGCTTCGGAGCGGGCGTCCAATGCCATGTTGTACACCTTGCGGCAGCAGCCCAGTGTGCGCCGGAGTGTTTGTTCCTGTTCCGGCGTCGGGTAGAAGCGGAACCTGTATGCCCGCTTGGCTGTCGTGGTGCCCATACTTCCTATGATACCCTGCTTTACAGGCTTGTATGTAGTTATGTAAGGCAGAGGCGCCTTATATCCCCATAGCTAAAGCAAGGGGTATTACGGCGCAACCTGATAAAAAATCCCCCGATGCCATACGGCACCGGAGGATTATTTGTCCACATAGAATGACGTTTCATAGAAACCAATGATCCTACGACAGCAAAAGCTGCAAGACCCAAAGTAGGTGAACTACTGGACACACTCACACAAGATGCTATGGCGCGGAAAAATGAAGGTGACTTCGCGGGTGGCGAGGATGTCGTGGTCGAGGTCGTTGGTTTCGTGTTGTTCTTCGATGGTGAGTGCCATTGGTTTCCTCTTTCATTATCTTTATGTGGACATACTCAGTATAACAGATATCTTGGTGGTGAGATAACGAAGAAACAGGAGAAAACCAGAAAACAATAGATAACGTGGAACCAGAAAAACACGACAGCCCCTTCCAACGAAAAAAAAACAACATGCCAGCCAACAAATCAATCCAAGCCCGCCAACAGCTGCGAGACCCCAACACCGGACGATTCCGAGACGAGCACCGTCAATCCGGTATGCCAACCGACGAATCCATACGAAAATACGAACAGCAACCCCGGCCGCCATTGCCTCCCCCCACCGAAGTACCCCTACCCCCAGCGAAGCCAAGACAAGCGAGCTCCAGAACCATTCCGGTGGACGGAAGACCAGGCTCCACGCTCACCGTGCAAGACGTGCCGGACCAGACACACGGCATGAAACGTCACACGCAATTCCAATCCCCCACCACCTCCATCAGATTGGAAACGTCGATATCGAAAAATATCAACCTCCCGAAGATGGAAAAGGTCGCCGACGATCTGGAGACATGGCGAACCCGTTCCAATGAGAAACGTGGCGAATACGATGCGCCAATCGCGCGGATGGAGGCATCCGGAACCGGATTGAACCGGCTGACGGTACGCCCGGTATTCGGGACGCCTCCCCGTAGACCTTGGCAGCCATGGAAATGGAAAGCATGGCAAAAAGCGAGGGAGCGAGAGTCCCTGGCCTCGAATGGATTCAACTACATACACAATTAGCAGAAAAGAGCAGAAATGGTAGATACGGTCAGATCAGCGCAGGCGAGACGCCAACTGAGGGAACCCGAGAGCGGCCGGTTCAAGGACGAACACAAAAAAGCCGGGTTCCCGAATGCTGACGCCTTGGAAAAATATGAGCGGCAAACATCCATCGTGACTCCGCCCGCATCCTATTACGACGGGACCATGAGCGAAGAGAATCGTGAACTGTGGGCCGAAGGGATGGACGCACTCCAAGACAACTCCCCCTATGTAGGTTTTTCCGGAGGATTCGACGAACAGGATGACGCATCAATCGACGGATGGCGCATACACCGAAGGAACACTCCGACAGGAAACACAGTGTACGAGTTTCGCGACGCGAAAAGCTCAGCCCCAAACCGAGTGGCGTACCTGATCAAGCAATCGGATATTGACGCCGGTCATTCCCCCACATGGTTGGATGAACGGCAGCGGTCATTCTTCACCGTTCTGACAAACGGCAAAAGGTAAGAGCTGCGGCAGACAGCTCGAAAACGTAAATAGACAACCTCCCTACACAAAATAGCAAGGAGAAACAATGGTCGACTCCAGAAAATCAGCACAGGCAAAACAGCAACGTCGAAACCGTGACGGCACTTATGCGGATGAAGGCAAAACTAGTAGCATGCCGAGCGGGGACATCCTTGAACGTTTCGAACAACGTCAGCAAACCAATACTGGTGATGCGCCGGTTGAAACCTATGAGGCAGGCGTGAAGCGTATGCAGGAGCTGGATCAGAGGCTTATCGACATTGCCAACAAGGAGTATGAGGAACGTAAGTTCGGCCCGGACGATGAAGCGTATCGCGTGGAGTCGGGCATGTATGTCAGCAAGGAGGAGTTCGAGAAGCTGCCGGAATTGGATCGCAACCGGTATATCGCATGGGGCAACGACTGCATGGATGACAACGAGGATGCGTGGAACGATCCTCAAAGAATGGAAGAGCTTGCCCGAGAGTCAGCGGAGGATGATGATGCCGAAGTGTATTTGACCGAACCGGAGCTGACTTACACGGATGACATGGATTATTCCTTCGGAGAGTATCTGGAATCCAAGGGTTGCAACCCACAGTCGGCGGAGGAAGGCGCCAACATGGCGCTCCAAGGCCATCCCAATCTGGAAGTGACCGGCAACACGTATCCGCAGGTGTGGCCAACCGACACTGACAACAACCATCGACGTGCGAAACTCTTCTACCTAGGTGGCAGCAAAGGATGGCGAGTCACCTTCTCGGACGGTCGCGGCGACGTGAACAAAACCGTCATCGACTATAAGAAAAGCGACATGGGCAGCGACTACTACGATCAGACCAACACCGCACGAGAAGCGTTCAAGACCGCATTCGACTGGGTGGACGGCGGAAACAAAAAGAAGAAGCACTGACATTCATGGGTTCTTGACCCGTATTTCTTCCGAAAGAAGTCCACGCCAAGAACCCGGTCTGCCTTTGCCAATATCTTGGGGAATATGCCTGATATTTCCTTGAACTGCACGAGACTCGATTCGAACGTAATCGAAATCGAGTTTGATGATGGTCTGCTGCATTACCGTTTGAATCTGTCTTCGAATGCTGCACATACGCTGCTTACGCTTATCGACAGCGTGCTTAAGGAACCATCCGCGAACAAACTAGAGAGAATAGAAGACCTGCGATTCGATGTTTGGGACGATGGAGGAAATCGTTATGGCATCAGGGTATCAAACCACGGTGCAAGCATAACCGGCCGTGTATCGGCAATCGAATTGGATACATTCGCGGACAAGCTGGAACAATTCGAATTCGGCGTACAGACGGGAGTCGGCCTCAGCAAGCCAGAAGAATAGAACAATGTGGCCAGTCTTCCTTGATCCCCCGTACAAGACAGATAGGCCACATTGCAATGCAATCAGTCCTGATTTTTTTGAAGCCAATCGACTAGATCGGCAGCGGTCAGATCAGACAGCCTTCTATTGGTTCTCAATTGTCGCGCAACTTCATAGTCGTGAAGAAAATCGCTGATTTCGGACGTGGTCCAATCCTCGTTTCTCAAATGTCGTTTCAATCGTTCCAAAGGCCAGTAAATGCGATGAGCCTCCAACATCAGCTCTTCAGCGTCTCTTCTATCTGTATCCCATTCAAAGACGAGAAGATTGATTGCCTTCTGCCTGTCAATACCTAATTCAGCGAATACACGAGCAATATGCTTCCTTTCCTGTTTCCGTTCGAAAGCTAACGCCTGATTGACTTCCTCATTGACATTGTCTATTGCATTATCCTGGGCCGCATCTAATGCGACTGAACCTATTTGACTAATGGTGTCTACGATTAGATTTTTGTCTACCACTGTCACACCTCACTGCTACCTGTCATACGAGTGTATGACTTAAACAACACTTGCAGGCGCGTATCGTCATCGTCCTTCAGCCATTTCCTCGCGCCGAACGCCACGTCCGCGATCTTGTCCAATTCCCGGTGGGCGGCGCGTAGGTCGGTCGGCATGTAGTCGGGGTCGTACAGGTCTGCCAGGGACTGGCCGGGATGGTTCGCGCGCGCCGCCAGCACGTTCTTGCCGGCCTCGATCAATGCGGCGCGGGTGTCGTCGTCGAGGGCGGGCAGGGGCAGGTTGTTCCACACGACCGTGTTGCTGAAGTTGGGATCGGATTTCAGCCGCCCTCCGATCGCCTTCTGCCATGTCATGAACATGCATGATTCGATGACCGCGAAAGCAAGCCCATCCGGGTCGGCGCACGTGTATATCTTGTTGCCGGCGATGATGTCGGACGTGTACCAGTCGCAGGTCGCGTATTCTCGGCGGCCGCTGAACACCGCTGGGATGGCAAGATACCGAGTGGACGGCTGATGGTTCTCATCGAACAGCCAGGCGGTCATCGCCTTGCCTCGCGTCACCGCTTTCCTGCTTGCAAGACGGGTTTCCTTCACCGCATCCACCCGATCCCGCAGGAATGAAGAAGACTTGATTTCGGACGGCTCCACCCCGGGCATCCACAGACACCAGCGGTTGGTTCCGTTGATAAGCTCACGCCCCATACGGAACGGTCTCACATATTTTGCCGCGATCGGATCGGACATCGCCCTGTCGTATTCCTTTCGGCCGTCGAGGATGAGGTTGCCGCCGTCTGTGGGTTGGGATCCGCGTCCGGCCGGAGACAGTTCCGAACTGAGCGGTTTCATTCTTTTCTCCACGAACACGTTCGGACCGTCGAGCAGGTATCCGTTGATGTTGTCCACGGTACGGGCGGCTGGTTCCCCGTCAATGTCCGTGTATTCGAACAGGATCGGCGCCGGTTCCGATGTTTTGTCCATGCCGACGATGACGACATGCACGTGCGCGTTGTCAGTGGACTGGGCGTCCCAAGCGAACGTGCGGTGCGCGAACCGGATGCGCCATCCCTCGTCGAACAGGGGTCGGAACAGGCTGGGCACGGGCTGGCCCTGGCTGATGCTGTTCGTGGACACGAACGCGAACGCCGCCCCCGGTTTGGCCAGGTATTCACTGGCCTTGCGATGCCAGCCTGTCGCGTAGTCGAGATACCCGTCATAGCCTTTGTCCCATATAAGCCTCATGTCCTCTTTTTGACTGTCGCTCATGAGGTATTGTCCGATGAACGGCGGGTTGCCCATCACATAGTCGCAGTGGTCGCCGGGTAATAGTTCGTTCCAGTCGAGGCGCAGCGCGTTGCCTTGCCGGATGTGTGCCGTATCGGTGAACGGGAGTCGGGGCAGGCCGCTGATGGTCGACTCGGTGTCGTCCAACGCCTGCTGTTCCGCGATCCAGAGCGCGGTGCGGGCGACCGCGCACGCGAATCCGTTGATTTCGATGCCATGGAAGTGGCTGATGCTGACTTTGACGGGGTTGATGTCGTCGCCGAGGTCGAGGGCGAGTTGTCCGTCCTTGTCCAAATCGGCGAGGATCCGGTTCTCGATGCGACGCAATTCCAGATAGGTTTCGGTCAGGAAGTTGCCGGAACCGCAGGCTGGGTCGAGGAACCGGAGGTCGGCGATTTTGTCATGCAACTTGTTGAGCGCGTTGGTGCGGGAACCGCCTGCGACCGGCCTGGCCTCCGCCCCCTCGAGTTCGGCTTTCAAACCGTCGAGGAACAACGGGTCGATGAGCCTGTGGATGTTCTTGACGGACGTGTAATGCATGCCTCCCTTGCGCCGTTCGTCATGGCTGAGGGTTTCCTCCATGAGGGAACCGAAGATGACGGGGCTGACGCCGCTCCAGTCGAAGCCTTCGCTGATTTCCAGCAGAGCGTCACGCAGTTCCTCGGTTAAAGGTGGTACGTCGATTTGGTCGGCGAACAGGCCGCCGTCCACGTAGGGGAACGCCTTCAACGATTCCGGCAGGTAACGACGCCGCTTCTCGATCGGAGTGTCCAGTACTTCGAACAAATCGAACAGGTCTTCGCCCAGACGTTCGGGCGTGGATGCCGCCACATAGTCGCGGAGCGCGTCCGGTTTGAACAGGTTCGCGTCCTCCGCATACAGGCAGAACACGAGGCGTACGGTCAGCATCGCCAGCGCGTCATGTTCAGACGGGTCATCCGGGTTCGTGACGTGCTCCCGCCACCTGACCGCTTCGCGATCTGAGGTGGGGGCTTCCTGCT
>OLPY01000437.1_pt1 | contig 36489 bp, 28 predicted proteins | sample 1672481 | NCBI WGS metagenome assembly OLPY01 (sample SAMEA3136691, study PRJEB25190) | human gut metagenome | biome: human gut; feature: human-associated habitat; material: faeces | place: Austria | collected 2013 | reverse complement strand
ATTGTCGGTGAAGTGAAAGATGATGGTATTGGAATAAGTGAGGAACACCTGGACAGAATCTGGGAGCGTTTCTATCGCATAGACAAAAGCCGTTCCAGAGAAAATGGCGGTACCGGACTCGGCCTTTCTATGGTGCGCTGGATTGTAAATCTCCACAATGGAACCATTCACGTCGAAAGTATCGAAGGTATCGGAACGAGTTTTATTTTCCGATTTCCGAAAATATAAGGGGCTATCGCTGTATATCCAATTTCTTTTTTCCAAAGAGAAGGGTTCATTATTCAATGTGAAGATTTGGATGAAGCTACTGGTGAAAAAGAAAGGCCCGTATCCGTTCTGGATATGAGCCTTGCAAGAATTGGAGAATTGTAATCCGTAGATTTTACTTGTAAAATCTCTCCAGTTTTGTTTTAAAAAATTGAATTAATGGGCCGTTGAAGCAGGCATTTATAATTGCGACACTGTCATATGGAGCGATTCCCATATCTGCGACCATATATAATGCCACTCCCATAGATGCCATCAGCTGAGCAAGCAGCAGTGCAAGGATACGCAGTGGCAGATTCATCTGAATCTGCACTACATCATTCGCTACATAACAAATAAAGTCTGCAATGTATCCGACAAGAATGCAAAGAAAGTAATCAAGAGTATGTTTAAAAATGTGGCAGACGGGAAAGACGTTGTTGTAACATTTCAGAATTAGAAGAAAATTAGATGAGAAGAGGCAAATTGTAGTAATTGGCATTTTATGAGCCGAAAAAGTATGTTATAATTGTTAATTGAGAATAATTAACAAAAGGGAAATGGGTATGAAAAAAAGGAAATAAATTATCAATTACTGATAAGAAGAATATGTCTTATCGTACTTGATATCATATGTATTATCGCAGCATCAATTCTGGCATTACTGACACGTTTTGAGTTCGATTTCAGCCAGATTCCGAAAGAATTCTTAAAAGTAATCTATAAATGCGGACCATTCACCATAGTCATAACATTAATTATATTTTCACTTTTCCGTATCTACAGTAGTTTATGGGAGTACGCAGGGATTGAAGAAGTATTCAGTCTGATCGTAGCCTGTCTTGCGGCGGCCGTAGCGAAGATTGTCATCATCTTATTTACATGGAGCGTTATGCCAAGAAGCTGGTATGTACTGGATACAATTTATCTGATGATCCTGATCGGGGCAACAAGAGTATCTTACCGACTGATACGTCTGCGCAGACAGAACCGTACATTCCCATGGTCAAAGAGAAAGAAAGTCATGATCATCGGCGGAGGAGAGGCCGGAAGAAGTCTGATCACAGAGATTCAGAACAGTAAATATCTGGATCAGAAGGTTGTCTGTATCATAGACGATGATCCGTATAAGATTGGAAGATATATTAAGGGAGTCAAGGTTGTCGGCAATCGGAACAGTATCAAGAAAAGCGTCAAGAAATACAATGTCCAGCAGATCATCCTGACGATGCCATCGGCAAATGCAGCAAAGATCAGACCAATCGTGGAGATCTGTCGGGATACAAACTGTGAACTTATGATCCTGCCGGGAGTATATCAGCTGGTCAACGGAGAGGTCAAGGCAAGTAAACTGCGTCCGGTGAATATTGATGACCTTCTGGGAAGAGATGAAGTCCATGTCAATCTGAACGAGGTCATGGATTATGTATCAGGAAGAGTGATCATGGTAACCGGCGGCGGAGGTTCGATCGGAAGTGAATTATGCAGACAGATCGCAAAGCACAGCCCGAAGCAGCTGATCATCTTCGACATCTATGAGAACAATGCATATGATATCCAGCAGGAATTGTTAAGGGAACAGCCGAAGCTTGACCTGGTGGTGCTGATCGGTTCTGTACGTGATGAGAACCGTATCAACAGTATCTTCGAACAGTACCGTCCGGAGATCATCTATCATGCGGCAGCACATAAGCATGTGCCGCTTATGGAGGGCAGCCCGAACGAGGCTATCAAGAATAATGTCCTCGGAACTTATAATATGGTCAGAATGGCAGATAAATGGAATGCTAAGAGATTTGTACAGATATCTACAGATAAGGCTGTCAACCCAACGAATATCATGGGAGCTTCCAAGAGAATCTGTGAGATGATCATACAGACTTATAATAAAGAATCGAACACAGAATATGTAGCAGTGCGGTTCGGTAATGTACTTGGAAGTAACGGAAGTGTTATTCCGTTATTTAAAAAACAGATTGCAGAAGGAGGACCGGTAACCGTCACACATCCGGAGATCATCCGCTACTTTATGACGATTCCGGAAGCGGTATCACTGGTACTTCAGGCAGGTGCCTATGGCAAAGGCGGAGAGATCTTCGTCCTGGATATGGGAGAACCGGTAAAGATCCTTGATCTTGCAAGGAATATGATCCGGCTGTCAGGCTATAAAGTCGATCAGGATATCAAGATTGAATTCACGGGACTGCGTCCGGGAGAAAAATTATACGAAGAACTTCTGATGGACGAAGAAGGTATGACGGATACACCGAATAAGCTGATACATATCGGACATCCGATCGATGTAGATGAAGTCAAGCTCGCACATGCACTCAGAGTCCTTGAGAGCGCAGCACAGAATGAGACCGATGATATGCGTCTGATCGTGGAAAGCATCGTTCCGACCTATCATCCAAAATTAAATAAATCAACACAATAGAACCAGAGAATACAGGAGGCATAACAGATATGTTCAAAGAGGATCATTTGTCTTTCAGACAAAGGAAATATATGAAGGTTAAGAACATAATAGGAAGAGCTCTTGGAGGGATCGGTCTGGTGGTATTATCACCCGTCTATCTGGCAATTATTGTGGCAATCAAGAAAGAAGACGGGATCACAGCTCCTGTCTTTTTTTCGCAGAAAAGAGTAGGAATCCATAAGGAATTTTTTAACCTGTACAAATTCCGCTCCATGCGCACAGATACGCCGCACGATAAGCCGACACACCTTCTGGAGAACCCGGATCAGTACATAACAAAAGTCGGACGTTTCCTGCGAAAATCATCATTAGATGAACTTCCGCAGCTTTGGAATATTGCCAGAGGAGATATGGCCGTGATCGGACCGAGACCGGCACTGTGGAATCAGGATGACCTGATCGCAGAACGTGACAAGTACGGAGCTAATGATGTAAAACCGGGACTTACCGGATGGGCACAGATCAACGGAAGAGATGAACTTGAGATCCCTGTCAAAGCCAGACTGGACGGCGAGTATGTAAAAAAGATGGGGCCGCTTATGGATATCCGTTGCTTTATCGGAACGGTATTCTCCGTGCTTCGAAGTGACGGAGTCGTAGAAGGCGGAACCGGAGCAAAGAAGAAACTTATGGTCATCACCAATCATTCTTATATGCTGTGGCAGTTCAGAAGAGAATTGATCGGGAAACTTATGGAAGATTACGACGTGATCATCAGTACACCATTTGTAGGGCATGAGGATGATTTTAAAGCAATGGGATGTACGATGATCGAGACGGATGTGGACCGCCGTGGGATCAACCCAAAGACGGATATGAAGCTGTATCTGACCTACCGCCGGTTATTAAAAGAACATCACCCGGATATGGTAGTTACCTATTCGATCAAGCCTAATGTATATGCAGGATATGCCTGCCGACAGATGCGGATCCCATATTGTGTCAACGTACAGGGACTTGGAACAGCATTTCAGAAGAAGGGACTTCGGGAAATCGTTATAAGAATGTATAAAACAGCCTTAAAAAAGGCAAAGACAGTGTATTTCGAAAATAAGGGAAATGCGAAGGTGTTCCTGCAGGAGCAGATCATCCGTCGGGAACAGATGTGTCTGCTTAAAGGGGCAGGAGTAAATCTTAAGTATTATACTTATCAGAAATATCCGGAGAATGACAAAGTGCATTTCCTATATCTTGGAAGGATCATGAAGGAAAAAGGAATGGACGAACTGTTCTATGCAGCGAAAGAACTACAGCGAAAAGAAGTACCGTTCGTTCTGGATCTGGTAGGATTCTTCGAAGATGAATACAAAGAAAAGATTGATAAGCTGGTGGATGCAGGGATCGCAGTATTCCATGGATTCCAAGAAGATCCGAGACCATATTATGCCATGGCCGACTGTGTCGTGCTCCCAAGTTATCATGAAGGAATGTCAAATGTACTTCTGGAAGCAGCGGCAACCGGACGGCCGGTGATCACCAGCAATATTCCGGGCTGTAAGGAAGCCGTAGACGATGATAAGAGCGGGCTTCTGTGTGAAGCAAAGGACTGGAATGATCTGTACCGTAAGATGAGTAAGATCGCCCGGATGAGCCGTATAGAACGCGAAGCAATGGGAGTATGCGGCAGAGATAAGATGGCGCGGGAATTCGATAAGGATAAGGTTGTGAAGAAGACGATACAGGGGATCGAGAGAGTATAATATAATCAAAGACGGTAAAAAGGAAACTCCTTTTTGGCAGATGCCAGAAAGGAGTTTCCTTTTATTAAAGATTTTTATCTAAGCTTTTTTATCTACCTTATCTACGGAATCTTCTCTTACAGATCACAGCTGCGATCACAGCAAGTGCTGCCAGAGAAAGAAGTGTGTACATCCATACCGGTGACTGATCGCCGGTTCTGGCTGCAGCTTTGTTAGAAGCTTTGCCGTTGGTTGATTTGTTAATATTTATATTCTTGGTTGTATTCTTGTTATTATTCAGGTTCTGATTCGGCTTCAGATTCTGTCCAGGATTATCGTTTCCAGGATTCTTCGGATCATCCGGTGTACCAGGATCCGGTTTGTCAGGATTCTCCGGATCATCTTTGGCCTGGATCGTGTAAGTGGTCCATCCGCGTGCCAGAGGAAGCGAATATGTCTCACCGTCTAAAGTAACCTTCTTACAAGGCTCGCCATACGCGGACACATCGTCCATGACAAGCTCCGCTTTCGCATGATAAGTACCTGCCTTGGAAGGAACTTCGGAAAGTTCTTCTCCGACAGCACCGTTATCATCTGCATAGTAAGTCATCTTATAAGCAACGCCCTCTACCTCTTTGCCCAATACATAAGTATGGAAATATGGTGCAAGGTCGATCGGAGATCCGTTCTCCGTAAATGTCTCGTCATACGCACGGCTTAATACCGGAGCGTAATCAGATCCATACCAGGTGTAATAAAGCGCTTTCAGGAATTCGATTCTTTCCGCATCTTTCTCGGCGTCTGTAGAAGGAGTATAGCCTTCTTCGTGGTTAGTGAAGTAATTGCGTAGTTCATTTGCCGCAAACTGCATGCCGGCCTCATCTGCTGTCGTGTAGATGGTGAAACGCTTGTTCTTGAATGTAGTACCTGTCTTGACATTCTTATCATTTACAATAACGATATTAGCTTTGTAGTAAGATGTGATGACATTATTACCAATGTACATTGCACCGGCGGTACTTTCGTCTGTCGGAACAATCTTACCATTCTTGTCATAAGTCAGTTTGTAGTAAGTATCTTTGGCTTTCTGACCGATGCCGGATTCATTGGATACAGTCTCTACCGTGTGATAGTTAAAGTACGTGTCAGCTTCTTTGAAAGGTTCTGTAGAACGGAAATACTTCACAAAGTCTTTTGCAACATCTTCAAACTGAGACTGATCGCCGGCTGTGTAACCTTCTCCTGAGAATACGATCGTCTTATTGTTGTAATAAGGCATAGCACCCGGATAATCGGCTGTATCGTTATTCTGAAGGGTCGTAGACTTGAAGGTGATCTCATAGTCTTTGGTCTTGCTGCTGATCGCGGTTCCTGTGGCTTTGTCATAAGCGGTAAGGGTTACGCTGTAACGGCCAGGAGTTACCGGTGCTTCGTCGCTGTCATAGTCATAAGTGATCTCAGCGGCGTAAGGAACAGTTCCTTTATAATGTGCTTTTACCGTATAGTCTTTGTCATAATTAACGGTATAATTAAGGTCAGCAGGTTTGCCGTCGTATACCTTGGACGGAACATCGAGAGTGATGAGGTCCGGTAATTCGATCGTGTAGGAAGCTGTCTGACTGCATTTCTCATATGTGCTGTCTCCGGCAAATGTAGCTTCGATGGTATAGGTTCCGGCTTTGTCAGGAATACCGGATACTACGTTGCCATCCGCATCCTTGTAAGTAAGCGTTAAAGCATCACCGAGCTTGTCGCCTGTAGTCTCATTCTTGCCTCTGCGGAGGATAAAGTATTCACGCATATCTTTGCCTGTGTCAGACTCATAGAACATGTCTGCATAAGGCTGGAAGAATAACTTCGTTACATTCGAATCCTGACAGAAGGTCTTGCGGATCTGTTCTTTACACACTTCACAGAAAGCATACTGCTTGCCAAGGAAACGCATCTTACAATTCTGGTGTGGACGGTACCATCCGTTACCGCCATTGTCATATTCGTAGACACCGACACCATTCTTACCGATGAAGCGTGACCAGCGGACCTTTGCCGGATCAGACTCAGCTGTCATATTCGGCATCTCGGCCGCATAGCTTGCACCTGCGAAATATTCATCCGAAAGTTTGGCAGTGGTGTGTCCAAGCTCGTGAAGCATCATCTCGAGTGATTCATTATTAAGAGAAGCAACACATACATCTCCGCCGCTTCCGCCGTATGTAGTAGCATTGACGATCACAACATTAAAGTCTGCTGCAGGAAGGTACTGATCTGATAACTGCTTTGCTTTCTTAGATCCATCTGAACTGATCGTAAGAAGACGCTGCATACCGCCTGACCAGAATGAAGATCCGAAGTAGGTGTCGCGTGTGTCTGCGTTCGCCTGCTCCTGGTTGATCGCTGTGTCTGCTTTTGCGCCCGATTCATTCGATACAACTCCGAGAGCGTAGATCTTGATCGTATCTTTGAACTCATTCCAAGGAGAAGTATCCATCAGATAATCCGCGGTATTCTGAGCATTGGTATAGAACGAATCCTGCTCGGAAGCAGTGAAGCCGTCGCCGAAGATCAGCAGGACGAAAGCATCTTCGTCAGCCAGACTCTTGTCACCGTATACGAGGTGAGGAGTCTTGTCCGGGATCGGATCAGTAACTGCATCGTCAGCTGCCTTTACTTCCTTCGTCTCTTTCACGTCCTGCTTAGCAGCTTCCTTACCGGATGAAGCATCTGTTGCAGAAGTAGCGGCTACAGAATCTGATACAGAATCTGAAACGGAATCGGGAGTGGTCAGGTTCGCACCGGTGGTCGCTGCATCTGTGGAATCCGTTACGTCCTTAACTTCCGGTGTCTCAGGACTTACAGTCTGTTCTTCGGAAGTAACCGGATCGGCTGCGAATGCATGACCAGGCGGTACCAGTAATGAAGAAATTACCAGTGCGCCCGCCAGGACAGGAGCAAATCTCTTTTTCCAATAACTTTTTCTAAACATATAGGCCTCCTTTCAGTAATGCCAATGTGTGTTGGGCGTTACACGATAATTATCTTCCTTACATCATGTAAACACTAAATGTGTTAAAGTCAACATATCATATAAAATGCACAAATGCAATAGGAAAAGTTGGAATAATATGGTTAAAATGACGAAAAGAATAGAAAAAGGAGATACATGAGAAAACGTGAAGTGTTATGAATGGAAAAGAAGGTGATATAAAACTTGTAGGGGTAGAAATGGAATATGAGAGGTAAATAAGAAAAAACGTTATAAATTACGAGATATCGGTACAAATGGTGAGTTATGCTTATCGTGCTGTATTGGAATATTAAGGAATATATGGTAGAATTAAGTGTTGAAAAACGCATGAAGCAGGTAAGAGAATCCCTGCAATATCAATCAATTATTTGGAGAAGAATATGGACAAGAATTATATATTGATAATCGGATGGGTTGCCGTGATGGCGATGCTGTCTGTGTTGACATCGGTGAAACGAGTGGAGACGGTGTGTGGGAAAAAAGAATATCGGTGGAGACCGGTGTGGGCGGTTGTGACATTCTTACCGTTGATTATATGGTGTGGATATAGAGAAAATATAGGCGATACGTGGGCATACAAAAAAAGCTTTTCCGAAATGCCGGTAAGTTTAGGTGGTATGGCGTCTTATATGGCAACAGTAAAGAAGGATAAAGGCTTCTATTTTGTGTCAGCGGTCATCAAATGTATTGTAGGAAATCACGTTAATATATATTTTATAGTATTAGCTGCGATTCAGGCGGGGGTGCTGATATATGTATATCGTAAATATTCCAGCAGATATCTGGTAAGCTTTTTCTTATTTATTGCTTCGACGGATTACATTTCATGGATGTTCAATGGTATCCGACAGTTTCTGGCGGTTACGATTACGTTCATAGGAATTAAATTTATACTGGATAAGAAGTACGCAAAAGCAATTATTTTAATTCTGATTGCCTCATTGATGCATCAGAGCGCTTTACTGGTTATTCCATTTATCTTCATTGCACAGGGAAAGGCATGGAATAAAAAGACATTACTTTTTATGGTTGCAGTTATTGCAATTGTGGCTGGTATTGGGCAGTTTACAAATGTGTTGGATTCTATGTTAGCCGAGACGCAATATAAAAATGTTGTGTCTGACTGGCAGAGTTGGAATGATAATGGAACGAATGCATTGCGTGTATTAGTGTATGCAGTGCCATCGGTACTGTCTTTAATAGGATTAAGATTTATACGGAATGAAGATGATAAAGTTATTAATCTGTGTACGAATATGTCAATCGTATCTGTTGGATTCTATATAGTATCTATGTTCACAAGTGGAATATTTATTGGTCGTCTTCCAATTTATTTCTCGTTATATAGTTATATCTTATTGCCATGGGAGATTGATCATATGTTTACCAAACGATCAGCAAGATTGATTTATGTTGTAATGGTAGTGGGGTATCTGGGATTCTATTTGTATAGTGTTAATAATCTTTTGGGATAGAGGGAGAATAATGATTCGAGTATTACATGTTGTTACATATATGGGGCGCGGAGGTCTTGAGACGATGCTTATGAATTATTATCGTCATATAGATCGAAGTAAAGTACAGTTCGATTTCCTAGTGCATAGAGAATTTGAAGCGGATTATGACGAGGAAATAAAGTCTTTAGGCGGAAGAATCTATCACGTATCAAGGCTTGTGCCGTGGAGTAGAAGATACAAAGCAGAATTGAGACGCTTTTTTAGAACTCATCCGGAATATAAGATTGTACATGTACATCAGGACTGCCTGAGTTCTGTAGCGTTGCAATGTGCGAAAGATTGCGGAGTTCCGGTTCGAATTGCGCATAGCCATTCTAGTAGTGCTGTAAAGAATATAAAATATCCAATAAAATTATATTATATGAAAAAGATTCCTCGATTTGCGACAGATCTTTTTGCATGTGGAAAACAGGCGGGAGATTGGATGTTTTCTGGAAAGAAATATCAAATCATAAGAAATGCGATAGATACAGAGAAGTATCTTTATACTACAACGGTGAATAAAAGCGTTCGTGAAGAGTTGGGATTATTGGGAAAAATAGTTATCGGTCATGTTGGAAATTTTACACCGGCTAAAAATCATATATTTTTATTGGAGATATTTAAAGAAATTCTAAAAAAATCACCAGATTCAAAGTTACTTCTGGTCGGTGGAGGTGATGGACTTATTACCGCTAAAGAAAAGGCAGAAAGTATGGGAATTGCAGACAATGTTGTTTTTACAGGGATTCGTTCCGATGTTAATAGATTAATGCAGGCAATGGATGTTTTTGTATTTCCATCATTGTATGAGGGATTACCGGTAACCATGATTGAGGCGCAAGCATCAGGAATGCAGTGTATTATATCTGATAGAGTTTCAAAAGAATGTATAGTTACGAAAGGACTGGTAATACGAAAGAGATTGAGTGATAGTGTAGAAAATTGGGCAAATTATATACTGCAGAAATCAGAAAAAACGCATGAGAATCATATTAGAGAAATCGCAAATGCAGGATATGATATTAGTGTAGCTGCAAAACAATTAGAATGTTTTTACATTAAAAAAACAGGGGAAGAGAAATGGTATTTTTAACAGTTTTTACACCGGCTTATAATAGAGCAAGTACATTGCCGAGAACTTATGAAAGCTTGTGTGATCAAGAATGTAAAGAATTTATTTGGCTGATTGTAGATGATGGTTCTACTGATGAAACTGCAAGTCTGGTAAAAGAGTGGCAGAAAAAAGAAAATGGATTTGAAATACAATATATTTATAAAAAAAATGGTGGAATGCATACAGCTCATAATGTTGCGTATGAGAATATACATACAGAATTAAATGTATGTATCGATTCTGATGATAGAATGGCAAAAGGAGCTGTGAAAAAAATAAAAACTGCTTGGTTGAAAGTAAGAAATAAAAATTATGCCGGTTTGATAGGACTGGATGCAGACATGAATACCGGAAGAATCATAGGAAAAGGCTTTCCGGATGGATTAAAAGAGACCACACTTGGAGGTTATTATGCATCTGGTGGAGAGGGAGATAAAAAATTAGTTTATCGTACAGATGTTATCAACAGTGTTCCACAGTATCCAGTATTTGAAGGCGAAAAGTATGTTGGATTGGTGTATAAATACACATTAATTGATCAAAAATATAAGCTTTTTGTGATGAATGATGTGTTATGTGATGTTGAATATCAAACGGATGGCTCGAGCAATACGATGTTCCGGCAATATTTGAAAAATCCTAAAGGTTTTGCTTTTTTGAGAAAGGTGGCAATGACTTATCCGACCAGTAAGAAGAGATTGATTCGGGACTGCATACATTATTGCTCTAGTAGTTTGATTGCAGGAAATAAAAAGTATATTGTTGAATCACCAAGAAAATTACTTACCGTTTTATGTACACCATTGGGGTGTATATTAACGTCTATTATTAGAAAAAAAGCAATTAATAATTAGCACGTGATATACATGCGTTGTTACGATAGTATATAATAAAAATTAAGAGCGCAGTATTCATTGAGAAGGTATTATTGAAGAATGGAGAAAATATGAAAAAAATATTGTTCCTTATACATGATCTTGGTCAGGGTGGAGCAGAAAAAGTATTAGTGAATCTTGTTAATAATATGGATCATACAAAATTCGATATAACCGTAATGACTTTATTTGATCATGGTGAGAATCGACAATTTTTAGGAGATAAAATACATTACAAAACATGGTGTAAGAAAATGATACCCGGAAATTCTCACATTATGAAATTACTGTCTCCGCAACAATTACACAAGTTAATTATCAAGGCTCATTACGATATAGAAGTTTCATATCTTGAAGGACCATGTGCAAGAATTATCAGTGGATGTACAGATGAATCAGTAAAGTTGGTTTCGTGGATTCACATTGAACAGCATACAACGAAACGGGCAATAGCATCATTTAGAAATCAGAAGGAAGCAGTGAAATGTTATAAGCGTTTTCACAAAATTGTTAGCGTTTCAAAAACAGTGGAAATGGATTTTCGAAAAATATTGAATATAGATGCGTCATATCAAGTCTTGTATAATACAAATGAAAGTAAAAAAATACGTGGGCTTTCAGAAGAGAGTATTACTATTGATATAGATCAAGAAAATACTGTGAATATTGTAGGCGTTGGAAAGTTATTAAAAAGTAAAGGCTTTGATAGAATCCTTCGTATAACAAAGCAACTGATAGCAGAAAACTATTCGGTACATACATATATACTCGGAGAAGGTCCTGAAAAAGAAACCCTACAAAATTATATAAAAGCTAATGGGTTGGGAAAAAATGTTACATTCCTTGGATATCAAATAAATCCATATAAATATATTAGTAGATGCGATCTTTTTGTATGTGCCAGTTATGCAGAAGGATTTTCTACAGCAACGACAGAAGCGTTAATATTGGGAGTACCAGTATGCACTGTTGAAGTTTCTGGAATGAAAGAAATGCTGGGAGAAAATAATGAATATGGAATTGTTACAGAAAATAATGATGAAGCATTATATGAAGGAATAAGATGTTTGGTAAAGTCGCCGGAATTGTTGAGACATTACAGAAAACAGGCGCAAAAAAGAGGAGACATGTTTAGTACGGAGAAAACAGTAGCAGAAGTTGAGAATATGTTATTGACGTTATAGGAAATGTAATAATATGAATGAAAAGATTTCAATAATAATACCAGTTTATAATTTGGAAAAGTACATAAAAAGAACTGCTGAAAGTGTGTTAAAGCAAACATATACCAATATAGAGGTAATAATAGTTGATGATGGATCAAGTGATGAAAGCTGGAAGATAATTCAAAAAATTGCAGATAAGGACAATAGAGTAATTCCAATACATCAAGAAAATGGTGGTGTTACAAGTGCCCGATTAAAAGGGGTTAGGCGTTCTACGGGAGAATGGATAGGGTTTGTAGATGGCGATGATGAAATAGAATCAGATATGTACGAAATCCTGTTAAATAATGCAAAGAAATATAATGCGGATATATCACACTGCGGATATCAAATGATTTTTGAAGATGGAAGAGTGAATTATTTTCATAACACAGGCTGTCTTGTACAACAAGACAGGACAACAGGTCTAAAAGATCTGTTGGACGGTTCGCTTGTCGAACCGGGCCTGTGTAACAAGCTCTTTCATAAAAACTTGTTCCACAGCTTGTTACATTCGACGGTAATGAATGAAGATATTAAAATCAATGAAGATTTATTAATGAACTATCTTTTGTTTTTAAATGCAAAAGTATCAATATTTGAAGATAGATGCTTGTATCATTATATTGTAAGAAGCACATCGGCATCTAGAGAAAAGTTAAATGAATATAGGATTTTTGATCCGATTAGAGTAAAGAAAATTATTTTAACACTAGCAAAAGAAGAAATGTTTTTACCGACACAAAAAGCCTATATTAGAACATGTATTAATGTATATAACAGTATTGTTTTAGAAAAGAAAAATAAATATAAATCAGAAAAAAATGAAATAAGAAAATTAATCTGTGAAAAAAAGGAATGGTTTTACCTGTTAAGTAGGAAACAACAATTATTAGCACATTTAATATGTGAGGTACCAATAATGTATCCGATCTTATATAGGATATATGCAAAAATTTTGTTGAAAAATAAATATGTTTAAGAAAAGTATAGCATGTATACAAGCAGTGAAAATCATGATTGTGAAGTGTTAATAAGAATAACGGTTCGATTGCCAGGAGGTCTAGAAGATATAATGCTAGGATTATTGGCAAAAATGAAGATGTATATCGAGATGCGGCTAGAAAAGCTGGACAAGTGTTAAAATCAGAGAAAATTAAATGTGGAACAATAATATATTCGAGGATTTGATTAAAAGAAGAATACTGTGAAAACTCAGAATTGGTTTGCACTATTAAAATAAAGGCAAGAAAGTTGCTTAGGTAATCTCTGAGAGAAAGTTCGAAAAACATTCGTTAGATTAAAGGAAGTCAAACAGAATGAATACAATGATTAGTATAATTATACCGGTATATAAAGTTGAAAAATATTTGGATAAATGCATAAAAAGTATAGTTTCACAAACATATTCTAATTTAGAAATTATACTAGTAGATGATGGCTCACCAGATAAAAGTGGGCTTATTTGTGATAAGTGGGCAACATTAGATTCTAGGATAAGGGTAGTTCATCAAAAAAATGCGGGTGCTGGAGCAGCAAGAAATGTAGCGCTTAAACTGGCACAGGGGGAGTTCATTTCATTTGTAGATAGTGACGATTACTTGTCGGTAAATATGTTTAAAAATTTACTAAGCTATTTTGAAGAAGACATAGATATTGTGGAGTGTGAATTTATTTCTGTTGAAGAAGATGATGTATTATTTATAGACGAAAAGAGTGTACAGGCTAGAGTTTTTTCTTCAGAAGAAGCAATGAGAGAACATATTGCTGATCATTATTTTCGTCAGCTTATTTGGAATAAATTATACCGTCGAAGTTGTATCAAAAATGTGTATTTTCCAGAAGGAAAAAAGATTGATGATGAATTTTGGATGTATAAGGTAATAGGAAGAGCAAAACAATTAGTTCATTGTAATGAAAAATTATATGCATATAGACAACAGGACAACTCTGTAATGCACATGCTAAAACCAGAGAATAGGATTCAAGCGATAGAAGCCAAAGGATACCGTCATCAATACATTAAAGAAAAATTTCCAAGACTCACTTTAATGAGTTATGATTGTTTGGTGATGTCGTGTATTTACCAGATTCAGAGAGTTTATAGGACAGGAACTAAGGATGATGTGCAAAAAGTACTTGAATATAGTAAAAAAGTATTAAGAGAAAATGAGTTTAAAAAGAGAAAATTTAGAGGAATTCATGAAAAACAAGAAATATGGGTATCTATGGCGGAGATATCTTTAGCATTTACGTGTAGAATAAGAAACCTCTTAAAAATAGGCCTATAGCTCTTAGCTAAAATATGAGAGGATTAGTATATGAAAGCAAATAAAATTTCAGTAATTGTACCAGTGTTCAATGTTGAAAATTATTTAGAAAAATGTGTAAAAAGCATTATAGAGCAAACGTACAAAAATTTGGAAGTTATACTAGTGGACGATGGATCGACAGATAAATCAGGATTTCTTTGCGATGAATTGAAGAAACAAGATTATCGAATAAAAGTTATACATAAGACAAATGGAGGGTTGTCAGATGCTCGTAATGCAGGAATTCAGGTTTCAACTGGCAAATATCTTTCATTTATAGATAGTGATGATTACCTTGAGAGAACAGCATTAGAACAAATGATGCAAGCGATACTTATTTCTCATAGTGAAATAGCGATATGTAATATTATGCGTTTTTATGATGATGGGTGTACAGAAGAATTTTATAATCCAACAGATAATCAAGAAGTGTTGGAAGGGATAAGAAGGTTTGATACATTAAATCAGCCATCGGTATGTAATAAATTATTTGATGCAAAGTTGTTTGCAAATATCTCATTTCCATATGGAAAATTTTATGAAGACACGTATGTGTATCATGAATTATTGTATAAAGCTGATAAAGTAGTATTGACAGGAAAAACAGGATATTGGTATCTATCCAGAAAAGGGAGTATTTTAGGACGTTCGCAGTTTTCAAATAGATATTTTGATTTTATTGAGGCTGTTTATATGAGAGCGGATTTCTTAATCAAAAGAGATATACAGCCATATGGGGATGAAGCATTCTTAAGCTTATATGCAGCGTTAGCAAATGCTGAAAAAAATATAGATCATAAATTAAATAAAGATGATTTTCATAAGGTAAGAGAATACTATAGGCAGGTGTATAATCAAATTGATTATAAAAAAGCAAGATTTAACATAAAACAAATTGTTAGGATAGTATTATTGAGATATTTCCCAGGAATACACTCAAAATTATACTAGAAGGTAGTAAAAATGAATTTATTACAAAGAATTGAATGGAGAATATACAAAGAATTAAAAAAAAGAAGATTGAAAAATAAAATGCCGACAATTATTGCTTCAAATTGCAATGGAGAGTTTATATATTATGATATGGGGCTTCAATTTAGAACGCCGACAATTAATTTGAGCTTCGAAATGAATGATTATGTGAAAATGTTAGAAAATCTAAAATGGTATATGGAACAACCAATCTTACCGTATAATGATGAGAAATTTGATTTCCCAACAGGAAAGCTAGGGGATATTGAAATCCGATTTAATCATTATAAAACTTTTGACGAGGCGGTAGCTAAGTGGGATGAGCGCAAAAAAAGAATCAATTGGGATAATTTGTTTATATTGGGCATAGATGGTGATAATTGTACCTATGAAAGTATGCAGCAATTTGATAAATTGCCATATAAGAATAAAGTGATTTTTACACATAAGCAGTATCCAGAAATAAAATCTGCTTATTATATTCCTGGATTTGAGAACAAAGATGGTGTTGGTGTGCTTTTATATTTCAAAAAACAATTCCTAGTGAGAAGATATTTAGATGAGTTTGACTATATAGCCTTTTTAAACGGTGAAGGTATTAAAAGAAAGGGGAAGATATGATTCCTAAGATTATTCATTACTGTTGGGTTGGAAACGCTCCTAAACCTAAGTCTGTATTATATTGTATAGAAAGCTGGAAAAAATTTTGCCCAGATTATGAAATTCGAGAGTGGAATGAATCGAATTATGATTTTACAAAAAATAAATATATGAAGCAAGCGTATGAAGCAAAAAAATGGGGATTTGTTCCGGATTATGCAAGGCTAGATATTATATATGAGTATGGAGGAATATATCTAGATACGGATGTAGAGATAATTCGTAGTTTTGATGAATTATTAGATCAAGAAGCATTTATGGGATTTGAAGAGACAGGAGAAAAAACATATTATGTAAATTGCGGACAGGGGTTTGGAGCTGTTCCTCATCATGAAATCATAAAAAAAGCGAGAGATTTGTATGAACATATTTCTTTTTATAAAGAAGATGGAACTTTAAATATGTTGGCATCGCCACATTATACGACTCAAATATTAAAAGAGTATGGATTGTTACAAGAAAATAAAGATCAAAACTTACGAAGTATGAAGATATATGCTTCAGACGTTTTATGTCCCAAAAATTTTAGAACAGGGAAAATACATGAATCGAATAGAACAGTTTCAATTCATCATTTTACTGCTTCTTGGTTAGATGAAAAAATTAAAAAAGAGATAAAACGAAGGCAAAAATTAGAAAGAGTGATGGGAAAGGGTGGAACAAACAAATTCCTTTATATAGAAAGTGTTTTACAAAAATATGCAGGATTAAAAATGTTTACTAAATTACCACTAAGGGCTAAAGAAAAGTTGAAAAAGAGGATTATAAAGATAGTAGAGGTCGTACCAGATTATAAAGAACTTATCTTGGCGAGTTTTTTTAAGAGTGATAAGAAAAAAATAGTATTATTAGATCCTTCATATGATGGAGACAATACTGGAGATCAAATAATTGTAGAAAATTGTAAAAAATATTTTCCGTTAACAAAAAAAGAAAATATAATTTATGTGCCAACACATCGAAAATTGATGAATAAAGAAATTCGTGAATTATCTGGTGCGACTATAAAAGTTTTGTGTGGAACAAATGCATTATCCGGTCATATGCGGACATATGGATTGTGGAGAATGGAGAAAAAAGTACGAATTTATAATAATACAATTCTTATGGGGGTAGGATTTGAGTGCAATAATCAAGAGTACGATTATTATACAAAGATGTTGTTACATACTATTTTGCATAAGAAATATATTCATTCGGTTAGAGATAGTTTTTCGGAACAAATGCTTAATAGTATGGGGATAACAAATGTTATAAATACAGGATGTCCTACAATGTGGGGAATAACAAAAGAGTTATGTCAAGACATACCAAAAAGAAAAGCACAAGAAGTAATATGTACACTCACTGATTATGATAGAGATTTAGAGAATGATCAAAAATTATTGGATATACTTCTACTTTGTTATAAAAAGATTTATCTTTGGCCACAAGGGATAGAAGACGAAGAATATTATAAAGAATTGAGAATTGATTCTAAGATTGTAAAGATTCCATTTGGTCTTGAAAATTATGATTCTTTGCTAGAACATAAAGAAATTGATTATGTGGGCACAAGACTTCATGCTGGGATAAGAGCGATTGGAAAAAGGCATCGAACAATTGTTATTGCTATAGATAATAGAGCAAAAAATATTGCAAATGACACAGGACTTCCGATTGTTTTGAGAGAGAATATTGGAAATTTACTTAAAGAAAAAATTGAGTCAAACTTTGAAACAGATATACAAATGCCATGGGACGAAATTGAAAAATGGAAAAATCAATTTAAAGGGGGGAAATTTTGATAATAGAGGTATCAATGGTGAAGAGATATATTTATAAAAAAATTATTAATATAAAGTATAAAAAGAGTCTTAAATATAAGGAAAGAAAATCTATTAAAGAATCACAAAAGGATATCCATGATTTTTATTATCAACACACACCCCGTTTTAAGCAAGATATAGAAATTAACCCCGAATATGATTTAATGATTATAGTACCAGTATATAATGCTGCAGAATATTTGGAAGATTGTATAAAATCGTTGCTTGTACAGGAAACGGGGTATTCATATTGCGTCGTGTTTGTTAATGATGGATCAACAGATGAATCGGCCAATATTTTAAATAAATATGCAAAAAAAGAAAATGTGTATATTATAAATAAAAAGAATGAAGGTGTGGCCGAGGCAAGAAACATTGCATTGAAATACATTCGAGGTAAATGTGTATTGTTTGTAGATGCAGATGATATGTTAATGGATAATGCGATTGAAGTTTTGATGAGAAAAAGTGTTGAAACAGATGCAGATATTGTTGAAGGGGAATATATAGAATTTGATAACAATATAAAACCTGATATACATAAAGATCTTATTTGTAAAACAAAGTCAACAAGGTTAAATGGTTATCCGTGGGGAAAAATTATAAAAGCAGAAAAATGGGTGGATTTATGTTTTCCAAAGGGATATTTATATGAAGATACAATAATAAGTACCTTATTAATTCCAGGAAGCCGGAAGATTATAAAAATTCCCAATATTGTTTATTATTATCGAAATAATCCAAAAGGAATATCTGCAAATACAGTAAAGAAAAAAGAGGTTATGGATACGTTATATATAACCCAAAGTTGTTTTGAAGAAGCAGTAAAAAGAGGATATAAGCCAAGTATAGACGACTTTATAGAACAGGTTAGATTGAATTGGATAAGAACGCAAAACGTACCTTTAGAAATAAAAAAGGCTATTTTTATAATTGAAAAAGAGATGATTAATAATTATTTTAATGGACAAGCGACAAAACTAGGAAGAAAATGGGAAAAATTGTTATTGTCTTTAGAGAAAAGTAGTTTTGTATCTTATGAATTGCTTATGAATAAATGGTACCTTTTTAATTAAAGACAACTAGGAATAGGATGGTAAAATATGGATAGTCGTTCACGTACAGAATATTCGATACTAAATATAATAGCAGGAGTTGGGGGATATATTGTAAATACTATTCTTGGTTTTATATGCAGAATGGTGTTTGTAAAGTGTTTGGCAGCGGATTATTTAGGAGTAAACGGGTTGTTTACAAATATTCTTACAATGCTTTCTTTGGCAGAGCTAGGAATAGGCGGTGCAATAGTTTATGCACTGTATAAACCATTAGCAGAAAATGATGAAAGAAAAATAGCATCATTGGTAAAGGTATATGGAACGGCATATAAAGTTATAGGTTGTGTTATTGGGATAATAGGGATATGTCTAATGCCGTTTTTAAATATAATTATTACGGAACAGCCAAATATTTCTGAAAGTATTTATTTATTGTATATTTTTAATTTGTTCAACACAGTAATAACATATTTCTATAGTTATAGAAGTTCGTTGCTAATAGCTGCTCAACAAAATTATATTGTGGTTGCAACGAATTATATAGTAACTATTTTACAAAGCATTTTGCAAATGGTGGCATTATTAGCGACGCATAATTATTTGGTGTATCTTACTATTCAGACGATAGGAACATTGGCATACAATTTTGGGGTGTCGCATATAGCAACAAAGCGTTTCCCATGTATTATGTCAAAAGATATTGAACCGTTGCCAGTTGATGAAAAAAAGGCATTATTTAAAAATATAAAGGATCTTACATATTACAAGATTTCTGGATTATTAGTTAATAGCACTGATAATATATTAATTACTTTTTTTAAGGGATTGGCTACAACTGGAGTCGCATCAAATTACACATTGTTAACAAATACAATAAATTCCTTATTAGGTCAAATTTTTAATAGTTTAACTGCAAGTATTGGAAACCATAATGCAACTGAAACGGAGAAAAAAAAATATGAGATGTTCAGCTTCATGAATTTAATGAATTTCTGGATTTTTGGCTGGGCGACATTAGGAATTATTTTTTGTTCTTCAGATGTTGTAAGATTGTGCTTTGGCGAGAAATACGTTTTGTCAAAAGAAATTCCATTTGTATTAGCATTAAATTTTTATACTGTAGGGATGATGAATGCCGTATGGACGTATAAACATACAATGGGCTTATTTAGATATGGAAGATTTTTGCAGATTATTACAGGAGTGCTTAATATTATTTTCTCAATAGTATTAGGACACTATTGGGGATTGTTTGGAATTTTATTTGCCACATTTATAGCGCGAGCTATGACAAATTTATGGTATGATCCGTATGCAATATTTATTCATGGATTTCATAAATCACCATTACAGTATTTAAAAAAGTATATTTATTTTATTATTGTGTTATTAATATCTGCGGGTGGATGTTGGCTTTCATTTAAACTTATTAAAGGTGGAATTCTAGCACGTGTAATGGAAGAAATAGTATTGTGTAGTGTAGTTACGAATTTAGTTTTTTATATATTTTTTAGAAAATCAGAAGAATTTATTACATTAAGAAAGATTATTAAAAATATAATAAATTTGATAATTAAAAAATCGTGAAATAATATTGAAAATGAAAGACATCGAAGCTATTGAAAATATAGCGAAAACTTTGAATGGAATGTGGATAAGTATTTCTTAAAGCTACGGAAATGTGGATTATTGAAAAAAGTATTAATCCAACATTGAAGAGAAAAAGAATAGATACAAAAATATATACAACATACCATAGGAAAAATATGAAGCAAAGACAATAAAATCCCGAAAGGAAGGTACAAAAAGATGAAAAACAAACCACACAAATTATTCATTTCACACAGCAGCAAAGATGCAGAATATATGAAAGCATTTGTAGATTTGCTTGTAGCAATAGGAGTGCATAAGAATCAAATAACTTGTACTTCCGTTCCGCAATGTTATATTCCGGTTAGATGTAACATATATGACTGGTTAGCCAAACAATTTCAGACGAGCGACCTTCACGTCGTGTACGCCTTTTCGGATAATTATTATTCCAGCGTAGCAACATTAAATGAAATGGGTGCAGCTTGGGTAATGAGGTGTAAATGGACAGGATTATTATTGCCAGGTTTTACATTTGACAAATTAGCCGGATGTATTGATAAAAATCAGATCTGTATTAAATTAGATGATCCGGATATAAAACAGAGACTCAGAGAATTTAGAAACGGCATTATTGAGGAGTTTGGTCTTGGATCAATAAATGAAGATGAATGGGAAGAAAAAAGAGACGATTTTTTAGATAAGATAAAGATTATTGCGCAGAAAAAGAATATTGAAATTACCTCGTCCGAGTCTGTAAATGAATCAAATAAAACGAAGGTAAAAACAAGATTTGATGCGCCGGTAGCTCAGAGACAAGAGATTGATCTGTTGAAGGATTATACTCCATTTTCCAAGGTAAAACCAATTATCTCCTGTGGTGATGAAAAGGTCGCAAGGATAGCAACATTTGCAGATAGCTTTGACATGGATGTTGATATCAGCAATGTAACCAAGAGAGGGATGGGAGAATTTGCGATGGCATTGATGGAATATATTCCTTGTGATAACTGGACTGGCTTCTTTGACGCCGGATATGCCATAGAATTTGACGCAGCTGCGACAGGAGCTATAAAGAAAGTTCAGTTGGAAATAAAAAATGATACTGGTGTGAAAATAATAGATGAAGAGAATGATGTAAGTAACGGTGGAGGACATTTTAAATATAGATTCCGGGATAAAGTAAGAAATGGAGAAGCTTTGGAGAAGATCAAAGAAGTTTGTTTTACGGTATTCTTTGCAGAATCGTACATAGATGGAGAAAAAGGTAGATTGAGCATAAGGAATTTGAAGGTGACACCTGCATAAGAATGGTGTTTATACGGAATGTTTTCCAGAAAATTTTGAAACAGATATATTACCGAAGGACGCTAAAAAAGAGAATAAATCTGTATATAGAGTTATAAAATTTGGAACAATTGATAGGAATGGATTTATGGGAAGATATATATTTTTTGATAAAGTCATACAAAGAGGAAGATTATATCTAGATTACATTTTTTATGAATTTGAATCGGAACTCATTTTTTTTATGTGTGGATGATGAGAAAAAGTTATATCTTTGCCTTTGCTCGGAAATCCGTTATGGACAAAAATGGGTTATTACAGAATGCGAATTAAGCACATTAAGGAGAATAGGATCTATAATCACAGATTGTACGAGATAAAGATTCAAGTATTTCCGGAAGATGAGCAGAAGGAGAACTTTGTTGTTAATGGCAGACACTATTATTGGATGAGTATTTCCGACATGGAGAGAGATCCTAATATTGTGAAGAAGAATCTGGATGTTATTGATTTTGTTAAAGAATCGATGCATGCATAACATAAGCGCAGGCAAAATGGCATACGCCATTTCCCTGCGCTTTTATTATCCTTATAGCCGAATAATCAAAATACTATCTGTTCTTACGTCTCTTACTAATAATAGTATAGATGCATCCTGCAGCGATCATAAGTGAAAGAACCAATGAAACTGTATAAAGAATCATGTGATTGTTATCACCGGTTTTTACCTTGCCATTTGTAGACTTCTTATTTGCATGATTAGCATTAGTAGTCTTTGGAGATGCTGTAGTAGTTGCTCCGTTCTGACCATTGGATGTGTTGTTACCTGTAGAACCAGAGGTTGTACCATTGTTAGTTCCGGAAGGATCTGTTGTTCCAGGTGTGCTCGGTTTGTCAGTATCCGGCTTGTCAGTACCTGGTTTGTCAGTGCCTGGTTTATCAGTGCCTGGTTTATCAGTACCTGGCTTATCAGTACCTGGTTTATCCGGTGTCGGATTTTCTGATCCGTCGGTTACTCTCCAGAGCTGTGTTCCCCAGAACGGGTTAGCCATACCGAGGAAGAGTCCGTTGTCTGTCGGAATAAATGCACGTCCGCCGTGGTTATAGATATCGCCGAAACCATTGCGGGTGAGTGTTGTAAAGTTTACTCCGTCGGAAGAGATCAGTACGTCGCATCCTTTTTCCTGTGTGTGGATGATGTTGCTGCATCCAAGGTAATATACGAAATGATGGAATGCAGTGTTGAAGACGTTGTTCTCAATCTTCTGTGCAAGATCTGGGTTCAGGCGGTTAAGGATTGGTTTTACATATTTGTTGTAATTATTTACCATATCCATATATACATCGACGATGTCAGATGGTTTATTTCTCTGTGTGTAAGCAGCTGTCTGAGAGTCGTCAGAAGAAAGTGTCTCGATTTCATCCAGCTGATCTAACATCTGGTCGATGGCATCTACTTCTGTGTCTGTAAGTTCTGCATTTGTGTTGTCTGTTACAACTGTTTCCTGGTCTTTTGCGGCTTCTGTAGCTGCCTGATCAGCAGTATTATCAGCGTCTGTATTCTCCTGAATATTTTCCTGAGTATCTTCTGCGGTATCTTCTGTGGCGGCCTCTTCTGTTGTACCTTCTTCTGCGGTCAGTGCTGCGCCGGAAGGAGTTTTCTTAAGGCTCTGAAGAAGTTCTTTGACATAAGTCATCTTCTGTGAGAATTCTTCAGGTGTCATTTCCAGAAGACTTCCGTCGGTCAGCTGTGTGAATCCGGATGCGAGTGTTGCGATATCGAATGTTCCGATCAGGAGCTTTCCGTGGTATTCAGAGAATCTCCACAGATACTGTGTGGAAGCTGCTCCGAATCCGTCGTCGTTGATGAGTTCGATATTTTCATTCTTGTCCATGCGGTTCAGGCATGCTGGGTTCTTCAGATCTTCATAGAGAGACTGGAAATCACCGGCATTACCGATTTCGGCGAGGTCAAGCATCGGGTCGTTATAGCCGCCGATATAGAGATGGTCGCCATATGCGAACAGGTTACCTGCGCAGGATTCTTTCTTTCCAAGACCGAATTCATATTTGGCACCTTTGGATGTGTCTCCGATGATTGGAGTCCAGTTCCAGGTTCCGTCGGCTTTCGGATCACCGCGGTATACGGCGAATCCCTGTTTGTGATTGACGCCTGTTGTGGCATCTGTCTTGCCTGTTACCATGGATACGTACAGAGATCCGTTGAATGGAACAAGATCCCATAATCCGCCGCCGTTGATACTGTCGCGGATCCAGCAGGCTGGAAGATTGTCGAAGGTCTCCTGGTTGGCGATAACGGACCAGCTGTCTACGTCTTCTGGATTTGTAGTGGAAAGAAGACGTACACCCTGCATACGTGGGTTATTGTCTTTGTAACGCACGTCTTTTTTGGCCATTGCTTTGATCGCATTCTGGTATGCCTGTGGAAGCTGTGAACCGGATGCGAACATGTTGTCTGGATCTGCGCCGTCGGTAGCCAGAGATACGAGAAGCTTGCCATCCATAACGGTGAGTCCACGAATCCCGTTGGCGAATCCGGAGTTCTCTGCAGTCTTCTGCATAACAACTTTTGTTTCATTTGTCTCAGGATCGATCTGAAGCAGACGGGATGTCGGGAAGCCGGCGCAGGCAAAATATAATTTGCCATTGTATTCTACGGCCATTCGGTATCCGTTCCAGTTGACGAATGCGGAGCTTTCTTTTTCGATGTAGACAACTTCTGTCTCATAGGTGTATTTGTTCACACGCATGATACAAGGAGTTCCGTTGGTAGATGTTGCTCCGTCAGGGAAGTTACCGTTGTACACAACATTCAGAATATTGGTTGCTACGGTACCGGCTTTCTGTGCCGGATTTTCATCCCCGCGGTTCTGGAACAATTTGGTCAGATTGTTCTTGAGATTGCGGTAGTAAATACCTGAGATTGGATTCCAGCAGGTGCCAAGGTAGATATAATTTCCATGTTCTACGCAGGACCATACATAGCTTTGGTTACGGTTGCTCTCTTCTCCCATAGCATCGAATGACAGGATACCGTCAGTCTCACCGGCTCCTCTTTCCGGATGAGATACTTTCTCGATGCTGTAACCTTCGGATGAGAGTGGGGCAGCACTTACATTTACGCCTGTTGCAATACAGGACACAGAAAGAACTGCTGTCAGTACGAGTTGGAAAAATCTCTTTTTCATAATTTCCCTCCATTATTAAATTGTTAGTTTCATAAATGATTGTATTATGTATTATAGGCGAACCCCTGTTGTAAATCGTTTTTTTGCGTATTTTACAGCTAAAAATAAAAAAAATGTAGAAATTTGAAAAAAATTAAATTTTTTTGAAAAAAACGCGACAGGTTTTTAAAAGTTATGTGTATTAATATATAGAGGGAGACAAAAAGAAGAATTTATATAGATTGGAGCAATCGAAAAAGACTATGTCGAGATTGCATGTGAACTGTGGTTACAGCCCCGCACCCCATCATTTACATACGCAGGAAATACTCAAAGAAATGAAAAAATCCGATGAATATAAATAATAGAGTATTGATAAATATTGATATGTGTGCATTGATAAACGTACTGTAAATTTTTGGGAGTTGCGGGATACTGTAAATCGCCGGAGGATTTGGATATCGTCCACCGGTGTTATAATTCCGGGGCTTTATGTGTAGGGCCCCGGAATTAGCTATATATAGAGAGATTATGAAAGAGAAGATGAGATATGACGATACGGCAATTTATTAAGAAATTATTTGTAACGATTATAATGATTGGGATTGTACTGGTGGCGTTATTGAAGGTTGGTTATATATTGATCTGCAAGGTTATTGTGGTGATTATATTTGCAGTACTTGCGATTCGGTACTGGGTCGGTGAGGATATCAGGAAAGCGGAAGAAGAGAAAAGGGGAACCTGGTTATTCACGCTTGGATTTATCGGGCTGACTGTGCTGACAATGCTTGCGGCCAATATCCCGGGACAGGTGCAGCGGGATCAGTACCTGTACCTTACGAAAGAGCATACGGAACAGCTGGAGAAGGTGCTTTTAAGAGAGGCGACTGCGGATAGTGAAAGGTGCATACAGTGGTATGAAAAGCAGATGCTGGGCATCAGGAATAATAAGGCGCTTGGGAATCCGGCTATGCAGACGGAGGATGAAAGACGGTATAAGAACCGCATCGATGGAAAAGAAGTGTACCGGGATCCGGATACATGTACTCTACGTGTGAAAGAGCTTAAAGATGGCAGTACGAAAGACAGTGTACTGATCAATGGACCGGTGGGAGAGATCATAGCGATGCGGGAGCGGATTTTCTATATTGATATGGAAGATCATAATGTTCTGAAATCTGTAACCTATGACGGAAGGAAGAGAAAGACCTGGACGAAGGATCCGGTAAAGCAATTTGCCGTAATCGGTGAATATGTGATCTGCTGTACGGAGGATGAGAAGCTTATCCGTTGTGATATGTCGACGGGCAAGAGAAAGGAACTGGCGGATCATATTCAGTACTTTTTTGCCGGTGCGAAGCTGTATGCGCAGAAGGGGTCGAAGATTGTGTCGGTCAGCTATGACGGCAAAGAGGTCAGGGTATTTAAGAAAGATGTGGCTATGATGGATAAGAAGGAAGACAAGGTATATTATAGGAGAATGGACCAGAAGAAAGAGCAGATGTATGTGTGTGATGTGGATGGAGGGATGGAGAAAATGGTTGGAAACGAAGCTGGGAAAGATTGAAACAAATGACAATGCTCCTGATTTTTGTCAGGAGCATTTTTATTACCTACATTCGTAAAGAGCTGCCAGTGGAAGGTCCTGTAGATATACAAAAGTATGCAAGAAAAGCTGTCACTGGCAGGTTCTATGTATAATCAACAATTATTCCACAAGCCCAATCCCAAATGTCATAGTCCTGGTATAATTTACCCCTGGTTCGAGGTTCTGTCCTTTGCTTCCGATCACCGGTTTGGCCGTATAGGTGACGGTTCCGTTGTCGGTAAAGGAAGCTGAAATTTGTGATGGGGATGGGATTAAATATATGTTAGATTGTGGTTAAAAGGCGTTGAATATGAATAAAAGAGAATGATTTCAATATATACAAAATGTACGGATTGTGATAAAATTAAAGGCGAATAAAAAGAAATATAATGAGAAGACTATAAATAAATTGAGAAGGAGCATTTGTGATGGGATCATATGTGGTAAGGATTCTAAAATCAGAACTTTGGAATTTTAAAAATGTGAAACATGGCGTAGTCAAATATATGAATTATGGATGTGTTCAGAAATATGGGGAGATTCAGAAGAAAGATATAGTAGGAATATATGGACAAAATGGTTCCGGAAAAACTGCACTGGTGGAGTCTTTAGACATTTTAAAGCATATTTTACTTGGGACAGAGATATCCTATGATGAATATGCGGGGATTATTTCAGAAGAAAATGATACACAGTTAGCTACATTGTTTCTTCTCGAGAAAGACAATTTAAAATATAGAATAGAATATAAAGTAACGTTAAGAACAAATAAGAAAGATGAAAAGATAGATATTATTGAAGAAAGATTAAATTATTGGAATCGTGGAAGTTCCTGGAAATCAGAAAGAGATATTTATTTTAAAAATCCGTATTATGATAATGATGACATATTGGCTAATGCAGATCTATCTATTCAGTCAAAGCACATGAAGTACTTTAAAAATATTAAATTTCTTAATTCGATGTCTGTTTTAGCAGCTGTAAGTGCACAGGGGCATATATCTGTTTTGTTTAATAATAAAGCAATTGCTTCGTTGAAAGCACAGGCTACAGAGGAAAATTGGAGTGATGAAGAGCAGATCGCGCTTTATGATATTCTGAATGGATTACAGTATTTCTCGAGGGCACATTTCCATATTATTAAGGTAAGTCAGTTGGGAGATATCAACAAGAATAAACTGATCCCTTTGAATATGCACTATGAGACAGAAACTTCTGTTATTCAGGGATGTATCCCGCTTTTTATAAATGGACAGGGGGAAGTCCCGTTATCAATATATGATTTGTTCGAATCGGCAATCAAGGCTGTTAATATTGCAATCAAAGCAATCATTCCTAATTTGCAGATTGAATTAGAGAAAAAGACAGAATTAGAAAAAGAAGATGGAAAGAAATATGTTCAGGTGGATGTATATTCCAAAAGAAATGGAAAACGTTTCCTGACAAAATTCGAATCAGAGGGAATAAAGAGAATTATATCTTTGTTAAGTTATTTGGTATCGGCTTATAATCAGTCGTCGGTATGTCTGGTGGTAGATGAGCTTGATGCAGGTATATATGAATACTTATTAGGAGAGTTGTTAGGAGAACTTCAAAAAGAAATGAAAGGGCAGTTAATCTTTACATCTCATAATCTGCGGGTATTGGAAAAGTTAGATTACAAAAACATTATATGTTCCACAATTAATCCTAAGAATCGCTATATTAATTTGACAGGGGTAGGAGCAAATAATAATAATAGGGATTTTTATATTAAATCGCTTACAATTGGTGGACAAAAAGAGGAATTATATGATGACGAGGATCTGGATTCTATTGGATATGCATTCAGAAGAGCAGGAAATCCAGAGAAGAAGAATGTGAACTTGCATCTTTCAAAGGAAATCTTGGAGAAGATAAAAGAGGAAAAGGAATAATAGGAGCAATAAATATGCAACACACACAGCAATTATTTTTAGAGGCATTAAAAGCCGCATTAAAAAATGAACAGGTAGAATGGAATAACAAGCTAGAAGCGCAGGAATGGATGGACCTGTTCCGCATGGCGGAAGTGCACCAGATCCTTCCGATGATCTATGAGGCCGTATACCGAAGCCCGGCCGCCGGGCAGGCGGATCCGCAGATCCTGGCTCCGGCGAAGGCGCAGATGGTGCGCACAGTGATCATGCAGACGCAGAAGACGGGAGAGTTTGAGCCGCTTTACAGATATCTGAGAGAGAGCGGAATCTGTCCGTTAGTGGTGAAAGGGATTGTGTGCAGGAACATTTATCCGAATCCGGATTATCGGATATCCGGAGATGAGGATCTGCTGATCCGGCCGGAGGATTTTAGAAAATGCCACGATCTGTTGCGCAAATATGGAATGCAGACATCGGAGCAGGATATGGATGCGGAAGAACTGGAATCGGTTTACGAAGTACCATACGGGAAGAAGGGAAGCCTTATCTACATAGAGCTCCACAAGAGCTTATTCCCGCCGGAATCAGAGGCATACGGGGATCTGAACCGCTTTTTTGCAAATGTACATGAAGATGCGATTGATATCAGGATCGATGGAACGGATATCCGGACAATGGGATACACGGATCATCTGTTTTATCTGATCTGTCATTCGTTCAAGCATTTCCTGCACAGTGGATTCGGGATCCGTCAGGTATGCGACATCATATTATTTGCCAATGAATACGGGGATGCGATTGACTGGGAGAAGGTTCTGAGACAGTGTAGGGAGATACATGCGGATCTTTTTGCTGCGGCATTATTTGCAATCGGTGAGAAATATCTGACGTTTGATCCGGAGAAAGCGCATTATCCAAAGGCATGGCGCGAGATCAGTGTGGATGAGACGGATATGCTGATGGATCTTCTGGATAGTGGTATCTATGGAAATGCGAATATGAGCCGGAAACACAGCAGTAATATGACGCTGGATGCGGTGGCAGCAGACAAGAATGGAAAGAAAGCCGGGAATACGGTCTTAAAGTCTTTGTTCCCATCGGCAAAAAAGCTCGAGGGGCGGTATCCGTATCTTAAGAAACATCCGATTCTTCTTCCGATTGCGTGGACAGACCGTATCTTAAAATACCGTAAAGAGACAGTGGCAGGAGGGGATAACGCTGCGGCAGATTCCGTGAAGATTGGAAATCAGCGGATTGAACTTATGAAAGAGTATGGGATCATTAAAAATGACATAAAACGTTGATGACGAATTATGCATATATATGGTATAATATACAGGTTGTATGCATTTTAGAATGCAGTGATGTGAGAGAAATACAGAAAGGGAAAAAGTATGAAAAGAAAGAAAAGTACACAATTGCTGGCAGTAGCGCTGACAGCAGCAATGCTGGCGCAGCCGGTAGGTGCACAGATGGTGTTCGCGGAAGGTAATGTGGATGCAGTGCAGCAGGAGCAGGCAGTAAGCCCGGCGGCAGAGACAACGGGAGCAGTTCTTAAGAGTGGAACGGCAGTAATTCCGGCGGATGCAGACCTGAATCAGGTGAAAGAGATCCTTGGTAAGACATTGGTTGAGAATGCGGATCAGGTGGATCTGAGTAGTCTGGAGTGGGAGTATAAGTGTGAAGGTAAGACCGGATTGACCGGATTAGAAGTATCCGGTAATGAATCTTGGGGAAGTATTGGAGGATTTACAAGTTCCAAGAAGGGCATATTTGGAACAACAACATATACCCATCCATCTCTGGCAACAAATAAAGATGCCACATATCCGGTGCGTCTGAAAGGCACAACAACGGAAGTAACTCTGACAAAGACGCAGAAATTAACTTCAGCTATATTAATAAAAGATAATACAAATGTAAACCTTGTATACAACGAGGACGGAAGCATCAATTATGACGCAGTACGTCAGAATATCTTCAATACAGTTGTAGAATCTACAACTCCGGAGCTGACGGTCAATGATGTAACGATTGAATATTATGCAACTGCAACAACAGGAGCAGCAGTAGGTTTTGGAAAAGAATGGATGCCGTTAGAAGGTGGAAAGAGTGGAACACCAATTGCCCTGACCTACCCGGCAATGGGAGATGGAACCCAGAAGATTAAGATTTCTTATGCTGGAACGGATGCATATTCCGGAGCAAGTGCAGAAGCAACGGTTAATATCGGTATCGGCAGAGAGCAGTCAGTGATCGCATTCAAAGAGAATCCGACGATCAAGCTTGTATATAACGATGATCTCACAGTAGATTATGCGGCAGCTAAAGAAGCGATCATGAATGATGTGATCGACGTTGAGAACAGCAGTCCGAAAGGATTATCACTTGATAACCTGACAATCGAGTACTATGCAACAGGAGCATTAGGAAGTCTTGTAAAAGCATGGGCACCGATCGAAGGCGGCAAGATTAACGGTCTTACTTATCCTGGAATTCCGGAAGGAACACAGAAGATCCGTGTTACATATGCGGGAGACAAAGAGAATACTGCCGTAACAGCAGAGACAGATATTGAGGTAAAGGATCGTGAACAGTCAGCATTCAATCTGAATGAACCGGCAGAAGGAGCTGCTTCTTATGAAGTTCCGATGGCATTTAACGAGGATCAGACATATGATTATGATGCCACAGCCAAAGCAATCTACAATGCAGTTGTAGCATCTACAGTTCCGGAGAATCTGACAGCAGACGATGTAACAATCAGATACAACGCAGGAACAGATATGCTTAAGAACTGGCAGCCACTGAATACAACAGACTGGACAAGCACATTTACGAAATTCGGACCTGGCGAATGGACGATTCAGTTCTCTTGGGCAGGTAATAAAGAATACAAAGGTGCAACAACAGAGGTAAAGGTTAATGTAACAGACAACCGTCTTGCAAGTGCCATTGTATGTAAAGAAGGCGTATCGTTTACTTATAACATGGATGCAGCTGTAATGAAGCAGGCAATCTTTGACAACGTGATTGACTGGGAGAACAGTACACTTCCTGCAAAAGATACATTGACTGTGGATAACTTCACGATGGAATATTATGGAAGTAATACACTTGCCGGTGATATCGACGGCGGGATGAAACAGTGGGCACCGATCGAAGGTGGTACCGTAACATTTCTGACCTATGCACAGATGGGAGCAGGAGAGCAGAAGATCCGCATTACTTATAAAGGAAATGCGCAGTATCGCCCGTCAGCACAGACAGAAAGCACAGTAACGGTTAATAAAGCTAAGGTAAAAGTAAAAGTAAAATCAACCAGCATTTATGCAGATGCAACTCTGCCGGAAGACTTTGTAACAATGAATCCAGCAGATAAATTCGATGTATACAAAGTATACGGTGGACTGACAAGCAATGCGAACCTGTCACTTTATCTGGATCTTCCGGACAAATATACGAACAGTGCGGTTCTGAAGTTGTTAGATCCGATTGTAGAGAAACTCTATGGAAAGACATTTACACAGATGATGAACGACGGAATGACAGTAGGAGAACTGAGACAACTGCTCAGTACACAGGAACTGTTAGACCTTCTTGAGAAGCTTCATATTGACACAGGTACATTTGGACAGATTCTTACAATAATCAATAAGATGCCATCCGTTGCAGATTCTGTAAGAGTATCATTCGGTACACCGAACCATGCAGGTCTCTATACAGTAACAGCAGTTACAGATAGTAAGAACTACGAGACAGGTGTAGGCATCGGAACACTTCTTGTGAAGATGCGTTCTAAGGGCGTGAAGCTTAATTGGAATGAGAGATTCGTAAACGGAAAGATTACTGCAGAAGAAGCAAAGAATTTTGATTTCAAAGCAACGCTTTCATCAGACGGAGATGTAACGATCGCACAGGATAGCGTGCACTATCTGTATTCAGGATTCACAAGCAAATGGAAGATCTATTCCAGCACAACAACTCCTCCGACAGAGCCGGGAAGTTATGTGATGACGGTAGTAACACTTGGTGGAGATTATCAGGCAGCACCGATCACACGTGGATTCAAGATTACAAAATAAATTGCAAAATAATATTGTAAAGCGGCCCCTGGTTTTACCGGGGGCTTTTTGTATTGTAATCAAGAAACAATTAAGATATAATATCTATGTGGCAGAAATGATACGAAAGCTTGATACGAAAGCTAGATATTAAAATTAGATATTATATGAGATTAAGGGACGATAGAGATGAGGGTTGACAAAGAATTTGTGCTCCGGGAGATTGCCGGAGAAATTCTGAAAGCAGATCATGAGGACAGAGATAATGAGCAGGATGCATAATCAGTACAGGGAATTAGAGAGCAGTTATAACTACATAGATAAGACAGAATGCTTAGAGAAGGAAATCGAAAGATTTCCTTCTGTTTATATAGAGGGCGCTGCAGATTGCGGAAAGACAACGATGATGCAGATGAAGATATGCAAAAGCAGTGGCAAGTCTTAACATTACCGCACACGGAAGTCAGGAGAATCTTGCAAAATGGCTCAAAAGCGCAGCTGTTCCGGCGAATGCAGAGGTCAAAGAAGAGAATATTGTCTGGTTCTACTGCAGATACAAAGGATATCTTATGTTAAATCAGTACGAGAAGTCCAGACGCCTTCTGGAAAAAATGCTTCCATATCTGAATGCACACCGGAGCTTACGAATCCACGCAGAGGTTCTGTTCGAAAAGGCGGTCGCAGAGTGGAATCTGGAGCAGCATGGGCAGGCACTCAAAAGTGTCATAGAATCCTTCCTGGTTAACGGAAAGAACCGATATGTCATGTTCTACACAGAATACGGCGTGACCGGCCGCAAAGTGCTGGAAGCCTACATTGACTGGATGAAGCATAATTCCCCGGAAGGATGGCACCGCAAGAAGAAGTACAATTACGGAAATGTATTACACATGCCGGAGGCGGATTATCTGGAGACAATTCTCCGCAAGACCAGAAAAGAAGCCCGGCATATGCAGAAAAATGCAGAATACCAGAGAGAAGAGCGTCTCACAATGACAGAGACAGTTATCCTGCAGTATCTTGTACAGGGGCTTACCAATGCTCAGATCTGCCAGAAAATAAAGTAACTTACAAGAAGTTATTTGGCAAGACAGTTGGAACTGCAATACTGACAGGTGTTCAGACTTCAGCCGGAAGCAAGTATTCATTCAGTGCTTCTGAGATCAAGAAAGCAGTTCCGAGTGGATACTGGACAATCAAGCTTTTGGGAATCAAGGTGAAATACGGAACTACAGGTACTCTGACAGTTAACGTATTTTAAAGTAAAAATAATCAAATAAAAAGGGCAGATACCATTTGCCATTGAACAGATACCGCCATTCGGGGAAGCAAAGCTATCCGGGTGTCGGTATTACTATGTCACGATGCGCCTGAAGCCGCCAATGAATAAGAACATTATTCGGGTGAGCGTAGTTCAAAATAATAAAAGACTTGAAACAAGAAGATTTACATGTTAATATAACTTTATTAATGGACGTTCTGTCCATTTAGAATAATTCAACGGTCTCAAAAGGCCATCACATTTATCAGAGGAAGATCCCTCAAGATTACCAGACAATTTATAAAAAAAGAAAATACGTATTTTACGGAAGAAATCTTGTAGAAAAGATATATATCGTGTATAGTATATATAGATATTGCGAAATCCATTCAAACCTTCATGTAAAATAACGGGAAGGAGAATGGATGAAGAGAAAGAGTATCTTGTACAAAGACCTGGAAGTGTCCAGGGCGAAGGAAATCTATGATGAATCTTGCAAGAATATCCTTGCGAACAAAATCATACTGGCCTGGATAATGAAAAGCTGCATGAAAGAATATAAAGACTGCAGTATCCGTGACATTGCAGACCACTACATAGAAGGGATACCGGAGATATCTCAAAGGGAAGTACACCGGGATGAGGCGCCAGCGTCTGATCCGGGAAAGATCAGAGGAGAGAACACCGAAGATAAGGCAGTGAATGAAGGAACCGTTCGCTACGACATCATGTTCCGGGCAATATTGCCCCAAGGCCAGGAAACCATCAAGAAGGTACAGAAGAATCAGAAATCCTGAGATTGTTGGAAGTATTGTTTTCAACAGAGAGAGAATTAAAAGAAAAAGAGAAGATATTAGAAAATGAATATGGAATAACGATGACCTATGAAGAGAAAGAAGAGGTGGAGAAGATGTGTAATCTGAGTGAGTATGTGTGGGAGAAAGGGCTCCGGGAAGGCCGAGAAGAAGGACTCCGGACAGGAATAAACTATGGAGAACTACAAAATCTAGTTAGAATGGTGCTCAAAAAAATGCGAAAAGACGTCTCATGTGAAATAACCGCGGAACTCTTCGAAGAACCGGTAGAAAAGATCCGAAAGATATATGAAGTAGCGGAGAAATATGCGCCGGAATATGATATTGAGTCAATTTGCCGAGAACTGGCGGCATAAAGCGCTTTGGTTACACCGTAAGGGAATGTCCTTGTACCTTACCGGTGGATTTGGTATAGTATAAGGTATTATTCTGTAAAGGAGGCTCGTGATGAAAGAGACAGGAGAATCCAGATTAACAAAGAATAAAACCGTTATATTACTTCTGATCATTCTTTTAATCCTGATATGGTTTGTCGGGGAGATTCTTATTTCTTATCATTGGATGAAAGTGAACCGGTATCCGGTGACGGTCCGGAATTTGCCATATACGGATACGGTTACAGATGCAGGATTCAAGATGGTGGTGATTTCGGATCTTCATGATCATGAATTCGGGAAAGACAATGAGAAGCTGATCCGGCGTGTAAAAGAACAGGATCCGGAGCTGATCATTCTGGATGGCGATATGCTGAATGAGGATTCGAAGAGTGACGAGGTGCCGGTCAGACTGGTAAAAGGTCTGGCAGAGATTGCGCCGGTGTATTATGCGCTTGGGAATCATGAACTGGATTATATCGGCACTGCAGAAGGGAAGAAGATGCAAAAGCACCCGGAGAATTCCGAATTGGTGAAGGATCTTACAGATGCCGGCGCATGTGTGCTGGAAGAAGGTTACCGGGACGTGGAGATCGGTGGATGTAAGGTGCGCATCGGTGGGATGTATGAATATGCATTTGCTCTGGATGGAGATAACAGTGCAGAGAATCTGACAGGTGATGTACGGGATTTTCTGGAGGAGTTTCAGAATACAGACCGGTACAAGATTATGTTGTGCCACAGACCGGATAGTTTTGTATTCGGTGATGCATCCGATTACTGGAAGATCGATCTTGTGATCAGCGGACATGATCATGGAGGACAGGTAGTCATTCCATTCAAGGGAGGACTATATGGTGGCGATCAGGGATGGTTCCCGCCATATGTGCATGGACTGTACCGGACAGGAAGGATCCGGCTGTTCGTGACGAGTGGATTAAGCAGTGAGAAACAGAAGCTCCCGAGATGGAATAACCGGCCGGAGATTGCGGTGCTTAACGTACACTGATCAGAGGGATGAAGAGGTAAAAAGATGGTTAGAAGGACAGTCGTTCCGGTGATGTGTCATCAAAGATTACTGCGGACAGTGTGTTGGACGGAGATCTTACATCAAATATCAAGTATTCACTGGAGAAGACGGTCAATACGCAGGCTGCGGGTGAGTATCCGATCGAGTTCAGGGTTATGGACAGCGGCGGGAATACAGTGTATCTGAAGACGCAGATCAGTATTTCCGATAAAAGTTATGCAGGGATTGATGTGAAATTAAAAGATTATCTGATCTACCTTTCTGTCGGAGATGCATTTGATCCAAATGCATACTTTGATTCGGCAGATAAAGAAGGCGAGCTTACGGTGCAGTCGAATGTAAATACTGCAAAGGCAGGATCCTAAAGAGTATAATAAGATAAAAAAGAACCCGACACGGCTGTCTGGTATGCTACCCTCATATAGGACAATGAAATATAAAAGTCCTATATGGGGGTATTTT
>OLPY01000412.1_pt1 | contig 38070 bp, 42 predicted proteins | sample 1672481 | NCBI WGS metagenome assembly OLPY01 (sample SAMEA3136691, study PRJEB25190) | human gut metagenome | biome: human gut; feature: human-associated habitat; material: faeces | place: Austria | collected 2013 | reverse complement strand
TTTGGAACGGCGAATGGACTCCAGCCCCCGCTTGCGCAGAAACCGCAGACCCGCCAGCAGACCCGCTGCGCCGGGGACGTTGTGGGTCCCGGCTTCCAACCGGTCGGGCAGAAAGGGCGGCATCTCCGCCTGGCGGGAGAGACTGCCCGTGCCCCCGGCCAGCAGAGGCGTCCCGCTCTCCCGGCACAGGAGCAGGCCCGTGCCCTGGGGGCCGTACAGCCCCTTGTGCCCCGGCATGGCGATAAACTCCGCGCCCCACCCGTCCATCGGGACCGGCAAGACCCCGGCAGATTGGGACGCATCCACCAAAAACGGCACCCCGTTCCGCCGACACAGGGCGGCGGCCTGCTCCATCGGCAGGGCGTAGCCGAAGACGTTGGAGACGTGGGTGAAGACAGCCGCGTCCACCTCCCCCGTCAGCTGCCGCTCGAACTCCTCCAGAAAGAGGTCCGGGCGGAAGAGCGGGGCCTTGACCAGTTTGACCCGCACGCCGGGGATCATGGCCAAGGGGCGGGTCACGGCGTTGTGCTCGTAGCCGGAGAGGACCACGGTCTGCCCCGGCTTGATCAGAGAGCGCACGGCGATATTCAGCCCGTGGGTGGCGTTGAACGTCAGAACGACCCGCTCCGGCTGGCCCACCCGGAAGCGCTCGGCAGCGGCCTCCCGGCAGGCCAGGAGGGTCTGAGATGCCCGCGCCGCCGGGCCGTAATTGCCCCGGCCGGGGCTGGTCATGGTGGCCAGGGCCTGGGCCACGGCCTTAGGGACAGACGGGGGCTTTTGCAGGGTGGTGGCGGCGCTGTCCAAATAGATCACGGCGTCACCTCCTGGTAGCCATATCCCGCCGAATTCACATAGATGCCCAGATAGGGCAGCCGCGCCCCGTGCAGGATGGTCAGGGCGCGGGCCAGGTTCCGCTGGGCGATCTTCACCGAATAGCTGCACCCAGCCGGAGAGAGCTCCTCCGGGGACCGGAGGACGCGGGCCGGGATGCCTCCCCGCTCCAGGGCGTTGGCCACCCGCTGGGCGTAGGTCAGGGACCGGCACATAATGAGATAAACCATCATAAAAAAGCTCCTCCCGCACCAGTGTATGCGCGGGAGGAGCAAAGGTTCCTTTTCTGCGTTTCGTGTCGACTCAGGTCTCCAGGGTCTCCAGCAAGACCACGGCGTGGGCGGCGATGCCCTGCTCGGTGCCGGTAAAACCCAAGCCCTCTTCCGTGGTGGCTTTCACATTGATGGCCGTCACAGGCAGGCCCATGACACGGGCGTAATTCTGGACCATCTGGGGGATGTGGTCCTTCAGCTTGGGCTTTTGGGCCAAGATCGTCACGTCCGCGTTCTCCACCCGCCAGCCCTCCTGGGCCAGCAGGGCCATGACGTGGCCCAAGAGGCCCAGGCTGTTGGCCCCGGCGTAGGCGGGGTCGGTATCCGGGAAGTGGCGGCCGATGTCCCCCAGCGCCGCTGCGCCCAGCAACGCGTCCATGAGGGCGTGGGTGACGACATCTGCGTCCGAGTGGCCCAGCAGGCCGAAGGCGTGGGGGATGTCGACCCCACCTAAGATCAGCTTCCGGCCTGTGACCAGCCGGTGTACGTCGTATCCATGTCCGATGCGCATCAATGCTTCACCGCATCCTTTCCGCCAAAATGGCCTCGCCCCAGGTGAGGTCTCTGGGGGTCGTGATCTTCAAGTTATCCTCGCTGCCCTGGGTGAGGCAGACGGGAAAGCCGATGCGCTCCACGGCGGAGCAGTCGTCGGTGAGGACCGCGCCCTCCTCCAGGGCGTGGGCCAAGGCCCCTTGGATGAGGCCAATCTCAAAGACCTGGGGGGTCTGGACGGCAAAGAGAGCGGAGCGGTCCGGCGTGGCTTGGACGACGCCGTCCTTGGCCACCTTGATCGTATCCTTCACCGGGATGGCCGGGGCGGCCGCCCCTCGTGTTCGGGCGGTCTCGATGGTGTGTTCCAAGACCTCCGGCGGCAGGAAGGGCCGTGCCCCGTCGTGGATGGCCACGAGGTCCGCCTTGGGGTCGGCGGCGTGTAAGCCCTCCAGCACGGACTCCGTGCGGCTGGCCCCGCCCTTGACGATGCGGGTGACCTTGTGCATCCCCTCCCGGCGGCAGAGGTCCCCGATGGGGAGCATCAGATCCTCCCGCGTCACGATGACGATCTCATCCACGGAATCGGAGTTTTGAAACGGGATGAGGGTATACAGCAGCAGCGGATAGTTTCCCATGGGGCAGAGGATCTTGTCGATGCCCTGCATCCGGGAGGCCGTGCCCGCCGCAACAATGACAGCCGTGCAGAAGGGAGCTGCTCTCTCCTGCTTCTTCCGGCCCAAAAATTTTTTCAGAAGGTCCATCGTGGATCTCTCTCCTTCTCTATGACAATAAGGTTTGGTTGGCTCCAGTATAGTCCGCCCGGCGGCAGTTTGCAAGAGGAAGGAGCGCACAAAAAGCGGCGCCAGAAACCTGGCGCCGCTCATGGGGCATAATTTATGGTAAATTACGCTTCTCTCATCCGAGCAAAGCACTCGCTGCAATACACGGGGCGGTCAGACTTAGGCTCGAAGGGAACCTTTGCTTCGCCGCCGCAGGAGGCGCACACTGCGGTGAAATACTCGCGGGGGCCGCGGGAAGCAGCCTTGCGGGCGTCACGGCAGGCCTTGCAGCGCTGGGGCTCGTTCTGGAAGCCGCGCTCTGCGTAGAACTCCTGTTCACCGGCGGAGAACACGAACTCGTTGCCGCATTCTTTGCATACTAAAGTCTTGTCTTCGTACATGCTGTAACCCTCTCTTTGACTTTGTCGCCCAGCTTCCTTCACTGGGCCAGATATATGCGATCAGCTTTTGCTGGGTTCGCCGTGGGATAGGTACTGTGCCACTTTGCGCCGAACGCGCTGCACAGCGTTGTCCACTGCCTTGGTGGACCGATGGACCTCTTCTGCGATCTCCCGGTAAGACAGGCCCTCTAGGTAGAGGGTCAGGACCTGGGCCTCCAGGCCGGTCAGTCCCGTTCGGATCGCCTCCTCCAACGCGCTGAGATCTTCCGCGTGGATGACAGCGTCCTCTGGGTTGCCCTGGAGAGACGCGGTGCCAAAGCCTTGGAGATCCTGGTGAGCCAAAACGAGGGAAGGATCAAGAGAAACGGATTCGTTGAGAGGGGTGTGCTTTCCGCCCGCAGCGGCCCGGACCACCGAGATGAGGCGGCGGCGGACGCAGGTGGCGGCGAAGGTGCGGAACCGGGCACCCCGGCTGGGGTCATACTCCCGGATGGCCGTGAGGAGGCCGATCATCCCCTCTTGGATGAGATCTTCGCTGTCCCCCCCTGCCAAAAAGAAGGGGCGGGCGCACATGCGGACCAGGCGCGTGTGTCGGTGGACTAACGTCTCTTCCGCAGTGCGGTCGCCTGCGGCGGCCTGAGCGCACAAGCTCTCATCGGTATAACTGCTATTTTTCCCAGATTCATTGGTCATAGATTTTTCATTTTTATTATAAAGTACCAAGCGGGAAAAGTCAAGCAAATTATCAGCTTCATTGAAATTTTCAATTTTTTCCCGCGTTTTTTTGTCAATTTTCCTATCTATCTGCCATGCTTTATTTTCTTTTGCAAGCAGTTTAGCAAGTGAAAGCGCTGCTCAGAGAGACAGCTGCTCCTGCCCCTGGAAGGGCAGACCCAGGTGCTCGTAGGCCAAGCGGGTGACGCAGCGCCCCCTGGGGGTGCGGGTGAGGAAGCCCATCTGCATGAGATAAGGCTCGTACACATCCTCCAGGGTCACGGCCTCCTCCCCTACGGTCGCAGCCAAGGTCTCCAGCCCAACGGGGCCGCCGCCGTAGTGGTCGATGATGCTGCGGAGCATCCGCCGGTCTACGGAGTCCAGCCCTAAGTGATCCACTTCCAGCGCCGTCAGCGCCTGGTCCGCCACGGGTTGGGTGATGACTCCCCCGGCCCGCACCTGCGCAAAGTCCCGCACCCGGCGCAGGAGGCGGTTGGCGATCCGCGGCGTCCCCCTGGCGCGTTTGGCGATCTCCGCTGCCCCGGCATCCTCAATGGGGACGCCCAGAATGCCCGCGCTGCGGGTAACGATCTGGGCCAGCTCCGCCGGGGTGTACAGCTCCAAGCGCAGCAGGACACCGAAGCGGTCCCGCAAGGGGGCGGAGAGCTGCCCCGCCCGCGTGGTCGCCCCGATGAGGGTAAAGTGAGGCAGATCCAAGCGGATGGAGTTGGCCGAGGGTCCTTTGCCGATGATGATGTCGATGGCAAAGTCCTCCATGGCCGGGTATAAAATTTCTTCCACGGACCGGTTCAGGCGATGGATCTCATCTACAAAGAGGATGTCGTTCTCGCTGAGGTTGGTCAGCAGCGCGGCCAGATCCCCCGGCTTTTCAATGGCCGGGCCGGAGGTCACCCGCAGGTTGACGCCCATCTCGTTGGCGATGATGCCGGAGAGCGTCGTCTTGCCCAGGCCTGGGGGGCCGTGGAGCAGCACATGGTCCAAAGGCTCCCCCCGCAGCTTGGCCGCGTCGATGAAGATCGAGAGGTTCTCCTTGGCCTTTTCCTGGCCGATGTATTCCGTCAGCTTTCGGGGACGCAGAGACAACTCCCCCTCGTCCTCCCCCAGGTGGGCGGTGGACAGCAGGGGCTGCTGGGTCTCCTCCTGAGAAAAGTCGATGCTCATGGTCCTTCCCCCTTTCTGTTACGCGATCATTTCAGCATTTTTTTCAGGGCCTGGCGCACGATGTCCTCCAGGGACAGGGCCGCCAGATCCAAGCCCTTCAGGGCCATGTTGATCTCCGCCGGACCATAGCCCAGCACAGCCAGGGCGGCGGTGGCCTCCGAGGTCTTGTCCTGGGGAATAACGGTCAGGCCGCTGCCGCCGTAGCTCTCCCCGGCGGCGGGGAGCTGGCCCTTGGCCAGCTTGTCCTTCAGCTCTAAGAGGACCCGCTGGGCAATTTTTTTGCCGACGCCGGGGGCCACGGTGAGAGCTTTTTCATTGCCCGTAATGATGGCCGTGGCCAACCCCTCCGGGGTGTTGGCGGAGAGAATGGACAGGGCGGCCTTCGGGCCGACCCCGGACACGCTGATGAGCATTTGGAAGCAATTCTTCTCGTTTTCCGTGGCGAAGCCATAGAGCTCCATGGCGTCCTCCCGAACGTTGAGATGGGTGTATAGCTTGGCCTCCTGCCCCACTTGCAGGGCGGAGAGGGTGTAGCTGGTGGTCCGGCAGGCGTACCCCACGCCCCCGCAGTCGATGACGGCTAAGTTGGGGGCGACGTGGGCCGCGATGCCCTTGAGATAGTAAAACATGAAACAGTCGATCTCCTTTGCGAGATGCCCGGTTTTTACAACCCAAACCGGGTCAGCCGGGAGGTGTGGGAGCGGGCGTGGCAGAGGGCGATGGCCACCGCGTCCGCCGCATCATCCGGCTTGGGGACGGCGGAAAGGTGTAAAATACGCTTGGTCATGTCCATGACCTGACGCTTTTCTGCCTTGCCGTAGCCCACTACCGCCTGCTTGACCTGGCTGGGGGTGTATTCAAAGATGTGGACCCCCAGCTTGGCGGCGGTCATCAAAATGACCCCACGGGCCTGGGCCACGCCGATGCCGGTGGTCACGTTGGTGTTGAAGAACAGCTCTTCGATGGCCATGACCTCCGGGGAAAACTGGCGGATCAGCGTCTCCAGATCCTCCTGAATTTGGAGCAGCCGCTGGGGCATGGGCACCCCCGCCGGGGTGTTGATGGCCCCGCAGCCCAGGAGCCTGGCCTGCCCCCGGTCCGCCTCCAAAATGCCAAAGCCGACGATGGCGTAGCCGGGGTCGATGCCTAAGATGCGCACGGGCTTCCCTCCTTCCCAGGGTGCGGCGGATAGTAGTTTATTATACCACAGGGTCTCGGCCCAGCACAAGGGCAGAAAAGCCGCTGACCGGGGTTCCGGCCAGCGGCTTTTGTCGATTTTTGGGTTCTGTGTCAAATGGAGGGACAGGACAAGACCCTTAGTCCTTCAAGCGCTCCTCCAGACCGGCCAGTTCCTCGGCCAGGGCCTTGGGCAGCTTGTCGCCGAACTTGGCGTAGAACTCGTGAATGCCCTCCGTCTCCTGCTTCCACAGGTCGCGGTCCACGGAGAGCAGACCGGCCAGGGTGTCCGGATCCACGTCGATGCCGTCGAGGTTAATGTCCTCGACCTTGGGCAGGTAGCCGATCTCGGTCTCGCGGGCATCGGCCTCGTCGAAGCAGCGCTTCAGGATCCACTCGACCACGCGCAGGTTCTCGCCGAAGCCGGGCCAGATGAACTCGCCGTTGTCATCGGTGCGGAACCAGTTGACGTTGAAGATCTTGGGCAGGTGGGGCACGGACTTCTCCATGTCCAGCCAGTGCTGCCAGTAGTCGCCCATGTGGTAGCCGCAGAAGGGCAGCATGGCCATGGGGTCACGGCGGGTCTCGCCGACCTTGCCCTCGGCGGCGGCGGTCTTCTCGGAGGCCATCACGGAACCGACAAACACGCCGTGCTGCCAGTCGCGGGACTGATAGACCAGGGGCGCGGTCTTGGCCCGGCGGCCGCCGAAGATGATGGCGGAGATGGGCACGCCGTGGGGGTTCTCAAACTCCGGAGAGATGCAGGGGCAGTTCTCTGCCGGTGCGGTGAAGCGGGAGTTGGGGTGGGCAGCGGGGCCCTCGGCGGTGTCGGGGCTCCAGGGGTTGCCCTTCCAGTCCAGGGCATGGTGGGGGGGATTCTTGTCCAGCTTCTCCCACCACACGGTGTCGTCGTCCAGGTTCAGGGCCACGTTGGTGAAGATGGTCCCCTTCTTGGTGGTCTCCAGGGCGTTGGGGTTGGACTTGGCGTTGGTGCCGGGGGCCACGCCGAAGAAGCCCTTTTCGGGGTTCACGGCCCACAGGCGGCCGTCGGCGCCGGGACGGATCCAGGCGATGTCGTCGCCCACGCACCAGCACTTCCAGCCGTTCTTCTGGTAGCCCTCGGGGGGGATGAGCATGGCCAGGTTGGTCTTGCCGCAGGCAGAAGGGAAAGCGCCGGTGATGTACCGCACCTCGCCCTGGGGGTTCTGCACGCCCAGGATGAGCATGTGCTCGGCCAGCCAGCCCTCTTGACGGCCCAGGTTGGAGGCGATGCGCAGAGCAAAGCACTTCTTGCCCTGGAGCACGTTGCCGCCATAGCCGGAGTTGATGGACATGATAACGTTGTCCTCAGGGAATTGAACGATATACCGCTCTTCGGGGTCCAGGGTCCCCCTGGCGTGGAGGCCCTTGATGAAGTTTTCGTCTAAGTAAGCCGCGGCCTTCGTGCCCACGCGGGTCATGATGGCCATGTTCAGCACCACATAAATGGAATCGGTCAGCTCGATGCCATACTTGGCGAAGGGAGAGCCTACCACACTCATGCAGTAGGGGATGACATACATCGTCTTCCCTTTCATCGAGCCGTCATAGAGCTTGTTCAGCTTGGCGTACATTTCCTGGGGATCCATCCAGTTGTTGGTGGGGCCTGCGTCCTCCTGCTTTTTGCAGCAGATGAAGGTCCGGCTCTCCACGCGGGCCACGTCGCTGGGGTCCGAGCGGTGGAGATAACAACCGGGCAGTTTCTCCTGGTTGAGCTTGTAGATCTCGCCGGTGGCGCAGGCTTCCTTCCGCAGCTCTTCCAGCTGTGCCTCGCTTCCGTCGATCCAAATGACTTCTTTCGGCTGGGTTAGCTTGACCTGCTGGTCGATCCAGTCCAGCACAGCCTTATTTTTTGTTAATTCCATGTGAATTGCCCTCCTTCGAGCCACCCTTAGCTGTTAACATTATAGCGCCGTGCAACTTTTTATGCAAGCGTGAATTTTTCACTTCTGTCGCAATTTAACGATTTTCTGCGTTAATTCGGCAAAGTCCGCAAAACTGAGCCGTTCTCCACGGACTGTCTCGGTCAAATTACAGACGCAAATAAGCGATTTGATGGTTGACTTATCCACATCTTTGCCCAGCAAAGTGGACAAAGCGTTGACCAAAGTCTTCCGCCGCTGGGCAAACGCCGCCCGGACCACCTGAAAAAACAGGGTCTCGTCGGGTACCTCCACCGGTGGCTTGCCCCGGACCGTCATACGGATGACGGAGGACGTGACCTTCGGGGCGGGCAGGAAGCAGGAGGGGGGCACATCATACAGCAGATCGCAGTCAGCGTAATACTGGCACAGGAGCGTAAAGGCCCCGTATTGGGCCGTCCCCGCCTGGGCGCAGATGCGCTGGGCCACCTCTTTTTGAATCATCACCGTCACGGACGCGAAACAGCCCGCCTGGAGCAGAGCCGTGATGACCGGGGTGGTGATGTTATAGGGTAGGTTTGCGCAGGCCACCGCCCGCAGGCCCGCCAGTTTCTCCCGGCAGAGGGCGGGGATGTCCGTCTTTAAAATGTCCCCTGGCACGATCTCCACGTTGTCATAGTCCGCCATCGTCTCGGCCAGAATGGGAAGCAGTGTCCGGTCCAGCTCTACCGACACGACCTTCTCCCCCAGCTGGGCCAGCTGGGCGGTCAGCGGGCCGATGCCGGGGCCGATCTCCAGCACGCCGATGCCGGGGCCGGCCCCGGAGGCCTCTGCCGTCTGCCGGGGCACCCAGGGCTGGATCAGAAAATTCTGGCCCATCTGCTTGGAAAACCGAAACCCATGGCGGCCCAGCAGGGCCTTGATCTCTTTGGGGTTGCATAGATCCATACCAGTTCCTCCCGGAATATTTTCTTCATCATAGCATAGGCAAACCCGGATTGCAATGGGAGATGCAAAAAGCTCCGGCTTGCCGAAGCAAACCGGGGCGGAGATTCTATATCTTATTGTCAGGACTCACTGGTTGCAGCGGTTGAGCAGCTTCTCCCAGTTCTCATCCACATTCTGCTGCACGGCCTCGATCATCCACTCGTTGCCGGGCTTGAACATGTGGCGGAAGCGGCCCTGCATCCGGAGGTATTCTTCCACCGGGCGCTTCTGCTTCGGCTCGTAGCTCAGGTGCCACACGCCGTCGATGACCTCAAAGAGGGGCCAGACGCAGGTCTCCACGGCCAGCTTGCAGATCTCAGGCAGCTTCTCTGTGGGGTACTCCCACCCTCTGGGGCAGGGGGACATCACGTTCAGGAAACTGGGGCCGGGGGTGTAAATGGCTTTTTTCGCCTTGGTGTACAGGTCCCGGAAGTTGCCGATGAAGGTCGTCTGCGCCACGTAAGGGACGTTGTGGGCGGCGATGATATCGGTCAGGTTCTTCTTGTTCTGGGTCTTGCCGGGGATCACGGTGCCCACAGGGGAAGTCGTTGCCTTGGCAAAGCGGGGGGTGGAGGAGGAGCGCTGGATGCCGGTGTTCATATACGCCTCGTTGTCGTAGCAGACGTAGGTCAAGTCATGGCCGCGCTCCATGGCCCCGGAGAGGGACTGGAAGCCGATGTCATAGGTGCCGCCGTCGCCGCCGAAGGTGATGAACTTGACCTCGCCCTGGACCTTGCCCTTGCGCTTGAGGGCGTTGTAGGCCGCCTCCACGCCGGACATGGTAGAGCCGGCGCACTCAAAGGCGGTGTGGATGTAACTGTCCTCATAGGCCGTATAGGGGTAGAGGAAGGAGCTGACTTCCAAGCAGCCGGTGGCGTTGCCGATCACGGCACGGTCCTCTTCCTTCAAGGCCCGCAGCACGCCCCGGACGGCGATGCCTGCGCCGCACCCGGCGCAAAGGCGGTGACCGCCTACGAAACGCTCTTTTTTCTCCAGCGTTTTTTTGAAATGATAGGTTCTTTCTTCCATGACTGCTTACCCCCTCTGGCCCAGGTGGGTGTAGACCGGGCCAAGCTCCCCGCCGTTGGCGATGTCCGTCAGGCGGGCGTAGATGTCTTTGAAGTGTTCCGGCGTGATGTCACGGCCACCCAGACCGTAGACGTAGCCCACGGTGCGGGGGCGGTGTTCCAGGTCATACAGTGCCCCGCGGACCTCGGAGAAGAGCGGCCCGCCGTTGGCGGAAAAGCTCTCGGCCTTGTCTAGAATAGCCAGGACCTTCACGTGGGCCAAAGCCTGGGCCAGCTCCTCCGCCGGGAAGGGGCGGAAGACACGAATTTTAATGAGACCGGCCTTCACGCCGGCCTTCCGCAGCTGGTCCACCGCGGCCTTGGCGGTGCCGGCAGAGGAGCCGATGAGCAGGACGGCCACTTCTGCGTCCTCCATCTGATATTCCTCAAACAGGCCATACTTCCGGCCGGTCAGGGCTTCGAACTGCTTGGCCACCTCCAGGATGCGGGCCTTGGCGTGCTTCATGGCCTCGGCCTGCTGGACCTTGTGCTCCATGTAGTGGCAGCCCAGGTCATAGGGGCCGACGGCCAGGGGGTTTTCTTCCTTGAGCAGGTAGTGTTCCGGATGGTACTCACCCACGAACTGCTTGACGGAATCGGTGTCCAGCAGGACGATGTTTTCCAGGGCGTGGCTGGTGATGAAGCCGTCCTGACAGATCATCACGGGCAGGCGGACCTCCGGGGACTCGCCGATGGGCATGGCCTGGAGGAAATTGTCATAGGCCTCCTGGTTGTTCTCCGCGTAGATCTGGATCCAGCCCGCATCCCGGATGCCCATGGAGTCGGAGTGGTCGTTGTTGATGTTGATGGGGCCGGACAGGGCGCGGTTGACGCAGGCCAGGGTGATGGGCAGGCGGCAGGAGGCCGCCACATACATCATCTCATACATCAGGGCCAGGCCCGCAGAGGACGTGGCCGTAATGGCCCGCGCCCCGGCGGCCTCTGCGCCGATGCAGGCGGACATCGAGCTGTGCTCGGATTCCACGGGGACGAACTCGGTGTTCACTTCCCCGTTGGCGACGTACTGGGCGAAATACTGGGGGATCTCGGTAGAGGGGGTGATGGGGAAGGCCGCCATCACGTCGGGGTCGATCTGCTTCATGGCAAAGGCGATGGCCTCGTTGCCGGAAAGACGTTCGTTGTAATTCATGGCTGTCCGCCCTCCTTTACCGTGATCGCCCCGAAGGGACATACTGTGGCGCAGATGCCACAGCCCTTGCAGTGGTGGTAGTCGATGCCCACCAGCTTGCCGTCTTTCACCGGCAGGGAGCTGTCGGGGCAGAAGGGCACGCAGAGCAGGCAGCTGCGACATTTCTCCGCGTCCAGCACGGGGGTGTCGGTGCGCCAGGCGCCGGTGTTGACGTAGCGGGCGGTGGCGGCTTCATAGACCTCTCCGGCGGGGGTCATCTCCTGCCAGGGGGTGTGTTCATCAATGTCTTTTGCGCGTCGGATCATCCTGCCTGTACCTCCTCCCACGCCTGGACCAGGGCGGCCATGTTGCCGGCGACGACCTGGGGCTTCGTGGCGAATTTGTGATGGAAGCTATCCTCCATGTCTTTCTTGAACTTTGCCTCCTCCAGCACGCCGCTGACTTTGACGGCGGCGGCCAGCATGGGGGTGTTGGGGAAGTTTTTGCCCAGCGTCTCCTCGGAGATGCGGCGGGCATCGATGGTGCATACTCTCCCCTGCCAGCCCCGGAGCTTTTCGCGGATCTGGGCGGGGCTGTGGGCGGTGTTCACGATCACGGCCCCCTCCGGGGACAGGCCGTGGGTCACGTCCACACTGTCCAGCAGCGTCTCGTCCACGACGACGACATAATCCGGGTTTTCAATGTTGCAGTGGACGCTGCACCGCACATCGCTGATGCGGTTGTAGGCGGTGATGGGGGCACCCATGCGCTCCGGGCCGTACTCAGGAAAGCCCTGGACGTATTTGCCGGAGCAGAACGCGGCGTCAGCCAAAAGCAGGCAGGCGGTCTTGGCCCCCTGACCGCCGCGGCCGTGCCAGCGGAACTCGATCAATCCGTTTTCTTTCATCGTATCTATAAACCTCCCTATGGGAACTCGTTGGGCGGAAGACAACAAAAAAGCCTCCGTCCTCAGTAAAAGGACGAAGGCCATAACAATTCCTTCGCTGTACCACCTGTTACCTGCGTACCAACATACGCGCTCCTGCTAACGGGGGAATCCGGCAGGGCCTACTGGAATCATCTCGTTGGGCCTGCAGCTCAGGAGGGATCTTCAGACTTCCGCGCTACTACCTTCGGGCTTACACTGTCCCCGAATCGCTGAGGGGTTCCGCGGAGCTTACTGTCTCCATCATTGCTTTTGTGGTTGGCTGTTTGATTGAGGCTATTATAGGCGCAGAAAAAGCGCTTGTCAAGGCCAAAATCCCCCTGTTTTCCAAAAAAACAGGGGGATTTTTCGTCATTTTGTAGCGTTTTTTCAGAAAAACTTACGCTTCGTCCAGGCCGGCCTGACCGGAGAAGATCCAGGGGGCGGGCTGGACCTCGATCTCGTCCTTGCGGCCGAGCTTGGAGACCTCCAGCTTCATCACTTCCGTGGGCTTGATCCCGTTGTCCCAGAGCATGCCGGGGATGCGGCTCATAAAGCTGAACTCCAGGGTATAGATGACCACGCGGATCTTGGGGTTGACATGGACCAGGGTCTTCAGCTCCGTCTCCAGCTTGGGGGAGGCGACCAAAAAGGCCACGTCCGGCACGGGCCAGCGGTGGGAGTAGCTCTCCATGTCGTCCACGATGAGGACGTTGCGCAGGCCGAAGCGGACCAGGTTCTCCTCCATGGTCTGGAAGTCGCCGGGCTTATACTCCACAGCGACGACATTGCCCCGCTTCACGGCGATGGCGGCCTCCACGGCGATGCTCTCGCCGGAGACGCAGCAGATGGTCTCGTTCTCGTCCAGGTTCAGCTTTTTCAGGATGACGGCACGGATCTCCGGGTCCACATAGCGGATGGTGCCGGGGGAAAAGCTGCTGTTGTCCAGGCCGATGCGATAGGCGCTGTGGGCGTGGGGGTTGTTGATGAGCATGGCAGCGGAGACATTCACGCCCCGGTCGATCATTTCAGACAGCAGGTTGTGCTTCATGGGGCCGGTTGGCTCGGAGCCTTCATTATACCAAACCTCGCAGTCGCCCATGCCCTCGTCCCACATGTTGTAAAACACTTCGGGGTGGTTGCCGTCGGTGAAGACCAGCACGGAGGGGTTGGCGTGCACGGCGGGCATCAGGTTCCGGTCGGAGCCGGTGATGTCCAGGATGCGGACAGTGGCCAGGTCGATGTCGGTGTTTTCGGAAAAATATTGCAGCCAGGCTAAGATGCTCTTGTTGTTAAAAATACTCATGGTGCTCTCTCCTTCGTCAGGCTTCCACCGGGTCCATGCGGACGGCGGACTTTTTTTGGATGAACGCGGCAAAGGTCTCCGGGTCGCCCACCACGAAGCTGTCCTTCCGCAGCATGTGGCCGGCGTTGTTGGTGGCGAAGAGGAAGAAGTGGCCCTCGTCCTCGTTGGCGGTCTTGATGCTGATGTACTGGAACTTGCTCAGGCCGGACGCCTCGTCCTCTTCTTCAAAGTGGTCGTCAAAAAACGTGTAAGTGACGGTCATGCCCTTGTTGGGGTATTTCTTCCAGGACCGGCGCTCCATGCCGCGGGTGTCGCCCCGGCGGATCAGCGCCACACCGCCCAGCAGCGTCGCCGCCGAGATCAGGATGGAGACAAACGTCGCCGGAACAAAGGCCCCCAGCGACACGGCCCCGGCGATGACGCCCGCCGCCACACCGATGAGCAGCACGCCGAAGATCGGCCCGGCGATCTTCATCGCCCGGCGGGTGTTTCGGTCCGGGCGGCGGCGATAGTCCAGCGTCCGCACCAGCGCGGCCACATCTGCCTGTTCGTAGACCATTTTTACCTGATAGTCCATAGGTCACTCCCCTTCTGCGCTCACCCAGGGGCGACCGCGCGACAGAATTTTCTATTATTGTAAGGCCAGGGGGCGGGGATGTCAAGGGGCGAGGAAATAAGAAGCCCCGGCAGACTCCTGCCGGGGGTGGTGTCTGGCTGCGCCAGATGGATTTGATTGGTGGTTCCGCGTTGGGCGCGGGTACGTTGGTACACGACGGACTGCTTGCGGTAGGTGGCCCTCATTCGTCCGCTTCGCGTCCACCTTCCCCCCAGGGGAAGGCTTTGGCCGACACTATTCACCATAAGAAAGTACAACATTGCAAATTTATACCGCGTAGGCAGAGCCTTCCCCGAGGGGGAAGGTGGCCCGGCTCAAGCCGGGGCGTATGAGGGCCACCTACCGCAATCTCTCCGTATCGGTAAATCGTATTCACCAAATGAGGTTGAGCTTCTCCACGACCTCCGGTCCATCCGGCCCGCCGAACGCCACCTCATCGCTGGCCAAGGCAAAGAGATAGAGCGATTCGATCATCACCACACCGTCCTCCTGGATATCTTTCACGGTGATCTTCGCCGTAAAAAACGGGAAATACACAAAGCCCTTTTGCAACGCCACCGCCTCCTGCCGCATCTCCGGGGTGAAGCGTAGCTGTAATTCCGCTGGGCAGGAGACGATGGGGTTCTGCACCCAGACCGCCAGGCCCACAAACACCGCCGCCAGACACGGCACAAAGACCTTGCCCAGCGTCCGCTTCGTCCGTTCCAGGCGGAACAGACGAACGACCACATAGCTGACAGCGCAAGCGATCAAAGCCAGCACTGCCAGCTGGAACAGGACCGCAGCGAGGGTGAGCAGTTTGTCCGCGATACCGTAGGATACATGCACGTTCATAGTGTTTCCCGTCCGCAACGACTCAGAAAAACATCTGGCCGTCGATCTTCATTCCGCCCCAGGGATATTTTATCATCAGGTTATCAGCCTGCCTGTTGTCTGTAATGTGATACTGGGCCGTACCGTGCCACATCATTTTCACATCAACATATTCCACATATTGTCTTCCGTTGTCCAAATCGATCTGATGCGCGTAGACGACCCGTCCATCCCGCTCGCCGGAGATGGAGGTGGGCTGAATACCAATGAGATCCAGATAGGCCAGGTCCCAACAGACCCGCTTCTCGTCCAAATTCTTCCCGCTCTCGGCCTGATAGTCCGCAATGAAGCGCTGGGCCTCCTGGCGCGTCCAGTCCGTGTGGGCCGCGCCTGCCGAGAGGATGCGGGGCCACAGAAACAGAGCCAGCACAACTGCTGCCGCCACGATCGCAAGGATCAAAGGCCAACCGGTCTTTTTCGTTGTTTTCATGGTGTGCTCCTTTCACGCGCTCCCCCGCCGACTGCGCCACAGCTGGAAGCCGGAACTCACCGCCACCAGCAGAAAACCTCCAAGGCCCCAGAAGTTCGGGGGATCGTTGTAAATAAACGGAATGTCAAACAAAAAAGCGTCTACCAGCACCAGGGCGGCAAGGATCAGGCTGACCACCAAGGTAGCAACCCAGACTTTTCGACTTACCATAGGCACCTTCCTTTTTACCTTCCGGCCAACCGCCCCGCAAATCGTCTTCCCAGGCCGCACAGCGCCAAGCCGCAGGCCATGCCCAGGCCGAGCATCCCCAAGTAGACCGCGAGGATCGCCGAGAGATGGCCTTGGCAGATCACCGTCGCGATGAACTCACACACGCCATACATCACCAAGGCCGCCAGCGCCAGGCCCAGACGAGCCTTGTCCTTTGGCAGAAAGAAGGACAGCACGCCGCCGAGCACCACAAAGCCTACAAAGTACAGTCCAAAGCCACCATGGACAATGCACTGCAATACATCCAGTCCGTACATCGCATTTCCCTCACTTTCTTACTGAGGTTTTACCTTCCGCCGAACCGCCGCGCAAACAGCCGTCACCACAGCTGCGGTCAGGATTTTATAGAAGTTCCATATGCCTTCACCATACCACATGGAAACCACAGTATCTATGCTAATATATCCCATATGAAAATCCGGCCAAGTCAGCACATCGACGATTGGATACACGACGATATAGACCAGTGAGCCGATGATCTGAACTCTTACGATCTTTTCCAGTGCAGCGTTCCAGTCGCTTTCCCACGTCCTCCAGATCATCAGGATCGGAAGCAGGTGAAGCGCCAGAGTCGTGATCCATGCATAGCTCATCAAGCTGCCCTCGCTTTCTGTTGGTCATGTTATCCGCTTGCCTTTTCCAAAATTTTCTTTGTGTCGATATCGTACCATGAATTAGAAATGAAAGCAACGAATTTCGCAAAATTATATAAAAATTTAATATTCTCCTCCCTTGATTTAGTATTATTTGCAGCACTTTATAAGGAATATAGCATTAATACTCCAAGAATTTCACAAATCAACAATGTTGGAAGTTGTTTTTTTATACCTTCTATGACTTCCTGTTTTTGAATGTCTTTTTTATACACTTCCGCAAAGCATCTTAGTACAATGTAAATAGTAAATACAATTATCTTCTTTATTGTTGTTTCTAAGTTAATTGCTACAAAAATAATTAATGCAGAAAAAAGCGCATCAATCATCTTAACCTTAAGTGTCTTTCTTTCCCCAATCCTTTCATAATATATAATTTCTAGTAATTGCAACGCAGCTATTAACGCTATTAAAGTAATTTTCATTTTCCCACCTTTAAATTAAGATCACTTTGAGGAACACCTTTAATTGTGTTCCTCAAAGTAAAGTTTTAGGTATGCGTTATAAATCAGTTGACGTACTCAAACTCCTGCCCATATAAGTTCGCACAAAGCATATTCGCAATGCGGAATTTTCCTCCTGCATTGTAAACCAAGCCTTCCGTATAAACTTTATTATAAGTTTTTCCCCGGCTTGTTACAGTATACTGCTTTCCACCTTGATAGATAGAAGATTCCTTAAAGTTTGTTCTATCTTTCCCATAATAGCTGTACGACGTCTTATTTGCTCTAACTGTCACTGAGGTTAGCTTCGTAATCACATTACCAACGACAGTGCACAATCCCCAAGATACTAATGCTCCAACAGCAAAGTTCGCTGCTGATGCACTAACAATCAGTCCAATCGCTAATTGAGATGCTAGCTGTGCGACAGTTTTAGCCGTACTAGGTACAACATAATCAGTCCCTACTGTACTCTTTCCTTCATAAACAGACATCATCTTGCTAGTTACAGGCTCTTTGAGACGCACTATTTTCAGTATTTCAAGTAACTTATAGGAAGATGCTCTAGTCTCCAAGGGAGCCAGCTGCTCCATCCTCCCCTCATTACTAAGAGAAAACTCCTCTCCCTCTTCGAAACTGTATGTGCTAGTAGTATCTAAGTTTGTTTTGTTGACAACTACCTTATCAATAAGATTTCCTTGAGCATCGTACTGCTCAAACACCATCTCCCGTTCATTCTCCCAAGATACAAGAACAACGTCATTAGAGATTTGGTTGACGTACTTCTCGATGCCATTCTCCGTCTCAGTATACGAATTGGATTCCTGGCTTATCGCCTTTCCTCCTTCTGCTGCCATAGCAACATTAGGTAAAACCAATGCTGCTACAAGCACTAGGGCCATCAGTTTAAACGTTTTCCAAGTAGACATTTTAATACCTCCATAAATTAGTCATTATATTGATTCTATTTTTTATCATCTCCTTGTCTATCTACCAACTTTTCCATGCCATCATTTTATCTACGGGATTATCCATATCTCTTCGTTGGTAGTTTTATATTTCCCTTTATATTATTTTTTAGTTCTTGATTATATAATACACGTTCTCTTTTCATTTGTCAAGCCATTTTTAAAGATTTGAGATTATTTTTTAATTTTATTTTTTAAAAGAAAAGCCACGTCTCATACGTGGCCTTTCCATACAATTAACCGTAAGTGATCCAATCGGGTTCAACCCAATAACCGCGAGTCTGATTCCAATGTCTATACTGTTTTTTCCCCTGGTAAATACGGAACTTTACAACAATTTGATCTGCCATAGGAACAATCGTACCACTGTTGTCACCGGTTTGTTCAACAGCAATCGTTTCTTCCGTAACGTTCACTTCTTCCGCGCTTGCTGAGAGTACAGAGCCGCTAATCATCATAGCTAGGGTAAGAACTACGATCAATTTTTTCATGGTTTAATTTTCCTCCTCTATCATCACTACACCTTGCTGAATCATCTCTTCAGCAATTTCTATTGGAATGAGCATCGCTTCATTTTCATAAATTTGTTGATAAGTTCCATCTTTCAAGTGCAGCAACTTCATTTCATCTTCCTGCATATATTGAATTTTTTCTCCATTTTCATCCAGCTCCGGTGCTTCATAGCTCGACTGCAAAACAAATGAATAGGATACAATAATAAGCACCACAAAAAGGACCGCAAACACAGGCTTTGGAAGTTCTTTTCGCTCGGTTGGTTTCAAACTAGCTACAATATACGAGAAGCGTTCTTCTACATTTGACATAGCAAAGTTTCCGATAAGAGAAGCCGAGCCAACCGGCACTGTTTCCTGCATCTCCATGGCCCGCTTCAACTGGTTTTTGATGATTCTCATATAGGCAGCTGTTTCTTTTCTATTGTAGTTTTTTACGACTGCCAAATCACATTTGATTTCCAAGACTTGATCTATGTCTTTGCCCAGAAGGTAGACCAGGGGGTTCCACCAGAAGAGGCATTGAAAGACTCGGATCATCCACTTGACCAGCAGATCGTGGGTCTGGAAATGTTGCAGCTCATGGCGCAGGATATGAAACAGTTCTTCTTCCGTATATTCCTGGCTTGGCAGAAGGATTTGTCGTTTGAGCAGTCCAATTCCACAAGGTGTGGACAAACCAGAGCAACACAACACTTGAATCGGAATAGGGCGTTTGTTCCCCCGCTGCAATTCATCCAGTATTTTTTGAAGCACCTGATTTTCTTGTTTTGGCAGCCGGTCAATGTCCCGTTTTCCTCGATGATAGCGTATCAAAAATTGCGCGAATAAGAGGATGCTTCCTACTGCCCATACAAGTAGCAGGAGATCAGAAACCAAAAACGCTCCCTCCATCATTGGAAGGTTGGCTTCGTTAACATCATGTAGTGGATTCATCAGTGACGGCGCACAGATCACAGCGGCAAACGGCAGCTCCACAGAGAAAAATATCCGTCCCAAACAAAACAGATAGAGACAGGCCAGATAGCCAAAATTCAGCATCCGAATCGTTTTCGCCGACTTTCGGCTCAAGTAAAGCACTACGATCAGCAAGCTGCTCAACAGCACTGCCGTTACAAAAGAGAATAGTGTGATGTGCATCTCTGGTTACGCCTCCTCGACCTCCTGCAAGATGTCTTCCAGGCGATCCAGCAGTTTCGCGTTGGCTTTGCCCTTGCTCTCCCGCACCAGAGCTGCCATGACGTTGCTCAGTCGTTCCGTGTCGAGTTCCCCCGCCGAAGTCTCTGCCATGGCTTCCAGCATTTGGGGAAGCTGGTCTTTTTCCAGATGCTCTGCTGCCGACTTGGCAAACAGCTCCGCCTTGGACCAGGTGGGGACGAATTGCCGGGCGTAGGTCTTGCCCTCCCGGACAAAGCCGGCCACTTGAATGAGGCCCCGCTTTTCCAGCGCTTGCAGCATCACGGGCAGGTAGTTGTCCTTCCAGCTCCGCTCGACGGGCATGTTGCGCAGCTCTGCGCGGCTCATGGGGCGGTTGGCCTGCCACATCATGTCCATCAGCTCTTCCTCCCTGGGGGTCAGGTCATACTGTCTGTTTCTAACCATCGTTCTCACCTCCTTTTCTCACTGCCTTTTGTACTATCTAGCATGTTTTTCTCCTCTCGGTTTTTATATTATAAGATTTTATGGTTTTTGTCAAGTCAGAACGGACAAAAATAGCCCCCGCACCGTTTTTTTGAACAAAGCGGTGCGGGGGCTGCGATCACTCGGAGATCACGATGACGCCCACGGGACAGTCGTTGGCGGCCTGGCGGGCGGCTTCCTCCTGGTCGGAGGCGACGGTGGAGGGGACGGCCTCGGCCACGCCCTCGTCGTTGAGATGGAAAAGCTCCGGGAACTCGTCCGCGCAGAGGCCACAGCTGATGCAGCCGTCGGTCACGGTCACGTGCATAGGGACACACTCCTTTGTTCGTTGGTTCGTTAATTTCGGCGCGGGATGCGCTGAGGGTTAGTGTGTCGTTTTGCAGGGCAGATTATGCAGGCGCAGGCAGGGTCAGGTTTTCCCCTCTCGCTCCAGGCGGTCCAGGAGGGCCTCACAGCCCTCCACGATGTCGTCGTAGGTCACGTCAAAATTGCTGGTGTACCAGGGGTCCGCGATGTCACGGGGGCGGGGACAGTCGTCCAGCAGGCGGCGGATCTTATGGTCCGGGTCGCCCCCGGCGATGCGGGTCATGTTCCGCACGTTGGCGCTGTCGGCGGCCAGGAGCAGGTCGTATCGGTCATAGTCGGCGCGGGTCATCTGCACCGCCCGGTGGTCGCCAAAGGGCACGCCCATCTCCTTCAGCTTGCGTTTGGCCGGGGGATAGATCGGGTTGCCGATCTCCTCCCGGCTGGTGGCGGCGGAATCCGTCACGCAGGCGATCCCCCGCGCCGCCGCCCGCTGGGCAAAAATATACTGCGCCATGGGACTGCGGCAGATGTTGCCGTGGCAAACGAAAAGTAGTTGAATCATTGGAATGTTCCTTCTTATAACGCCTCAAAGCGCTGTATTTCGCATTGAAAATGCAATGCTTAGTCGCTGAGCAGCCAATCTATGAGATTTTCGGACTTGATGCCATCATAGGACTTGATAAAGCTGCGGTCCATAGACAGCACGATTTTTTCATAGTTGTCTGGAATCAGGCGCAGCGGGCGAAGCTCCCGTTCCCGGGTCTCCGGCGACTGCATGCTCTCTGTCACTTGGATATATATCTTATCGTTTGGCTTTTCCGCAACGAAGTCAACCTCTGTCTCTCCAACTTTTCCGATATACACCCGATAGTCACGGCGGAGAAGCTCCAGAAATACGATGTTCTCAATAATATGCCCGCGGTCAGCATCTCGATAGCCTAACAGCATATTGCGAAAGCCCATATCAATGATATAGTTTTTGCCCAGCGTTTTCATCAGCTGCTTGCCTTTTACATCGTACCGACCGACAGAGAAGAACACAAATGCATTGTGCAGCATGGAAATATATTTGTCCACTGTTTTCCCTGCGATGCTTTTCTGCTTTCCGGTATGAATGTCTCCCTCGTTGGAGAGCACATTTCCGATGCTGTTTGGGGACGTGATACTGCCGATGTTGGAACACAGAAACAGCATGATTTTTTGGAGCATTGCTTGGTCTGCTCCGCTGTTGCGCTGCAAAATGTCCCGCAGTACTACCGTGGAATAGATGCCCTCCAATGCCTGATTGCTTCTGGCCTCGTTGAACTTATATTCTCTTAAGATAGGCATTCCGCCGAATTGGAGATACTTCTGGAATTTTTCCTCCATAGTCACATCGGCTGCAAATTCGTAGAAGTCCAGAAACTCCTTAAACGACAGCGGCAGCATCCGTATCTCTACATACCTGCCAGAGAGCAGCGTGGAAAATTCCGTGGACAACAGGTAAGCATTGGAGCCTGTGATATAGATGTCTACATCAAAATCCAAACGGAACGACTCGATCGCTTTTTCCCAATGCTCCACAGCCTGTAGCTCATCAAAGATCAGGTAGGTCTTTCCTTCCGCGGCAATCTGCTCACTGACATAATCATAAAAGGAAAGATAGTCGGTCAAGTCACGATAGCGCAAAGACTCCAGATTCATATGGATAATGTGAGAATCCGGTACACCGTGTTTCAACAGATACTGATGGTACAAATCCAGCAAGGATGATTTCCCGCAGCGTCGGATCCCGGTGACGATTTTCACCAGATCCACATCTTTGTTTTGAATCAGCTGATTCAGATATTGGGGGCGATCAATCAATTTGGTCATAACGCACCTCCTGAATTTCTTGATCCTATTATATCCAAAACTTCAAGAAAGTAAATAGTTTTGGACATACAAGTCTGAAACTTCTTAAAATCAGGATGTTTCCGACTTGTGCAAACGAAAAATCCAACTGTATTCACGACACGATGGATCATCAAAATGTCACAAGCGCTCTCCCGCCGCCTTTACCAGCGCCTTGAAGAGATCCCGGCTGTCCTCGTCGGTCTGATAGGTAAGCTCCGGGTTCCACTGCACTGCCCAGGCAAAGCGGACGGTGGGCAGGCAGGCTGCCTCCACCAGGCCGTCCTCGGCCCAAGCCATAGGGGTAAGGGACGGGGCCAGCTCCCGGATGCCCTGGTGGTGGTAGCTGGTCACGTTCAGTTCTTCCACGCCCAGCCCCCAGTGCAGCGGGCTGCCGATGCCCACCCGGACCTTGTGGGTGGGCACATCATAGGGCGGCAACTGGAAATGCTCGATGTCTGAGGGACGTTCCGTGGACAGGTGTTGGTACAGCTTCCCGCCCATGGCCACGTTCAGCAGCTGGAGGCCCCGGCAGATGCCCAGCATGGGCTTGTCTGCTCCCAGGACCATTTCCAGAAGTTTGATCTCCATCTCGTCCCGCTGGGGAAGACATTGGCCGCAATGCGGCCCCTTGGCCTCCCCATACAGCTCCGGAGAGACGTCCTGGCCGCTGGTAAAGAGGAAGCCATCCATCGTCTCGACCAGCTGCTTCAGGCTGGCCTCTTCCATCGTCATGGGCAGCACCACCGGCAGCCCCCCGGCCTGCTCGATGCCGTGGAGATAGCCGGGGTGCATCCAAAAGCTGTTTCGTTCCGGGTCCACCAGGGGCAGCACACCGATCAGCGTTTTTTTCATACGCAAAAGCCTCCAAAATGCAAGATAAAATTATTCTCCTGCATTTTATCACAAAATAAAACAGATAGCAAATCCAATATGCCTGTAAAACAAATGGCATTCCCCTTGTAAACACCCTGCTTCCATGCTATATTGAGAAGTAGAGAAGGATGTGGTACAATGACAGAGCAGGAACTAGACCTGGAGCGAAAGCGTCTGGAAGATTTGCGGCGCATTCAAAGTCTTCGCCTGTTGGACGATGATTTTATGAACAAAGTCTTTGAAGATAAAGCCTGTGCGGAGTTCTTGCTGCAAATCATTTTGGAGCGCACAGACCTGACCGTACAGAAAGTTCACAGCCAGCACAACCTTAAAAATTTACAAGGCCGTTCCGTGCGCCTGGATATTCTGGCAACCGATGAGGCAGGGCGCGTTTATAACATTGAAGTTCAGCGTAGCGACAAAGGGGCTGGGGCCAAACGAGCCAGATACAACAGCAGTTTAATTGATGCCAACATCACAGAGCCTGGTGACAACTATGAAAATCTGAATGAAACTTATGTCATTTTCATCACCGAGCACGACGTGCTAAAGGCTGGGCGGCCGATCTATCACATCGACCGCATGATCCAAGAAACCAACGCATTGTTTGGGGACGGTTCGCATATCCTGTATGTGAATGCCCAAATCAAAGACAACACAGCGCTAGGTCAGCTGATGCATGATTTTGCCTGTACAAAAGCAGAAGAAATGCACTATCCGATCTTAGCCAAACGAGTCCGTTATTTTAAAGAAGAACAGGAAGGGGTTGCGACCATGAGCAGAATTTTTGAAGAGATCAAACGAGAAGCTGCACAGGAAGCAGCACGAAAAACAGCGCGTGAAAAATCGATCCAAGTTGCACGCCGTATGCTGATGATGGGAAAGTACAGCTACGAAGAAATTTCTGCCATATCGGATTTAACAATGGACGAAGTCAAGGCTCTGGACGAGGGAAAGCCCGCCTGACACGGAACACACCAAAACGAGAGGACAGCACAGATGGTTGTCCTCTCGTTTTTTGTTGCGTTACTGTTCCAAAGCCACCCTCGCCTGCAAGACTTTTTTCTTTACGACCACATAGGCCACGGCCAGCGCCGCCGAGGCGGCGATCCAGCTGGCCGGGTAGACCAGCAAAAGGCCCAAAAACGTCGGGGACAGAGGGAAGATCAACTTGATCCACAAAATACGCAGGCCGCAGATAAAGGCCGCGCAGAGGATCGTTGGGACCAGGGAATAGCCCAGGCCCCGCAAAGTCCCGGAGAGGATTTCGATGATGGTATTGAATCCCTCGAAGGGCAGGATCCATTTCATCCGGGTCAGGGCCAGGAGCGCAATGGCCCCGTCCGTCGTATACAGACCCGCAAAGCCCAGACCGAAGGCCACGAGAAGGAGGGAAAACGCCTCTCCCAGACCAACACCCAGCAGCAGACACCACTTTGTCGCCTGGCGGCAGCGGGTGAGATTGCCCGCCCCGTAATTCTGTCCGGTAAAGGTCATGCTGGCCTGGCCGAAGCTGTTGACCAGGTAGTAGACAAAGATCTCTGCCGTCACACCGATGGTGGAGGCCGCCACCACCTGGGAGCCTAGGCGGTTGAAGCCCGTTTGGATGATGACGTTGGCAATGTTGAACATCATGCCCTGCACCGCCGCGGGGATGCCGGTGTAAAGAATGGCCCCGGCCAGCTTCCGGTCCAGCTTGAGCTGAGAAAGCTCCACGCGGACCGGCCCCGTCTCCCGGCGGAGATAGTGAAAGAGCATCCCGGCCCCCACCACGTCTGCCAGCACCGTGGCGATGGCCACGCCTGCCACGTCCAGCTGAAAGCCGATGACGAAGACCAGATTGAGCACAACGTTCACTGCCCCGGAAAAAATCAGGCAGAACAAAGGCCGTCGGGTGTCGCCGTTGGCCCGTAAGATCGACGCCTCAAAATTATAAATCGTCTGGAAGAAAACGCCCAGCATGTAAATTCTCAGATACTTCCCCGCCAGCCCGATGATGTCCGACGGCGTATCCATGATCTCCAACAAAGGCAGGGCGATGCATTCCCCCAGCACCAGCAAGATCGCCCCACACAGAAGCGATAAAATCAGCGCCGTATGCACCGCCTGCTTGGCGCGTTTCTCGTCGCTGGCCCCGATGGACCGGGCGATGACGACGTTGGCGCCCACAGCCAGGCCGGTGATGATGGTGATGAACAGATTGACGACGGAGCTGGTGCTGCCCACCGCCGCCAGGGCCAGATCTTTTTGGGCCGAGAACCGGCCCACCACCGCCACATCCGCCGAGTTGAACAGCTGCTGGAGCATACTCGTGGCGGCAATGGGTAGGGAGAAAAAGAGGATCTGTTTCCACAGTGTCCCCTGTCGTAAATCGTTGCGCGTGTTTGTCATCCCCTTAATGGTTTGCTAAAATAGTCTGGTAAGCCTCCGGGTCCGTGTCCCCCTCGGTGCTGATGAGCAAGACCACAGAAGTTTCGTCCAGCCCCATCTTCTTGCAGGATCGTCACAATATCTCTCCTAGCACTGAATGGTATCCCCTCCCCCGCGGCCCACCGCGGGACAGGGCAGAGCCATTATAGCTTGAACGGTTTCTTTTTTCAATAGGCGATCCCTCCGGAAATTCTATTACGGCAAACAGCTCCACCGCCCAGCGCTGCAAACGCCGGGTCGGTGGAGTTGCTATGTAGTCTTCTCGTTCTGGTTGGTCTTACTTGCCCTGCTGGGCGCGATACAGGAACGTCACGATCTGCGCTCTCGTGCAGTCGCTGCCGGTCCCGAAGAGCGCCTGGCTGATGCCGTTGGTCACGCCGTTCTGCGCGGCCCAGGCCACGGCGCGGGCGTAGTAGGCGTCCGCCCCCACGTCCTCAAACGCGCTCTCGCCGCTGACGGCGGGAGAACCGGCTGCGCGGTACAGGAACGTCACCGCCTGCTCCCGTGTGCAGGTGGCGTCGGGGCTGAACTGGTCCGCGCTGGTGCCGGTCGTGATCCCCTCGCTCAGCGCCCAGCGCACGGCCTCGGCATAATACGCATCCCCGGCCACGTCGCTCAGGTCCATCGCGTAGTTCACCACCGGCGACCCCGCCGCACGCCACAGGAAGGTCACGATCTGCGCCCGCGTGCAGGGGTCCTCAGGGCTGAACGTCTCCGCAGAGGTCCCGTTCGTAATGCCCTTGCCGACCGCCCACTGGACCGCGTCATAGAAATAATCGCCCGTCTTCACGTCCACAAAAACCCGGCTCGGCTCTTCCGCCTGCTTGACAAAGCTGGGCGTGATCTCCACCTTGCCCGCCGGCATCACAAAGGTATACTCCGTGTCGCTCTTCTTGGTCAGGGACAGCTCCTTGCCGTCCTTGTCCGTCACCGTCAGCTTGTCCAGCACATACCCCGCGTCCGGCGTGACCGTGATCGTCACCACACTCCCCCGCTTCGCGCTCGTGGAGCTGATATTCACGGAGCCGTTTTCCGTCTTGTCGGGGGTGGTAATACTGTAGCTAGGTCTGGAGGAGCTGCTAGAAGAAGGCTTCTCGCCCAGCGCTGCGATGGCATCTTCAATGGCTTTTGCCATTGCATCCACTTCACTCTGCTCGGTAATGTTCTTGTCACGGACAACAGCGTTGACAGCGGCTTCCACAGCAGAGAAATTCTTGTAGTTGTCCTTGTTCAGTGCATTTGCCTTAGCCAGGGCTTCATCAACCTTAGTGTAATCGGCATCCTTGTATTGCAAGTCAGCAATCGCATGCTCAATAGCTTCCGCCATTGCATCTACTGCAGCCTGCTCGGTAATGTTCTTATCTCGGACAACGGCATGCACTGCGGCTTCCACAGCAGAGCAATCCTTATAGTTATCCTTATTCAGGTCATTTGCCTTGGCTATGGCTGCGTCTACTGCACTGTAATCCGCCGGGCTATCCTTAAACCTCGGATAATTGTGTGCCTGCGCAAACGCATTGCCCAGCAAATCTGCCACTGTGCCATTTTTAAATTCTTCCCCTGTTTTTTCACTGGCATTACCAACGTTTTCCGTCGTTCCGCAAGCACCAAAGTAACAATTCGTAGCATCAATCGTCGGATTTCCGTTCCACAGGTCACCCGCAAAAACGCCGGTTTTCTGAAGAACTGTCTGTGCGAGGCTTCCTGCAGTAGACAGGGTTGCCCCGTACACATAGCAGTTCACGACGGTTAATGCGTTTCTTGTCACCTCGCCGACAAAGCCGCCCGCAAAGCTCAAACCATTCGTTTTATCAGTTTTGGCAGTCACAGTGCAGTTGGCCGTATAGCAGTTCGTAAATGTAGATTTGCCTACATTTTTCTTATCGGCTTGCTCGCCCACAAAACCACCGGCGTAAGCCATGGATGTAACCCGGTTATTTTCGGCAGCGCACTTTTCAAATGTTCCGTTATATGAATAGCCTACAATACTTCCCGCACAGTTATTATTTTCGTCGCGCTTGCTTTCCATCGAAGAATCCACAACGGAGCAGTTTTTGATGGACGATTCATAGCACAAACCCGCAATACCGCCCACATAGCTGTAATTATTCTGACCGGTTGCCACAAAGTTTGCGTTTTCCACATGCAAATTTTCAACCGACCCAAATGCCACCCAGCCGAAAACGCCCGCTGTGGAAAAGCCATTAGTATCTTTTTTACCTGTGCTCTTTGCGTTAGAAATGGTGTGTCCGTCACCGTCATAATGACCTGCAAAATAGAGGTCTTGCCCGCCTGAATATCCGATCGGGTCCCAATTCTCAATACTGCTCAAATTCAGATCCGTTGTCTGTTTGAAGTAGTAGCCATAATAGTTGCCGGCAACGCCTTTTCCGCCCGCTGCCGCATCTGCATCAAATTCAGCAGCTTTTCCTTCATTGATTGTGTTTGCCAGCGTTTGCAGATCTTTCACGGACGAAATCTGCCACGGATCATCTTCTGTTCCGTTGCCGCCGCTGTAGGCGGGCATTGTTCCCGTTTCGCCCGCCGCCAGTGCTGCCGTGGGTAGCAGGCTCAGGCACAGAGCCAGGGCGAGCAGTACGCTTCCGATGCGTTTTTTCATGGGATTCTCCTTTCTCGTTATGGGTCTATGGTTTCTGCGCCCGCTCGACCCGGACAGGCGTGCTCACGAGACAAGGAGGGATTATCCCGTAGTGGCCACTACGGGATAAAGGCGCGCCTTTATCGTGAATTTTTGATATTATTTTAAGTATACACTAGTTTTGTAGTTTGATAAATCCGTCTAAAGTATGAGACGGTGAACTTTTGCACAAAAAAACTGGACACCGATCGTTGTCAGTGTCCAGTGGGTGGTACGGGTAGTGGGGGTCGAACCCACACGGATCGCTCCACAGGAACCTAAATCCTGCACGTCTACCAATTCCGCCATACCCGCATAGCAATTTTAATAACTTTCTTATCTTACCAGCCCCAAGCAAAAAAGTCAATCATTCATCCAAATGCGAATTTTATGCATATATATCCGTATATTCCCCTAAAATATTCATTTTTGTGGAAACCAGACCGGGTTTTTTCGCAAAATATTCGGATGATTATGCAAAATTTGCTTGCAATTTTGCAGAAATCGTGCTATCCTTTCAGCAATGAGAAAAACACAGCAAATTGATTCAGGAGGTTTATGATCATGTCTGTGAACAAAAATGAGATCAAAAAAGTTGTACTTGCATATTCCGGCGGCTTGGATACTTCCATCATCATCCCCTGGCTGAAAGAGAATTATAACGACCCGGAGATCATCGCCGTCTCCGGCAACGTTGGCCAGGCCGACGAGCTGGAGGGCCTGGAAGAGAAGGCCCTCAAGACCGGCGCTTCCAAGCTGATCGTGGCCGATCTGGTCGATGAGATGTGCGACGACGTCATCGTGCCCTCTTTGAAAATGGGGGCCAAATATGAAAAGTATCTGCTGGGTACTGCCTTTGCTCGTCCCATCATCGGCAAGAAGCTGGCTGAGATCGCCCTGGCCGAAGGTGCCGACGCCGTGGTGCACGGCTGCACCGGCAAGGGCAACGACCAGGTCCGGTTCGAGCTGGCCATCAAGCGGTTTGCTCCTGGCATGAAGATCATCGCCCCCTGGCGGGAGTGGGACATCAAGAGCCGGGACGAAGAGATCGACTACGCCGAGGCCCACAACGTCCCCCTGAAGATCAGCCGGGAGACCAACTACTCCAAGGATAAGAACCTCTGGCACCTGAGCCACGAGGGTCTGGACCTGGAGGACCCCGCCAACGAGCCTCAGTATGACAAGCCCGGCTTCCTGGAAATGGGCGTCTCCCCCACCCAGGCTCCCGACGAACCCACCTACCTCACCCTGGAGTTTGAAAAGGGCACCCCCGTGGCCCTGAACGGCGAGAAGATGAAGGTCTCCAAGATCATCGAGGGTCTGAACGAGCTGGGCGGCAAGAACGGCATCGGCATCCTGGATATCGTGGAGAACCGGCTGGTCGGCATGAAGGACCGGGGCGTTTACGAAACTCCCGGCGGCACCATCCTCTACTTTGCCCACGAGCAGCTGGAGATGATCACGGTCGACAAGGACACCCTGCACGCCAAGCAGAAGCTGGCCGTGGACTTCGCCGATCTCATCTACAACGGCAAGTGGTTCTCCCCCCTGCGGGAAGCCCTGTCTGCTTTCGCAGACAAGGCCAACGAGTACGTCACCGGCACCGTGAAGCTCAAGCTCTATAAGGGCAACATCATCCCCGCCGGCATGACCTCTCCCTACTCCCTCTACTCCGAGGATATCGCCACCTTCAACGACTCCGCCTTCGACTATGACCAGAAGGATTCCGCCGGCTTCATCAACCTCTGGGGCCTGCCCGATACCGTCCAGGCACTGCGGGAAAAGGGTCTGCTGAACAAGTAAACTAACACTATATTTAAGATAGATTTGATGAATTGATCTGCGCTGGGCAGGGGCTGCTTTTTTCGTCCCTGCTCACCGCCGTTTCTTGGAAAGGATGCCAACGACTATGAAACTTTGGGCAGGACGGTTTCAAAAGGAAACCGATGACAAGGTAAACGACTTCAACTCCTCCATCTCCTTCGACGCTCGGCTCTACCGCCAGGACATCGCCGGTTCCATCGCCCACGCCACCATGCTGGGGGAACAGGGCATCATCGCCAAGGAAGAGGCGGACAAGATCGTTGCCACCTTGAAAATTCTTCTGGAAGAGATTGAGGCCGGGAAAGTGGAGTTCACCAAGGACAGTGAGGACATCCACATGAACATGGAGGTCCTGCTGACCGAGCGCATCGGCGCCACCGGCAAGCGTCTGCACACCGCCCGCAGCCGGAACGATCAGGTCGCCGTGGACTTCCGTCTTTATGTAAAAGAGGAGATCCCCCACATCATCACCATGCTGGTGAACCTGGAAAAGGCCCTGGTCCGCCAGGCCGAGGCCAACCTGGATGCCATCATGCCCGGCTACACCCACTTGCAGCGGGCCCAGCCCATCACCTTCGCCCACGCGATGATGGCCTACGCCAATATGTTCCGCCGGGACATCACCCGCTTGGAGGACTGCATGGAGCGGATGGATGAGTCCCCCCTTGGCTCCGGTGCCCTGGCGACCTCCACCCACCCTGTGGACCGTTTCCGCACCGCCGAGCTGCTGGGCTTCAAAAAGCCCATGGACAACTCGCTCGACGGCGTGTCTGACCGGGACTTTGCCCTGGAATTTCTGTCCGACTGCTCCATTTTGATGATGCACCTCTCCCGCTTCTCCGAGGAGCTGATCTTGTGGTGCAGCTGGGAGTTTAAGTTCATCGAGCTGGACGACGCCTATGCCACCGGCTCCTCCATCATGCCCCAGAAGAAAAACCCCGACGTGGCCGAGCTGGTCCGGGGCAAGACGGGGCGGGTGTACGGCTCCCTCATCACCTTGCTCACCGCCATGAAGGGCCTGCCCCTGGCCTACAACAAGGACATGCAGGAGGACAAGGAACCCGTCTTTGACGCCATCGACACCGTGGAGCTGTGCCTGCCGGTCTTCGCCGCCATGATCGACACCCTGACCGTCAACCGCGCCAACATGCGCAAGGCCGCCAACGGCGGTTTCATCTCCGCCACCGACTGCGCCGACTACCTGGCCAAGAAGGGCATGCCCTTCCGGGAGGCCTACGGCATCGTCGGCAAGCTGGTGGGCCACTGCGTCGATACCGGCCACTCCCTGGAGACGCTGCCCTTGGAGAAATACAAGAAGGTCTCGGAATACTTCGAGGAGGACGTGTACGATGCCCTGTCCCTGGAGACCTGCGTCAACGGCCGGAAGGTCTACGGCGGCCCCGCCCCGGAGGCCGTGAAGGTCCAGATCGAAAACATCAAACACTTCATCCAGGAGCGTGCATGACCATGAAACCTGTGATCTTTATTGACGGACGGGAGGGCACCACCGGCCTGCAAATCTATGACCGGCTGACCCCCCGCCAGGACATCGAGCTTCTCCTCATCGACGAGGAGAAGCGGAAGGACCCCGCCGAGCGCAAAAAATGTCTCAATGCAGCGGATCTGGTCTTTCTCTGCCTGCCCGACGACGCGGCCCGCGAGGCCGTGGCCATGATCGAGAACCCCAACACAAAGGTCATCGACGCCTCCACCGCCCACCGGACGGCGGAGGGCTGGGCTTACGGCTTCCCCGAACTCTCCCCCAAACACCGGGAGGCGATCATCCACTCCAAGAGAGTCGCCAACCCCGGCTGTCACGCTTCCGGCTTCATCTCTTCCGTATATCCCCTGGTCCAGCTGGGGCTGATCCCCCCGGACCACCCTCTGTGTGCCTATTCCCTGACCGGCTACTCCGGCGGCGGCAAGAAGCTCATTGCCGAGTACCAGGACCCGAACCGGGACCCCCGGCACGAATCCGCCCGCATCTATGGCACAACGCTTCACCACAAGCACCTGCCCGAAATGGTCCACGTCTGCGGCCTGGACGCTCCCCCCGTCTTCCACCCCATCTTAGGCGATTACATCCAGGGCATGGCCACCACCGTCATGCTCCGCAACGACACCCTGCCCGGCGGACCCACGGCATATAACATCTACAACGTCCTGGACGCCTATTATGAGGGCCAGACCTTCGTCTCCGTGGCTCCCTTCGGCGGGGATGAGTCCGTCATCTACTCCGACACTCTGGTCGGCACGAACCAGCTCCGCCTGATCGTCTGCGGCCACGAGGACCAGACGACCATCACCGCCCTGTTCGACAACCTCGGCAAGGGTGCCTCCGGCGCGGCCGTGCAGAACATGAATCTCATGCTCGGCTTCGATGAGGACGCAGGACTTTAACACTAGGAGGATTTTACCATGAATATCATCACCGGCGGCGTGACCGCCCCCAAAGGTTTTAAGGCCGCAGGCATCCACTGCGGCGTGAAAGATAACTTCACCACCCCCGTCCCCGACAAGAAGGACCTGGCCATGGTCCTGTCTGACGTGCCCTGCGCCGCCGCCGGGACATATACCCGCAACGTGGTCAAGGCCGATCCCGTGATCCTGACCAAGGAGCATCTGGCCGATCACAAGGCCCAGGGCATCATCCTGGACAGCGGCAACGCCAACGCCTGCGCCCCCAAAGGCATGGAAAATGCCAAGCGCATGGCCGCCGCCGCGGCCGCCGCCACGGGTCTGGCTCCCCAGGACTTCGCCGTCTGCTCCACCGGCATCATCGGCGTGGAGCTGAACATCACTGCCATCGAGGCCGGGGTCCCCGCCCTGGTGGCGGCTCTGGCTGACACCGAGCAGGCATCCAACGACGCAGCCCACGCCATCCTGACCACCGACCTGAAGATCAAGGAGATCGCCGTGACCACCGAGATCGGCGGCAAGACCGTCACCGTTGGTGCCATTGCCAAAGGCTCCGGCATGATCCACCCCAACATGGGCACCATGCTCTGCGCCGTCACCACCGACTGCGCCATCGACGGGGCCGTGCTTCAGGACATGCTGCGCCATATCGTCACCAAGACGTTTAACCGCATCACCGTGGACGGCGACACCTCCACCAACGACACCTGCGTGGTCCTGGCCAACGGTCTGGCGGGCAACGCCCCCATCACCGGCCCCGGCGCGGATTACGACGCTTTGGTGGAAGCCCTGCGCTACGTCTGCGAGTATGAGGCCAAGATGATCGCCAGCGACGGCGAGGGCGCAGGCCGCCTTGTGACCTGCACCGTGCAGGGCGCTGCCAGCGAGGAGCAGGCCGAGCTGATGGCCAAGGCCGTCGTCCGTTCTCCCCTGGTCAAGTGTGCGATTTTTGGCACCGACGCCAACTGGGGCCGGGTCCTGTGCGCCGTGGGCTACTCCGGGGCCGAGTTTGACCCCAAGGACGTGGAAGTGAAGTTCCTCTCCCAGGCCGGCGAGCTGAAGGTCTGCGCCGGGGGCCAGGGCGTTCCCTTTGACGAGGACCTGGCGAAAAAGGTCCTGTCTGAGCCGGAGGTCGTGATCCTGGTCACGCTGACCGCCGGGGACGCCACCTGCTCCTGCTGGGGCTGTGACCTCACCTACGACTATGTGAAGATCAACGGCGATTACCGCAGCTGATTGTTGACAAACCGGAAAGGAAGGCGACCCCCATGGATATGAACGATTATATGGAGCGCTCCACCGTCCTGGTGGAAGCCCTCCCCTACATTCAGAAATACTACGGCAAGACTGTCGTCATCAAATACGGCGGCAACGCCATGATCTCCGAGGAACTCCGCAGCGCCGTCATCAGCGACATCATCCTGCTCCATCTCGTGGGGGTGAAGGTCGTGATGGTCCACGGCGGCGGGCCGGAAATCGGCGGGATGCTGCAAAAGATCGGCAAGCAGTCCCGCTTCGTGGACGGCCTGCGTTACACCGATGAGGAGACGATGGACGTGGTGCAGCAGGTCCTCTGCGGCAAGGTCAACAAGCACCTGGTCTCCATCATCAACAACCTCGGCGGCAAGGCCATCGGCCTGTGCGGTCTGGACGGTGCCCTCTTCCAGGCCAAGAAGCTGGACGAGAAGTACGGCCTGGTGGGCAAGATCGTGAAGGTCGAGCCGCAGGTGGTCCACGATGCGCTGAACTGCGGGTATATCCCCGTCGTCTCCACCGTGGCCCTGGGCATCGACAACGACACCGCCTACAACATCAACGCCGACACCGCCGCAGCCGAGCTTGCCATCTCCCTGGGCGCGGAAAAGCTCATCCTGCTCACCGACGTGCGCGGCGTGCTGAAAGACCCCAAGGATGACAGCACCCTGATCTCCCAAATTCGCCTGAACGAGGTGCCCGGCCTGCTTGCCAGCGGCATCATCGGCGGCGGTATGATCCCCAAGATCGAGTGCTGCGTGAATGCCTTGGAGCGCGGCGTGCACCGCACCCATATTCTGGACGGACGCATCCCCCACTCGATCCTCACCGAGATGCTCTCCCACAAGGGCATCGGGACGATGCTCTGGGAATAAGAAGCGCTCCGGGAAGAAAAAAGAATCCAAAACCTGTCACATAAAGGAGTGAGACCCATGACTTTTGAAGAACTGAAAGCAATGGACGACACCTACGTAATGCACACCTACGCCCGCTTCCCCGTGGACATCGACCATGGCCAGGGAGCGACCCTGTACAGCCTGGCCGGGAAAGAGTACATCGACTTCACCAGCGGCATCGGGGTCAATTCTCTGGGCTACGGCGACCCCACTTGGATCAGCGCCATCACCCAGCAAATTCAAAAGCTGGGTCACATCTCCAACCTCTACTATACCCAGCCCGGCCCCAAGCTGGCGAAAGAACTCTGCACCCGCACGGGCATGGATAAGGTGTTCTTCGGCAACTCCGGCGCAGAGGCCAACGAAGCCATGATCAAGCTGGCCCGGAAGTACAGCTTTGACAAATACGGCAAGGGCCGCAGCACCATCATCACCCTGAACCACTCCTTCCACGGCCGGACCATGGCCACCATCACCGCCACCGGTCAGCCCCACTACCACACCTACTTCTTCCCCTTCGTGGAGGACTTCCGCTACGCTGACCCCACCCTGGAGAGCATCCAGGCCCAGGGGGGCGACGACGTGTGCGCCGTCATGGTGGAGCTGATCCAGGGCGAGGGCGGCGTGCGCCCGCTGGACAAGGCTATGGTCCAGGCCCTGTCCAAGCTCTGCCAGGAGAAGGACTGGCTGCTGCTGGTGGACGAGGTCCAGACCGGTATCGGCCGGACCGGCACCCTGTTTGCCTACCAGCAGTTTGACATCCAGCCCGATGTGGTCTCCTTCGCCAAAGGCATCGCCGGTGGCCTGCCGCTGGGCGGTATTCTGGCCTCCGAAAAGTGCGCAACCGTACTGACCCCCGGCACCCATGGCTCCACCTTCGGGGCCAACCCCGTCTCTACCGCCGCAGGCGGGGCCGTCATGGCAAAGCTGGATGACGCCTTCCTAAAGGAAGTGCAGGAGAAGGGCCAGTATCTGCGGACCAGCATCGAGAACCTGGGCAGCCCCTGGCTGGGCGGTGTGGTCGGCATGGGCCTGATGCTGGGCGTGGACGTGAAAGAGGGCCACACCAACAAGGAGCTGGCCACCCTGCTGCTGGACAACGGCCTGCTCTGCCTCACCGCCGGGAAGCGCCTGCGTCTGCTGCCTCCCCTGGTCATCACCAAGGATGAAATGGACAAAGGTCTGGCCATCATGAAGCAGACCCTGCACGACTAAGCCCCCCGGAAAACGGTTGAGAAAGGAAACAAACCGCCATGAAAAAAGACCTGCTGAAGCTGCTGGACCTGACCAGCGAGGACATTCTGGAAATTCTGGACACCGCCGACCAGCTCAAAGCCATGAAAAAGGCCGGGATCCAACACCCCTTCCTGGCTGGGAAGACCCTGGCCATGATCTTTGAGAAAAGCTCCACCCGCACCCGCGTCTCCTTCGAGACGGGCATCTACCAGCTGGGCGGCCAGGGCATCTATCTGTCTGACAAGGACAGTCAGATCGGCCGCCACGAGCCGGTGGAGGACACCGCCCGCGTCCTCTCCCGCTTCTGCGACGGTATTATGATCCGCACCTTCGCCCAGGAAGAAGTGGAGACGCTGGCCAAATACGCCACCATCCCCGTCATCAACGGTCTGACCGACTTCTGCCACCCCTGCCAGGTGCTGGCTGACCTGATGACCATCCGGGAGCACAAGGGCAAGCTGGAGGGGCTGAAGCTCTGCTATGTGGGCGACGGCAATAACATGGCCAACTCCCTCATCGTGGGTGGCCTGAAGGTCGGCATGTCCGTGGCCATCGCCTGCCCCGACACCTACCGCCCCGACCCCGAGGTGTTGGCCTTTGCCGAGCAGTATCCCGGCAAGTTCCTCTGCACCTCCGACATCCTGGCCGCCGCCAAAGACGCCGACGTACTCTACACCGATGTGTGGGCCTCTATGGGCCAGGAGGGCGAGTTCAACGAGCGGAAGCTGGTCTTCGAGGGCTATCAGATCAACGACGCCGTGATGAACGCAGCCCACCTCGGCGCGATGGTCCAGCACTGCCTGCCCGCCCACCGGGGCGAGGAGATCACCGCTGAGGTCTTCGAGGCCCACGCCGATGAGATCTTCGACGAGGCCGAGAACCGGCTGCACGCCCAGAAGGCTGTCATGTACCTGCTGATGAAGGACTGAGCTAAGGACTGCGCTTTTTCCCAAACGTACAGAACACCCCCTGCCAGGTGGATCAAAACCTTGGTAGGGGGTGTTTTTTCGTACCGCTGCGTTTATGCGTCCGTCTCCGGGGTGGCAAAGTCGCTGTCGTCAGCCTCAGGTGCTTCGCTTTCGCTCTGCTCCTCCTGCGCGGGGATCTGGTCCTCCGCCTCTGCTTCGGCAGGAGCCTCTGCGGAGGCTTCCTCTCTGGAGGCGCTGGGCATGGTGTGGACCACGGTGTCGTCATCGTGGAAAAAGTCGCCGTCGTCCTCCCAGGCGTCCATCTGGTCGGCGATGTCCTGGAGCGTGCGCTCGATGGCTTTTCTGTGCTTATACGCGGCGATGCCGCCCAGGGCGCCGGTGATCGCCCCGAAGACCAGCATACGGCCCAGAGAATGTTTTTTTGCCATAGGGAATCCCTCCTGTGTTCTGGGTATGGTGCTACATGGTGATACCAGTACAGAAGGTAGTTTACCACAATTTACCGATTGGGTCAATCACCCCCGCCGCCCCGGCCACAGCAGCCACAGGGCGCAGAGCAGCAGCGGGAAGCTCCCGCCGTTCAGCAGCGCCCAGACCCCTAGACCCAGAAGCGCGATCCCAAGCCCCCGCGTGACCCAAGTCCAGATGCCCACGCTCCGGTGCGGACCCACCAGCCAGGAGGACACGGCCCGCAGGACCCTGCCTCCGTCCAGCGGACCCGCCGGGAGCAGGTTAAAGACCCCCTGGGCCAGGCTGATGCCCGTGAGCAAATACGCATCCGCCCCGCCGAACACCCTGGCCCAGGTCCCGGCCCCCAGCGCCAGGAGCAAACTCGCCAGCGGACCGGCCAGGGCCACGAGGCACTCCTCCCGATAGGAGCAAAGCCCTGCCCGCCGGGTCCGCAGGACGGCACCGACCCCGGTCAGCCGCAGGCTCTCGATCCGCCCCCCCAGGGCGCGGATGGCCAGGATATGCCCCGCCTCATGGACAGCCACCGCCACCGCGACCCACAACAAAAACCGCACCGACGCCGCCAGCAGCAGTGCCCCCACCAGCAGCCAAAAGCCGCCGGTGCTGTGCAGCTCAGGACCCTTCCGGCTCACCCCAATGCGTCACATCCTCCCACAAGGCCCGAAATGTCTCCACCGCCGGCTCTCCCTGGGAGAACGATGCACCCATCCGGGCAAAGACCTCCTGCACGTCCATGTCCTCCCGGACCAGCTGGCCCACCTGCTGGGAAAGCTCCGTCACCGGCCCCAGGTCCATCCCCCGGCCCAAAAACACCGCCCCGAACAGGGCCAGGCAAAGGAGCAGCTGCCTCAGCCGCCGCTTCTCCCCCGGAGAGAGGTTCTCCTGCTTCTTCCTTGTCCCGTTCCCCGCCATGGGTCAGGCCCCCCTTTCTTTGCTGGTTCTATGCCTATGCACGGCGGGCGGCGGAAATGCAGGCGCAGGCGCGGGAAAAATTGTGTTTTGCGGGTTGACTTTTTCCCAGGTATCTCGTATAATAGATTAGCATATCGGGGTGTGGCGAAGTTTGGTATCGCGCTTGGTTCGGGTTCAAGAGGCCTCGGGTTCAAATCCCGACACTCCGACCATGCAGAGTGTCCTTATAGGATCTGAGTATCCTGTAATGGACACTCTGCTTTTTTACTTCTGATTTTTGTGGAGGATGAATGATATCTCCACCGCTGGAGTGAACGTCAGCTTTTTCTCGCCCACCATTTTCTGCAAGTCCGGCAAGCTCGCTTGCCTGCTTGCGGCGGTTGCCTACGATGACCTCATAGCCGCCGTCCTCACGGGGACGCACCAGCGCGGGCTGATTG
>OLPY01000409.1_pt1 | contig 38422 bp, 32 predicted proteins | sample 1672481 | NCBI WGS metagenome assembly OLPY01 (sample SAMEA3136691, study PRJEB25190) | human gut metagenome | biome: human gut; feature: human-associated habitat; material: faeces | place: Austria | collected 2013 | reverse complement strand
GGGCATGCCCGGCCCGCAGCCTTGCCTTTACTGCGCGTCTGCCGTACAGTGCAGGGCCGGGCATGCCCGGCCCCTACGCGGTGGTCGTTATTTCACAAACGGCTTGATCCTTGCTTCCATCGCCGCGACCTGCTCCGGCGTCACATGCGCCTTGTCCACGTAGCCGTAGATGCGCTGGGCAAAATTGGCCAGCGGCGGGCAGAAGGCAAAGAGCTTCTTCGGCTCCCAGCCGCGGCGGTAGAGGAAGTGTACCCCCGCCAGCGCACAGAATTTCAGCTTGTTGAAGTGCGGCGTAAAGCCGTCGCCCATCGGCTCGTCCCGCGGGGGGTTCTTGTACACGTCCTCCAGCAGGTCGGCCATCCGCTTGTAGGCGGGCGTCTCGCCGGGGTCAAAATAGCCCTCGATGACGTCCTTCGCAATCGGGAACGGCGGCTCCGGCTCGGCCATGGCGGCGGCGAACTCGTCGTAGCGCGTCACGTAATGGGCGTCCTTGTAAATGACCGGGTCGTACTCGTGTTCAATGGGGACGGGGCGCAGGATGTGGCAGCTCTTGCCGGCCATGTAGACCTCGGCGATGGCGGTGCTCATCCAGATCGAGATCGAGTCCGCCGCGACGATCCACTGCTTGACCGAGTCCGCAAAGATCACGTGGAAGTTGGGGCGCTTCTTCGCCAGCTCCTCCAGCGCGGGGCTGTTCCACTCGCTGGGATGGCGGCGGTAGACAAGCTCCACCTCCGGGTGTGCGCCCAGATATTCATCGAACCAGCGCAGCGTTTCCTGCATCGAAACGCGGTTGGTTTTGGCAAAGCCCGTAAAATCGGTGCCCGCCATTTTGGAAAGCTCGGCGACCTCGTCGTCGTTCATGCTGGCATAGCCGAAGCTGGAAATGTACAGGTGCAGCTGCTTGGCCGGGTCAAGGCCGAACTCCCTGCAGAGCGTTTCCTTGTCCTTAAAGTAGCCGTCAAACTCCGGGCGCAGAAAGTCCATCATGACCGCGCCGGTCACGGGCGTGTTTTTGGCGTCCATGCCGTGGGCCTGCAGGCGGGCGGCGGTGCGCTTGCCCCAGCAGGTCTGCACGCAGCGCTTGGCGTTGCCGTTCATGTTGAACCAGTCGCCCTCCTCCTGCGTGTCGGAGAGCATCTGCTCCCAGTGCAGGTTGACGATTTTGTTGCAGCGGCCAATATTGTTGTACACATGGCTGTTGATGGCCTCGTTGTCATACATGCAGCTGGCGACGAGCACCTCGGGCTTGTCTTTGCCGAACAGCCGCAGATGCTTGGGGTCCAGCAGCTGGCGGATCTCCGCCGTGTAGCCGCGCCGCTCGAGCTCGAGCTTCAGCAAAAGGTCGCTCTCATACTCGCGGACGGTGTGCTCATACAAAATCAGAAAGTCTAAAGCCATGTATAAATCCTCCTAAAGCCTTCCCCCTTGGGGCTGCGCCCGCAGGCGCGTGTCGGAGCGCAACCGCCGAAGGCGGCTCTTAGCGCGGAGACTGAAGGTGGCCCCGCAGGGCCGGATGAGGGGAGAGCTTATGGATATTGCCCATTTATGGTCGGCTGTGGAAAACTTCGCCCTCATCAGTCCGCTTTGCGGACAGCTTCCCCCGAGGGGGAAGCCTTTCAGCGTGCTATATCCCCAAACAATTCCTGCGTCCACTCCGGCAGCCCATATCGCTCATCCAGATGGAATCCGTCAAAAAACTGCTTGTCATCGTCGGTAATAACGCTGCCGCCCCACTCGTAATCCAGCAGGGTAAAGCCGCATTCGTCAGCCCAGGCGGCCAGCGTCGGCAGCACCGTGCCCTGCATGGTCTCGGTGATGCCGAACACATCGCAGACCTCGGTCCGCACATTGTCGGCCATCGGCGGCAAAACTACGATGAGCCGCACGCCCTCGCTCTGGCAGCGCCGGGCCAGCGTGTGCAGGCGGTTGAACTGCTCGTCATTCAGCGCCCAGCTTTTGCAGCGCGGCGTGATGGTCGCAGTGTAGTCGTATAATTTGCGGTGCAGCGGCAAAACTGTGCCGTCATCGGCCAGATAATCCGCCTCGACCCAGTCGCCGGATTCAATCGTATCGGGCGTGCCGCGCAGTGTGTCCATGGCAACGGTCAGCGCGTTGACGTTGTACTCGAGGTTGAAGCAGTAGGCCAGCGGATTGTTCAGCGTTTCCTCCAGCGTGGCGAAGCGGTCCGTGTTGTAGCCCGCGTTCAGCGTGTAGAACGAGACCTCGACCAGCAGTGTGTCTGCGTCGTGGCCGGAATCCAGCAGATAGTCGGCCAGGTCAAGCGTCTCTTTTAACGATGCACCGCCGAACGCGAGGTTCTGCCAGGACTGCCCGGACAGGCTGTCCACAAGGCCCATGTCAAAGTGGGCCAGACGGCTGTCACCCAAAATCAAATTTGTGCCGGGATCCTGCTGGTACGCCCGCACCCGCGCAACCGGCTGGCTGGACGTCGCGGAGGCCTTCAGCCCGAAATAGTTGTTCGGCTCAAATGCAATGAAAAAGGCGAGCCAGAGCAGCACGGGAATTGCCAGCAGCGCCAGCTTTTTGAGAATGTTTTTCACGGACCGGAAACCTCCTTCCCTAATTTTTGTAGAACGTAGGGGCCGGGCATGCCCGGCCCGCCACCTGACGGTAAATGACATCTGATGGGAAAGCTGCGGGCGAGGCATGCCTCGCCCCTACAGCGCAGATGTCAGAACCCCGCGTACATACCAAATCCGCTGCTCCCAAACCCGCCGCTCTGCATGATGTAGCCTGCCAGCAGGGCGATGACAAGGGCATAATACACGGCCCAGCGGTGCTTTTCATTGGCCAGGCAGATTTCGGACGGCTTGTTTTTAAACGCAAACGCCCGGCGGGTGTCAAGGTAAAACGCCAGCGCCAGCACCAGCGCCACAAACCCGTAGTACGCCGCGACCATGATGGCGTTGGCGTAAAATCCGCCGGAAGCGGCGGCGTACAGCTCCGACGCGAACCGCGCGGAGCCCCAGCCCATAAAGCAGCGGCCCAGATACGCGAACGCATCCCCGACGGTCAGCGGTGCGGCGGCGGGGGACGACCCCACACGGAAGAACACCATGCTCACGCACCACAGCACAAACACACCGGTGCGCTTGGCCCACAGCACGCGGGCCGGGGCTTTCTTTTTCGGCTTGCCCAAACGGCGGTGCAGCAACTCCTCGCCCAGGCGGTAGCTGGCCTGTAAAAGGCCCCACACCACAAAGGGCAGCGTGTTGCCGTGCCAGAAGCCGGAGACAAAAAACACCGTGAACACGCAAAATTCCGCGGGCAGGCGGCTGATTTTGCCGCCCGTCAGCCCGGAGACATCCGCCCACGCAAGCGGCATGAACAGATAATCCTGCAGCCATGACGAAAAGCTGATGTGCCACCGGCTCCAGAAGCCCGAAAAATTCGTGGCAAAGAACGGCGTCTTGAAGTTCTCGGGCAGCTCCAGCCCCAGCAGCAGACCCACGGCCCGCGCGACCTCGGAGTAGCCGGAGAAGTTAAAATACAGCTGGAACGTGTAAAACACCGCGGCCAGCACCAGCATAGGCCCGCCGTAGCTGCGGTAGTTCGGGAACACCTCATCCACCAGCAGCCCCAGCACGTCGCTGACGGCCACTAACTTAAACAGGCCCAGTGCCATCAGCCGCAGCGCGCGCACCGTGCGGGCTGCGTCAAAGCGGTGCTCCTTTTTAAACTGGGGCAGCAGCGCCCCGGCGCGGCAGATGGGCCCCTGCGTGACGGTGGCAAAAAAGTTCAAAAACAGCGCACAGTCAATGAAATTCTTCTCGACCTCGCAGTCGCCGCGCGCGGCATCAATTAAGTAGGAGATCGCCGCAAAGCTGTAAAAGCTGATGCCCAGCGGCATGGCGACGGCCTGCCAGCCGCCGTCCGACGCGAACGCGCCGTTATACTTAAAGAACGCCAGGATCGCCAGCAGCCCTGCAACGCCAATGCGCAGGAACGCCGTTTTGCGGGCGCCTTCCCGCGCGGTCATGCCGCGTCCGCACAGGTAGGTGAACACGGCAATGGCAATCGTGACCGGCAGCATCGACGGCATCGCCAGCGCGTAAAATACCCAGCTGGCCGCCAGCAGAAACGCGCTCTGCCAGCGCTGCGGCAGATGCAGGTAGACGGCGGCCACGACCAGCAGAAAGCCGAAAAATCCAAAACTTTGCAGGCTCATGGCCGCACCTCCCCTTTATAATCATCAGTAATTTCTTATTATACACGATTCCGCGTCCCAGCGCAAGGGATTGGGGCATAAAGAAAGCGGCAGGCCGAAGCCTGCCGCTTTAAGGGTCATGATTTTAAAGCTTTTCGCCAAGCCATTTCTCGAAAAGGCTTGTTACTCCGCAATAATGCTCTTGCCGGTCATTTCCTCGGGGACGGGCAGACCGATATAGGGCAGCATCGTCGGGGCGATGTCCGCCAGGCAGCCGCCCTCGCGCAGCTTCACGTCGCCCGCGCCGATGACCGCGAAGGGCACGACGTTGGTGGTGTGGGCCGTGAACGGGGAACCGTCGGGGTTCTTCATCTTCTCGGCGTTGCCGTGGTCGGCAGTCAGGAAAACGACGCCGCCCGCGTTCAGCACCGCGTCGGTGACCTCGCCCACGCACTTGTCAACAGCCTCGACGGCCTTGACCGCTGCGTCAAACACGCCGGTGTGGCCGACCATGTCGCAGTTGGCGAAGTTCAGGATGATGACGTCGTACTTGCCGCTCTCAATGCGGGCCTTGCACTCGTCGGCAACCTCGTAGGCGCTCATTTCGGGCTTGAGGTCGTAGGTGGCAACCTTCGGGCTGGGGATGACCTTGCGGTCCTCGCCCTCGCAGGGCTGCTCAACACCGCCGTTGAAGAAGAAGGTCACATGGGCGTACTTCTCGGTCTCGGCAATGCGCAGCTGGGTCTTGCCGTGGGCGGCCAGATACTCGCCCAGCGTGTTCTTCAGCTCCACCGGCGGGTACGCGACCTCGCAGTTGGGCATCGTGGCGTCGTACTCGGCCATGCAGACATAGTGGACCTGCTTGCGGCCGCCGCGGCGCTCAAAGCCGGTAAAGTTGTCGTCGCAGAAGATGCGGGTCATCTGACGGGCACGATCCGGGCGGAAGTTCATGAAGATGACGGTGTCGCCGTCCTGCACGCGGCCACCCTCGCAGGTGACAACGGGAATGACGAACTCGTCGGTCACGTCGGCGGCATAGCTGGCCTCGATGGCCTCGGCAGCGTTGGCGGCGTGGTTGCCCTCGCCGTAGACGAACGCGGCGTAGGCCTTCTCCTCGCGGTCCCAGTTGTTGTCGCGGTCCATGGCGTAGTAACGTCCGGAGACAGAGGCGATCTTGCCGATGCCCAGCTCGTCCAGCTTGGCCTGCAGGTCGGCCAGGAAGCCCTTGCCGCTGTGCGGGTCGGTGTCACGGCCATCCATGATGCAGTGCAGGTAGACGTCCTTCGCACCCATGTGCTTGGCCATCTCCAGCACGCCGAACCAGTGGTCGGCGTGGCTGTGGACGCCGCCGGTGCCGACCAGACCCATCAGGTGGATGGCCTTGCCCGCGTCGATGGCAGCCTTCATGTTCTTGACCAGCACGGGGTTCTTGAACATCTCGCCGTCCTTGATGGACTTGGTGATGAGGGTCAGCTGCTGGTAGACGATACGGCCCGCGCCCATGTTGGTGTGGCCGACCTCAGAGTTGCCCATCTGGCCGTCGGGCAGGCCGACAGCCATGCCGCTGGCCTGGATGGTGGTCATGGGGTAATTGGCAAAGATCTTGTCCAGATTCGGCTTGTTCGCGGCGGCCACGGCGTTGCCGTAGGTCTCGTCCGGCGTCCAGCCGAAGCCGTCCATGATGCAGAGCATAACAGGTTTTTTAGACATAAATTTGCAGACTCCTTAATAATAGGGTTGTAGGAGCGGCATACATGCCGCCCCTACAAAAGGGGATTTAGCCCTTCGTGGCAGCGTCAACGATGACCGCAAACTGGTCGGCCTTCAGGGAAGCACCGCCGATCAGGCCGCCGTCAACGTCGGGCTTGCTCAGCAGCTCCTCGGCGTTCTTCGGGTTCATGCTGCCGCCGTACTGGACGGTCAGGGCCTTGGCGGCGTCCTCGCCGTACAGCTCGCCGACGACCTTGCGGATGGCGGCGCAGACCTCCTCGGCCTGGTCAGCGGTAGCGGTCTTGCCGGTGCCGATGGCCCAGATGGGCTCATAGGCGATGACGACGTTCTTCAGCTCGTCAGCGGTCACGCCGTTCAGCGCGATCTTGACCTGCATACGGACCAGCTCCTCGGTCACGCCCTGCTCACGCTGGTCGAGGCTCTCGCCGACGCAGATGATGGGCTTCAGGCCACCGGCCAGAGCCGCCTTGGTGCGCTTGTTGACGGTCTCGTTGGTCTCGGCAAAGTACTGGCGGCGCTCGCTGTGGCCGATGACGACGTACTCAACGCCGAGGTCGGTCAGCATGTCAGCGCTGATCTCGCCGGTGAAGGCACCGGACTTCTCAAAGTGGACGTTCTCGGCGCCGACGTGGATGTTGGTGCCCTTGGTCATCTCGACGGCGGTGACGAGATCGGTGAAGGGAACGCAGATGACGACCTCACAGCCGGCGTCCTTGACAGCGGGGATCAGCTCGCTGATGAGGGCCTTGGCCTCGGTAGCGGTCTTGTTCATTTTCCAGTTGCCGGCGATGATGGCTTTACGATTCTGTTTATCCATGGTGATTACTCCTTCCATAATAAGCCTTCCCCCGCGGGGGAAGGTGGTGCGAAGCGCCGGATGAGGGGCGGGTGTGCGGATATGACCCGTCAACGGGATAATATGGCAAACTCGGCCCTCATCAGTCGCCTGCGGCGACAGCTTTCCCTTCGAGGGGGAAGCCTTTACATAAAGCGCGGCGGCTCTGCCGCCGCGCTCCTGCGGGTATCCTTACAAATTATGCCTTCTGGATGACGGCGATGCCGGGCAGCTCCTTGCCCTCGAGGTACTCGAGAGAAGCGCCGCCGCCGGTGGAGATGTGGGTCATCTTGTCGCCCAGGCCCATCTGCTGGACAGCTGCAGCGGAGTCGCCGCCGCCGATAACGGTGGTAGCATCGCTCTCGGCCATAGCCTTGGCAACAGCCAGGGTGCCGGCAGCCAGGGTCGGGTTCTCAAACACGCCCATGGGGCCGTTCCAGACAACGGTCTTGCTGGCCTTGACGGCGTCAGCAAACAGCTTCATGGACTCGGGGCCGATGTCGCAGCCCTCCTTGTCAGCCGGGATCGCGGTGACGGGAACGATCACGGTATCGACGGGAGCGTCGATGGGATCGGGGAAGTCCTTGATGCAGGCGGCATCGACGGGCAGCAGCAGCTTAACGCCCTTCTCCTTGGCCTTGGCCATCATGTCCTTGCAGTAGTCGAGCTTGCTGTCGTCGCACAGGCTCTTGCCGATCTCGTAGCCCTGGGCCTTCAGGAAGGTGTAGGCCATGCCGCCGCCGATGATCAGCGTGTCGACCTTCTCCAGCAGGTTGGAGATGACGTTCAGCTTGTCTGCGACCTTGGCGCCGCCCAGAATAGCGGTGAAGGGACGCTCGGGATCGTTCACAGCGTTGCCGAGATACTTGATCTCCTTCTCCATCAGGTAGCCGACAGCGGTATCCTTGACATAGTCGGTCACACCGGCGGTGGAGCAGTGAGCGCGGTGGCAGGAGCCGAAGGCATCGTCAACGTAAGCGTCGGCCAGGCTGGCCAGCTCCTCGCTGAAAGCGGGCTCGTTCTTGGTCTCCTCCTTGCGGAAACGGGTGTTCTGCAGCAGAACGACCTCGCCGTTGCCCATGGTGGCAACAGCAGCCTTGGCGTTCTCGCCGACGACATTGTCATCGTCCGCAAAGGTAACAGGCTGGCCCAGCTTCTCGCTCAGGCGGACAGCAACGGGGGCCAGGCTGAACTTGGCCTCGGGGCCGTTCTTCGGCTTGCCCAGATGGCTGCACAGGATGACCTTAGCGCCGTCGGCAATCAGCTTCTTGATGGTCGGCAGTGCGGCGTTGATGCGGTTATCGTTGGTGATAACGCCGTCCTTCATCGGGACGTTGAAGTCGCAGCGAACCAGTACGCGCTTGCCGGCGTAGTTCTCATCGTCAATGGTCTTTTTACCCAAACCCATAGTAAAAGCTCCTCTCGGTATGTTTCACATTTTTGGCGGGGCGCACCGCGCCCCAAGGGGTTTATCCTTATTATACGCATAAAACCGAAAATGCGCAAGTGTTTTTGATATATTTTTAACCGCTTTGGGCGGCTGTGCCTGTAAATTTTTTGTGTATGGCCTTATTGGCTGCCAAGCTCCCGCCAGGTGACGGCCGCTTTGCGGCGGGCGCGATGCTCTGCGTCGGGGCAAAGGTTGCGCACGCGGGGCATTTATACTATAATGTAGGGGTCGATGCTCGTCATCGACCCGGGAGCTTTGCCGCAGCCGCACACGTCCGCGGATGAATACTGTCCGCCCCGCAACCACGCCGCCATACACATCCCCCCACAAGGAGCCGCCATGAAACAAAAACCGCCCCGTTGGGTACAGATCACCGCCGCTGTGCTGCGCCGCTACCTGGCGCTGGACATGACGGTCTACGCCGGGTCCGCCACGCTGTTTCTGCTGACGGCGTCCTTCCCGCTGCTGATGTGGGTGTTGATGCTTGTCAACCTGGTGCCCGGCTTCTCGGTAGAAGGCGTCGCCGAGCTGCTGGCGGACTTCCTGCCGCAGATCCCCGAGATACAGACTGCCATCCTCGGCCTTTTGCAAAATTTAAGCGGCCAGTCTGCACAGTTTGTGGCGTCGCTGGCTGTGCTGACGACCATCGTCTCGGCGTCGGGCGGTATGAACGCACTGCAGATCGGCCTGCAAAGGCTGACGCCCGGCTCGCACCGGACGCTTTTGAACCGCCTGCTGGCGATTGGCTACACCTTCGTGTTTGAGCTGCTGCTTTTGGTCATGCTGGCGCTGCAGGGCATGCACTCCCTGTTTGCGCGCTTTGCCGATACATTGCCGTTTTTTCGCCATTACGCGGCCATTGTGGCCCCGCTGCAGCGGGTGGCCAGCATTGGCCGGATCGTCTCGGTCCCGCTGCTGTTCGGGCTGCTTTTGCTGATTTACACCTACGTCCCCGGTGGGCGGCGCACGCCGCGCAGCCAGCTGCCGGGCACGATCTTTGCAACGGCGGGGTGGCTGATCTTCTCCCGTGTGTTCTCGTTTTACATCCTGCATTTCTGGCGTCTGTCGTATATCTACGGCTCGCTGACGGCGGTCATTCTGATTATTTTGTGGCTGTATGTGATCATCAATCTTCTGTTCATTGGGGCCGGGATTAACGCGGAGGTGAACGGAAAAACGGAGCAATGACGCCCGCGCTACACGGGCGCATATGGAATGCGCCCCTACGCCGTAGGGGTCGATGCTCGTCATCGACCCGGGAGCCTTGCCGCTGCCGACACGTCCTGAAGGCGGATGCAAGCATCCGTCCCTACAGGCCCTCTCTTGGCCCCCTCTGCGAGGGGGCTCCGCCCGCAGGCGGTGGGGGAGAGAACTGTACGGTTGCCCGAAATATTTCGGGCTATGGCAAGGTTCTCTCCCTCCGCCCCTACAACTACATAACGTAAAACGCCATCCCACAACCGGGATGGCGTTTTACGTTATGTATTACCGCTTAATATCGTAATTCATGTTCATCAGGTTGCGGATGCTCTCGACGTCGTCGGTAATGTTGGCGTCGCCGTGGATGGTGTGCTTGATGGCGCTGGACGCCACAGCAAAGTTGACCATGTCCATCGGCTTGTAGTCGTGCATCATCGCGTAGATCAGGCCGCTGGCAAAAGCGTCGCCGCCGCCGACGCGGTCCAGAATGTTGAAGGTGTAGAGCTTGGACTCGAAGGTGTGCCCCTCGTACCACATGAATGCCTTCAGGCTGTTCTCGCTGCCGGAGTGGACGTAGCGCACATGGCGGGCAATGCACTTCAAATTCGGGTAGCGGTCAATGAAATGCTGGAAGATCTCGTCCTCCTGCTCATAGCTGGGCTGCAGGGGCACGCCGTCCTTCCAGTCGCCTTTGGAATGATCCTCGTCGTCCTTCCACAGGTGATACGGCTCAATGCCGAACAGCACATCGACATAGGGCAGGCACTGGGTGCAGTAGTCGCGGGCCTCCTCCCAGCTCCAGAGCGTGGAGCGGAAGTTGCCGTCAAAGCTGACGGTCAGGCCCTTTTCCTTGGCGGTGCGCAGGCAGCGCAGGATGAAATCCGCACAATTTTTGTTCAGTGCCGGGGTGATGCCGGACAGGTGCAGCCAGTCAAAGCCGTCGAACAGCTCGTCCAGATCGACCTTCGTCAGGTCGTACTCGGTCAGGGCGCTGTGCATACGGTCATAAATGACCTTGCTGGGGCGGATGCCGTAGCCGGTCTCCAGATAGTAGGTGCCCAAACGGTGGCTGGGGGTCTCCTCTTTGGTGGAGAGGATCATCGGCGTGCAGTGTACGTCGTTGCAGCGCAGCCAGCGCACAGCGCTTTTGCCCAGAGAGTTGTTGGGCACGACGCTGAAGAAGGTGGAATCCACGCCGAGATTCGCCAGCGCCAGCGCAATGTTGGCCTCGCTGCCGCCGTAGCTGGCCTCAAAGGAGGAGGCCATGCGGATCTTCTCATAGTTCGGCGGGGTCAGACGCAGCATCACCTCGCCGATGGTGATGAATTTCTGCGGGCTGTCGTTGCCCATCAGGATCGGATTGCTGTGTTCCATTTGGAATTCCTCCTGTTTTTGCCGTATTTTGTTAGTCTATATTGTACGACATAAGGGGCAGATTTGCAAGCTGAAAAGCGCAAAATTTGTGCGGTTAGTTTTTTAACGAGGAATGTAGGCGGCGTCCCCGACGCCCCGCGAAGAAAGCCTCCCTTGTCAAAGGGAGGTGCCGAGCGCAAGCGAGGCGGAGGGATTCCTGGCCGTCTGCGGGTGTAACGGGCAATCAGGCAAGGCCTGTCGGAATCCCCCAGTCCGCTGACGCGGCCAGCCCTTCGGGCCCGGGCCCCTCTGTCGCTCCGCGACATCTCCCCACACTGTGGGGAGTCACCCTTTGACAAGGGGGCCTTTTTTTGCGCGGGCAAAGCCCGGAAGGGTTCAGCCCGTTGACGGGCAGCATAGCAAAGTCGCGGGCCGGGCATGCCCGGCCCCTACAGGGCAGTGATTTAAAGCAGGGGCCACCCGGAACCCGGCATCTGCCTGAAATTACATTTCCCTCTCAAACTTATCGATCTTCCCGACCTTGCCGATGACCGCGACGGTATCCCCCTCTTTAAAGGTATAATCGGCGGAGAACTCCACGTTCGTCTGCTGGCCGTGCTCGACGGCGATGATGTTGATGCCGTAGGCCTTGCGCAGATCCAGCGTCCGCACACTCTTGCCCAGCATCCTGCCGCCCACCGTGATGCGCCGCACCTCGACACCGTCGCCGAGGGCGATGTAGTCCAGCAGATTGCCCGAGATCAGCCGCTTGCCGATGCGCACGGCCATGTCGGCTTCCGGGTAGACGACCTCGGCCCCGAGACGCTTGAGCACTTCGCCGTGCACCTCACTGGCGGCCTTGGAGATGACGTGCGGCACGCCCAGCTTAGTGACGAGCATCGTTGTCAGAATGCTGATGTCGATCTGTTCACCGATGCAGATCGTGACCGTGCCGCAGTTCTGCATGCCGGTCTCCTTCAAAGAGGTCTCGTTCAGCTCGTCGATGACAAACGCATAGTCGGTGTAGCCGCGCACGGCCTTGACCTTTGCCTCGTCCTTGTCAACGGCAATGACCTCCTTGCCGGCGGCGGCCAGCGTCTTGACCAGCGCCGTGCCGAACCGGCCTAACCCGATTACGCCGTAGCTCTCGGCGGCATTTTTCTTTTTGTCAAACATACGTGTACCCTTTCTGCGCCGCGCCGGGCGGCAGAGTATGTAGGGGCGCATTCTATATGCGCCCGCGGAGCCGTGCCTGTGGCAGGCGGGCACGGGCGGATATGGAATCCGCCCCTACGGTGGTTGCCTTGCGGCTTCGCATTTACCCAATCGTAATGGCTTCTTCGGTATAGCGGGCGGTGGGCTCGGGGCGCTCCACCCAGAGGGAGAGCAGCGTCACCGCGCCCACGCGGCCAATGAACATTGTCAGGATCAGAACCACCCGGCTGGCAGGGCATAACTCCGCCGTGATGCCGGTGGAAAGCCCCGCCGTGCTGTAGGCCGAGATCTGCTCAAACAGCAGGCGGCCAAAATCGAGCTGCGGCTCCAGCACGCAGAGCGCAAACGTGCCGCAGCCCACGACCATCAGCCCCATCAGCATGATGGTCGCGGCCTTGGACAGCGAGCCGTCCGGCAGACGCCGGTGGAACGCGCCGAGCCGCCGCTTGGAGAAGATGGACCGCACCTGCTGCATCAGCACAAAAAACGTTGTGGTCTTGATGCCGCCGCCCGTCGAGCCCGGCGATGCGCCGATGAACATTAAGATCATGATGACCAGCAGACCCGCGTTGCTCATGCTGCCTAAATCCACGCTGGAAAAGCCCGCTGTGCGGGCCGTCATGCTCTGGAAAAGCGCCGCCAGCCAGCCCATGTGGTCGGTCAGCTGCAAAAGCACCGCGCCGCCCACCAGCAGCACCGCTGTGGTGGAGAGCACGACCTTGGTGTGGAACGTCATTCTGCGGAACTGCCCGCGGCAGCGCCCCACGTCCAGAATGACCATGAAGCCGATGCCGCCCACAATGACGAGCGCATCGGTGACGAGATTCAGCAGCAGATCGTTCTGATAGGGGATCAGGCTCTGCCCGCCGCCCAGTGCGTCAAAGCCCGCGTTGTTGAAGGCGGCGATCGAGTGGAAAATGCTCAGCCATACCGCCTGCAGCGGCATGTGATCGCGGGCAAACGAGGGAAAGCTGAGCGCCGCACCGGCGACCTCGCAGATCAGGGTCACCAGCAGGATGGCCCGCACAAGGCGCACCATGCCCTCCAGGCTCTCGACGTTCAGCGCCTCCCGCACAAGGGAGCGGCCCTTTAAGCTGATGCGCCGCCCGGCGACCAGCGCCAGCCCCATGCCGATGGACGCGACGCCCAGACCGCCGATCTGTATCAAAATCGCAATGACAGCCTGCCCGAACAGGCTGAACGTGTCGCCGGTGTCCACCACGACCAGCCCGGTCACACAGACGGCGCTCGTTGCGGTAAACAGCGCGTCCAGCGGGCCGACGTGTGCGCCGGGGTGTACGGCAAACGGCAGCATCAGCAGCGCCGCGCCCAGCAAAATCAGCAGCGCAAAGCCCACGGCGATGATGCGCGCCGGGGGCTGATTTTTCAAAAATCTGGCAATGGCATTGTGTATGGCGCTGCGTAGCTGCTGCATGGCCGCCCTCCGATAAGCAAATCCGATAAGCAAATATAAAAGCAGCGGGCCCTCCGATTGCTGGAAAAGCCCGCACAGTCCCGCGGAAAAACGGGCCGTTACCCCCACTATAACATGAATGCCGCACAGCGTCAAGGCGCTTTTTTGCCCTGCATACCTTGCGCTTTGCGCCCAAATGCGGTATAGTTTAAATAACTAGAAACCTGAATCAGGAGAAACCGAATGAAACAACAAACAAAGGGCGGGGCTTTGCACAGGCTTTGGCAGGCGCTGCCGTGGCTCTGGATGGCGGCGGCGTATCTGTTTGACCTGTGGTACCAGCTTGTGCCCGGAAAATGGATCGTCGATTCCGACCTCGCGTCGGAGATGATCCTCTCCGACCTGCTCAACAAAGAGGGCAGCATCATCAGCCACAACTGGTTCTACTCCACGGAATTGAAGGTCGTCAACCTGCAATGGTTCTACCGGCTGGGGCTGCTGCTTTTCCCGGATGACTGGCATCTGGCGCGCGCGTTCGGCATGGCCGTCACGCTGGCACTGTACGCGGCGTGTATGCTGTTCTTTGTCAAATGCGCCAGGCTCGGGCGGCCCGGCCTCTGGATGGTGGGCACGCTGCTGTGGCCGTTCGGCCAGCACTATCTGGTCTACGCCATCTACGGCGGGTACTACCTCGTCTATACCTTCTTTTATATGCTTGTGCTGGCGCTGGTGCTGCGCAGCCTCGACGCCGACAAAAAGCACTGCGCACTGCAATGGCTCGCAGCCTGCATCGTTACGGCCATCGCGGGCATGAACGGCGTCAAGCAGCTTATGGTGTTCCACGCGCCGCTCTGCATTGCCGCGGCGATCCTGCTGGTGCTTGCACTGCACGACAGCGGCACGTCCGACTGGAAAACGGCCCTGCAGCACTGCCGCCGTCAGGTGCGGCTGTTTGCGGCGTCGCTTGTCACGGCGGTGGCCGGCGCGGCGGGGTATTTCATCAGCAACAGCGTCATGTCGCGGCTGTATGATTTCAAGTCCTACAGCTTCATCGTCTGGGACCGCGACGAGAACTGGTTCACGCTGGACCGCATTCTGATGGATTTCTTCCATGAGTTCGGCTACCAGAACGGCTCCGGCATCTTCCACTTCGGCGGCATTGCGGCGGGCATCGGTCTGCTGCTGGGCGGGTGGATGTTCTTCTGCATCGTGCGGCTGCTGCTGCGGCTGAAAAAGCTGGAGACGAACGACCAGCTGCTTGTGCTGCTGCTCGTCGCCATGCTGGCGGTCTGCGGTATCTCCTACACCTACTTCCACGAGTATTACCTCTATTTCTGGCTCATGAACATGCCGGTGGCCGTTGCGGTCATGGCGGTGGAGCTGAAAACCGAGGACTTCCGTCTGCCCGGTGCGCGGCAGCTGCTGGGTGTGGTGCTGGCAGGCTGCTTCACGGTCTGCGCCGTCAACACCGTCCGGCAGGAGATCGAAAACCCGTATCTCGCCCACAAGGGGCTGGACGCCGCCGCCGACTGGCTGGTGGACAACGGCTACACCGAAGGCTACGCCACGTTCTGGAACGGCAACGCCATGACGGAGCTGACGAACGGAAAATTGGACGTCTGGACGCTGCAATCGCTGGATGAGGACTACGTCCCCAACTGGCTGCAGCGCAAGGACCACCTGACCACCGACCCGCAGCACCCGTTCCTGCTCATCGACACAGAGACCGACGGCCCGGCGGAGAACGCGGGCCTTGTGCAGAACGGCGAATGCACCGAGGTCTACAACGACGGACGGTTCGTCATCTATGACTTCGCCGGCGCGGACGCCGTGCATGCGGCGGCGAAGTGACCCCCCCCCTTGGCCCCCTCTGGGAGGGGGCTCCCGCCGCAGCGGGTGGGGGAGAGAACCTTGCGGCGACCCGAAATATTTCGGGTCATGGCAAGGCTCTCTCCCTCCGGCCCTGCGGGGCCACCTCCCTCGCAGAGGGAGGCAAGAAGACTAAACAAATCCAACCCCATTACATATATAAATATAAGGAGTGTTCTTATGCGTTACTGCAAAAAATGTACGATGCCCGACACCCGGCCCGGGATCACCTTCGACGCGGAGGGCGTGTGCAGCGCCTGCCGCCACTACGAGAGCCGCAAAAATGTGGACTGGGATGCCCGCTTCAAGGAGTTCGAGGCCTACTGCGACAAGTACCGCGGCATGAACGGCCCCGGCGGCTATGACTGTGCTGTCGCCGTCTCCGGCGGCAAGGACAGCCACTTCCAGGTCTGGATGCTGAAAGAGGTCATGCACATGAACCCCATCCTGTTCAGCGTCGAGGATAACTTCCCCATGACGCAGGCGGGTATCCACAACCTCAAGAACATCAGCGAGGAGTTCGGCTGCACGATCATCTCCTGCAAGCCCAACATCAAGGTGCAAAAGACGCTGATGCGCAAATTCTTTGAGAAGTACGGCAAGCCGACCTGGTACGTGGACCGCCTGATCTACACCTTCCCGCTGCACATGGCCGCCAAGTTCAACACCCCGATGCTCTGCTACGGCGAGAACGTCAGCTTTGAGTACGGCGGCAACGCCGATAAGGAGACCTACTCCGCCATGGGCCAGATCGAGAACGGTGTCGCCGTCGGTATGCCGATGGAGGAACTGCTGGGCGACGGCGTGACCGAGAAAGACCTCTCTCTGACGCTGGCCCCCAGCGCCGAGGAGCGCGCCAAGCTCGACCCGTTCTACATGAGCTACTTTGTGCCCTGGAACAGCTACAAGAACTACCAGATCGCCAAGGCCCACGGCTTCCACGACCTGACCCACGAGTGGGACCGCACCCACCACGCCGAGAACTTTGACCAGATCGACTCCCGCGCCTATCTGGTGCACAGCTGGCTCAAGTATCCCAAGTTCGGCCACGCCGCCGCCACCGACTACACGGCCCGCTACATCCGCTACGGCATGATGACCCGCGAGGAGGCTATCCCCATCATCAAGGAGCGCGACGGCAAGCTCGACCCGCTCTGCGTGCGTGACTTCTGCGAGTTCTGCGGCTACACCGAGACCGAGTTCTGGGCCATTCTGGACAAGTTCTACAACCGCGACCTGTTCGAGAAGAACGAGTACGGCGAGTGGCAGCTCAAGCACCCCATCTGGGAGGAAAACAAGTAATGGTACGTCATGTTATTTTGTGGAAATTAAAGGAGATGCCCGACGCCGAAAAGGCCGCCGTCAAGGCCGGCATCAAGGAAGGGCTGGAGGGTCTGGCCGGTAAGATCCCCGGCCTGTTGGATGTCCGCGTCTACACCGACGCCCTGCCCAGCTCTGCCAACGCTGACCTGATGCTGGACACGACCTTCACCGACGCCGCCGCGCTCAAAGGCTACTCCACCCACCCCGCCCACGTCGCCGTGGCAGACGGCAAGGTAAGACCGTACACCGCGGTAAGGACGTGCTTGGATTTTAACGTGTAAGTAAGGAGACCCACCGAATGCTCTTTTCCAGTGCCACGTTTTTGTTTGCATTTTTACCGGTAGTGGCCTTACTTTACTATCTGATTCCAAAACGCTGCACGGTGGCCAGAAACCTCTTTCTGACAGGGGCCAGTCTGCTGTTTTATGCGTGGGGTGAACCACGCTTTGTGTTGGTTATGCTGCTGGTCATCGTGTCAAGCTGGCTCTTTGCCCGTAAAATCGAGGCGTCGGCAAAAAGTGCCCGGAAGGGTTTCCTGCTTGTAGCGGTCAGTGTGGATCTGACTGTGCTCTTCGTATTTAAATATCTCGGATTCTTTACGGAAAACTTGAACCGCCTGCCGTTTGTGCGGCTTCCTGTTCCGCAAATTACACTGCCAATCGGCATTTCCTTCTTTACGTTTCAGGCAATTTCCTATGTGGTCGATGTGTACCGTGGGGAAGCGGCACAGAAAAGCCTGTGGGATGTCATGCTGTACATTGCTTTCTTCCCGCAATTGATTGCCGGCCCCATCGTCCGCTATTCTGATTTTGCAGACCAGATTCATAACCGACAGGAAAGCTTGCAAAACTGGAATAGGGGAGGGTATCGCTTCGCTATAGGACTTGGTAAAAAAGTCATTCTCTCCAACAACTTGGCCTATGTGGCAGACGCTGCGTTTTCCTCTGTGGGAAATTTGTCGTTCTCCATGGCATGGATCGGGGCTGTCGGATACTCTTTACAGCTGTACTTTGATTTTTCAGGGTATTCGGATATGGCCATCGGTCTGGGGCAGATGTTCGGCTTTCACTTTCTGGAAAACTTTAACTATCCCTTCATCAGCCGTTCTATCACGGAGCTGTGGCGGCGGTGGCATATCTCGCTGGGCAGTTGGTTCCGCGACTATGTCTACATTCCGCTGGGCGGCAGCCGTGTGGCTGCAAAACGGCGGCTCTACTTCAACATTTTTATGGTTTGGCTGCTGACCGGCATCTGGCATGGCGCCAAATGGACGTACATTGTCTGGGGCATGATGTACTTCGTGCTTCTGTGTGTGGAGCGCATTTTGAATTTGTCCGGGCAGAAAAGCTGGCTTGGCTGGATTTATACGGTGTTCTTCTTCATCGCGGGCAATGTGGTGTTCCGGTCAGAGAATGTCACAGGTGCGCTTAAATATCTGCTGGCAATGTTCAATATCCACACTACGGGTTTGCTGGACGAGAAGGCAGTTTACTATTTTGCAGAATATAAAATGTTTCTGCTCATCGGTATGGCCGCTGCCCTGCCCATTGCGGTCTGGCTGCGTGCTCAAGCAGGCAGATGTGGGGCATGGATAGAGAGACTGCGCCCGGTCTGGTGCGCGGCAGTGTTTCTGGTTGCACTCTCCTTTATTGTAAAGGGCGGATACAATCCGTTCATTTACTTTGATTTTTAAGGGAGGTGCAGACATGAAGCAAAAATGGTGGAAGGCCCTGCCGATGCTGCTGATGATGGCTGTGTTGGGCAGCGGAAGTGTACGGACCTGGAAAAACCTCGCAGTGCAGGCCGCCGATGCCGCAGCCCTGACGACGGACATGGTGGAGACGACAGCGCAGGAAAGCGTGCCGTTTTATCACGGAATGATCAATCTGAACACGTTTTTTCAGATGACATTGGGCAAAAATGTAATTGAGGACACTGCCGAGGGTGACGAGGTCGTCAAGCTGAAAAACGGCTATCTCACCTTTGTCTGTGAACCAGCGGATGTGACGGAGAGTGCTCGGTCACTTCTGTCGCTGCAGGAAACCTGCAAGGAGAACGGCGCAGAGCTGTACTTTGTGCTGACACCGCAGAAAATCAGTAAATATGACCCGGAGCTGCCCACCGGTGTGCAGGATAATTATAACCCGATGGCGGATGCCTTTCTGGCGCAGTTGGGTGGACAGGTGCACTGTACAGACCTGCGGCAGGTCATCCACGAGAATGGTATAAGCCAATACAACTTCTTCTTTAAGACCGACCACCATTGGACACCGGAAGGAGCGTTCTGGTGCTGGGGACAGGTGGCGCAAATCCTTAAGAGCGAGTATGGCTTTGTGTTTGACGACGCCATCACCAATCTGAACAACTACACAGTGACCACCTATCCGAATTGTTTTTTGGGCAGTCAGGGCAAGCGCGTCGGCACGGTGTACGCTGGGTTGGATGACTTCTCGGTCATCACACCAAACTACGCCGCAGATTTTACGCTGACAGTCCCGGATAAGGGCATAGACCGCAGCGGCGACTATGTCAACACGCTGCTTGTGCCCGAAATGTTCGAAAAGAAAGACCTGTACACTGACAACCCCTACGCGGGCTACATTGGCGGCGATTATGGCCTTTGCCATATCGTGAATCACCAGCCGCCGAATGACAAGCGGGTGCTGCTGGTGCGGGATAGCTTTGCCTGTGCGTTTACGCCGTATCTGGCGCAGGCGTGCGCGGAGTTGGACACGATTGACAAGCGCGCGTTCCCGCAGACGATTGCCTCGTACATTGAGGAAACAAAACCGGATTTGGTATTGTTCCTTTACAACGCGGCGGAAATGCCCGCGGCAGAGAACTTTCAATAAAAAGCAAAATGGGATGGGACAACCATCCCATTTTATGTAGGAGGAAATGAAAATGCCCACCACCCTCATCCGCGGCGGCCTCGTCCATGACGCTGTCCACCGCGACGCCTGCAAGGCTGACATTCTGCTGGCCGACGGCAAAATTGCCGCCATCGGAACCGATTTGACCGCCCCGGCGGACGCCGTGGTTTTCGACGCCGGCGGCCTTGATGTATTCCCCGGCTTTGTGGACGCGCACACCCATATCGGTCTCGACGGCTACGGCATCGGGTATGAGGGCTGCGACTACAACGAGATGAACGACATCTGGACGCCGCAGCTGCGCGCCATCGACGGCATCAACCCGCGCGACCCCTCGTTGGCCGACGCGCGTAAGGCGGGCGTGACCTGCGTCTGCACCGGCCCGGGCAGCGCCAACGTGCTGGGCGGCACCTTCCTGGCGATGAAAACCGTCGGCGAGCGCGTGGACAACATGATCGTCCGCGACCCCGTCGCCATGAAGTGCGCCTTTGGCGAGAATCCCAAGCGCTGCTACCGTGACAAGTGCGACTCCACCCGCATGTCCACGGCGGCGTTCCTGCGCGGTGCACTGATGCAGGCGCGGGACTACGGCGCGCGCAAGCAGGCGGCCAACGGTGACGTGACCAAAATGCCCGCCTACAACCAGAAGCTCGAGGCCCTGCTGCCGGTGTTGGCGCGGGAGATCCCCTTAAAGGCCCACGCCCACCAGGCCAACGACATCTTTACGGCGCTGCGCATTGCGCGGGAGTTCGATCTGCGCCTGACGCTGGAGCACGTGACCGAGGGACATCTCGTTGCGGACGAGCTGGCAAAAGAAAAGGACGTGCCGATGGCTGTCGGCCCGAGCCTGACGTTTGCCAGCAAGTTTGAGCTGCAGAACAAATCCTGGAAAACCCCCGGCGTGCTGGCCAACGCGGGCTGCCACGTGTCCATCATCACCGACAACTCGGTCATTCCGCAGCAATATCTGCCGCTCTGCGCAGGCATGGCGGTCAAGGCCGGCATGGACCCGTTCGACGCGCTGAAGGCCATCACCATCAACCCGGCGGAGCACATCGGCGTGGCCGACCGCGTCGGCTCGCTGGAGGTGGGCAAGGACGCGGACGTCGTCATCACGAACGGCTGCCCCTTCGAGGTCATGACCGAGGTAAAGGCAGTCTTTATTGACGGGGCGCGTATCGCGGAGTAATTGCGTACAGTGCGGCATCTTTAAGCAAGCCGTACCAACTCTGCAGAAACCTCCCCGGCGTTGGCTATTAAATAGCGGCACATCTCCGTCCGCCATCGCCCAAAGGCCAGCAATTCCTCATCCCCGGTCTGTAAATACTGTTTGTACCCATAAGTGCTGCTCAAAAGCTGGCCTAAATACAGATACGGCATATACCGCAGGTCGTCCATGCTCACTTCGGCGTACCTGCGGTATTCGTTTGTGTAGGCGGCCAGTCGTGCCGCATTGAATGTGCAGTCCATGTAGCTGTATGACCGTATCAGTTCCCACGCAATCGGTACTTCTCCGGCGTTGACAAAATCCAGCACGGCCTTGATCTCTGACCCGTCATACAGCAGCTGCATTACGCTGTAATCGCCGTGAGAGCGTTTGAGGGTCAGGGCGTTTGTGTTCACAAATGCACCCGCATCAGACACACGGGCAATCATTACAAGGCGGTCCTGCAAGTCGCGGCAGATCTCTGCTCCGTGTACGGCATCGGCGTGGGCTGCTGCCATCAAGTCCGCGTAGGCGGCTTTGGCCTGCAGCAGCCGCGCTGCGCTGCCGTATCTAGAAATCTCACAGGGTAACAGATCATCGTAGGGGTAGTGCTCTAAGGCATTTACAATTTGCGCCAGCAGTCTGGCGGAGTCGAGCAGCTCCCTTTTGGAACAGCAGCCCTTTTCCCGTGTTTGCCCGGGAATAAATGCCTGCAGAATGGCGATGCGGCCGTTCTGCATAAAGTAGAAGTCTCCGTTTCGGCAGGAAATGTACTCGGGCACAGAAATCCCGTTCTGGCGCAGAAAATCTGTGACATGTACCTCCCGCAAAATGCTGTCCGCGCGGAACTTGGGTTGAAACACCTTTAAAATGAAGGCTGCCTCGCTGCCGTACAGCTTAAAAAGCGCTGCACTGCCTCGGTCAATGCGCTCCACTGCCCGCACGGCAAGGCCGTAGTGCTGCCGGACGGCGGCACAAATTTCAGGGTCGGTCATGAAGGACACCTCGCTTTCTGTAAATGGACGGTGGAAGGCTCAGTCCGGTACCCTGCAAAGGCAGGGGGTTTTTAAACAGTATACCACATCTTCCCCTGTTTGCGTACAAAATTCCCACCGTATGCTTGCATTCCGCATAAAACTGTGCTATAATACCCGCATACGGCAAAGGCGCCGTCTGATAGCATTGCTATCGGACGGCGCCTTTTTATTTTGATACAGAGCCGATTGGAGTGTAAAGAATATGGAAAAGATTCCCCGCCATGTGGACATTGATTACAGCAAATACGCCCCCGATATCCCGGAGGACCAACTCGAAGCCTACTACGGTCTGCCCAGGCACGTGCAGTTCTGCAAGGAATGCGTCATGAGCAACCAGAAGCCCAACTCCTGCTATGAGTTTGAGCACACGATCAACTCCATCAAGAAAACGATGGTCATTCAGGAGGACGGCGTCTGTGATGCCTGCCATGCCTGCCACAACAAGGCCAACGGCCATATCGACTGGGCCCTGCGCGAGAAGGAGCTGCGCGAGCTCTGCGACCAGTACCGCAAGAACGACGGCAGCTATGACTGCCTTGTGCCCGGCTCCGGCGGCAAGGACAGCTTCTACGCCGCGCACCTGCTGAAATACAAGTACGGCATGCACCCGCTGACCGTCACCTGGGCCCCGCACATCTACACGCCCTGGGGCTGGGAGAACATGCAGGCGTGGATCCACGCGGGCTTTGACAACTACCTGTGCACCCCCAACGGCATGACCCACCGCCTGCTGACCCGCCTTGCGACGGAGAACCTGTTCCACCCGTTCCAGCCGTTCATTCTGGGCCAGAAGCAGCTGGCGCCCAAGATGGCCGCGAAGTTTGGCATCCCGCTGGTGTTCTACGGCGAGAACGAGGCCGAGTTCGGCAACCCGATTGCCGACAACAACTCCGCCCTGCGCGACGAACATTTCTTTGCGGTCAACGACTACGACCATATTTATCTGGGCGGTGTCAGCCTGCGCCAGCTGGAGGAGGACTACAAAGTGGACAAGGCCGATTTGGCCATCTACCTGCCGTCCGAGACCTCCAACCTTGAGAAAAACCACATTCAGGTGCGGTATCTGGGCTATTACGAGAAGTGGCATCCGCAGGGCGCGTACTACTACAGCGTCGAGCACGGCGGCTTCCGCCCCGCGCCGGAGCGCACCCAGGGCACCTACTCCAAGTACAACTCCATCGATGACAAGATCGACGACTTCTTCTACTACACGACCTACATCAAGTACGGCATTGGCCGCACGACCTACGACGCCGCGCAGGAGATCCGCAACGAGGAGATCACGCTGGACGAGGGCAAGGCGCTCTGCAAGAAGTTTGATGGCGAGTACCCGGACCGTTTTGAAAAGGAAATCTTCAAATATCTGTCGCTGGACCGCCAGCACTTCCCCTGGGCCAGCCAGCTGTTTGAGCAGCCCAGGATGGACCGCGACTACTTTATGGACCTGGCGGACCGCTTCCGCAGCCCCCACATCTGGAAGTGGGAGGACAATATGTGGAAGCTCCGCCACACCCCCTACGAGGGCGACAGCGAGGTACTGTGGGGCGACCCGAGGGGAACGCACCACGAAATTTGAGCGAAAAGGCTTCCCCCTTGGGGGAAGCTGTCCGCGAAGCGGACTGATGAGGGGTGGACTTTCCGCGGCAACCCGTTTGCGGGCAATCGTGGCATACGCGCCCCTCAGCCGGCCTTGCTTCGCGCGGCCACCTTCCCCCACAGGGGAAGGCTTTAGAAAGGTTCAGTTATGAGCAAAAAAATACGACTTATCGCAAGATTGGACGTCAAGGACACCAACCTTGTCAAGGGGATCCAGCTCGAGGGACTGCGCAAGCTGGGCGACCCGAATGCGTTTGCCAAAGAATATTATGAGGCCGGGATAGACGAGCTACTCTATATCGACATCGTCGCCAGCCTGTACAACCGCAACAATTTAAGCGATATTGTGCGCAAAACAGTCGATGATGTGTATATTCCCGTCTGCGTGGGCGGCGGGCTGCGCAGCGTTGAGGATGTGCGCCACATCCTGTCGATGGGTGCGGACAAGGCGGCCATCAATACGGCGGCCATCAAGCGCCCCGAGCTTATCACCGAGGTGGCCGAGGCGTTCGGCAGCCAGTGCATGGTGCTGTCGATTCAGGCCAAGCGCAGCCGCACCTGGCCCGGCAAGTGGGAAGCCTACTACGACAATGGCCGCGCCCACTCCGGCTATGACGTCGTCGAGTGGGCCAAGCGCGGCGTGGCGCTGGGCGCGGGCGAAATTCTGCTGACCAGCGTTGACAACGAGGGGTTACAGCAGGGTATGGACCTTGAATTGATCGAGGCCGTGACGAAAGCCGTGAACGTGCCGGTCATCTGCGGCGGCGGTGTCGGCTGCGGCGACGACATTGTGGACGCCGCCAACGCGGGCGCGGACGCCGTGGCCTGTGCCGCTGTGCTGCATTACAAAAAAGAAACCGTGACGGAGCTGAAAGAGGACATCCGCGCGGGCGGGGTGGAGGTGCGCCAGGTATGAAGGTAACAGTGATTGACTACGGCCTGTCCAACCTGTTGAGCGTCCGTCATGCGTTTGCCCACTTTGGGGCCGAAACCCTGCTGACCAGTGACCCGGCGGACGTGCTGGCCGCGGAAAAGCTGGTGCTGCCGGGCGTCGGCGCGTTCAAGGACGGCATGGACGGTCTGGCACGGCTGGGGCTGATCGAGCCGATTCGCCAGAAGGCCGCCGCCGGTACGCCGCTGCTGGGCATCTGCTTAGGAATGCAGATGCTGTTTGACGAGTCGGAGGAGTTCGGCCTGCACAAGGGCCTTGGGCTTATTCCGGGCCGTGTGGTAAAGATCCCCGACACGGACGTGGACGGCCATCCGCAAAAGGTGCCGCACATCAGCTGGGATCCGCTCTACCCCGGCGGCGGACGCACGGATTTTTCCGGCACGGCGCTGGCCGCGCTCAAGCCCGGCGAGGAGTGCTATTTTATCCACAGCTACGAGGCCAAGCCCGTCCGTGATGAGGACCGCCTGGCCGACACCGTCTACGGCGGGCGTGAGATCTGCGCCGCCGCCAGCCACGGCAGCGTCCTCGGCTGCCAGTTCCACCCGGAAAAATCCGGGGCGGTCGGGCTGAAAATTATTGAGGAGTTTTTGAAGAAGTAAAGGCTTCCCCCGCGGGGGAAGCTGTCAGCGGCCCCGCCCGCTGACTGATGAGGGCCGACCTTGCCGTTGCAGCCCATCAACGGGCAATAATAGCAAACCTGCCCCTCATCCGGCCCTGCGGGGCCACCTTCCCCCAAGGGGGGAAGGCTTTATTGCTAACGCCCTGTGCGATTCCGCACAGGGCGTTGCTTTTTCCCCCGCAATAGGCTATAATGTATCTTGTATAAATGTGCAAAGGGGAATTGCTATGTCCTGTGACTTGCTCGTCGGCTCCACCGGGTTTGTGGGGGGCAACCTGCTGGCCAAACATACCTTCGCCGCGGAATGCCACAGCAGTGACATAACCGCACAGTACGGCACCCGCCCGGACCTCTGTGTCTACGCGGGCGTGCCGGCGGCCATGTTCCTGGCCAACGCCGACCCGGAGGCCGACCTTGCCGTCATGCGCGCCGCGCGGGAGAATATCCGCCAAATCGCGCCCAAAAGACTTGTCCTGATTTCCAGCATTGCCGTGCTGGCAGACAGCCGCGGCGTCTATGAGGACAGCCCAGCGCAGGACACGGGAGCTCTGCCCGCCTACGGCAAAAACCGTCTGCAATTGGAGCGCTGGGTGCGCGAGGACTTCCCTGACGCGCTCATTGTGCGCCTGCCCGCACTGTACGGCGCCGGCATCAGGAAAAACTTCCTCTTTGACCTGCACACCATCACCCCGGCCATGCTCAGGCCGGAAAAATACAGCGAGCTGGCGGCAAAATCTGTGCTGGTGCAGTTCGCCTACACGCTGGCGGACAACGGCTTTTACAAGCTGAACGGCACCGCCGACCCGGCAGCGCTGCGCGCCTTTTTTGCAGCCAACGACTTCAACGCCCTGGCCTTCACCGATGCCCGCAGCCGCTACCAGTTCTATAATTTAGGCCGTCTCTGGTCGGATATGGAGGCTGCCCGCGCCGCTGATATAAAGCTGCTGCACCTCTGTACGCCGCCGGTCTCTGCCGCCGAGGTCTACACTGCCGTGACCGGCAAAGCGGACTGGCACAATGAACTGCCCAAGCCCCCGTTTGACTACGACCTGCGCAGCCGCCACGCGGCGCTTTTGGGCGGCAGCGGCGATTACCTTTGCACAAAACAGCAAGAATTGGATGATATTACGCGCTTTATGCGCAGTTGGAGGGATTGACCCATGCCGAGCTATCAGCTTGCCATCTCGAACATTGCATGGCAGAAGGACGATGACGAAACCGTATACGCGGCCATGCAGCAGGCGGGCTTCACCGGCCTGGAGCTGGCCCCGACCCGCATTTTCTCCGAAGCACCGTATGAAAACCTGACGAGTGCGCTGCTGTTCGGCGGCTACCTCAAAAACCGCTGGGGCTTCTCGGTGCCCAGTCTGCAAAGCATCTGGTACGGCCAGAAGGGCAATATCTTTGACCCTGCCGACACCGAGCACCTGCTGGACTATACGGCGCAGGCGTTCCAGTTTGCCCACAGCCTGAACTGCCCGTCGCTGGTGTTCGGCTGCCCGAAGAACCGTATGCGCCCGCTGGGGGCCAACGATGCCGCCGCCGAGGCGTTTTTCATGCAGGCGGGCAACCTGGCCGCGCGGTACGGTGTGCATCTGGCGCTGGAGGCCAACCCGCCGATGTACACGAACTATCTGAACGGCACCGCCGACGCCTTTGCGCTCGTCAAGCGGCTGGACAACCCCGGGCTGTCGGTCAATCTGGACCTGTCCACCGTGCTGGCGCAGGGAGAGCACTTGCAGAGCTTCATCGATGATATGCAGTATGTCAGCCATGTCCACATCAGTGAGCCGGGTCTGGTCCCGATTGAGCGCCGTCCCGAGCACAAGGAGCTGGCGCTGCTGCTGGGGGCTGTCGGCTACCGCGGCTTCGTCTCCGTCGAGATGGCCCACACCGACGTGGATACGATCCGCCGCACGATGGACTATATCGCGGAGGTGTTCGCATGATCGAGTATGAGCGCACAAACTTGAACGGCGTGCCCGACTACACGGCTGTGGAGTTTGAGGGCCGCCGCCATGACTACTGCCTGCTGATCCCCGTCATCAACGAGGGCGCGCGCATCCTGACCGAGCTGGGCCGCGCCCAGAAGGCGGGCATCGACCAGCTCTGCGACATCGTCATCTGCGACGGTGGCTCCACCGACGGCAGCATGAAGCGGGAGACGCTGGCGCTCTACCACGTCAACACGCTGCTGACGAAAACCGGCCCCGGCAGGCAGGGCGCCCAGCTGCGTATGGGCATGTATTTTGCGCTGGACCGCAATTATAAAGGCATCCTGACCATCGACGGCAACAACAAGGACTCCATCGAGGACGTGCCCGAGTTTATCGCAAAATTGCAGGAGGGCTATGACCTCGTGCAGGGCAGTCGGTTTATCCGCGGCGGCCACGCCATCAACACGCCGCCGGTGCGCTATGCCGCCGTGCGGCTCATCCACGCGCCGCTCGTCAGCCTGGGGGCGCACCAGTGGTTCACCGATACGACCAACGCCTACCGCGCCTACAGCCGCGAGTACCTGACCCACCCGGATGTCCGCCCGCTGCGCGATGTCTTTGGCGGGTATGAGCTGCTGGCGTATTTAAGCATCCGCGCGACCCAGCTGGGCCTGAAGGCCTGCGAGGTCCCCGTGACCCGCGCCTACCCTGCCACCGGCAAGACGCCGACGAAGATCAGCGGCTTCAAGGGCAACAGCGACCTGATGAAGGTCCTGCTGAATGCGCTGGCCGGGAAGTATAATCCGTAAGTTCTATTTTGCAAAGATGCAGGGGCGAGCAGTGCTCGCCCGCGGCACTTGGCGGCAGCCGCAAAGTGCCCGGGTCGATGATGAGCATCGACCCCTACAATGCCGGGGCAGATTCCATATCCACCCGGCAATCGTCCGAAGGAATGTAAAAAGGGGAAACGCTCTATGACCTACGATAAAATCATCCTCGGCGCGGGGCTGTACGGCCTGTACGCGGCGCAGAAATGCGGCGCGGCGGGGCAGCGCGTCCTTGTGCTGGAGCGCGACCCCGCGCCCTTCATGCGCGCGACCTACATCAACCAGGCCCGTGTCCACATGGGCTACCACTACCCGCGCAGCTACTCCACGGCCATCAAGTCCGCCCACTATTTTGAGCGGTTCTGCAATGATTACGGCTTCTGCCTGCACACCGAGTTTGACCAGGTCTACGCCACCAGTGCGCACTTCTCCTGGACGAACGCGGCGGAATTCCGCCGGTTCTGCGCGGCGGCAGGCATCCGCTGCGACGACGTTGCGCCCGAGCGCTACTTCAACCCGGGCCTCTGCGACGGCGCGTTCCTGACCACCGAGTACACCTATGATGCGCAGATACTCAAGCGCTGGTTTTTGGAGCAGCTCGCCGCACTGCCCAACGTTGCGGTACTGTACAGCCACAAGCCGACGGCCATTGAGAAGGTCGGCAGCGCGTGGCGCGTGCAGGCGGGAGACATCACAGCCGAAGCGCCCTACCTGCTCAACGCGACCTATGCGGGCGTCAACGACGTACACGCCATGCTCGGCCTGCCGCCGTTCGGCATTAAGTACGAAAAATGCGAGATCATTTTGTGTACTGTGGACAAAAGCCTGAAAAACACCGGCATCACGGTCATGGACGGGCCGTTTTTCAGCCTGATGCCCTTCGGCCAGACCGGCCTGCACAGTCTGACGAGCGTGACCTTCACCCCGCATGAGACGAGCTATGACAGCGTCGCGACCTTCCCGTGCCAGCAGGAATGCGGCGGTGTGTGCAAGCCGGGCAGCCTGTACAACTGCAATGAGTGCCCGGCCAAGCCGCAAAGCGCCTGGCCCTACATGAGCCAGCTGGCCCGCAAGTATTTAAAGGAAGAATACGGCTTTGCCTACCACAGCAGCCTGTTCAGCATGAAGCCCATCTTAAAGGCCAGCGAGATCGACGACTCGCGCCCGACGGTGGTCCGCGTGATGAACGACGAGCCGAAGCTCGTCAGCGTGCTGTCCGGCAAGATCAACACGGTATACGACCTGGACGAGGTATTGGATGTATGATGCTTAAAGACAACAATTTTATTTCGGCAGTCGTCTACCTGCACAATGACGGCGCACGCGCCGTGGAGTTCTGCCGCACGGTGGCCGCAGAGCTGGACGCCAACTTTAAACAATATGAGCTGGTCGTCGTGGACGACGCCTGCACCGACGACACAGTCAAACAGCTGCGCGCCTGGGGCAGGGAGCAGGACGCCCCGCTGACGATTTTGCACATGAGCATCTACCACGGGCTCGAGGACGCCATGAACGCCGGCCTCGATGCCGCCATCGGCGACTATGTCTATGAGTTCGACTCCACCGAGCTCTGCTACGCGCCGACGCTTATTATGCAGGCATACAGGGCGGCGCTGGACGGCAGCGATATTGTGTCGGTCTGCCCGCGCACCGTGCGCGGCGGCAGCAGCCTGTTTTATAAGGTGTTCAACGCCCACTCCCAGAGCGCCTACCGCCTGCGCACCGACGCGTTCCGTCTGGTGACGCGCCGCGCCATCAACCGCGTCCATGCGTCCAGCACGCACCTGCCCTACCGCAAGGCGGCCTACGCGGCCAGCGGCTTACGGATGGTCGATCTGGAATTTGACGGCCAGCTGACCGTTAAGCAGAAGGGCCGGTTCAATCTGGCGCTGGACAGCCTGACGCTCTACACGAACTTCGGCTTCAAGGCCAGCGTGACCGTCACGCTCTGCATGATGGCGCTGGCGCTGGCCGAGCTGATTTATACCCTCGTCATCTTCGCCACCGGCCACCCGGTAGAGGGCTGGACGACGACGATGTTCGTCATCACCGTCGGGTTTGCGGGGCTGTTCGCTGTGCTGACCATCATCGTCAAGTATCTGTCGCTGCTCTTAAATCTGACGTTCAGGCAGCAGAAATATCTTGTGGAAAGCATTGAGAAGCTGCAAAAATAACGCATGAGGAAGTTACCGATGAAGCATTTTCGCCCGCGGCTGTCCCGCCGCGCTTTCTGGGTGCTCTGCGCCCTGCTGGTCTGCCTGCGTCTGGCGCTGACGGGCTTTCAGCAGGCGTACATCTGGGTGGGTGGTGCGCCGCTGGACGATGAGCTGATGTTCCGCGCGGCCAACCATATCACAGCCGGGCAGTGGCTGGGCGCGTATGATTATCTGACGCTGTCCAAGGCCATGTTCTTCCCGGTGTGGCTGGCTCTGCTGCACGCGCTGCACCTGCCGTATCTTATCAGCGGTGCGGCGCTCTGGTGCGGTGCGGCGCTGCTGGCGGCGTTTGCTTTTTCGACGCTGTGGCGTAAAAAAGACCCCGCACAGGGCCGCGTGCTGACGCTCGGTCTGTTTGCGGCGCTGGCGTTTCTGCCGTCGAGCTGGGCGGCCTACACGCTGCGCGTCTACCGGGACAACATCTTTCCGGCGCTGTGTCTGTACTTCTTTGCAGGTATGGCGGGCATGGCGCTGCGCGCGGTGTTCACGCCGGAAAAGCCGCTCTGGCCGTGGCTGGCCGCGGCGGGCGCGGGTCTGGCCTGCGGCTATCTGGACCGCGAGGACGCCGGGCTGTTCCTGCTGCCGTTCGCCGCGGCGGCCACCGTCATTGTGGCCGTGGTGCTGGCGGGCAAGCGCCGCTGGAAGGCTCTGGCCGCGCAGGTCATCCCGTATGTCATGCTCGGCGTCGGCGTGCTGACCTTCTGCACCCTCAATTACACACACTACGGCGTGTTTGCGCTGTCCGACTTTTCGGAAGGCTCCTTTGCCGCGGCCATGGGCGCGATGATGCGCGTGGACACCGACAGCACCGCGCCCTACCTCTCCGTGCCCGCCGACGCCCGCGAGAAAACTTACGACGCTGTGCCGGAATTGGAGCCGCTGGCCTACTGGCTGGAGGAGGACGCCCAGCTGCAGAATGATTTCCGCGACCCAAATCTCGACGACTACCGCGCGGGCAGCTTCTATTGGGCCATCCGCCGCGCCGCGCAGTTTGAGGGCATCTACGCCGACGCTAAGACCGCCGATGCCTACTGGCAGACTGTGGCCGATAAGATCAACGCCGCCTGCGACGCGGGTACACTGCCCAGCCGCACCGGCAGGCGCGTGGCGACGAGCCAGCCGATCTCGGCGGCTTACGTCCCCGCAACGCTGGCCGAGACCTGGAACGGCTTTTGGCATGTGCTGGGTCTGCGGGACTGCGCGCCCTATGAGACGCTGCGGTCCATCGGCACCGAGGACGACTTTGCCGCCTGGTCCGGCTACCTGCACTGCGGCTTCAACAGCGCCGCCAACGCGGGGGAGGACACGCCCTACTACAGCCCGTACCAAAAGACGGTTTTTGCCGTCATGCAGGGCTGGACGCGGGTCTGCAGTATTTTGCTTACGGTGGGCGTGCTCTGCGCCGTGCTATGCCAGCTGGCAGAGCTTTTGCCGCAGCGGCGTCAAAAATGCACGGCACAGACCGTTGTGCCGTGGCTGCTGCTGTTCGGCATCTTCGGCATTGCGCTGCTGCGCTGTGCCATGATCGCCTTTGTCGAGGTGTCCAGCTTCGGCATCGGCACCAGCACGATGTACCTGGCAACGGTGCATCCGCTGCTGGTCCTGTACGCATTTGCCGGGATGCTTTTGTACGGCAGACCGAGAAAAACTGACAAACGAAGGGAGAACGCATGACAGATCTACTGGTCATCGGCGGCGGCGCGGCGGGCCTGATGGCAGCCGGGGCCGCCTGTGCCCGCGGGCTGACCGTGACCGTGCTGGAGCACAACCCAAAGGGACCGGGCCAAAAGCTGCTTATCACCGGAAAGGGACGCTGCAACGTCACAAGCGACAGCGACGTGCGGGAGTTTCTGCCCTATGTGCGGCATAACGGGCGGTTTTTGTATTCGAGCCTCTATGCCTTCCCGCCGTCGGCGGCCATGGAGCTGTTTGAGTCACTCGGCGTGCCGCTCAAAACCGAGCGCGGGCGGCGGGTATTTCCCCGGAGTGACCGCGCCGCCGACGTGCTGGCCGCGCTGCGCGATTATGCACGCGATGCGGAATTTGTGCGCGGCAGCGCAAAAAAGCTGGTCATCGAGGACGGCGCCTGCAAGGGTGCTGTGACGGACCGCGGCGAGACGCTGCGGGCAGAAAACACGCTGATCGCCACGGGCGGCATCAGCTATCCGGCCACCGGCAGCGACGGCAGCGGCTACAGGCTGGCGCGGCAGGCGGGGCACACGATCATGCCGCCGCAGCCCAGCCTGTGCAGTCTGGTCAGCCCCGACCCGGCCTGCCGCCGCATGATGGGCCTGGCCCTGCGCAACGTTACATTGACGCTGCTCTGTGACGGCAAGCCGCTGTTTACCGAGCAGGGCGAGGCGCTGTTCACCCACTTCGGCCTGTCCGGGCCGCTCGTCCTGTCGGCCAGCACCTATATTGAGGATATAACGAAGCACCGCTATATCTGTGAGTTTGACTTAAAGCCCGCGCTGGATGAAAAAACGCTCTATGACCGCCTGACCCGCGACTTTGCGGAGCAGGGCAGCCACAGTGCGCAGGGGGCGCTGGCAAAGCTGCTGCCCAACTCGATGCGCCCCGTCGCCGTCGAAAAGTGGGGCATCGACCCCGCCACGAAGGCTGCGCAAATCACGCGGGAGCAGAAGCAGGCGCTCGTTGACCTGTGCAAGCACTGGCAGGTGCCGGTCAGCGCGCTGGGCGATAAAGAGCACGCCGTCATCACTGCCGGCGGCGTCGATGTCCGCGAGGTGGACCCCAAGACGATGGCCAGCAAGCTGTGCGCGGGTCTGTACTTTGCCGGGGAGGTCCTCGACGTGGACGCCCGCACCGGCGGGTATAACCTGCAAATCGCCTGGTCAACCGCCGTGGCGGCAGCCAAGGCGCTGTAACCCCAGCCTTCCCCCGAGGGGGAAGATGGCCCCGCAGGGCCGGATGAGGGCAGACCTTACGGCAACTGCACGGGCTTACGGCAACTGCACGGGAAGGAGAAATCACCCGGTAGGGGCCGGGCATGCCCGGCCTGCGGCTCTGCGGCGGTAACCCTCTAACGGGCAGCCCCCGCAAGCTCTCCCCTCATCAGCCGCCTGCGTGCGGCAGCTTCTCCCCCAAAGGGAGAAGCCAAAGACGATTCTATTTAAAGGGATGATAACTATGATTTCCATCGCAATCGACGGCCCGTCCGGGGCCGGTAAATCCAGTCTCGCTAAGGCCCTTGCCAAAGACCTCGGCTATGTCTACGTTGACACCGGTGCCATGTACCGCTCCATCGGCCTGTACGCTGTCCGTGCGGGCGTTGACCCGCATGACGCCGACGCTGTCGCCGCACTGCTGCCGCAGGTCAAGCTCGGCATCCGCCTGATCGACGGTGCGCAGCACATTTATTTAAACGGCGAGGACGTCAGCACGGCCATCCGTGCCGAGGAGATCGGCATGGCCGCGTCCGCCGTGGCCGCACACCCCGCGGTGCGCAGCTTCCTGCTGGACACCCAGCGCGGCCTGGCCGAAAGCCAGAACATCCTGATGGATGGCCGCGACATCGGCACCGTTGTGCTGCCCAACGCCACGGTCAAGATCTTCCTGACCGCCAGCGCCGAGGCCCGCGCCCAGCGCCGTGCCAAGGAGCTGACCGAGAAGGGCCAGCCCGCGGACTTTGCCACCGTGCTGGCCGACATCCGGCAGCGCGACTACCAGGACAGCCACCGCGCCGTGGCCCCGCTCAAACAGGCCGACGACGCCATTCTGGTGGACACAAGCAGCATCGGCCTGCAGGAGAGCTTTGACCTGCTCAAGCGCACGATTCTTGCGCACATCTAAGGGGGCTGACGATGCTTTTATACTGGATTCTGCTGCCCATCGTCTGGGTGCTGGCCCACATTCTGTTCCGGTTCGAGGTCATCGGGCGCGAGAATTTGAAGGCCGTCCGCGATGGGCGCGCCTACGTCATTGCACCGAACCACATTGCCAACCTTGACCCTGTCTTGATCGCTATAACGATATTTGACTGGAAGCGGCTGCGCATTCTGGCCAAGGAGGAGCTGTTCAAAAATCCGCTGGCCGGCTGGTTCCTGCGCTGCATGGGCGCTGTTTCCATCGAGCGCGGCAAGGGCGACACCACCACCGTCGAAAAGCTGACGAACGAGTGCAAAAATGGTACGGGCATCATGATCTTCCCCGAGGGGACCCGCACAAAGACCGGCAAGCTGGGCGTGATCAAGAGCGGCGCATTTGTGATCGCCGCCGCCGCGGGTGCGGACATGCTGCCTGTGCGCATCATCTACGGCACCAAGGACGGCAGGCTGCACCTTTTCTGCAAGTTGCGCATCGTCTTTGGCGAGCCGATCCCCGCCGCGGACCTGCAGATCAGGGATCAGAGCCACAAAATGGCGGAGCTGCGCCGTATGAAGAACCTCCTGCGCGACGAGCTGGAGCAGCTGCTGGCCGACAACGCCTTTGCTGTGCGCCTGGCCGAAACGGCAGCGGAGGAACCCGCTGCACCGGACGACAAGCCGCAGCTGCCGGAATGACATTCCCCTTGGCCCCCTCTGGGAGGGGGCTCCGCCCGCAGGCGGTGGGGGAGAGAGCTTTGCCGAGGCCCGAAGCTTCGGATAAAGACACGGCTCTCTCCCTCCGGCCCTGCGGGGCCACTGCTCCCCTTCTGGCGCAAGCGCCATCTCCCCCGTTTCGGGGGAGTCTGTCTCGCAGAGGGAGGCAAGGAGTTTACAAAAGGAGCTTATCTATGGAGATCATCCGTGCCAAAACCGCCGGCTTCTGCTTTGGTGTGGACCGCGCGGTCAAGCTGACTTATGATTTATTGGCGCAGGGACGCAAGGTTGCGACCCTCGGCCCATTGATCCACAACGCCCAGGTCGTGGCCGATCTGGAGGCGAAGGGCGCTGTGACCTGCCCGGATATTGACGCCGTGCCCGATGGGTATGAGGTCATCATTCGCAGCCATGGCGTGCCCAGAAGCGTCTATGATAAAATAAGCACACGCAGCCTGGCGTATCACGATGCTACCTGCCCGTTTGTTGCAAAAATCCATAAAATCGCGATGGAAGCGGACAAAAACGGTGCGCTTTTGCTTGTGGCAGGCGACGCCGACCACCCCGAAGTACAGGGAATTGTCGGCCATACAAGCGGCCCTGTGCAGGTTTTTGCCAATCTGGAGGAGCTGCAAAAATTGCTCCCCATGCTTTTGCAACAAGAATCCATCTACGTCGTCGCGCAAACGACATTTCGCGTGGAAAGTTGGGAAAATTGCAAAGCTTTTTTAAAAAAAGAGTGTACAAAAGCCAGAATTTTTGATACAATATGTAATGCAACGTGGGCGAGGCAACAGGAAGCGGAAGACCTCAGCCAAAAATGCGATCACATGGTCGTCATTGGTGGTCATCATTCTTCCAATACCCAAAAGCTGTTACAGGTCGCCGCGCGGCATACCAAGGCCATCAACGTCGAGACTGCTGATGAACTCGACCCTGCATGGCTTGCTGGTGCGGCGCGTGTGGGCGTGACAGCCGGGGCTTCAACGCCTTCGTCTATAATTGAGGAGGTACTTAACAGTATGAGTGAAGAGATCCGTGACGACATGAGCTTCGAGGAGATGCTCAAAGCTACCGAAGCCAATGCAAATGTTTACACCGGAAAGATCGTAAAAGCCAAGGTCATCAGCGTTTCCCCGACGGAGTGCATCGTCGGTGTCGACGGCTCCAAGCACACCGGCATTGTGCCCCTGCGCGAGATGAGCCATGACCCCAACGCCAAGATGGAAGACCTTGTTAAAGAGGGCGACGAGCTGGATCTGGTTGTTGTCAAGACCAACGATCAGGAGGGTGTTGACACCCTGTCCCGCGTCCGTTTTGAGGCCCAGAAGGGCATGAAGGACGTCTCCGAGGCTGCCGAGAACGGCACCGTTATGGAAGGCGACGTCATGGAGGCCAACAAGGGCGGCGTTGTTGTCAACGTCAAGGGCGTCCGCGTCTTTGTTCCCCGTTCTCAGGCCACCATGCGCCGTGACGAGGACTACACCAAGCTGGTTGGCCAGCACGTTCAGCTGGTCATTACCGAGTGCGCAGGCCGCAAGATCGTCGGCTCCATCAACAAGGTCACTGCCGAGGCCAACAAGGCCAAGCGCGAGGAGTTCTGGGCCAATGTTGAGGTCGGCAAGCAGTATAAGGGCGTTGTCAAGAGCCTGACCTCTTACGGCGCTTTCGTTGACGTGGGCGGTGTCGATGGCCTGTGCCACATCAGCGAGCTGAGCTGGAACAACATCAAGCATCCCTCCGAGGTCGTCAAGGTCGGCGACGAGATCGAGGTCTACGTCAAGAGCTACGATCCCGAGAACCAGAAGGTCTCCCTGGGCTACAAGAAGGAAGAGGACAACCCCTGGGTCAAGCTGGAGAATGAGGTTCCCGTCGGCACCGAGTTCACCGCTCCCGTTGTCTCCATCACCAAGTTCGGTGCTTTCGTCCGCATCATGCCGGGCATTGACGGTCTCGTTCATATCAGCGAGATCAGCAATGAGCGCGTGAACAAGGTCTCCGACGTGCTGAAGGTCGGTGACGAGGTCCGCGTTAAGCTGACCGCCGTTGACTTTGACCGCAAGCGCATCAGCCTGTCCATGAAGGCCTGCCTCGACGAGAACGGCGAGGACGCTGAATAATTCTTAGTCATTGCGCAACCGTATGGGGCCTGCCTGTTGTAACAGGCAGGCCCCTTTTTGTACAAGTAACCTGTAGGGGGCGGCGTCCTCGACGCCCTGCGGGCGGGCAGTGCCCGTCCCTACAAATGTAAAACGGGTACATCATGCAAAAACTCAAAGACATCATCCAAAAATACTATGAGGGTCTGGCCTACCTGTTTTTCGGCGGGGTCGCAACGCTGCTGAACCTGGTCGTCTTTGCGGGCTTCCAGGCGGCGTTCGGTACAGACTTTGCCGCGGGCATCGGCAATATTCTGGACAACTGCATCTGCATCCTCTTTGCCTATTGGACAAATCGCACGTTTGTGTTCAAAAGCGCGAACAAGGGCAAGGCGGCCTGGGCGGAGTTCGGGCAGTTTGTCTCCTGCCGCATTGCCACGATGGTCATGGATCAGGTCATCATCTGGCTGGGCGTCAGCCTGCTGGGACCGCATGTCGTGTTTGCCGCGGCCAACGGCAAGCTGTGGGCCATGGGCGTCAAGTTGTTCAGCCAGGTCATCGTTATTGTGTCCAACTACGTTTTCAGCAAATTGTTTATCTTTAAAAAGAAGTAACGCATCATCCGGAAGGAGCATACCATGCTTATTTTTAAAGTGGCAAAATTTGTGCTCAAGCACCCGCTGCTGACCCATGGAGCCAGGCAGCTCGTGCACAAAAAACTACGTCCCCAAAAGGAGGCATCCCCTATGAAACAGAAAGTTCGCGGTCACGCATTCCGTCTGGTGGGGCTGATCCTGGGCATCATCGGTGCCACGGTCAGCATCACCTCCATCGTTTTCGCTGCCCTGGGCCTGCATCAGGCACGCCTGTGCAAACATTGTGAGAAAGGGGAAAATTTCCGATGAAATACACGAAGGAAGAAATGCTGAGCAAGGTCGACCACACCCTGCTCAAGCCTGAGGCAACCTGGCCCCAGATCCGGACCCTCTGCGATGAGGCCATCGCCAACCACTGCGCGTCGGTCTGCATCAACACCTGCTACGTCAAGCAGGCCGTCGAGTATATGGCGGGCCGCGTGCCGGTCTGCTGTGTCGTTGGTTTCCCCCTCGGCGCTATGGATACCAAAAGCAAGGCATTTGAGGCTAAAACTGCCATCGAGAACGGCGCATCCGAGGTCGATATGGTCATCAACATCGGCTGGCTGAAGAACAAGCAGTACGACGACGTCCGCAATGACATTGCCGCCGTCAAGGCCGCTGTGGGCGACAAGGTGCTGAAGGTCATCATCGAGACCTGCCTGCTGACCGACGACGAGAAGATCAAGATGTGCGACATCGTGCCCGAGGCCGGTGCCGACTTCATCAAGACATCTACCGGCTTCTCCACCGGCGGTGCGACCTTCCACGACATTGAGCTGTTCGCAAAGCACGTTGCGGGTCGCTGCAAGATCAAGGCTGCGGGCGGCATCTCCACCGTCGAGGACATCGAGAAGTTCCTCGATCTCGGCGCAGACCGCCTCGGCACCTCCCGTGCCGTCAAGCTGCTGACCTCCGGCGAGGCTGGCAGCGGGTATTAAGGGGATGCGGTGTTCCTTCTTTGCAAAGAAGGAACCGAAGAAATTCTAAACCAATAAATGCGGGAGACTGCTTTTCGTCAGCAGTCTCCCGCATTTTGTTTTGTGCAGCGGTAGTGGACGGCGTCCCCGACGTCCCGTCAGTTGGCAGTTGCCCTCCGGGCAGGGTGTAGGGCGGCCAGCCCTCTGGCCGCCGCAAAGGGCGTATTGCCTTGTGGTGTGCATCTATTTTTAAATGGGTGTGTGGGGGGGGGGAAAAAAAACATGACCGCGCCAACAAACTGGAATTTTCAAATTAGTCTTTGCAAATAACCTTTGAACCTTCACCATCAATTACAATTCCCTGACGGTTGTTAATTGGGCATAGATTCAAATCCGAAAACT
>OLPY01000398.1_pt1 | contig 38791 bp, 33 predicted proteins | sample 1672481 | NCBI WGS metagenome assembly OLPY01 (sample SAMEA3136691, study PRJEB25190) | human gut metagenome | biome: human gut; feature: human-associated habitat; material: faeces | place: Austria | collected 2013 | reverse complement strand
CAGCCGCCGGAGCGGTGCTTAAGCCGCAAGGCGGGAATTGTGCGGTGTTGCCCTAACTACTAATTTCTAATTGCCGCCGAAAACTCCTCCCTCCTAACTAAAAAAATCCGCCCCATCCAGAACAGCTCTCACCATTCTAAACGGGGCGGACAAAAGTTTGATTTACAGTACCTTGGACAAAAACGCTTTCAGGCGCGGATTGTCGGGGTTCTCAAAGAACTCCTGCGGGGGCTTATCGACCTTGATAACACCCTCATCAATAAAGATCACACGGTTGGCAACCTCGCGGGCAAAACCCATTTCGTGGGTCACCACCACCATGGTCATGCCATCGCGGGCCAGTTCTTTCATCAGTTCCAGAACTTCGCCTACCATTTCGGGGTCCAGCGCGCTGGTGGGCTCGTCAAACAACAGCACTTCAGGGTTCATGGCCAGTGCACGCACAATGGCAATGCGCTGTTTCTGGCCGCCGGAAAGCATATTGGGGTAAACATCCGCCTTATCGGCCAGGCCAATGCGCTCCAGCAGCTCCATGGCCTGCTTGTCGGCAGCAGCCTGGCTCATACGGCCCAGGCGCACCGGAGCCAGCGTGATGTTCTTTTTCACCGTCAGGTGGGGGAACAGGTTAAAATGCTGGAACACCATGCCCATCTGGGCGCGGGTGGCATCAATGTCGCGTTCGGTGATCTCTTTGCCGTCCAGCATAACCGTGCCGCCGTCCGGTTCTTCCAGGCGGGTCAGGCAGCGCAGAAAAGTGGACTTGCCGCAGCCGGAAGGCCCAACCAGGCAGACAACATCGCCCTTATTGATGGTCAGGTCAATGCCCTTGAGCACGTCCAGACCGTTATAGTTCTTTTTTAAGTCCTTAACGACGATCACTCTTCGCCAGCCTCCCTTCCAGTTTGCCAAGCAGCCAGGTAAAGATCATAACCAGAATCAGATACATCAGCGCCACGCCGAACAACGGGAACATCGGCTCGTAAGTACGGTTCATGATGCCCTGTGCAGCGTACAGCAGCTCCTTGCCGCCAATAACGGTGATGAGCGAGGTATCCTTGAGAAGGACGATGAACTCATTGCCCAGGGCAGGCAGCACCGAGCGGATGGCCTGCGGAATCACGATCAGCACCATGGTTGTCATATAGTTCAGGCCCAGGCTGCGGCCGGCTTCCATCTGGCCGGGGTCAACGGCCATCAGACCGCCGCGGATGATCTCCGAAACATACGCACCGGAGTTAATGCCCAGTGCCAGCGCGCCGACCATGGTAAAGTTGCGGCTGTTGGCAAAGATAACCATGCTCATAATCAGCATCTGCACCATCATGGGGGTGCCGCGGATCACAGTGGCGTATAGCTTGCATACAGCGTTGGCAACGGCAAGAGCCGGGTCGTGGTGGCCGCGGCGCTGCTGGTCATGCGCAACACGCACCAGGGCAACCACGCTGCCCAGCACCACGCCGATCGTCAAAGCAATTGCCGTTACATACAGCGTGGGGATGACCCCTTTGAGGTATTGCTGCCAGCGGTTTGAGGCAATAAATGCCTGGTAGAATTTGACGAACAGATCCTGCCCGAAATCCAGCTTTGTACCAGCTTTCGCCAGCTGGGTCAGCATTTCGTATTGTGCGGCCATCCGCATTCCACACCTTTCCTGTGTTCCGGCACCAGGGCGCCGGGCGTTTATTTTACGGTCTTACCAACAAAAGGGAGGCGCCCCTGTGGGCCACCTCCCTGTGGCACTTGTGAAAAAGCTGCTTTATTCAGCAGTGATGTACTTGTCCACGATAGCCTGCAGGGTGCCGTCGGCCTTCAGCTCTTCCAGAGCGGTGTTGATGGCATCCTTCAGTTCGGTGTTGCCCTTACCAACGCCGATTGCGTAGCTTTCTTCCACGTAAGCGGTGTCCAGCAGCTTCAGGCCGGGGTTGGCTGCAATAAATTCCTTAGCGGGAGCGTTATCAATAACAACGCAGTCAACCTGGCCGTTGTTCAGCATCTGCACGGCAGTCAGGCCGTCGTCGTAAGCAACAACGTTCTCATCGCCAAAGTCATCAGAGCAGTACAGGTAGCCAGTGGTACCGCGCTGGGTGCCGATTTTCTTGCCAGCCAGGTCATCCACGCTGGCAATATCGGAATCTTCCTTGACGATGATGGACTGGATGCCGGTTGCGTAAGAATCGGTGAAGTCCATCACGTTCTGGCGCTCGTCGGTAACGGTAACACCAGCCATAACCATATCGGACTTGCCCTGCTGTACAGCCAGCAGTGCAGCGTCAAAGTCCATATCATCGATCTGCAGCTCCAGGCCCAGCTTGTCAGCAATAGCCTGTGCGGTCTCAATGTCGATGCCCTCAAATTCGCCGAAATCGGTGGTCATCTCGTACGGGGGGAAGGCTGCGTTGGTGGACATGATCAGCTTGCCCGGCTCAACGGTGGACAGCTCAGCAGTTTCAGTCTCGCTGGCTGCTTCAGAGGAAGCAGCCTCGGAAGATGCAGCATCGCTGGAAGCGGCCTCGGGGGAAGCGGCTTCGGAAGATACAGCAGAAGAAGCGGTGGAACCGCAGGCAGCCAGGCTCAGGACCAAGGCAGCGGCAGTCATCAAAGACAATGCTTTTTTCATTACAATATACCTTCTTTGTTCATGGTTCTCTGATTTTCAAGGCGTATCTGAAAACAAGGAAAATGACGAACATTTCGCAAACACAAGCAGGATTTAAGGCAAAGAGCCGCAGGAATCCTTTCTGGATTCCAAGGGCAACACCGCACAATTCCCGCCTTACGGCTTAAGCACCGCTTCGGCGGCTGCGGCACAGCATCTGCGTTGCCAAAATGCTCGATAAGACATCCAGTATTATCTGCGCTTTTGGCTTAGCAGCTGCCGCACCTCGCTCGCCGTATCGGCACTTAGAATTATGCGGTATTGCCCAAGGCTTTTTAACGCAAAATCCGGCTGCGTTTGTAGAAATAGACGATACTTTCGACTTTTCAGATACACCCTAGCGCAGCGGCGGAACTTTCCCTCTTTCCGGAGCTGCATCAGGATAAATTCTAGTATAATACATAAATATTCAAAGTCAATGCATAAATATTGGATTCAGCATTTTGCGGCAAGATGGCTGCCCGCCCCACCAGAAATTGTGCATTTTTCAAGCCTGCATTTCACAGTTTTTCCTGATATATTGACGCCGTAAGTTAAACGTGGTAAACTTTACGCGTTCATGAGCGAAATTCATGCCTTTCAGTCGAAATAAACCGGCTTGCATTACCTTGCCGTACAAAAAAGAGGAATCAATATGCTGACATTAGGTGACCTGCACATTGGGCAGGATGCAATCATCCGCGTGGTAGGCGGTGAGGGCGAGCTGCGCCACCACCTGCTGGATATGGGGCTGACCCCCGGCACCGAGGTAACGCTGCGCAAAACGGCCCCCATGGGGGACCCCATTGAAGTGGAGCTGCGTGGTTATGAGCTGACCCTGCGCCTGGCCGATGCGCAGAAAATTGAAATTGACAGCGTGCACGCAACGGACCGCGCCGCCCCCAGCGAAGAGCGCCACAAGGTGGTAGCCCACCCCGGCGTTGGCGAGCTGGACAAAGCCGCCAGCTACCACGAGCGCAAAGCCGGCGCCCCCATTGCCGCCGGTGCACCGCTGACCTTTGCCCTGGCCGGCAATCAGAACTGCGGCAAAACCACGCTGTTCAACCAGCTGACCGGCTCCAACCAGCATGTGGGCAACTTTCCCGGCGTTACGGTGGACCGCAAGGACGGCGTGATCCGCAACCACAAGGAAGCCACCGTAACGGACCTGCCGGGCATTTATTCCCTGTCCCCTTACTCCAACGAGGAGATTGTCACGCGGGATTTTATCCTGAGCGAGCACCCGTCCGGCATTATCAACATTGTGGATGCTTCCAACATTGAGCGCAACCTGTACCTGACCATGCAGCTGATGGAGCTGGATACCCCCATGGTGCTGGCGCTGAACATGATGGACGAAGTGCGCGCCAACGGCGGCACCATCATGGTAAACCAGCTGGAAGAAATGCTGGGCATTCCGGTTGTTCCCATTTCTGCCGCCAAAAATGAGGGCATTGACGAGCTGATCGAACATGCCATCCATGTGGCGCGCCACCGGGAGCTGCCGGGCCGCATCGACTTCTGCACGGCAGGCAGTGACCCAGCAGACCCCAAGGGCGCGGTGCATCGCTGCATCCATTCTGTCGCACATTTGATTGAGGACCATGCCGCTGCCGCCGGGCTGCCGCTGCGCTTTGCCGCCACCAAGCTGGTGGAGGGAGACACCCTGATTGAAAAAGCCCTGCAGCTGAACCCCAACGAAACAGATATACTGGGCCACGCCATTGCTGAAATGGAAACCGTGACCGGGCTGGACCGCGAAGCCGCCCTTGCGGACATGCGCTTTACCTTTATTGAAAAGCTATGCTCCGCCACGGTGGTGAAGCCGGGCGAAAGCCTGGAGCATAAGCGCAGCGTTGCCATTGATAAGATCCTGACCGGCAAATACACTGCCTTGCCCTGTTTTGCGGGCATTATGGCGCTTGTTTTCTGGCTGACCTTTGGCGTAGTGGGCTCCACCCTTTCGGACTGGATGACCCTTGGCATCGACTGGTTTACCGGCGTTGTGGACCGCGCCCTGACGGCGTATCAGATCAACCCGGTGGTGCACAGCCTTGTGATCGACGGCATTTTTGCCGGTGTGGGCAGCGTGCTGAGCTTTTTGCCCACGATCGTTATCCTGTTCTTCTTTTTGTCCATCCTGGAAGATACCGGTTATATGGCCCGCGTGGCCTTTGTTATGGACAAACTGCTGCGCCGCATTGGGCTTTCGGGCCGCAGCTTTGTGCCCATGCTGGTGGGCTTCGGCTGCTCGGTTCCCGCCATTATGGCAACCCGCACCCTTTCCAGTGAGCGTGACCGCCGCATGACGATTTTGCTGACCCCGTTCATGAGCTGTTCCGCCAAGCTGCCCATTTATGCGCTGTTCACCGCCGCGTTTTTCCCGCGGGTATGGCGTGCACCGGTCATGATTTTCCTCTATCTTTTCGGCATTTTGTGTGGTATACTGTATTCGCTGATCCTCAAGCAGACCTGTTTCCGCGGTGAACCGGTACCCTTTGTGATGGAGCTGCCCAACTACCGCCTGCCTTCGCCCAAAAGCGTCGGCCAGCTGATTTGGGAAAAGGCCCGTGATTTTATTCAGCGTGCCTTTACAATTATCTTTGTTGCAACCGTCGTGATCTGGTTCCTGCAGACGTTCGACACCCGCCTGAATGTTGCTGCCACCCCGGATTCCAGCCTTCTGGCTTTGGTTGGCAGCCTGATCACCCCCATCTTCAAGCCCCTTGGCTTTGGCGACTGGCGCATTTCCACTGCGTTGATCACCGGCTTTACCGCCAAGGAAAGCGTTGTTTCCACCCTGACCGTCCTGCTGGGCGGCGATACCGGCGCGCTGAACACGCTGTTCACCCCGTTTACTGCGCTGGTTTTCCTGATCTTTACGCTGTTGTATACCCCCTGTGTTGCAGCCATTGCCGCTGTCAAGCGGGAACTGGGCGGTGGCCGGGCTGCACTGGGTGTGGTACTGATGCAGTGCGGCATTGCCTGGGTTGTGGCGTTTGCCGTGCACTGTGTAGGGGTTTTGCTGGGGTTGGCATAAGGGCAGCGTATTCACCTGTCACTTTGTTTTCGCTTAACCCATAGGGAGGTTTTTTCCATGTCACTTCAAAGTATCCTTGTTCTGGTTATTATTTTTGTTCTGCTCGGCGTTGCCATCGGTTTTATTGCCAACAGCGAAAAGGGCTGGCACGGCGGCTGCACCGGCAACTGCGCCAGCTGCCAGGAACACTGCAATGACAAACAGAAAAAGAACCCGCCCAAGCAGCAGTGATGTCCAGACCGAAGGAGACCGCCGTATGACTGCTGTTCAACAATCCGCCGCTCCGCACCCTGCCGTGCGCCAGCGCATTGACTGGATTGATACCGCCAAAGGTCTGTGCATGATTCTGGTGATTGTGGGGCACACCCTGCCCTACGGCAACCTGATGCGCAATTTCATTTTTTCGTTCCACATGCCGGCCTTTTTCTTTCTGACCGGCTATACGGCCCGCCGCCCGGATACCGGGCAGGGTTTTGCCCGCCGGGTCAGGAAGGACTTTGTTGCACTGATCGTTCCCGTGCTGGGTGTGGTGCAGGTGTTCAACGTTTTGCTGAACTTTTTCCTTTCTGATGACAGAAGCCTGACCAACCTGTGGGATATTGCCCGCTACAATGCCATCACCCTGTTCTGGGCCAGCGGTAACCCTGCCGACGGCATTCCCAGCTGCGGCATGCCATGGTTTTTGTTTGCACTGTTCTGGGGCAAGCTAATCTGGGAGCTGCTGGGGCTTTTGTTCCCCAAAGGGGATTTTGCCGTCAGTTTTATTGTCATGCTGTTCGGGGCATACATCGGGCAGGTACAGTATCTTCCCCAATGTCTGGATGTTGCAATGGTCGTTGTCATGTACCTCACATTGGGGCAGCTGTTCCGCCAGCATCAGGCACTGTTGGACCGTTACCGGGTCCCGCTTTTCCTTGCCATGCTGATCCCCTGGGCATGGTGCTGCCAGCAGGGCATTTATATTGAACTTGCTTCCCGCACATACTCCAATTACATTTTGTGCGCTTCCATCAGTGTATGCGGCATTTGGATCTTCTGCCATCTGTGCCGTGAACTGAACGCCAATAACGCTTTGCGGCCGGCGCTCAGCTTTTTGGGGCGGCACAGCCTGTGGCTGTTCTTTGTGCACCATATGGATGTGTTTACCAGTGCCATCTGGCAAAAAGACCGCCTTCTGTTCACGCTGCCCTGCCGTATCGGGTGGGACATCCTGCTTTCCCTGCTGCTGCTTGGCTGCTGGACATTGCTGCGCACCGGCTGGCGCAGGCTGACCGCAAAATAAACTCTTTGAACCGTTCTGCATCCCCTGTTCCGGGCCTGCAGGGCGGTTTTTGTTTTGGCAGCGCTTTCTGCACAGTGCAAACATTGTTTTTTACCGCGGATTATGGTACAATGAATTGTCTATAAGTATGTATCGGGGATTCCCCTGAAATATCTATTTTTGAAAGGGCTTTTTATGGCAGAGCAACGCAACCAGACCCCTGCCGGGGATAACACGCAATGGACCACCATCATTCGGCCGCGCACCGGCTGGTTTGATGTGGACCTGGAAGAGCTGTGGCGCTACCGTGACCTGATCGTCATGTTCGTCAAGCGCAACTTTACCGTCATGTACAAGCAGACCATCCTGGGGCCGCTGTGGATCATCCTGAACCCGCTTATCACCACGGTGCTGTTCAACGTGGTGTTCGGCGGCATTGCCGGGCTTTCTACGGACGGTACGCCGAGCTTTTTGTTCTACATGGCAGGCAATACGGTGTGGACCTTTTTTGCCTCCTGCATCAACGGCACGGCCAACACCTTTGTGGCCAACAGCCAGGTGTTCGGCAAGGTGTATTTTCCACGGCTTACCACCCCCATCAGCCAGGTATTGACCAGCCTGATCAACTTCTTTATCCAGTTTGTCATGTACATTCTGTTCTGGGTCTACTTTGCCGTGACCGGGTCCGGTGTACACCTGACGGCCTGGGCGTTTGCCGTGCCGCTGGTGGTGCTGGAAGTCATGCTGCTGGGCCTGGGCGTGGGCATTATCGTTTCCGCCCTGACCACCAAGTACCGTGACCTTGCCATTGCTGTGAGCTTTGGCGTGCAGCTGTGGATGTACATTTCTCCTGTGGTCTATCCCCTTTCCAGCTTGGAGGAATCCCCCCGGCTGCAGATGCTGATGCGCTTGAACCCGATGACTGCACCGATCGAGGTGTTCCGCATGGGCACCCTTGGCACCGGCACCGTGGAAGTGGGCAGCCTGATCTACAGCCTGATTGTTACCGCAGCCGCCCTTGTGCTGGGCGTGGTGCTGTTCAGCCGCATTGAAAAAACCTTTATGGATACCGTGTAAGGAGGGGCGCAGATGGAAAACCAGACACATGCACAAAACCAGCGCGTACCCGTCATTCAGGTATCGGGCTTGAAAAAGCAATACAAACTGGGCCAGATTGGCGGCGGCACTTTGACGCATGACCTGCAAAGCTGGTGGGCCCGTGTGCGCGGCAAAGAGGACCCCAACACCGTGATTGGCACGGACGCCCGCCTGTTTGGCAAAACCTTTATGGCGCTGAACGGCGTGGACCTGACCGTGTACAAAGGCGAAGCGCTGGGCATTATCGGCCGCAACGGCGCAGGCAAATCCACCCTGCTCAAAATTTTGTCCCGCATTACCGCCCCCACCGAGGGCGAGATCCGGCTGCGCGGGCGGGTGGCTTCCATGCTGGAAGTGGGCACCGGCTTTAACAACGAGATGACCGGCCGCGAGAACATCTACATGAACGGCGCTATTCTGGGCATGACCCGCGCCGAGGTCGATTCCAAGATCGACCAAATCATTGAATTTTCGGAGTGCGGAGATTTTATTGATACCCCCGTCAAGCGGTATTCCAGCGGCATGTTCGTCAAGCTGGCGTTTTCCGTTGCCGCCCACCTGGACAGCGAGATCATGGTAATGGACGAAGTGCTGGCCGTGGGCGATATGAAGTTCCAGCAGAAATGCCTGGGCAAAATGAGCGATGTTGCCGGGCAGGAGGGCCGCACCGTCCTGTACGTCAGCCACAACATGAGCACCATCCGCCAACTGTGCACCCGCTGCGTGGTGCTGGACCAGGGCCGCGTGATCTTTGACGGCGATGTAGAACAGGCCATTGCCGTGTATATGGAAACCACCGATGTGAACGTGGTCCACTATGACCTGCTGGATGTTTCCCGCATGAACGCCAGCGCAGGCAAGCGGATGCGGCTGGAAACGCTGGACTTTGTGGGCAAGGAATCCAGTGTGTTTGCGGACACCGAAAAAATTCGGGTGCGCATTACCTGGCGTGTTTCGGAGCCATTTACCGGGGTACACTTAAAGCTGAACCTGCATTTCCGGGATTCGACCCCCGTGGGCATTACCCACCCGGTCAACCTGGGCGCCGCCGTGCCCGGCAAGCTGTATACCACCGAGTTTGAGTTTGATCCCAGCCTGCTGGGCGAAGGCCAGTATTTCTTCTATGTGGATGTGTTTGACGGCGTGCTGACCCAGGCTGTCTGCCTGGACAAGCCAGTGACCGAGTTTGCGTTTGAGGTAACCTCCGGCGATTTGAGCATGCCGGAATGGGCACCGGGCTGGGGCCGCATCCACTTCCCGCCGGTCAAAGTGTTGGAGAATGGATACGATGGGTGATATTTTCATCTGCCACACGCTGTATCATGTGTTAATCGCGCTGGTGCGCGCGCTGCGCAGCCGCCCCGGCAAGTCCACCCTTGTGCTGAGCACCTGTGTGCCGGAAGCCGAAACCCTGCGCGCTAAATTGCTGGACGCCGCGCCGGATCTGTGGGACGCTGTTTTGATCGTGGACGAGGAAAAGCTGGACGCACAGAACAGCGAAAGCGACTTTTACCGCCTGCGCCACCCGTTCCGCAAGCCGTATTTTACGCTGCCCAAGGGGCATGTGTACATCAGCAATGACTGGAGCGCTTTAGGGCGCTACCTGCAGCGGGAGCGCCGGGTTTATACCCTGTGCGAAGATACCTTTGGCGGCACGTTGGACCCTGACCAGCACCTGCTGGACGAGCAGCGCACCAACCCCCGCGGCCCCTACCGCTACTGGGGCGACAGCCCCTGCTGCCGCACGGTGGAAAGCGAAGACGCCGCGCGGTGCAGCATTTTTGGCGTAGACAAGCTGGTAACGGTATCCAAAGCACAGCTACTAGAAAGCCTGATGGAGGAAGAAAAAGCTATCATCCGCCGGGTGTTTTTGGCCGTTCCCCTGCCGGAGCATGTGCAGGGTGCCTGCCTGCTTTTGCCCCGCAGCTTTGTGCTGGACGGCCTGATGGATCAGCCCACCCAGGACGCCATGTTTGCGGCTGTTGCCAAGAAATACTGCACAGAACCGCTGTTTATCAAAACCCACCCGCGGGATACCACGGATTATTCCAAGCTGTTCCCTACTGCTGTTATCCTGCCCCGCACCATGCCAAGCGAGGTTCTCAATTTCTGCCTGCCCTTCAAATTCCAGCGCGCCGTCACCGTGCAAAGCTGGGTCTTGCGCGGCTTTACCGCCGCGGAAGAAAAGGTGTTTGTGGGGCTGGAAGAGGCAGAAAAGTTGGTGCAGGGGTAATGCCTCCCCTTTGAGGGGAGGTGGCCGAGCGCAAGCGAGGTCGGAGGGGTGGCTCCCTTACTGCCGCCTAAATGATAAGCCGGAAGGGGACGTACCATTCTATGCGCCTGCCGCATAATTCCAACAATCTTGCCTATGTTCGTTCTCTGCGCAAAAATATGACCGATGCGGAGCGCAAATTATGGTATGAATATCTGCGTCCCTGCCCCTACAAATTCACACGCCAAAAGAGCGTTGGGCCCTATATCCTTGATTTTTATTGTGCTTCTGCTCAGTTGGCAGTTGAAATTGACGGTTCGCAGCATTACGAACCGCAGGGGCAGCAGCAGGATGCTGCCCGAACTGCTTATTTGCAGGCGTTTGGTATTTTTGTTCTGCGGTTTTCCAACCGGGACGTTCTTCTCAATTTGGAGGGTGTTGCAGCCGAAATTGAGCGTACGATTCTGATGCGGATATCCAAATAGATTTTCATAACAATCTATGGCAACACCGCACAATTCCCGCCTAGCGGCTTAAGCACCGCTCCGGCAGCTGCGGCACGGCATCTGCGTTGCCAAAATGCTCGATAATGTCGGGTTGCGGTACCCGCATCGTGCTTCGGGGGCAAAAGCCCCTCGCACTCTGCGACCGCTGCCCCTGCTTCGGTTCGCTGTTTCCGCCACTGGCGGCGCTCACCTTTGCAGCATCCAGTATTATCTGCGCTTTTGGCTTGGCATCTGCCGCACCTCGCTCGCCGTATCGGCACTTAGAATTATGCGGTATTGCCCTATAACTCTTTCTTAGGGAACCACCCCTCAGTCCGCTGCGCGGACAGCTCCCCTCAAAGGGGAGCCAATGTTTCTTTTAGGAGGTTGCTTACTATGAAACTTATCGGCGTTATTCCCGCCCGTTATGCCAGCACGCGGATGCCGGGCAAGCCGCTGGCGGATATTTTGGGCAAGCCCATGATCTGGTGGGTGTACCAGGAAGCCAAAAAGTGCAAAAAGCTCGATGATGTGTTTATCGCCACCGACGATGAGCGCATTGCCGAAGCCTGCCGCACCTACGGCATGGAATACTGCATGACCAGCCCCGACCATGACACCCCCACCGGGCGCATCTGGGAGGTTTCCACCAAGGTAGAAGCTGACCTGTATCTGCAGATCATGGGTGACGAGCCGCTGATCAACGTAAAGGCGTTTGATTTGATTCTGCCGGATACCCTGCCGGAGGACCCGTATTATGTCGCCGTGCTGACCAACCGAATGGAGCACCCCGCGGATGTGATCGATTTTTCCAACCAGAAGGTCGTGACCAACGCCGCACGGGAAATTTTGATGATCTCCCGCAGCCCCATTCCCTACCCCAAAGGCACGCTGGATTTTGAATACGAGAAGGTGACCGGCATCCAGCTGTACTCCCGCCGGGCGCTGGCGTTCTACCACGAAACACCGAAGTCCATTCTGGAAAAAGCCGAAGAAAACGATATGATGCGCTTTGTGGAAAACGGCCACAAGGTACATGCCATCGTCAGCCCGTACAAGACTGTGAGCGTTGACACCCCCAAGGACCTTGCCCTTGTGAGCGAAATCCTGAAAGGAAAAGAATAAATGCCCGATATTAAACTGTTGGACTGCACCCTGCGTGACGGCGGCTATGTGAACAGCTGGAACTGGGGCTTTGCTGCAGCCAAAGATATTATCGCCTCGCTGACCCGTGCCGGGACTGACATTGTGGAAGTGGGCTTTCTGCGCAATGTGGATGGCTACAACCCCGATGTGACCGTCTGCAACACCATTGAAGAACTGAACAGACTGCTGCCTGCCCACACCGGCAGCACCATGTACAGCGGCATGGCCATGCGCTCCAATTATGATATTGCCAAGCTGTCCCCTTATGAGGGGCACGGCATTGAGATGCTGCGCATTACCGCCCACGATTACGATATCCGCGAAGGCATGGATTTTGCCCGCGAAGTCAAGGCCCGCGGGTACAAGCTGTCCATCAACCCCATCAACATTATGGGCTATGCCGACAAAGACTTGCTGTGGATTTTAGACCAGGTAAACAAGATTCACCCGTACCAGTTCTCCATTGTGGATACCTTCGGCAGCATGCGGCGGCGTGACTTAGAGCGCATCGTCAGCCTGGTGGACCACAACCTGGCCCCGGATATCCGCGTGGGGCTGCACCTGCATGAGAACATGGCGCTCTCTTTCTGCCTGGCGCAGGAATTTCTGGACAAGCACCTGGGCCGCGATACCACTGTGGACGGCAGCCTGATGGGCATGGGGCGCATTCCCGGCAACCTGCCCATTGAGCTGATTGCCGACTATATGAACGAGACCCTTGGCTGCCATTATGACATTGACGAGATGATGGACGCCATCCAGGACCATATCGCCCCGCTGAAAGGCGAGACAGCCTGGGGTTACACCCCGGCTTACTTCCTGAGCGCACGGTACAACCTGCACCGCGATTACGCCGAGCATTATCTGGACAAAGGCGATTTGACCAACCGGGACATCAACCATATTCTGGCCGGTTTTGACCGCAGCAAGGCCACCGCATACGATAAAGACTATGCCGACCGCCTGTACCGCGAATACCAGAACCGCGCCATTGACGACACCGCCGCGCTGGATACCCTGCGCACCGCGTTTGGCGGCAAGACCGTGCTGGTGCTGGCCCCCGGTGCCAGCCTGGCGGAGGAAACCGGGCGCAATGCTGTGGCCGCCGCCAAGGCGGACTGCATTGTTTCGGCCAATTTCTGCCCGGAATTCTGCCAGCCGGATTATGCATTTTTTACCAACAGCAAGCGGTTTGAAAAGCTGGACCTTGCTGCCCTGCCCTGCCCTGTTGTGCTCACCTCCAACCTGCGGCCGCTGCCGCAGGGGGCGCTGGCGGTCAATTATGACCGGCTGGCGGCCCCGGATGTGCAGAATGCATCCCTTGGCAGCAACAGTGTACTGATGCTGCTGCGGCTGCTGCGGCTGTGCGGTGCCAAGGCCGTGCTGCTGGCCGGTGCCGATGGCTACAAGCCCGGTACCCCCGCCTATGCCGACAGCCTGCTGCACGCCCACACCGGGCGCGGAGCTGCGTTCAACACCGCCATGGCAGGTGCCATCAAAGCCTGCGGGCTGGATGTGACCTTTATCACCCCAAGCGAATACGCAAAATAACGAGGTTTGCCCATGATTCGACTTTTGGTTCTGGATGTAGACGGCACCATGACAGACGGCGGCGTGTACTATGATTCCACCGGCAACGAGCTGAAAAAGTTTGCCATCAAGGATGGGGCCGGGATCGTGCTGGCCCGCGCGGCAGGGATGCAGGTTATGATCTGCACCGGGCGCGAATGTGAAGCCGTGCGCCGCCGTGCCCAGGACCTGCACATTGACTATCTGTTCCAGAACGTACACGACAAAGCCGCCTTTTTGAGCAGGTTTATGGCTGAGCACAGCCTGACCAAGCAGGATGTTGCCTATTGCGGCGATGACCTGAACGATTTGACCGCCATGGCCCTGTGCGGCTTTGTGGCCTGCCCGGCCGATGCTGCCGGCCCTGTGCTGGGGCGGGCGGATTTCATCTGCCGCCAAAAAGGCGGCGAGGGCGCTGTGCGTGGCACGGTGGAAGAGATTCTGCTGCGGGACGGCCGCCTGCCTGCCGCCGTTAAAAAAGCCTTTGGCGCAAAGATTTGATGGGTGCGGCTGAAACGTTAAATATTCCGGTGTTTGTTTTGGACACCCCCTGAACGCTGAACCACCAAAACCGGGAGGAGCCCGTATGAGCAAAATAAAGGATTTTCTGAAAAGCCCGCTGGGCACCGCCTTGTGCGCCGCTGCTGCCTGCCTGCTGGCCGTGGTGCTGGTTTGTTTGGCCGCGGTGCGCCCCAACAATGACAAGAGCCTGTCGGAGCGCATCAGCGATGATTACAGCCAGTACAGCGCCGAGCTGGACGAAGCCAACGGCGCTGCCCAGACCTTTGATACCGACAATGACCTGCTGGCCATGGCCTTTGTGTTTGGCACCAGCAACGGCCAGCCCACCGGTGAGCTGCACCTGGAACTTGCCGATGCCGACACCGGCGAGGTACTGGCCCGCTCCACCGGCGATATGGCGAACATTGTGGCCGGGCAGTACACCGGCATGGGGCTGGATACCCCCGTGACCGGCAGCGCAGGCCGCCGCTACCGCGTGACCCTGAAACCGGAGTATACCGGTTCCGGCCGGTTGACCGTGGGCTGCAGCAACGGCGCTATGCTGTGGAACGATACCTTTACCGTAAACGGCGAGGCCGTGGACGGCACGCTGGCACTGCTGGTGACTTACAAACAGATTGGCGGATTTTTGACCCGGTTCTTTTTGCTGGTCGGGCTGCTGGCCAGCGTTGTGGTGTTCCTTGGCATTTCTTTTGCCATGCGGGGCCGCATGCCGCTGCACCGGCTGGTGTTTGTGCTGGTGCTCTGCTTTGGCATGCTGTACAGCTTTGTGCTGCCGCCCTATGCCGCACCGGACGAAAAATACCACATCAACCAGTCCTTTACTTTAGCCTGCAAATGGGCCAACACGCTCTCGCCGGATGAATGGCGGATGGGCAATGTGCCGCTGGATATGACCTACCGCCGCGAGCACGACTTTGACCCCCTGCTGCAAAACGAAAAGACCACCGTGTTCAGCTGGCAGGAACTGAGCGAAAACCTGTTCACCACCACCCCTGACAGTTTTGACAGCCACACGGCGCTGGAAGAACTGCAGACCGACCGCAATCCCACGCTGTACCTGTTCAGCGCGGCAGCGGTGTTCCTGGCATATGTTTTTCACCTTGGCTTTGTTCCGGCGCTGATGCTGGGGCGCACAGCAAATTTAATTGTGTTCGCTTTGTTAGCGGCGCTGGCCGTTAAAGCCGCGCCGTTTGGCAGGCGGGTATTCGCTGCGGCGGCCCTGCTGCCCATGACGCTGCATCTGGCGGCTTCTTTCAGCCGGGATTCCCTGCTGCTGGGGCTGGCGTTTGCCTTTACTGCGCTGTGCATGCAGGCGATTTTTGGCTGCAAGGACGGCACGGTGCTGCCGGTGCGGCTGTGGCTGCCGCTGGCGGTGTTCGGCATCCTGCTGGCACCGGCCAAACTGGTTTACCTGCCGCTGGCAGCGTTGTTCCTGCTGATTCCCAACAGCCGCTTTGGCCAGAGCGCCGCAACCAAAAAAGCCGCTTATCTGGCCGGATGCGTGCTGCTGGCGCTCAGCATCAACCGCGCTGTGCTGGTCACCTCGGTGGCCGGTTCTGCCGGGTTTGAAAATCAGACTACCCAGACGGAAACCACCTCCGCACAAGGTTCTACCCCGGCTGCCGCGGTTTCTTATACAGCAACAGAGGCAGCTGACAATCGTACCCTGCATGCCGCCCCTGCCGCGGGTGACGGCAAAACCTCCAACCGGTTTGCCAACATGCCTGCCGAGTACCGCGAAAACACGGCTTCCAACTTTGTGCGCCGCCTGTATTACTGCGTGGAGGGCGTGACCGAGATCCCGCAGAAGGAGCTGGAGTTCTGGGTGCAGGCCTTGCAGGAGGGCGATGTGACCGCCGCCGTTCTGGGCCAGAGCTTTTTCTTCAGCCCAGAGGAAGTGGAGCATTCCAGCCTGACTGATGATGAATTCATGAGTGCGGCTTCCCTGGTTTATCTGAACCGCGACCTGATGACCACCGACGCCGAAATGTGCCGGGAACGGCTGGCCGATGCTGACCGCCGTGACTTTTTCAAGTCCATGTTCAGCAGTGATGAATGTGCAGAGTTGCTTTCCGCCTGCCAGATCTACCCCGGCGTGGAGGATGACCGCTACCCGCTGGACCGCAATGTGCTGATCAAAGAGATCGAAGCTGCCCGTACCGTGCGGGACAGCCAGAGCACCCCCAGCGAGGAAGACCAGACCACCTTTACCCCCGGTTACATCCTGCACAATCTGCCCGCCGTGGCTATGCTGCTGGTACGCAGCGTGGTGCAGGATGCTGACAACTGGGTGCGCGGCCTTGTGGGCGGCAGCTTAAGCTACAGCTCGCTGGACCTGGCCTGGTTCTGGGTGTTGGCGCTCTACCTGCTGCTGTGGTATGCCGCCGTTCCGGCGCAGGATGTTCCCGTGCCGGGGCTGCCCCAGGGGCGCTACCGGGTGTGGTGTGCGCTGGCCGCGCTGCTGTGCGCCGCGTTGGCCTTTGCCGGCTGCCTTGTGTGGACCCCGACCTATTACCAGACCGTTTACGGCTTCCAGGGGCGGTATCTTCTGCCCGTGCTGCCGTTGTTCCTGCTTACCTGCCTGCCCCGCCGGGTCCAGGTTGCCAGCGGCAAACAGTCCGCCTGTACCCTGGTCTGCTGCCTGTGCGTAGTCAACGCCGGGGTATTGCTGAACGCCATGCTTGCGGTGATTGCCCGATGACGATTTGTTATTTTTCTGCGCAGTACCTGCCCACGGTGGGTGGTGTGGAGCGCTACACCTGGAACCTTGCCCGCCGCACTGTTGCCGCCGGGCACCGCGCCATTGTGGTTACCAGTGCTCTGCCCAACCTGCCGGAGCACGAAATTGACGGGGATGGCATTGAAATTTACCGCCTGCCCGTCTGGCCTGTCATGAACGGGCGCTTTCCTGTCATCAAGCCGGGGGCGCGCTTCCACGCGCTGACCGCGCAAATCTGGGCGCAAAAGCTCGATTTCTGCGTGGTGCAGACCCGCATGTACACCCAAAGCGTCTGGGCTGCCCGCGCGGCCAAGCGCCGCGGTATCCCCATGCTGGTTATTGACCATTCCACCGGATACATGCCGATGGGCAACGGCCTGCTGGGGGCCTGCGGGCGGCTGTATGAGCAGGTTGCCTGCCGCCTGGTGCGCGGCACCGGCGCGCCGTTCTATGGCGTTTCCGCCGCTGCCTGCCGCTGGCTGCACACCTTTGGCATTACGGCTGCAGGGACCATGCCCAACGCCATTGACCCCGCTGCTTTGGAACAGGAAGCCGCCCACGCGCCAGACTGGCGTGCCAAGCTGAACCTTGGCGACCGTAAGATCGTGCTGTTTGTGGGCCGCCTGATTCCCGAAAAGGGCGCCGGATTATTAGCCCAGGCCGTGGCCCAGCTGCCGGGCGTTGTTCTGGTGGCGGCTGGCAGCGGTCCGCAGCAGCAGGAACTGGCGGACCTTGGGGCCGTTACCCCCGGTGCCCTGCCGCATGATGCGGTGGTTCAGCTGCTGCGGCAGGCAGATGTATACTGTCTGCCCACCCGGTATGCCGAGGGCTTTCCCACCACCTTGCTGGAAGCCGCGGCCTGCCGCTGCCCCATCGTGTGCACCCGTACCGCCGGAACCGAGGAGCTGCTGCCGGACGATACCCACGGCATTGTGCTGCCCGGCCAGCCACAGGACGCCACGGTGGAAACCATCCGCGCCGGGCTGCAGACCCTGCTGGATGATCCCGCCCGCGCCCATGCCTGTGCCGAGGCGGCGTACCGCAATGTGTACGCGCACTTTACATGGGATGCCGTATTTGATAAAATGATGGGGATCATAAACCAAAGCTGACCTCTGCCCGGTGTTTGCCGGGCAAGTGGATAAGGAACATTTGTTATGTCAAAATTGCTGATTGTTATTCCTGCATATAATGAGGAAGCCAATATTGTCAAGGTCGTCAACGGCATTGTCAAGAACTACCCGCAGTATGACTATGTTGTAGTCAACGATGGCAGCCGTGATAAAACCGCGGCCATCTGCCGGGAACATGGGTTCCGCTTGATCGATCTGCCGGTCAACCTGGGGCTGGCAGGTGCATTCCAGACCGGGCTGCGCTATGCCGCCGAAAACGGGTATGACTGCGCCATGCAGCTGGATGCTGACGGCCAGCACCGACCGGAATATATCGCCGCCATGCTGGAAGAGCTGGAAAGCGGGGCCGACATCGTGATTGGCAGCCGCTTTTTGACGGTAAAAAAGCCCAAAAGCCTGCGCATGCTGGGCAGTTACATCATCAGCTGGTCCATCCGGCTGACCACCGGCCGTGCCATCTGCGACCCCACCAGCGGCATGCGGCTGTTCAACCGCGCCATGGTGGAAGAATTTGCCCAAAATTTGAACTATGGCCCGGAGCCGGATACCATCAGTTACCTGATCAAAAACGGCGCTGTGGTACGCGAAGTACAAGTTACGATGGGCGAGCGCGAGGCCGGTCAAAGCTACCTGACCTTTTGGCGCAGCATTGAATATATGGTCAAAATGTCTATCTCCATTTTGCTGATTCAGTGGTTCCGCAAGCGGGACACCGAAACGCCTTACCCGGAAAGGAGCCTGTAAAACCATGTTTGATCAGCCAATTATCCGTGTATGCCTTGTGTTGGGCAGCCTGATCACCGCAACCTATATTCTGCGCCGCGTGCGTTTGGCTAAGGTGCAGATCGAAGATACCATTTTCTGGCTTCTGTTCAGCGGCATTCTGCTGATTTTGGCCATCTTTCCCGGCATTGCCTACTGGGCGGCGTATCTGCTTGGGTTCCAGAGCCCCATCAATTTTGTTTATATCGTCATCATCTTTTTGCTGCTGGCCAAACAGTTTTTTATGTCCATCCGGCTCAGTCAGCTGGACAGCAAGGTGCGCATTTTGACCCAGCGCGTTGCCTTGAACGAAGAAAAGATCGAACACGAAAAATTAGATTTGTAATCCCCTATCTTGTATGGTATAATATTTTTTATTGATTAAGGTGTAGCTGAAAACAAAGAAAATGACGCATATTTCGCAAACGCAAGACGGATTTAAGGCAAAAGCCGGCTGTGTTTGTAGAAACAGGCTATATTTTCGGCTTTTCGGATACAACAACAGCGAAAGAAGGTTGTAAGAGATGGCTTTTACCCCCAGTCTGACCTATAAGGGCCGCCCGCTGGTGCGCTGCGGCAACGATATTTACTATGGTTCTATGCATGATCCCTATGTTGTGTACCTGCAGGTACTGACCACCAAAAAGGAAGGCAATGCCGACGTGGCCGACAAGGTTCACATTGTATTGCTTTCCACCGATGAAAGCAAGCCTCTGCCGGCGCGCATTGTGCGCCAGGCCAACAAGGCCGGCGGTTTGTTCAACGCCCTGACCTTTGGCGATATCATGCTGCGCAACCAGCTGAAGAACGAGAAAAAGTAAACAGGAACCCACAATGCCCGGTCCGTTTGGACCGGGCTGTTTTGTTGTACTTCATCCCTGTGCCGCAGGGCGTTGCTGCCTGACCACGCCGGAGCTTTTACATCATTGAGCATCACAAATTTTATAATGATATATTGTCTTACGGTTTCGGAACGGTCAAGCATCGTCCCCTACACATCGTCTACAGGTTTATGGCAGCGTTTGCAACCTCGCTGCAAATTCCTTTCTTCCCCAATAATCAAAAAATCACCCCTGCGGCCAGAATAATCCGGCCACAGGGGTGATTTTCTATCTGTTATTCTATTTTGTGCACTTAACCGCTTACTCGATGGTCACATCGGTACTTTCGGCTTCTGCATTGGCGGGCATCTCGGCATCGTCGGGCAGAACTTCCACATCGAAAGCTGCGCCGCACTCTGCGCAGACGATCTTATCGCTATCCATCAGGGTGTCTTCATCCACAATGTTGACGGTACCGCAGTTGGGGCAGGTGACTTCATAGCTGGTTTCAAATGCGCCGTCGTCATCCTCGTCCTCATCTTCGTCCTCATCGTCATCGCCGAAGATGCTGTCCACCAGATCATCCATATCTTCATCAATGGCATCCAGCTCGTCAAAAGCCTGATCCAGGGCATCGTCATGCTCGCTCACAACATCGGCCATCTCTTCCAGCAGGTCCAACATTGCAACAATGATCTTGCCTTCCTGGGTGGTGGGGTCAAACTCCATCCCTTTCATCATACCGCGGATGTAAGCGGCCTTTGCATTCAGATCCATAGCCATAAGGGAAAACCTCCTTCACGCACTGTAAACAGGGTGTTTGTTTTTGCAATTTTCCAAAAAAGCCGGGACGCGGCAAAAACCACGGCCCGGCCATTTGTTTTAAGATCAGACGCGCTCCATATACTCGCCGGTGCGGGTATCGATGCGGATCTTGTCGCCCTCGTTGATGAACAGGGGCACGCGGATCTCGGCACCAGTCTCAACCTTAGCGGGCTTCAGGGTGTTGGTAGCGGTGTTGCCCTTGAAGCCAGGCTCAGTCTCGGTAACTTCCAGCTCGATGAAGTTGGGGATTTCAACGCTGAAAACCTTGCCCTTGTAGGACAGCAGTTTGCAGATTTCGTTTTCTTTGCAGAACTTGAAGTTTTCCGGCACATCGGCAGCGGCAACGGGGATCTGCTCGTAGGTTTCATTATCCATGAAGTAGTACAGGTCGCCATCCTCGTAAGAGTAGGTAACCTCACGGCGCTCAATGAAAGCCTGGGGGAACTTAGCGGTCGGGTTGTAGCTGGTTTCAACAACGGAACCGGTAATCACGTTCTTGGTCTTAGTGCGCACAAAAGCAGCGCCCTTGCCGGGCTTAACATGCTGGAACTCAACGACCTGAAGGACCTGGCCGTCCTGCTCAAAAGTTACACCGTTACGAAATTCGCCTGCAGAGATCATATAGGAACTCCTCCATAATTTTAGAATCGGGCCTGTTTGAAAAAGCGGCCCCGCCGCCCATCAAGCAATGCCATTGCATTGTCATACCTGTAAGTATTTTACCCGAAAAGCGCCAGTATTGCAAGAGGTTAGCGGGATTTTCGGGTGATATTTTGGTTTTTTTCGGCTTTTGTTGGCTGTTTTTGGGCTTTCTCAGCCTTGTTCATACAGTTTTTTCAGCGCCGCCGCATCCTCGGCCTGGGTTCCGGCGGATTCACAGATAATGGTGGGCGCCAGGCCACGGGTTTTCAGCAGCTGCATCAGCGGGGCAGGCGGCGGGCCAAACTCGGTATCCGCAAAAGTCAGGTGGCATTTTTCCCCACCCTTGGTGTAGGCAATGCGGGAAAAATGCGCGTGGAACTTTTTGGCCCGCTCCCCCGGCAAGGCTGCGGCAATGGCATCCAGGATGGCGGCGTAATCTGCCGGGGCGGTCTCATCGTTCAGCTCGGTGCCCTGGCTGCGGGCATACAGGTGGCCAAAATCCACGCAGGGAATCATGCGTTCATCCACACTGCAAAGGGCCAGCACTTCATCCAGCGTGCCCAGCTGGTTCACCTTGCCCATCGTTTCAGGGCAAAGGATACAGTCGCCATAACCGGCTTCATCCACGGCCTGAACGGCGCGGCGCATGGTGTCCAGCGCCTTGACCAGTGCGGCTTCCCGGCTCTGCTTGCCGCAGCTGCCCGCGTGGAAGATGACCCTGCGGCCGCCCAGTGCCTTGACCAGTGCGCAGCTTTGCAGCAGGTAGTTCACGCTGTTCAGCCGCTTGTCCTCCTCCAGGCTGCTCATGCTGATGTAGTACGGCGCATGGACCGAGAAAGTGATGCCTTTTGCATCAAACGCTTCTTTTAAGGCGGCGGCTTTATCCAGCCCCAGGCGTACACCGCGCCCACACTGGTATTCAAACGCCGTCAGCCCAAAGGAAGCCGTATACTCCGCCATGGCCTGCGGGTCAAAGCTGCGGACACGGTAGCTGTCCGAAAGCCCAGCCGTGCCAAAGCGCGGTGCTTCACTCATACAGGCGGCCCCCTTTTTGGTAATACCGGTCCAGCCAGTAGGGTTCAAACCTGCGCTTGAACTGCACACCGCGCTGGTAGTCGCCCCCACGCGGCATGGTATACAGGCAGGGGATGCCGTACAGCCCCGCGGCAAGGCGGTCCGTAAAGATCTGGTCGCCCACCATGGCCATCTGATTTTTGCGAACGCCAAGGCGGCGGCGGGCAACGGCCAGGCCGACCGGCAGCGGTTTGCAGGCCAGCGGCACCCAAGCCAGGCCCACACGGTCCGCAAAGGGGCGCACGCGGGCGGCGGTATTGTTGGAAACAATCGTCAATCGCACACCCGCGGCACGCATAGTATCCAGCCATTGCTGCACGGTGGCATCCAGCTGCTGGCTGCCATCCCCCGTCAAGGTATTATCCACATCCAGCACCAGGGCGGTGATACCGTGCTGGCGCAGGAACTCCGGCGTGATGGCCTCAATGGCACGGAAAATATATTCAGGGGTAAGAAGCATAGACAAACTACCTTATTATAAGCGCGGGGCAGCGGGCAAGCACCACCCCGGTTTTTAGATATAAAGAAAGAACAGGCCCGCATCTCTGCGAACCTGTTCTGCCGTTCCTTTGGGTAAACACGGTTATCGAAAACGGCGGCATAGCCGCTGCGATGGCTCCGGATTACTTAAACTTGCGCTTGCGGGCGGCTTCGGACTTCTTCTTGCGACGCACAGACGGCTTCTCATAAGCCTCGCGCTTGCGCACCTCAGCAAGAACACCGCTGCGGGCAGTGCTGCGCTTGAAACGGCGCAGGGCGCTCTCAAGGGATTCGCCCTCTTTGACACGGATCTCCGACATCTTTTTCCCTCCCTTGGTCTGAGACAGGAGTTTGCCGGTCAATCAAAATTACAATCAACCAGTAACTGAAATTATACTATACTTTATAGGCTCCTGTCAACCACGATTTTATGCGTTCTGGCCTACTTTTTGAAATTTCATAAAAAGTTCAGTTTTTTGCCCTCATACGCGGGGTCTGGGCAATAGTTTATACAAAATAATAAATAATAATGAATAAAGAATAATGCTGGTGCGCCGCCCGCAGCGGCGCAAATAAAATAGGTTGGCTGCTCTGGCTGGAATGCTTTTTGCCGGAGCAACTGACTTGGTTAAAATGTGACGCCGTGGGCGGCACACATCCATTATTCATTATTCTTTCTTCTTTTTTCTTTACCCAAACTTTATGCCAACCCCAATGCGTGCAGCCCCAGCAAAGCGCCGTAAATCACCGGCTGGTGCAGCATATAAATCAGCAGCGTGCGGCTGCCCACGGCGCACAGGGGGCGCAGGGCTTTGGGCGGCAGGCCGGGCTGCGCGGTGCAGCGGGCGCGGAACCACCGCGCAAAAAAGTACCCCACCCAATACAAAAACACCCACGGCAAAAGCGGGAAATAATCCGATGAGGAAAACACCGTCAGATCTGGCAGACCCAGCCAGAAAAGATTCGGCTTGTACCAAACGGCGGGTAGGGCCGCCAGGTGCGTTCCCTCAAACCCCAGCCAGCCCTGCGGCAGCTGGTTCAGCAGGGCAAACAGCACCGCGCTGCCCGTACCCCCTGCCAGCGGGGGCAGCTTTTCCAGCGCGGGGTGCAGCAGACAGGTCAGCAGGGCCGCACAGCCCAGCAGGTGCAGCACGCCGAACCAGATGACTTCCTCCGGCATGGCAACGGCGGTTGCCACGGTCAGCACCACCGCGCAGGCCGCCGTGAGCAGGCCGTTCTTGAGCGGGCGGCGGGATAGGGTAAAGCTGTAACCCGAAAGCAGAATAAAGCTCCAGCAGATATACTGCTGCCACACATGGCAGTGCGTGGACCAGATATCGTACCAGCCGCTGGCATGGCCAAAAATATACACCCAGTCATACATGGCATGGTAAACCAGCATATTCAGCAGCGCCAGCCCGCGCAGGGCATCGATCTGCCAAAAGCGCTGCCCGGCTGCCGCACGCAACGACTGTTGTTCGGTTTGCATCGCGTTCCCCCTCCCTGCCCTGTGCCAATATGCAAAGGGCTGATGTCACTTTACCATACTTGGCATAGCAAATGCAAGGTGCCCTTGCAAAATGACCGAAAATGCGCTAAAATCTTTGGTGAAATATAACAAAGGAGGGGTCCGTTATGCCCGATATCCGTCTTGTTGCATTGGATCTGGACGGCACCGTATTCAATGATGAAAAAGAGATCACACCCCGCACGCTGGAAGCCATCCGCGCTGCCATTGCCAAAGGGGTTGATGTCATCCCCGCAACGGGGCGTGTGGCATCGGGTGTGCCGGAAGCGTTTTTGCGCATTCCCGGCGTGCGGTATGCCCTGACTTCCAACGGAGCCAGCGTGGTGGAGCTTTCCACCGGCAAACCGCTGGTCAACCTGCCGTTTGATGCTGCCCTTGCCAGCGACATTTATGATATCGTGGCCGCAACGGGCGGTGCCATGGGCATTTTTATCGGCGGCAAAGCCTACACCGATTATTTTGGTGCCAATGACGGCCTTGCCCTGATGCCCCCTGCCCTGCGCCGCTACCTGCGCGACAGCCGCATTGTGGTGGATGACATGCACGCAGTGTTCGCCGCCCACCCGCACGAGGTGGAAAAGTTCAGCATCACCTATCGGGACAATGCCGCCCGCGATGCCGCCTGGCAGGCTGTTGCCAGCCGGTTTAATGTTGAGATTACTTCCAGCATTCCCAACAACATGGAGATCAACGCCCCCGGCGTGACCAAGGGCAGCGGATTAAAAACGCTGGCCGATACCCTGGGCCTGGCGATGAACCAGGTGATGGCCTGCGGCGATTCCGGCAACGACCTTGCCATGATCCAGGCCGCCGGGTACGGCATTGCGATGGGCAACGCCACACCGGATGTTCTGGCCGCCGCCCGCTATGTAACGGACGACAACAACCATGACGGCGTTGCCAAGGCCATTGAAACCTATGTGTTGAAAGGATAACCCCCCTATGCCAAATATCGTTGACCGCTTTGGCCAGCTGGTGGATGACGCCATTCCCAAGCCGGAGCTTGCCCGCCAGCTGCTGCTGTTGGGCTACCGCGCCAAGGATGTGCAGCTGCTGCTTGCCCCGGAAAAAGAGCTCACCCCCGCGCGGCAGTATGCGGCACAGATCGCCATGGACGCCATGATTGCGCCCTTGGCCCACCCGCAGCGGGCGGCGCTGGTCAATATCTTTATGCCCTGTGAACTGCTGCACGCCTTCCACCTGCTGCCGATGTTTGCCGAAGCCACCGCCTGTTACCTGAACGGTGCCGCAGCCGAGCGCGGCTTTATCCATTATGCCGAGAGCGCAGGCATCAGCCCCACGCTGTGCAGCTACCACAAGGCTTTGCTGGGCATGGGGCTTTCCGGCACGGCGGGCAAGCCGCTGTTCACTGCCTGCACCTCCATTGCCTGCGATGCCAACAACCTGACCTTCCGGCGGCTGGCGCAGCATTACGGCATCCCCCACTTTTATCTGGATGTGCCCTATGACCACGACGAGTACGCTGTGGCCGAAGTTTCCGACCGCCTGCGAGAGTTCGCCGCCTTTTTGGAGGATGCGACCCACCAAAAGCTGGACGAAGCGGCCCTGCAGCAGGCAGTCGCCCACAGCGGCCGCACGCTGGAACTATTGCAGCAGGCACAGGCCGCCAAGGCCGGGCGGAACCTGCACAACGATGTCACCTCCGAATTTTACGAAGTGTTTGTGACCCACACCATGCTGGGCACCCCGCAGGCTGAACAGTACGCCCGCAAGCTGCTGGCGGATATCGAGGCCAGCCCCATGGGTGGCGGCACCCGGCTGCTGTGGGCGCACGCCGTGCCGTTTTATCAGGCGCCCGTGCGGGAGCGGCTGAATTTCTCGGCAGAAAACCAGCTTATTACCTGCGATATGAACGCCGATACCTTAGGCTGCTACATGGACCCGGACAAACCGTTTGAGAGCATGGCCGCGCGGCTGGTGAACAACATCTTTAACGGCAGCGCCCAGCACCGCATCCAGCGCGCGCTGGAGCTGTGCCGCATGCAGCAGATCGACGGGGTGGTCTACTTCTGCCAATGGGGCTGCAAGCAGACGATGGGGGCCGCACAGCTGTTCAAGAGCGCACTGGAAGCCGAGGGCTACCCGGTGCTGCTGCTGGACGGCGATGGCTGCGACCGCGCCAACACGATGGACGGCCAGACCGCCACCCGGCTGGATGCTTTCCTGGAGATGCTGCACAGCAAACAGGAGGCGCTGGTATGAGCAAAACGATTTATTATGCCTGCAAATACGCCCCGCTGGAGCTGTTTGCCGGGTATGGGGCCACCTTCTCGGCGCTGGATCCGCTGGCGGAAAGTTTTTCCTGCGCGGAGCGCTGCGCCCACGCCAACCTGTGCGGTTACGCCAAGGCTGTGCTGGAACAGGTGGAGCAATCCGGCATCCGGGCTTTGGTGCTGACCAACTGCTGCGATGCCATGCTGCGCGTTTACGATGTGCTGGCTGCCAGTGGTAAGATGGAATTTTTGCAGCTGCTGCCCGTCCCCCACCAGAGCACCCCGGCCACCCGCGCCCGCTTTGCGCGGGACCTGCGCAGGCTGGCGGATGCCCTGCAGCGGTACACCGGGCAGGAATTCGACGCCCAGCGCGCCCACGCCTTTTTTGTGCACACCCCCGACGCCGAGGGTCCGCATTTGACCCTGCTGGGTGCCCATGGCGGCAGCGTGCTGTATGATACCGTGCAGAAAGCCTTTGCCCTGCCCGTGGTGGATGCTACCTGCACCGGCAACCGTGAGCTTGCCGATGTTGCCCCCGCCGCACTGGAGGACTTTTTGCCCGGTTACGCCGCCGCCCTGCTGGGCCAGATGCCCTGCATGCGGATGGATGCCCCGGTCAGTGAGCGCGCCGCCCTGGTGGACGGCCAGACCGTTGGCATTGTGTACCACACCGTGCAGTTCTGTGATTATTACGCCCCCGGCCTGACCGCGCCGGAGCAGTTCCATCTGCCGGTATTAAAAATTGAAACCGACTGTTCCCGCCAGACCTTTACCAGCGGCGGCGGGCAGCTGAGCACCCGCCTGGGCGCATTTGCCGAAAGCCTGAACGCCGTTCCCGATACCGAAAACAAGGAGGCCCCCGCCATGAACACCAACGCACAATATGCCGCCGGCATCGACAGCGGCTCTGCCAGCACCGATGCCGTGATCCTGGATCGCAGCGGAAAGATCTGCGGCTGGGCCATTGTGCCCACCGGCGCCGGGGCTGCAACGGGCGCCCGCCAGGCACTGGAACAGGCCCTGACGATGGCAGGCATTGCCGAAAGCGACCTGGGTTCCAAGGTATACACCGGCTACGGGCGCGAGTTCCTGGGCGATGACGGCGCAGCCGTGACCGAGATCACCTGCCATGCCCGCGGGGCTCATCATCTGGACCCCGCCGTGCGCACCGTGATCGACATTGGCGGGCAGGATTCCAAGGTGATCCGCCTGAGCGAAAGCGGCGCTGTTGAAACCTTTGCGATGAACGACAAATGCGCCGCCGGTACCGGCCGTTTTTTGGAGATGATGGCCCGCACCCTGCAGATGAAGCTGCCGGAGATGAGCGAGCTTGGCCTGGACTGGCACAACGATGTGACCATTTCCAGCATGTGTACCGTGTTTGCGGAAAGTGAGGTCGTCAGCCTGATTGCCCGCAGCACCGCACCGGCGGATATCATCCATGGCCTGAACAAATCTGTTGCGGGCAAAACCGCTGCCCTGGCCCGCCGCACCGGCGGCGTGGCCCCCTTTATGATGACAGGCGGTGTAGCCCGCAACCGCGGCGTTGTGAAAGAGCTGGAAACCGCCCTGAAAGCCCCGGTGGAGGTCAGCGAGTACAGCCAACTGTGCGGCAGCCTGGGCGCAGCGCTGTTTGCGCTGGAAAAAATGGGCGTGAAGCTGTAAAACCTCCGGTGCGCAAAGTACTTGCTTTAAGTCGTACTTTCGTGTACACTAGGGTGTATCATATTAAGATAGCATGATGGCTGCAAAAATAAGGAGGGCTTTCTTATGTCTTGGGGAACAAATGTACTGGTCGGCCAGTCCGGCGGGCCGACTGCTGTAATCAATTCCAGCCTGGCCGGTGTGTATGAAGCTGCCAAAGCTCTGGGCGCCGCCCATGTATACGGCATGGAGTATGGCATTCAAGGGCTTTTGCAGGGCAAGATTGTGGACCTGGATGACCGCCTTGACGACAAGATGGAAATTGAGCTGCTCAAGCGCACGCCGTCCAGTTACCTGGGCAGCTGCCGGTTCAAGCTGCCCAACCCCGCCACGGACGAACGCCCCTTTGTGCAGCTGTTTGAGCTGTTTGCCAAGTACTGCATTGGGGCTGTGTTCTACATTGGCGGCAATGATTCGATGGACACCATTGCCAAGCTTTCCGCTTACGGGGCTGCCAAGGGCAGCGAGATCCGCTTTATCGGCGTGCCCAAAACCATTGACAACGACCTGATGTACACCGACCACACCCCCGGTTACGGCAGTGCCGCCAAGTACATTGCCACCATCCTGAAAGAGGTCATCTGTGATTCCAGCGTGTATAACATCCGCAGCGTAACGGTGGCCGAGATCATGGGCCGCCATACCGGCTGGCTGGCCGGTGCCGCCAGCCTGGCTGCCGGGGCTGACTGCAACGGTCCGGACATCACTCTGCTGCCGGAGCGCCCCTTTGACGAGAATGTGTTCCTGGAAAAAGTAGCCCAGCTGGAAAAAGACCGCCACAATGTCATCATTGCGGCCAGCGAGGGCGTAAAAAACAAGGACGGCGTTTTCCTGTGTGATTTGGTATCCACAGCAGGCCAGCTGGATGCTTTTGGCCATAAAGCCATTTTGTCCGGCACCAGCCGCTACCTGGCGGATTTGATCCATGTGCGCCTGGGCTGCAAGACCCGCGCGATCGAATTCTCTACCCTGCAGCGCTGTGCCTCCCATCTGGCAAGCCGCACCGACATTACCGAGGCATACCAAGTGGGCGGTGCTTCGGTGGAAGCTGCTTACCGCGGCGAAACCGGTAAGATGTGCGCCATCCGCCGCATTTCGGATATGCCGTACCGCACCGAAACCGAGATGGTAGATGTGCAGAAGGTTGCCAACCTGGAAAAGCGCGTGCCGGATGACTGGATCAGCCCGGACGGCATGCATGTGACCGAAGCATTCCATCACTATGCCCGCCCCCTCATCCAGGCCGAGCTGACCCCCATCTACATCGACGGCGTGCCCCGCCATCTGCATCTGCATTGATTTACGGGGGTTTTTGTTCCTTCTTTGAAAAGAAGGAAGCAGAAGCTTTAATAATATAAGGCAATACCGCATAATTCTAAGTGCCGATACGGCGAGCGAGGTGCGGCAGCTGCTAAGCCAAAAGCGCAGATAATACTGGATGTCTTATCGAGCATTTTGGCAACGCAGATGCCGTGCCGCAGCCGCCGAAGCGGTGCTTAAGCCGCTAGGCGGGAATTGTGCGGTGTTGCCATAACACAATAATATTATTTTCCATCAAGAAAGCAATGAATAATAAAAGGCGCATCGCACCCCCTTGGATAGGGTGTGCGGTGCGCTTTTGTGTTGTACTTTTATTTAGGCACTGTAGGGTGGGATGCCCTCATCCCGTCCTTGAGGAACATAAATCATCCACCACATGCTAAAAAGCTTCTGTAGGGAACAGTCTTGACCGTTCCGAAACCTTGCCCCGAATACCATTAAGGCAATACCGCATAATTCTAAGTGCCAATACGGCGAGCGAGGTGCGGCAGATGCTAAGCCAAAAGCGCAGATAATACTGGATGCTGCAAAGGTGAGCGCCGCCAGTGGCGGAAACAGCGAACCGAAGCAGCGGCAGCGGTCGCAGAGTGCGAGGGGCTTTTGCCCCCGAAGCACGATGCGGATACCGCAACCCGACATTATCGAGCATTTTGGCAACGCAGATGCCGTGCCGCAGCCGCCGGAGCGGTGCTTAAGCCGTCAGGCGGGAATTGTGCGGTGTTGCCTTAACAAAATTCACCGCATCAGCTCATCCGCGGGACGATGCAAGCATCGTCCCCTACAAATGTTTGTAGGTTTGCAGCAAATATTTACGTTTCTCGGCGGGGTCGGGTGCCCCCACCTTACCGGGCAAGTTGCCCTTCCCCCCCACAAAACCAAACACCCCCGTCCTTATTCCAGCTGTCACGCAGCCAAAACAAAGGCGGGGGTATTTTTTAATGCCAGAGGGTAAACAGCAGTGCCAGCAGTGCCAGCAGGCCAAGCAGGTAGACGCCACAAATCAGCAGGGTAGCTTTCAGCGCACCCAGGATCGCCCACAGGCGCTCCTTACCGGTCAGCTGGGGGTCTTCCTCCCAGGGACGGTCAGCAGCCTGTTGGGGCTGCTGCGCGGGGGTATGGCCCTGCTTGCGGCGGCGCGGCAGCCAGATACTGTCGTGCTCAATGCCGCTCATATCGGCCACGGTGCGGCCGTCATCCTCAAAGGGTTCGTTATGCTTCATTTTTCGTACAGGTGGCACACAACATAGTGGCCGGGTTCCACCTCACGCTGCTGCGGCGCTTCGGTCTTGCAGCGCTCGGTCGCATAGGGGCAGCGGGTATGGAACTTGCAGCCCTTGGGCGGGTTGGCCGGGGACGGAATGGAGCCCTGCAGCACGATGCGCTCGCGGCGAATGGTCGGGTCCGGGATAGGAATGGCGCTGAACAGTGCCTTGGTGTAGGGATGTAGCGGATGGCTGAAGATATCCGGCGTTGCACCGTACTCCACCAGGTTGCCCAGGTACATAACGCCGACCGTATCCGAAATATGCTCAACAACAGAAAGATCGTGGGAGATGAACAGGTAGGTCAGGTTATATTTATCCTGCAATTCTTTCAGCAGATTGATGATCTGGGCCTGAATGGAAACGTCCAGTGCAGAGACCGGTTCGTCACACACAACAAACTCCGGGTTCAGGGCCAGGGCGCGGGCAATGCAGATGCGCTGGCGCTGGCCGCCGGAAAATTCGTGCGGATAGCGGGTTTTGTGGTAGGGCTGCAGGCCGCAGTTATCCATGACCTGGTCAATATAATCATTGAACTCTGCCTTGGGCACCAGGTTATGCTCGCGCACAGCCTCACCGATGATCTCACCAACCGGCAGACGCGGGGACAGGCTGGAGAACGGGTCCTGGAAGATGATCTGCATCTTGGTACGCAGGTTACGCAGCTCCCTGCCGGTCATATCGTACACTTCTTTGCCGTTGAACAGTACCTGACCGCCGGTTTTTTCGCCGGCAAGGCGCAGGATTGTACGGCCGGTGGTGGATTTGCCGCAGCCGGATTCGCCGACCAGACCCATGGTATGGCCGCGCTTGAGGTTGAAGGTAACGCCATCGACAGCCTTGACATGACCCACGGTCTGGGACATCAGGCCGCCCTTGATGGGGAAGTATTTTTTAAGCTGGTTGACCATCAGAATATACTGATCATCATAGGTGACGGGGGTATAGTCCAGCTTTTTTGCGTTTTCTGCCTGTGCCATCGTCACTCACCCGCCTTTCGATTATTTTCATAGTAGCGGTAGCAGCTGACCTTGTGCGTGGGGGACAGGCTGATCTCGCAGGGGTATTCACCATCGCAGCAGGGCAGAGCCATCTCGCAGCGATCCTTAAAGTAACAGTAGTTGGGCATATTGACCGGGTTGGGCACCTTGCCGGGGATGGAGTACAGTCGGTCCACCTTTTTGCCCACGATCGGTTTGGAAGCCATCAGGCCGATGGTATAGGGGTGAGCCGGGTTTGCGAAAATCTCCTGAGCGGTGCCCTTTTCCACCACGCGGCCTGCGTACATGACAACAACGTAATCTGCCATCTCGGCAATCACACCCAGGTCATGGGTGATCAGCATGATGGAGGAGTTAATGCGGTCCTTCAGGCTGCGCAGCAGGTCCAGGATCTGGGCCTGAATCGTCACGTCCAGTGCGGTGGTGGGTTCGTCGGCGATGATAACCTTGGGGTTGCAGGCCAATGCCATGGCGATCATGACACGCTGGCGCATACCGCCGGACAACTCATGCGGGTACATCTCATATACACCCTGGCTGTTGGCGATGCCAACCATCTCCAGCATTTCAACGGTGCGCTTTTTGATGTCCTCTTTGCTCTTGCCTTCGCCGTCATGCAGAGCAATGACTTCATCGATCTGAGCACCGATGCGGAACACCGGGTTCAGGCTGGTCATCGGCTCCTGGAAGATCATCGAAATATAGTTGCCGCGCAGGTGCTGCATGACCGTGCCGGGAGTTTTGGCAACATCATAGGCTTTGCCATTACCCAGGTTCAGGCGGATCTCGCCCTGAACGATCTGGCCCTGGGGGCGCTGCAGCAGCTGCATCAGCGAAAGGCTGGTAACGGATTTGCCGCAGCCGGATTCGCCCACAACGCCCACGGTTTTACCCACGGGAACTTCAAACGAAACACCGTCCACGCTTTTTACCACGCCGGTATCGGTAAAGAAATAGGTGTGCAGGTTATCAAATTCAACAGCGTTTTCCGGGTTCTTCATCTGGGTCAGGTACTCAGATTCCGGCACATTCTTGCGCTTGCGCTGTTTTTCGTACTGGTCCGTAATGCGGCGGTTTTCTTTGGAGATACGCCGCGACTCCTTGGCGGAAAGGTAACCGTCCTGTTGTTTAGCCATCGTGTGTGTCTCCTTTCATCAGCGTTTCATCTTGGGGTCAAAGGCATCGCGCAGGCCATCGCCCACAAAGTTGAAGCCCAGAACCGTGATCAGCAGGCAGATGCCGGCCGGGACCCAGATGAACAGATAGTTGGTCATAACATAAGCGTTGTTGACATCGTTGATGATGTTGCCCCAGGATGCAAACGGGTACTTAACGCCCAGACCCAGGAAAGACAGGGTGGCTTCCGTCAGGATGGTGGAGCCAAGGCTCATGGTGCAGGTAACAATCAGCTGCGGGATAACGTTGGGGATCAGGTGGCGGAAGATGCGGTGCCATGCGCTGATACCGCAGGCTTCGGCTGCCGTCATGAACTCCTGCTCGCGCAGGGACAAAATCTGGCCGCGGACCAGGCGGGCAATGCCAGGCCAGCCCAGGAAGCCGAGGATCAGCATCAGGTACATCATACGGGTCCAGGAGTCAATGCGCATGGCGTCCATGGCAGCGCCCAGAATGATGATGATGGGCATGGAGGGCAGGCAGTAGAACACATCCACGATACGCATGATGAGGTTATCCACCCAGCCGCCGAAGTAGCCGGAGATACCGCCCATAACAATACCGATGGAGCCTTCGATCGCAACAACGATGAAGCCGATGATCAGGGAAACGCGGCCGCCGTACATCAGGCGGGTCAGCATGTCCATACCGTTGGTATCGGTGCCCAGCCAGTGCTCCTTGTTGGGGCTTGCGTAACGGTCAAACACATAGGTTTCCGTCATCTGCTTCACGCTCCAAACGCCGGTGCTGGCATCGTACACGATGTCATACTCGGCTTCGTTGCCGTCGGCATCGGTGTAGGTGAACTCGGTAATATTATCGTCAATGGCTTCTTCCAGGCGGTCGCGGAAGTCACGGCTGATGACCACGCTGGCATCGGCAGCGGAAACAACAAAGCGGCCGATATAGGCAACTTCGTTGCCGCTCTGGATAATGTTGCCGTCAGCGTCCAGTTCATAATCCTGGCCATCGGCAGTAAAGGTGGTCTCCCCTGCTGCCTGGGCAGTCAGGGCGGCCAGCTTGGCATCAAAGCTCAGCTCGGCCACGCCGTCCGCTGCGGTGACCATATCCTTAGCGGCATAAGCCAGCACAGTGCGGCCCTGGCGGAAGACGTACAGGTCCTCGCTCAGGGTTTCCACTTCGTAATCGTTATCTTTATAGGTAAAGGTCTCTTCACCCTTCTTGATGGCCTCGTTGCCCTTGCTCTGGGCAATGGAGCCGAACTCCTGGCCATCGGCAACAACAAAGCGCAGTTTATCGTTGCGGGTCACACCCACATACTCTTTGGACATCTGGGTGTAGGTGTAGAACTGCTGGTCCTGGCCGTAAGGGCTGACCACGCCGCCAATAAAGGAAAAGACGAACATGGCAAGCAGCATCGTCAGGCCCACAACGGCCAGACGGTTGCGGAAGAACCGCTTGGCAACCAGCGCGCCGGGCGAAAGCACCTTAACGCGGCGGTCGTCGTTCAGGGAGTACTGCTCCTTTTTGGGGGTGTTGTTCTGGGTATTCTCACTCATGGGTGCAGTCTCCTTTCTTTAAGAAATGCGCACGCGCGGGTCAACCACTGCGTACATGATATCAGTCAGCAGGTTGCTGACCAGGGTAAGCACCGCCATAAAGGACAGATAGAACATGGTGAACGGGATATCGCCCGCAACCATGGACTGGTAAGAGATGTAGCCGATGCCGGGGATGGAGAACAGGGTCTCCGTGATCAAGGCACCGCTGAACAGGCCGGGCAGGGAACCGCCGATGATGGTAACCAGCGGAATCAGGGTGTTGCGGAATGCGTGCTTATAGATGACCACATGCTCCGAAAGGCCCTTGGCGCGGGCGGTACGGATATAGTCGGCGTTCAGCACTTCCAGCATGTTGGTGCGGGTGTAACGCATGGTAGAGCCGATGGAAACAATGACCAGCGTGACGATGGGCAGCACCAGATGGTTGGCGCGGTCACAGAACTGGCCCCACGAGCTGAGCTGGGCATAATCACGCCCGACCAGGCCGTACAGGTCAAACCAGCCAAGCTTGACAGAGAACAGCAGCTTGAGCAGCGTGGCAAAGAAGAAGCTGGGCAGAGAGATGCCCACCAGAGCCACGGCGGTGATGACGTAATCGGTACGGGAATACTGTTTGGTAGCAGCCAGGATGCCCAGGGGCACAGCGATGATCATGGACAACACAAAGGAGATGCCGCCCATGACAACAGACAGACCAATAACTTCCTGGAATTTTTGAACAACAGGGACATTCCACTTCCAGCTGTCACCGAACTGACCGTGCACTGCGCTGGACAGCCAGGTCATGAAACCGGGCAGGATGCCCTTATCCAGACCATAGGCTGCGTTGAGCTGATCCAGCCATTCCTGATACGGTTTTGCGCCCGGTGCCTGGGACAGCTGCATGGCCATGTTCTCGGCAAAAGAGCTGGGCAGGCTGCGCATCATCACATAGATGATGAAGGTAACGCAAAACAGGATCACAAAAGAAAGCAGGATACGCTTGATGACGTAGTTTCGCACTTGAAAAATCGTTCCTTCCTTCGCGGGCAGGGAGGCCGCGTTTTTAATGGCTGCGCCGCATGGCTCCAAAATACACATGAGCCGGGGCCTTGTAGCTTCGCCTATGGTGTACCTAAAAAGTCGAAAATTTAGGGCAATACCGCATAATTCTAAGTGCCGATACGGCGAGCGAGGTGCGGCAGATGCTAAGCCAAAAGCGCAGATAATACTGGAGTCTTATCGAGCATTTTGGCAACGCAGATGCCGTGCCGCAGCCGCCGGAGCGGTGCTTAAGCCGTCAGGCGGGAATTGTGCGGTGTTGCCTTAGCCTGTTTCTACAAACACGACTGAATTTTGCGTTAAAAAGCCTTGGAATCCACAAAGGATTCCTGCAGCTTTTTGCCTTAAATTCGCCTCATGTTTGCGAAACATCCGTCATTTTCTTTGTTTTCAGATACACCTCATTACTTTGATACCGAATATGGGCATCCCCCTCCCTCGGACAGAGGGAACTGTCCGGGGGAATGGGACGGCCACATTTGGGCTGCAAATGCTGCCGCCGTTTGTACTAACAGCAAGCAACCGCTCCCAGAACCAGTGCGGCACCAAGAGCGGCTGCTCACCATAAATTCAACAACAGGCTGCGCTGAAATTACTTCAGAGCGATCGTATTGATTTCAGACTGGTAAGTCCAGTACGGGGTCAGATCGTTGGGGATGGTAGCGGTGTCGATACGCTCGCTGGAGAAGATGGCGGATTCGCTGCGCTGGTAAACCGGCAGTTCAACGCCCCAATCCAGGATGATCTCCATAGCTTCCTTGTACATGGCCTTACGGGCATCCTGATCGGTGGTCTGGCGGGCAGTCTCGATCAGCTCGTCCAGGTCAGCATCATTGATCTGGTAGTAGTTGGTGGAACCCTTGCTGTCGTACAGCTGGTACATATCGGGGTCGTTGGTGGACTGCCATGCAGCAACCCAGCCTTCGGCAACGCCGGACTGATAAGAGCTGTACAGGTCAGAAGCGTTTGCCAGGTCGTTGACGGTCAGGGTGAAGCCGATGGTCTTGAGGGCAGCGGCTGCATTGGTCAGAACCTGGAAAGAGGGGTGGTCGCCGTTGCCGGAAGCGCCGATGTTGACGGTGTATTCCATCTTGGCGCCAGCCGGAGCTGCGGTGACCTGGCCGTTTTCAACGGTGTAGCCGGCTGCTTCGAAGTAGCCGAGGGCGGCCTGCAGAGCAGCAGCATACTTGGTGTCGCCGCTCATATCGCTGGTGTAGATCTCGTTGCCGTCAACGTCGGTAGAGTAAGCGATCTTGTAGCCGTCGTCGGTAACGGAGGGTGCTGCCCAGGAGGTGTTGGAGATGGGGTAGTTGATAACGCTTGCGGTATCGCCGTAGTAAGAGTTGATGCCCTCATCACGGTAAGCGGCAATCACGGTCATGATAGCCTTGCGCAGGTTCTTGGATTCCTCAGAAGCGGGATCATCGCCGACCTTAACGTTGTTGGCGCTCAGGGCAATGTAGCCATAGCCGCGGAAGTCCATCAGACGGGTGGTGATGACAGAGCCGTCGAGGTCAGAATTACCACCATTGATGGTAGCGATCTGGTTGGCAGCTTCCAGAGAGTAAGAAGGATCGGAGATGTCGATGGTGCCGGCCTGAACACCGGTGATCTTATCGGCTTCCTGGGTTTCCTTCATGTTGACGTGCTTGGCAGCGGGCTCGCCTTGATAGTAGCTGGGGTTGGCATCCAGGTAGATGACGCCATCGCTGTACTTATTGAAGGTGTAAGCGCCGGCGCCCAGGGGGGTGCTGGTGACGGAACGAACCTTGCTCAGGTCGCCCTTTTTGAAGCCGTAGGAGTGGTTGTCGTAATCATACAGGCTGCGGTCGCCATAGTAATCCAGGGAGGCGATAGGCAGCTGCAGCTGGTAGATCATGGAGTTGGACAGCTCGGTGGTGGTGATGGTCATGCTGTAATCGCCGGTCTTGACAATGCCGGAAACGGTGTCAACGTCAGCGCCGGTGGCAACACCGGTGGTGGAGTAAGCATAAACATCAGCCGGGATCAGGTCAGACAGAGCAGAGCCTGCGGTCTCAGCTTCCATGGAAGCAAAGTTCCAGTCATATTTTTCTGCGATAGCCAGGAAGAAATCCTTAGCGGTAGCGTCAGCGGCCAGGCCGTCAAAGCCCCAGGCGGAAGCAGCAGCGGCAACGTCGCCCTCTTCAGCGTAGCCGTTAGATACGCAGGCGTCGATGATTTCCTGTGCAAAAGCAACGCCGCCTTCGTTAACAGCATCCCAGAAAGCCTTCTGCTGCTCAGCGGTGAACAGGCTGTTATCAGTGTTGTCCTCGCCAGCCTCAGCAATCAGCTTGGACAGGGTGGTCATGCTGCTGCGGTAATCATCCAGGCCGGCAATGGGCATGGAGTACAGGGTGGCGGAACCGTCATAGGTCGGGTCCATGTAAACATACAGGTTGAAGATGACGTCATCAATGGTGATGGGGGTGCCGTCAGCGAAGACCAGGTCATCGCGCATGTTGATGGCATAGGTAACGGTGCCGTCAGCATTCTCGGTCACTTCGCAGTCAGCGGGGCCATAGTAGGTGTAATCGGTGCCGTTGTACTCGCGGGTCTCACCCTCGATGCCCTTCAGGATCATTTCGCCCTTACGGTCAGCGCCCAGCAGGGCAATGTTGGTCAGGTCGATAACGTGCTGGTCAGCGGAAGAAGCGGCGAAGAACGGGCTGAACTTGCCCTCAAAGCCGGTATCTGCCAGAACCAGGGTGCCATCGCTGCTGCCGGTATCGGTAGCAGCGGCTTCGCTGGTAGCCTCGCCGGAAGCAACAGACTCAGCGCTGCTGGAAGCGGAAGAACCGCAGCCAGCCAGCAGGCCCGCAGCCATTGCAACAGCCATGGCCAGTGCAAGCACTTGCTTGGTGTTTTTCATGTTTGTATAACCTCCCAAATCATTTTGGTAATGGCGGCAATTTTAACACTACCAAAAGGAGTGTTAAATAAGAAAGGCTTAAGCCTTTCCGCATTTGCGGTGTTCCCTCACCGCAAACAAATGTCACCAATAACTATGTTATAATATCGTAATTTTCAATTTCTGTCAACCAAAAAACGCCGTTTTGGCAACATCTAAATAAAAGTCAGCAGAATAACCATAACAGCACGCTGAATTTTGTAAAATTCTTCCGCGTCGCACTTTAGCGGGCTAAATTCTGCGTTATGGTGCAAGGTCTTTTACTCTTCGCGCCCGGAGTCAGATTCTTCAGTATAAACCGCTGCCCGGATGGTGTGCCCCGCGGCAAAAGCAGCCGCAGCAGCCGCAGCGGCCAGCGCTGCAAATAATACTGCATACCAGATAGCGCCTTGTTCGCCGTTCAAGAACACATCCATACACTCCCCTACTGCAGCCAGCGCGGCGAACACCCCGGTCAACAGGCAGCGCAGCGGCAGTTTGGCTACCGTTTCTTCATACACATAGCTGCGCAGGCGTGCCCCGCCGCAGCTCATGCGGGCCAGCGCCCATACCGCGCTGATGCCAGCCACCAGCGCCCCGGCATACGGCAGCAGTACATAAAACTGCTGCATGGCCCCCGGCGCGGGCACCATGCCCGCCGCCGCCA
>OLPY01000380.1_pt1 | contig 40121 bp, 33 predicted proteins | sample 1672481 | NCBI WGS metagenome assembly OLPY01 (sample SAMEA3136691, study PRJEB25190) | human gut metagenome | biome: human gut; feature: human-associated habitat; material: faeces | place: Austria | collected 2013 | reverse complement strand
TTATCTTGTATTTAACAGTATGTCATTCAGCAATGGGGCTAATCGTGATACCGAACTACAAGTTATTGTATATCAATACTGGAATACAGATGAAGTAATAGCGGAAATCGAAGCAGAACATAATCAAATCAACGGAACTCCTACTATTCTTACAATCAATCTGTATCACTCTAAATGGTCTTTTCGCAATGGATATGAACCATTTTATAGTACCACTATCAATTATAATTAAAAAGAAAAAGCAGACAGTCAATAAAAAAACTGTCTGCAATAATATGGAATTTACCCCTTTAACCCTCTCGCCTGTCTATCCATATCTTCAATAACAATATCATAGATTTCTCCGATTTGAGAACAATATTCTAACACTTTCCATGGCTCATTTGTATGAAAATGAATTTTAATCAATTCTTCATCTCCAACCGCCAATAAGCAATCTCCTTTAAAATTATTTGTGAAATATTCATTTATTTTATCTTCATCAAGATTTTCGCCTTCAATCAAAAGTTGAGTATCATATCTAAATTCTAACATCCTATTATCCTCCAAATTCACATTTTTCAATTTTACAAACTGAAGTTTATCAGATTGTGTACTTCATAGGGGTAAACCTAATCCCGTCTATTTCTTGCTCGTCTGATTGTGGCTTAAATCCGATATGAAGATAAAATGGCTTACCGTATGGTGACGAATTTAAAGTAATCTCGTGCAACTTTGGAGCATCTTTCAAAATATCTGCTAAAAGATACTGAAAAATTGAAGTAGCTACACCTTGACGATGATATTCTTTCTTTGTGAATGCTAAGTTGATATGCTTCCTGTTTGAATACATACCGATAATTCCAATCATTTTACCCTTGTCAAACGCCGCATATATAGGGCAGATACCTTGTTGACATTTTGAAATAAATTCATCATTTTCAACTATATCTCGCTTGAATGTTTCAATTCCCTCCGGTTTATAGTCCGGTGCTTCAAATTGTAAAAACACTTCTAATGCTAAAGCAAGGGCTTCCATTACTTCATTGCTATGTATTTTTCGTATTTCATACATATCTCCACCTCAAATTCTAATTTGTTTATTTCTCTTATTCTAGCATATTCCCCAATCTTTAACATTATTTTTTTAAAAAATTTGAGGGCATATTGCAAAATGCAATACACCCTCAACACTCACAGCGTTCCCTTTCTATTTTTAAACAACAAGTAAATTCCTCGTTAAGAGGTTGGGTAAATTTCTTTACCCAATACCCTACCCAATCTGTACCCAAAATAGCACGATATTTTGTGAGATTTTACAGTAGTTCATAACACTTGTCAAAATAGGCAGAAACCGCTTAAATACGCTATTTAATTTGCTTTTTACCAGTCTTGCGATTGATAAATTAGTTTCCCATCTGAGCTGCAACTTCTGCTGCAAAGTCCTCATTCTTTTTCTCAAGACCTTCACCAGTCTCGAAACGAACGAATCTCTTAAGCTCTACAGGTGTTCCAACTTCTTTGGATACCATCTCAAGATACTTAGCAACTGTCTCTTTGTTCTCAGCTTTTACATACTCCTGCTCTAACAGGCAGATCTCTTTGAGCTCTTTTGCAAGACGTCCAGTAATCATCTTCTCGATGATGTTCTCTGGCTTGTTAGCATTCTTAGGATCATTCTTAGCCTGAGCGATAAGAATCTCTTTCTCGTGCTCTTTGTACTCTTCCGGTACATCATCAGTAGATACATACTTCGGATTCAGAGCTGCTACCTGCATAGCAACGTTCTTAAGAGCCTCTTTAACTCTCTCGTCATTGCTCTCTGTCTTAGCTTCTACTAAAACACCGATCTTTCCTGCTGCGTGAATGTAAGATACAACGATTCCATCCTCAGATACGATTTTCTCGAATCTTCTGATGTTCATGTTCTCACCAATCTTAGCGATCATAGCTGCAAGTTTCTCATCTACTGTCATAGATGTATCAAGTGCCCATTTCTCAGCCTTGAATGCATCGATATCAGCTGCATCTGTGTCTGCTGCCTGCTCAACAACTTCTTTAACAAATGTCTGGAATACTTCATTCTTTGCTACGAAGTCTGTCTCAGCATTAACTTCTACGATTGCTGCAACTTTATCACCATCTTTGATAGTTGTTGCTACAAGTCCCTCAGCGGCAATTCTTCCTGCTTTCTTCTCAGCAGTAGCAAGTCCCTTCTCACGAAGGAATTCAATAGCTTTGTCAAAATCACCATCTGTTGCAGAAAGTGCCTTTTTGCAGTCCATCATTCCTGCTCCGGTCATCTCTCTTAATTCTTTTACCATACTAGCTGTAACTGCCATCTTTTTTGTCCTCCAATTAATTAATGTAATTAATCAATATTATCTGGTTCTTACTCTTCTGTTGCCTCTGCTACTTCTTCAGCTGCTTCAGCTTCCTCGTATACGTCAGCGCCAGCCTCGCCCTGATTAGCTTCGATAACAGCATCTGCCATCTTAGAAACGATCAATTTTACTGCACGGATTGCATCGTCATTTCCTGGGATAACATAGTCAAGCTCTTCTGGATCACAGTTTGTATCAGCGATACCGATAAGTGGAATTCCAAGTGTATGAGCCTCCTGAACACAGATTCTCTCTTTCTTAGGATCTACTACGAAGATAGCATCCGGGATTTTCTTCATCTCTTTGATTCCGCCAAGGTTCTTCTCAAGTTTCTCCCACTCTTTTTTGATCTGGATAACTTCTTTCTTAGGCAGTACATCAAATGTTCCATCCTCAGACATTCTCTCGATCTCTTTGAGACGGGCAATTCTGCTCTTGATTGTCTTGAAGTTTGTAAGCATTCCTCCAAGCCATCTCTCATTTACATAATACATTCCGCAGCGCTCTGCTTCTACTTTGATTGCATCCTGAGCCTGTTTCTTTGTTCCTACGAAAAGGATTGTTCCGCCCTGTGCTGCAATATCAGATACTGCATAGTAAGCCTCATCAACTTTTCCTACAGATTTCTGTAAGTCGATGATATAGATACCATTTCTCTCTGTGTAGATGTAAGGAGCCATCTTAGGGTTCCATCTTCTTGTCTGATGTCCAAAGTGAACACCTGCTTCTAAAAGCTGCTTCATTGAAATAACGCTCATGTTTCTTTCCTCCAATTGGTTTTTTTACTTCCGCACCGGTATACGTCCTTGAAACCAGTCTTTTTCTTTTGACTGGCACCGTCTCAGACAGCCATGTGCGTGCTTTTTTGCGACCTTAAAATGATATCATAAAACCCTTGCGAATGCAAGGGTTTTTCAAAAACATCATATCGGATTTTTGCATGTTTTATATTTTATATTTTTACAATATCCGTAATTTTTACTACCAGTAACGTCTTACAGCAACAATCGTTCTGTAATATGCGTTGGACGTTTTTATTCCACCTGCCGGATAAGGTTTACTGTTGGAAGCATGTACAATCTGTCCTCCACCAATATAAATTGCGACATGCCCCTCATAACAGACCACATCTCCCGGCATCATATCTGAAACAGCTACAGCTTTTCCGCCATAACGAAGTGATGTGGAATTTCTCGGTGTAGATATTCCAAATTTTGCATGAATCTGCTGCACAAACCCAGAACAATCAATTCCATTCGTCAGACTGTTTCCTCCATATACATACGGATTCCCTATGTATTCACAGCCTTTGTTGGCAATCTTCTGTCCAACTGATGCATTGCTCGGCTTGCTTGTATTAGAAGAACTTCCTGTTGACGGCTTTGTCGTTGTCCCTGTATTTCCGGTCGTTGGTGTGGCCGTACCTGTATTTCCGGTTGACGGTGTTGTCGTACTTACATTTCCAGTCGATGGCGTCGTTGTATTTCCCGTTGACGGTGTTGTATTTCCTCCGGATGGCTTTGTCGTGCCTGTATTGGCTGCTGAACCCACCTGATTAGCCGATGAAACATTTCCCGTCTGATTTTCACTCTTACTCTGAGCTATTTGCTGCTCTTCCTGCATTCTTGCTACTTTTGCATCTGCCTCTGCCTGCGCACTTGCAAGCTGGCTGTCAAAATCTGCGATCTGGGCACGCATCTGGGTTAAAGTTGATTCCAAATTTGCCTGTTGTGAACTCATCTCCTGCGCCATGACTTCCATATCTGCCTGTTCGCCTTCAAGTTCTGTTTTCAAATTCGCAACTTCTTCTTTTGTCTGCACATATTCCATTAGTTTGTTTCGGTCATAACCATGAACTTTTTCGACATACTCAGACTTATTGACTAAATCCGAATAGGATGTTGCAGTCAGAATAGCCTCTGCAAATGATGCATCACCATTTTCATACATATATTTTATACGAAGCTTCATATCTTCATATTGCTTTTGCTCATTCTCTTGCGCAACTGCAAGGTCTTGTCCAACCTCACCAATTCTCACCTGCTGATTCTCAATGTCTTGTTGCAGCGCCTTATAGCTGACCAACAATGAAACCAACTGGGAATTGATACTATCTGCCTGTGCCTCAACCTCACTTTTCTGATTTTCCAGTGTTTCCACCTGATTCTCCGGTTCCGCAAATACTGGTGTTACAAACGCTGTCGTAACAAATAAAGTGCTCACTGCAGCAGAGGCAATAAGCGCCCGAACAACTCGTACTTTCATTTTCTCACCCTTCCTTATTAATTACCCTTTTACATTCAGGTTTCTCCCCCGCCCGAATGTTATACTCCTCATTTGTCTTATACGCTCAGAATACAATAATTTTACTGAATTATCAATAATGAAATTGTTGTTTTCAGACATTTTCAAATATGACTCACCTATGGTTCAAATATGACTCAATTCAAGAATGCCTCGGAGTTTTTATGTCATGAAAATTGTAATTTTCTAAAGATGTTGGGGTCAAAAGCCCCAACTATGATACCTACGGATTGTTCCGTGCTTTGCACTCCCACTGGCATCATGATATTAAAAATGCCAGGATTCAAAAGAAATCCTGGCAAATAAATTCAATATTCTTTTATTAAGGACGTACGATTCTCATATTAGAAGGGACACTTGCTACTTTTACTACATCACCTGTATGTGGTGCATGGATCATCTGACCATTTCCAATGTAAATTCCACAGTGTCCGGATCTTACACACACATCTCCAGGCTGTGGGTTACTCACTGTCGGAAGGGCATTCAATGACGCTGATGTGCAGGAACGTGAATATCTACCTGTCAGGCAGAAACCTACAAGACCTGAACAGTCAAAGGAATTCGGTCCTGTCGCTCCCCATACATACGGTTTTCCAAGTGCAGAATACGCACGGGACACTGCGTCTCCTGATACATAACTTGGAGCATTGTTGCTTGTTCCTTTATTGGAACTATTTCCCTTATTGCTATTGCTTGAGCTATTGCTTGATGAGCTGGAAGAATTATTCCTGTTCGATGCAGCCCGCTGTCTTGCCGCTGCCTGTCTTGCTGCTTCTTCCTGCTGTCTCTTCAGCTCTTCTTCCGCCGCCTTACGCTCAGCTTCTTCGATCTGCTGATCCAGATCAGACACCTCTGCCTGCTTAGATGCGATCAGGTTATCAAGTTTCGACTCCTGTGACTCATACTCTGTCTGCATACTTTCAAGCTGTGACTGTTCTTCTTCCAATTGATCTTTCAGATCAGAAATCTTCTGCTTTGTCTCTACGTACTCCTGTAATTTCTGTCTGTCGTAATTATGTACATTACTTACATATTCCGCTTTGTTGACCATATCAGAGAAATCCTCTGAACCAACTAAGCTTTCTACAGCACTCTGATCGCCAGCTTCGTACATATACTTAATACGAACCTTCATATCTGCATACTGTTTCTGTTCTTCTGCCTCGGCATCTTCCAGATCTGACTGTGCCTGAATAATCTCTTCACCTTTACTGCTAAGTTGAGACTCCAGCTCCGTAATCTTTCCCACTACTGTATTAAGCTGGGTCTGGAGTGAACTTACTTCATTCTGTGCGGACTCTTTGCTCTTTTTCAAATCGTCAACAGATGGATCTGCAAAAACCGGTGTCACAAGTACAGAACTGGCAACTGCCGCCGCCAGAATTCTCTTACCTATTTTGTTCATATTCATCTTCCCTCTTTTAATTATTTTTCTTTCGAAAACGCCCCATCGTTATTATACACATTTTTCATAGTTTACGCAACCCGCTACAAATTTGACGCAATCTTTATCATTTTGTGTTCATTTTTTTACCATTTCAGATACAATTCCATCAAAGATGTCTAGATATGCTCTTGTATATGACAAATGCCAGTCCTTTCAAAAAAGAACTGGCATTAAATTATTCATTTTCTTATATACTTTATGGACGAACGTACCACATATTAGATGGTACTGCAGATATTTTCACTACATCTCCTGTGTGTGGTGCATGAATCATCTGACCTCCACCTATATAAACACCTACATGCCCAACTCTTACACAAATATCTCCTGGCTGTGGATTACTTACCTTAGTCAAACCAACGAAATCACTGGAGCTATATGTATGTGAATATCTCCCTGTCAGGCAGAAACTTACAAGTCCGGAACAATCGAAGGAATTAGGTCCTGCCGCTCCCCATACATACGGTTTTCCAAGTGCTGAATATGCACGTGATACTGTACTTCCGGATACGTAACTACCAGAACTGCTGCTTGATGATGAACTGCTGTTTCCTTTGTTACTGGAACTGCTTGAATTCGAGCTGCTGTTTCCTTTATTACTGTTGGAGCTGCTTGAACTATTGGAGCTGCCAGAATTACCATTCGTTGTTGTGCTATTCTGAGATGCTGCCTGAAGTTGTTTCTGTCTTTCCTCTTCTGCTTTCTTCTGACGCTCTTCCTCTTCTTTCGCTGCCTTCTCTGCCGCTTCCTGAATCTGTGAATCAAGATCTGCTACTTCTGCCTGTTTTGAATCAATCAGAGTTGTCAGATTAGACTCTTCTGTCTCATATTCTGCCTGCATGCTCTCAAGCTGTGACTGCTCTGTCTCAAGCTGTTCCTTCAGATCAGCAATCTTCTGCTTAGTTGCAACATATTCTTCCAGCTTGTCACGATCATATCCATGTACACTTTGAACATACTCAGCTTTACTTAACAGATCCGAAAAATCTTCTGAGCTTACCAGTGATTCAAGCGCTGTTGCATCACCAGCCTCATACATATACTTGATACGAAGCTTCATAGCCGCATACTGTGTCTTCTCGTCTTCCTGCGCCTGTTCCAGATCTGCCTGCGCCTGAATAATCTCTTCACCCTTTGTTGTAAGATCAGCTTCCAATTGAGTAATCTTACTTACAATACTCTGAAGCTGTGACTGAAGTGAGTTTACTTCACTTTGCGCTGATGCCTTACTCTTCTGAAGATCATCTACTGAAGGTGCTGCCAAAACCGGTGTAACTACTAAACTACTCGTAATTAATGCTGCCAGTATTCTTCTTCCAAATTTATTCATATAAAAACTTCCTCACTCAAATGTATACAATTTTATATAGTTTTGCTACTACATCTAGATGTTATTATACATGAGTCAGTACATATTTGCAATATTTTTTAACATTTTTGTAACATTTGGACCAGTCAAGCCATGCAGAAAAATAAATATGGGGTGAGAAATCAAGCTTGTTTGAAGTTCTCACCCGATACTTATTTTGTTACTGTACATTCATATTCGTATATCCCATCAGGCTGACATCGATTTCCTGTGCGGCTTCTCTTCCTTCACGGATTGCCCATACAACCAGTGACTGACCTCTGTGCATATCTCCCGCTGTGAACACCCGCTCCACATTTGTATGATACTCACCTGCCGGTGTTGCCACATTTGTACGCGCATTGACTTCCACGCCAAATGCTTTTGTCACATATTCTTCACTTCCAAGAAATCCTGCTGCAATAAGTACAAGATCTGCCTGTACTGTATACTCAGTTCCCGGTATCTCAGTCATCATCATGCGTCCGGTTTTCTCGTCTTTCTTTGGCTCCAGCTTCACAAGTGTGACCTTGCAGAGATTTCCTTCCTTATCTTTGATGAACTCTTTGACCGTTGTCTGATATACACGCGGATCATGTCCGAAGACTGCTGCTGCTTCTTCCTGGCCATAGTCTGTTTTGCAGACTTTTGGCCACTCCGGCCACGGGTTGTTATCTGCACGAGTATCTGGTGCTTTGGGCATCATTTCTACTTGAAGAACAGATTTTGCGCCATGTCTCATAGAAGTTCCGATACAGTCATTTCCCGTATCACCTCCGCCAATAACGATAACGTGTTTTCCCTTTGCAGAAATGTATGTGCCATCCACCAGTTTCATATCATTTGCCCACAATGCTTTTGTCGTGGACTTCAGGAAATCGACTGCGAAATAAATTCCTTTTGCGTCCCGTCCCGGTGCTTTGATATCTCTTGGATGAGAAGCTCCACAGCAGAGAACTACACGATCAAACTCTTTTAATATAGAAGAAGCTTTTTTGTCTTTACCAATATTGCAATTTGTTACAAATGTAATTCCTTCTTCTTCCATAATATTTACCTTACGGTCAATATACTGTTTTTCCAGTTTCATGTTTGGAATTCCGTAACGAAGAAGTCCTCCGACTTTGTCTTCCCGTTCAAACACTGTCACGCTATGTCCTCTGCGGTTCAGCATATCTGCCACAGCAAGTCCGGACGGTCCTGATCCCACAACAGCTACTTTCTTTCCGGTTCTGACTTTCACCGGTCTTGCCACAGCGTATCCTTTTTCGTAAGCATTTTCAATAATACTGTACTCATTCGCTTTTGATGATACTGCATTTCCGTTGAGTCCACATGTACATGCTGCCTCACAAAGTGCAGGACATACCCTGGAAGTGAATTCCGGAAAATTATTCGTCTTTTTTAACCTATAATAAGCCTCTTCCCAGTTGCCGTGGTAAATCAGATCATTCCACTCCGGCACCAGGTTATGGAGAGGGCAGCCACTTGCCATCCCCATAATCATCTGTCCTGCCTGGCAGAACGGAACGCCACACGCCATACATCTTGCACCTTGGCGCTCCTGTTCTTCTTTTGACAAAGGTGTGTGGAATTCGCGGAAATGCTTGATTCGCTCCTTCGGTGACTCTGCCGGCTTATCCTGTCTTTCATATTCCATAAATCCTGTTGGTTTTCCCACGTTGTCCGCCCCCCTATCTTCTTCCTTCTTTAATTGCGTAAAATGCTTCAATTCTAGCCTGCTCACTGCTCATGCCCTGTTCTTCCATCTGAACGATAGTAGAAAGCATTTTCTCGTAATCAATCGGAATGATTTTCTTAAATTTCGGCAGATAATCGGTAAAGTGGTCCAAAATTTCTTTTCCGCTCTCAGAATTCGTATAAGCCACATGCTCTTCGATCATTTCTTTCAACTCGTTGATTTCAAACTTCGAAGTTACTCGTTCAATATTTACCATCTGCTTATTAATATTCTTATAAAGATCACTGTTCAGATCCAGTACATAAGCGACACCGCCGCTCATTCCGGCTGCAAAGTTCTTTCCAGTCTTGCCAAGAACAACAACGCATCCGCCGGTCATGTACTCACATCCATGATCACCAACACCTTCTACAACTGCTTTTGCGCCAGAGTTTCGGACTGCAAAACGCTCACCTGCCACACCATTGATAAAAGCTTTACCACTGGTTGCTCCGTAAAGTGCAACATTTCCTATTATAATATTCTCTTCGTGTTTAAATGTAACACCCTTCGGTGGATACACGATCAGTTTTCCGCCTGAGAGACCTTTACCAAAATAATCATTGCCGTCTCCTACAAGTTCCAGTGTCAGACCCTTTGGAATAAATGCACCAAATGATTGACCGCCTGCTCCGGTACATTTGATCACATAACTGTCTTCCTCTACGCCTTCCGGATATCTTCTTGTAATTTCTGATCCGAAAATTGTTCCAAATGTACGGTTGGTGTTCGTGACATCGACTTCCAGGCTTCTCTTCTGATGCTTTTCAAGTGCCGGAAGCAGTTCTTTTACAAGGACTCTTTCGTCCAGCGTCTTCTCCAGTTCGAAATCATAAATCTTCTTTGGATTATAAGTCATTGGTGTCTTTGTTCCCTCATAAGGGTTTTGCAGGATCTGGCTTAAATCCAGTGTTGCTGCACGTTCAGATGTCGGCACTTCCTTGACTTTCAGAAGGTCAGTCCTTCCAACCAGTTCATCAATCGTACGAACACCTAATTTTGCCATATATTCGCGCAAATTCTGTGCGATGAATCTCATAAAGTTGATGACGTATTCCGGTTTTCCGCGGAAGTTCTTGCGAAGTTCCGGATTCTGTGTTGCCACACCAACCGGACATGTATCCAGATTACACACCCGCATCATAACGCATCCCATAGTTACAAGTGGTGCTGTCGCAAATCCAAATTCCTCTGCTCCAAGGATTGCTGCAATTGCCACGTCACGACCACTCATCAATTTTCCATCTGTCTCAATACGGACACGTTCACGCAGTCCATTTTGGATCAATGTCTGATGTGTTTCCGCAAGTCCAAGCTCCCAAGGAAGTCCTGCATTGTGGATAGAACTCTTAGCCGCCGCTCCGGTTCCTCCATCATATCCAGAGATCAGGATCAGTCCGGCTCCTGCTTTTGCGACTCCGGCTGCGACAGTTCCAACACCTGCTTCAGATACAAGTTTTACGGAAATCCTTGCGTCTTTATTTGCATTTTTACAGTCATAAATGAGCTGTGCCAGATCCTCGATAGAGTAAATATCGTGATGCGGTGGTGGTGAGATCAAGCTGACACCTGGCGTAGAATGTCTTGTCTTGGCAATCCACGGATAGACCTTTCCTCCTGGAAGATGTCCTCCTTCTCCTGGTTTTGCACCCTGTGCCATTTTAATCTGAATCTCTTTTGCGCTGACAAGATATCTGCTTGTTACACCAAATCGTCCGGAAGCAACCTGCTTAATTGCAGAACATTTTTCTGTATCCAGACGCTCGATTTCCTCACCGCCTTCACCACTGTTGGATTTACCATGCAGACGGTTCATGGCGATTGCAAGCGTCTCATGTGCCTCCTTGGAAATGGATCCGTAGGACATAGCACCTGTCTTGAATCGCTGAACGATTTCATCCACACTCTCTACTTCTTCAATCGGAATACCTTTCTTCGGATAATTAAAATCAAGCTGACCTCGCAGATTAATGTGGGCACCTTCTTCATTTACCATATCTGTGTACTGCTTAAACATTTCATAATTGCCAAGTCTTGTAGACTGTTGAAGCATATGGATCGTACGTGGATTGTACAGATGTTCCTCGCCACAGCTTCTGGATTTGTGTTGTCCGAGACTGTCCAGCGTCAGATCTACTTCCAGTCCAAGTGGATCAAATGCCTGAGAATGTCTTGCAAGATAATCCTGTGCAATCTCCTCAATACCGATGCCGCCAACACGGCTGACTGTATCTGTAAAATATATGTTAATAAATTCTTCTTTTAATCCAATGGCTTCGAAAATCTTTGCTCCCTGATAAGACTGAATTGTGGAAATACCCATTTTAGAAGCAATTTTTACAATGCCGCTTAAGATTCCGTGATTGTAATCATCAACTGCAGCGTAATAATCTTTCTGCAGCATGCCTGTATCAATAAGCTGACGGATTGTCTCATGTGCAAGATATGGATTGACTGCGCATGCTCCATATCCAAGTAATGTCGCAAAATGATGTACTTCTCTTGGCTCTCCGGTCTCAAGAATGATTGCAACGGAAGTTCTCTTCTTCGTGCGCACCAGATGCTGTTGCAGTCCGGACAATGCCAGAAGTGACGGCATAGCCACATGATACTCGTCAACACCACGGTCAGAAAGGATCAAAATATTCGCTCCGTCACGGATTGCACGATCTACTTCAATAAACAGGTAATCCATTGCTTTTTCCAGACTGGAATTTTTATAATAAATAGTCGGAATCTCTGCAATTTTGAATCCATCCTGTTTCATGTTCTTAATCTTCAGAAGATCAACATTTGTAAGGATCGGATTATTGACCTTGAGCATCTTGCAGTTTTCTGCTTTTTCTTCCAGAAGATTTCCGTCTGCTCCGATGTATACAGTCGTGGATGTTACCACTTCCTCACGGATTGCGTCAATCGGTGGATTCGTAACTTGTGCAAATAACTGTTTAAAATAATTGAACAGGTTCTGATGCTTATCCGAAAGTACTGCAAGTGGTGTGTCAATACCCATGGCCGCAGTTCCTTCTCCACCGTTGAGTGCCATATTTTTGATAGAAGTTTCTACTTCCTCATAAGAATAACCAAATGCTTTCTGAAGTCTCTTAAGATCCTCTGGTTTGTAGGTCGGTACTAACTGATTCGGAATTTTCAGATTCTTAAGCTCAATCAGATTGCTGTCCAGCCACTCACCATAAGGCTGTCTGTCCGCATACATTTCTTTCAGCTCTTCGTCTCCGATGACACGTCCCTGAACCGTATCGACCAGAAGCATTTTACCTGGACGAAGTCTTTCTTTTACTACGATTTTCTCTGGTGCAATATCCATAACTCCGACCTCAGATGATAAAATCAACTGATCATCATCTGTAATGTAATATCTGGACGGACGAAGTCCGTTTCTATCAAGAACTGCTCCCATACAATCTCCATCACTGAACAGAATTGACGCCGGGCCATCCCATGGTTCCATCATTGTTGCATAGTACTGATAGAAATCTTTCTTCTTCTGGGACATGCTCTTATTATTTGCCCACGGCTCCGGAATAGAAATCATAACTGCCAGTGGAAGTTCCATGCCACTCATGACCATAAATTCAATGGCATTGTCAAGCATAGCGGAGTCAGAACCTGTGGCATTGATTGCCGGAAGGACTTTGTGAAGTTCTCCTTTTAAATCTTCAGATTCCATATTTTCCTCTCTTGCCTGCATCTTATCCCGGTTACCACGGATTGTATTAATCTCGCCGTTGTGTACAATAAAACGGTTCGGATGTGCTCTCTCCCAGCTTGGATTCGTGTTCGTACTGAATCTGGAATGAACCAGTGCAATGGCAGATTCATAATCCTTATCCTGAAGATCTGCAAAAAAGAGACGTAACTGATCTACCAGAAACATTCCCTTATAAGCAATCGTTCTGCTTGACAGTGAAGCTACATAAGTATCATCGCTGCTCTGCTCAAAGACACGGCGTACCACATACAGACGTCTGTCGAAGTCAATTCCTTTTTCAACCTTTTCCGGCCGCTTGATAAATCCCTGCATGATGTATGGCATACACTCTACTGCACGACTTCCAAGCACATCCGGATGTACCGGTACTTCTCGCCAGCCCAGGAATTCCATTCCTTCTTTTTCCACAATCACTTCAAAGATATTCTTTGCCTGATTTCTTTTCAGTTCGTCCTGAGGGAAGAAAAACATACCTACGCCGTAATCTCTCTCAGAACCTAAAAAGATGCCGAAAGGTTTACAGACTTTGGAGAAAAACTTGTGAGAAATCTGTAACAGAATTCCTACTCCATCACCTGTCTTACCTTCGGCATCTTTGCCCGCTCTATGTTCTAATTGTTCTACAATCTTTAATGCATTCGCCACGGTATCGTGACTTTTCTGGCCCTTGATATTGACGATTGCTCCAATACCACAGTTATCGTGTTCAAACGAAGGACGATACAAGCCAGCATTTTTCTGTCGCTGTTGCCCGTTCATAATATCTGAGTCCTTTCTTACATTTTTTATTTTTTCCTACTATACACCCATTTTTCAAATTTGTAAATAAAAACTTCTTTTTAAATCGTCAGATAATTAGACATTTTACGATTACAAAAGGAGTAGTCTGATAACTACCCCTCATTTTGGCTATTATTTTTAGTTGTATCTGTGTTCAATCTCTGAATCATAACATAAATACTTGATGCAACAAATGCACATAACACTGTTGAAAGTCCGACACGCATCGGATCTTCGAACAACCAGTCGAACCATTGGAACTGCGTTCCAACCACTGACAGGATATTCGCTGTAATATGCGCAAGTATCGGTGCTTTCACAGAACCATATTTTTCATACACATAACAGAACATCATGCCCATGATAAAACCATAAAGTCCCTGGACAAGATTGCCATGGGTAAATGCAAATACGAGTGATGAATACAAAGCCGCTGCCCAAAACGGTGAAGTATAACGTAATCTTTTATAGACAAGTCCTCTGTACACCAGTTCTTCACATGTCGGCATCAAAATTCCAAGCACGAAAATCTGCACTGCAAATCCCTGTCCGTATAAAGTCTGCATTGTATCGGAATAAGTTTCACTCGCTGCTGACAGATCACTTAAAAATATCAGATTATTAAGCCCAAGTGCCATAACTGCAAACATCACTATAATTGCAATATATTTCCAAATTGACGCTTTTTCCGTTACAATCCCAAGCTCTTTTTCTTTTCTGCTGTCTCTGTGAAATAAAAATAACATGACTGGAATCGTAATCAGCGCTGCCACGCCCTCAATATAAACAGCCCAGTTCATTAGCTCATTTGTGATCTGATCATATAATTTGCCGGACTGTGCTGTACTCTGCGCAATCTGCATCATCGCATCTGCATCTCCACCTGTCATCTGCATCAGATGTACGCCTGCAAGAAGTGATACCGCCGCCATATATACAAGATATGCAATTCCCAGTTTGATAAGCACAGATCCCCAGATATACCAGAAGCCTCTCCCGCCTCTTGTTTTCTGTTCCATCTATTTACTTCCTTTCCTTTTGCTGCTGATCCACTTTTCATTGTACCTTCACCGAAAACTCCTCTATTCGGCACGATGTTAATTGTACTTCTTTTCTACAGCATATGCAATTAAAAAAGTATGAAATCTTCCAACGCTTCCCGGCTGGCACTGTCGTAATCTGCCATACTCTGAGATTTCCGGATCCTTTTCAGCGCCTTCTTCGCTTCCGGAGCGTTCTGTCCCATATATGCCCACAGCTCTTTTAACTTAAATAACGTATTTTTCTCACCCATTCCCACTTCCAGATAATCACATTTAATCTGTTCAAGAAATGCATGGATTTCCTTTTTATATCTGTCTGCACTCTGCATTTTTCGTGACATTTCTTCTTTTGTCCACTCAGTCACATCTATATCAGTTGTCTTTTTCACATCTGTTTTTTCTCTCATACGGATAAGATCAAGCAGAGCCGGATTCATTAAAATCCCTCTTCCAAGCATAAAGGTATCTACCTGCGGAAATTCCCGTTTCATCTCTTCATAACTTTCCGGCGTAAAAATATCTCCGTTATAGCAAAGCGGAATCTTACTTTCTTCCACCGCATCATGAAACGCACCAAGATTCGGTTGATTTTTATAAAAATCCTTCTGTACCCGCGGATGAATAATCAGTTCCTCTACCGGATACTGATTGTAAATATCAAGAAGCCGCGCAAATTCTTCCGGATCATCTTTTCCAATTCTTGTCTTAATAGAAATTTTCACATCACATTTTTTAAAAATCTCATCCAAAAATCGGTCCAATCCGTCCGGATCTGCAAGAAATCCAGAGCCACGCCCTTTAGACACAACTGTCTTTGAAGGGCAGCCCAGATTCAGATTCACCTCTTCATAGCCATAGACCTTCAGTTTCTCAACCGTATGTAAAAATGAGTCCGCCTGATTACTCATAATCTGTGGCACAAGATTCATGCCCGGACTGTGCTCTGGCATCACATCATTCTTCTCCTTCGTACTGAACCCCTTCTTCGTATGTGGTACCAGAAAGGGCGTAAAATACTTATCCATCGGTGCAAAATGCTGATGATAAGCCCGACGATATATATAAGTTGTAATCCCCTCAAGCGGAGCAAGGTAATACTTCATAAAAAATCCTTCCCATTTTTATTCACAATGCACAAAGGCGACACCGCCAATCAATGATGGGGACGTAGTACTTTAACATTTCACTACGTCCTTTGTTAAATAATTGCCCATCTCATTTTTGTGCATTTTGCGCGTGGATTTCTTGCGCATTCCTGTGCTGATGGACGAATCACGTCTTTACAGATTTCGCTGTAAAGTCCTGCTTTTTTTCCTTCTTTAAAAGCTCGTTTCACAAGTCTGTCTTCCCCGGAATGAAAGGTCAGGATTGCAATTCTTCCACCTGGGTTCATGACTTGTGGCAGTTTATCTAAGAATGCATATAACACTTCAAATTCCTGGTTCACGTCGATGCGAAGTGCCTGGAATGTTCTCTGACATGATTTCTTGACCGCCTCTTTTTTCTCTTTCTCCGGAAGAAATGTCAGAGCTTCTTCGATTGCTTCTTTTAATTCTGTTGTAGTTTCCGGAGATTTCCCGTGTTTTCTCCAATTCATCAGCACTTCTGTTATCTCTGCTGCGTATGGTTCATCAGAGTTTTCCACCAGCATTCCTTCTATTTCTTCTGCGTCCATGCTTTTCAAACGCTGTGCCGCACTTTCTCCTTTTTGTGGGTTCATGCGCAGGTCCAAAGGTCCGTCAAATTTGTAAGTAAAACCGCGTTCCGGGTTATCGATCTGCATAGAAGATACCCCAAGATCTGCCAGTACAAAGTCAAACTTTCCATGTTCCTCTGCCACTTTGTCAATGTCTGCAAAATTGCATAATTTCACAGTCAAAATATCTTCTCCATATCCAAGATCACGCAGTCTCTTTTTTGTCTTCTCGGACTCAATCGGATCTACGTCAAGACCATAAATGTGACCATGTCCTTCCAGCTTTTCCAACATCTTTCTTGTGTGTCCGCCATAGCCAAGTGTTGCGTCCAGTCCATGCTGTCCCGGTTTGATGTCCAGAAAATCCAGAATCTCCTGCACACAAATGGAAATATGCATACCTGCCGGAGTGCTGCCCTTTCCTATGACCTTTTCAATCGTATCTCCATATTTTTCAGGATTTAATTCCTTATATTTTTCTTCGTACTTTTTCGGATGCGTCCCGGAATAACGCTTTCTTCTCTTATGAGGCTTTTGTCCCTGTTTTCCTGATTCTTGTCCGTTTTTTTGTTCTTCCATATTCACATTCTCCAACAAACTGTTACTTTCCCTAAAATCAATAAACACTACAAAACGGAGGCTTTTAAAAAAGGGCTTACCCTCTTTTAAAAACCCCCGTCCAACAAACTCAAAATCTACTTCTTTGCTTTTGGCAGAGTTAAGTTTAACACAATCGCTACGATAGTTGCAAGAACTACCGGTGATTTTCCAAATATAGTCGTTACCCAGTCCGGGAACTGTGCCAGTGATGCACTTGCCTGAGTCACACCCATGCCGACTGCAACTGCAAGTCCAACAACTGTTGTATTGCGGAAATCCATCGGCTCTGTTGTAATCAGCTTCATACCCGTCATGGCAATTGATGCAAATACAGAAATTGTTGCACCTCCCAGCACACAATAAGGAATCGTAGTCAGTATTGATGAAAATTTCGGGATCAATCCGGCCGCCATCAGAATCGCAGCAGCAATTCCAAGCACTCTGCGGCTGATAACTTTTGTTGTAGATACAATACCTACATTCTGGCTGTAAGTTGCTGTCGGAAGTCCACCGAAAAATGCGCAAAAAATATTGCTGATTCCATAGCCTACAATACCACCGGATAATTCCGTATCTGTCGGCATACGATCCATAGAACCTGTTGTAGTTGCAGAGAAATCTCCAATTGCCTGCACAGAGTTAATAGCAAACAAAATACCAAGTGCTACGCAAGATGAAGGCTCAAACTTAATTCCAAAATGCATCGGCTTCGGAAGCTGGAAGATTGCCGCTTGTGCAACGGAAGAAAAATCTACCATTCCAAAACAAAGTGCTACAATATATCCACCAATAATTCCAATTAAGATAGATGCCAGTTTCCAAATACCTTTTCCAAAATGATTAAGTGTCGTTACAATAATCAATGTAATAATTGCTACGAGCCAGTTCTTCCATGAACCGTAATTTTCACTGCTGGCTCCTCCGGCCATATAATTGATCGCGGTCGGATACAAAGATAATCCAATAGAAAACACTACCGTACCGGTAATAAGTGGCGGGAAGAACTTGCGGATCCTCTTAATATTTAATCCCACTAAAAGTGCAATGATACCACCAACAATCTGCGCTCCAAGAATCGTTGCAATATCAAAATCCGCAGCAATTGCCTGCATACTTGGCACATATGCGAAACTGATTCCCATCATGACCGGAAGTCCTGCTCCGATAGTGAACCATTTTGTCTTAATAAACGGAAATAACTGAATCAATGTCGTCAATGCAGACATCACAAGCGCTGCCTGAATAAGAATCACAGAGTCTTCCTGTGAAAGACCTGCTACGCCTGCCACGATAATAGAAGGCGTTACGCAGCCGACGATCATAGCCAGTACGTGCTGTATCGCAAGTGGCAGTGATTGTCCAATGGAAGGCTTCCCGTAAAAATCAAACAATGCTTTGTCCATCTGAACAGACTGTTTTGCTTCTTTTGTATTCATTCTTTTCCTCCTGAATCATTTTTTCAACTCATATATTATATAATGCAATGCTTCTATTTGGACACCCTCTGGCTCATTACTTTTTTTAATGTTATTTTTTAGTCATACTTATTTTTCAATTACATTATCTATCATACGCCTTTACATAGACAAAATTATCATTGGTACGCTCCATACTATATTCCGGATTCAGAATTGCCTCGACAAAATCTCCTCCACCAGATTCTATTGGAATAAGCCGCATTCCGAGCTTCTGTTCCACGTCTTCCACAGTCCAGTCATCCAAAAATACCCTTTCTCCGGTACGAAGCATGTTACATGGAATAATGAGATCTTCTCCTAATCCATGCACATTTTTATCAGCACTTCCTATGTTATCCACAAATTTCTTCGCATCAGAAATTTTTTCCACAAAATGTTTCCTACTATTCTCCTGGCACTCTTTTATCTGAGCAGTCAGATCCTGTCCGGTAATCAGTCCGGATACGGTAATTGTCTCACCAAAGAAATCATTCCTTATGGCAAATACATGGATCTGAAGTCCCGGAAATGCCTCCATCATACGCTCTGCAAATGAACAAATGGTTGCGTAAGTCAATTTTCCGGTCGCGATTGTGACCGTGCGCTTCACTTCTTCACGCATTTTGAGATATCCAGGATTGCTTTTCACCTGCTCAAGCGCTTCCGTGAATTCTGTAATGAAAAGCCGCATCATACCGACACCATTTTCCAACTGGATATATCCGTCATACCGCTCTTCTTCCGGGAAATCACGTCCAGCGGTAATATACCATTCATCGCTTGCATGCATAAAATGAAGTCCATATTCTTCATAATATTTTTTCTGACGGCTCTCGATCATATCAATAATCTCTCCAGCCTCTTCTTTCGTAAAAAGATCCAGCGGATAAAGATTGTCTCTGTACTTCGTGATACCCGCAGGCACAACAGAGACACTGCGCATAAACGGAAGATATTTTGACAGATCGTCCATCGTGCGTTCCAGCTCTTTTCCATCATTCACACCTTTACAACACACGATCTGACCATTCATCTCCACATGACCTTCATAAAGCTGATCTAAAAATTTCAACTTTTCTCCTGCAAATCGGTTATTCAGCATTTTACAACGAAGTTCCGGGTTCGTAGTCTGCACGGAAATGTTGATCGGCGCCAGCTGCATCTTGATAATGCGGTCTACGTCCTTTTCTTTCATATTAGTCAGCGTAATATAATTTCCCTGTAAGAAAGAAAGTCTGGAATCATCATCTTTAAAGTATAAGGTCTCTCGCATATTCGGCGGCATCTGATCAATAAAACAAAAAATGCATTTATTGCTGCATGATTTGTAATCACTCATCAACTGATTCTCGAATTCGATACCAAGATCGTCATCGTAATCCTTGTCGATTTCCAGAACCCATTCTTCTCCATCCGGTTTGCGAATAAGCACTTCTATATATTCGTCCTTTATCATATAACGATAATCAAACACATCTTCAATTGACTGATCATTGATCGACAGCAGCACATCTCCCGGTTCAATCTCCAATTCTTCTGCGATGGAGCCCGGATAGACTTCCTTAATCAAATGTTCTACCTTCTTCATCTGGATTCCATCCTCCTTTCTTCGTTATTTATCATTTATAATCTGTTATCAACGTTTATCTTTTCATTTTCAGCTTTCGCATTTCTTGCACTTTTTATGTGCTCTGCTTCGTTGATCTGCTTCAGCGCCCTTACATATCCGCCAATCAGCATCAATGTCATAAAAATCCAGATAATCGGCTCTGTATAGATAACTCCAGTGTATCCCAAAACTGGCACGATCCAGATCGTGGATACTATTTTCAACACAAGTTCCAGAATACTGGACCCCACCGGAATGACTTTATGTTCCAGCCCCTGAAGAGAACAACGCAATACAAACAGTGGTCCAAGCACAAAATAAAATGACGTATTTCTTGTCAGATAACGGTATGCCGTATCCAAAATATAGGTATCATTACTGCTTGTGATCCAACGAATCAATGGGTGTCCAAATATCCAGCAAAATGTGGTAAATATAACTCCCTGCACAAGTACGATCACAAATGCCTGATGGATTCCCTTTTTTATCCGGTCATATTCTCCTGCCCCCAGATTCTGGCTGGCATAAGTCGTCATAGCCATGCCTGTACACAGCATCGGAACATTGGTCAGTTCCTCGATTCTTCTTGCCGCAATATGCGCCGTCACAATCTTCGTACCAAGTCTGTTTACTGCAGTCTGGAAAATCACAGTACCGATACTCACAAAACAGGACATCATACCAAGTGAAATTCCAAATATTGTCATCTCCTGATACTTTCTCCTCTGCATCTGCCATTCCTGCCCCTTTGGTACAAGTTCCCGGAACCTAAAAAGCAAGTATGCCATACACAAAACTCCTGCAATACACTGGGCAATATTGGTCGCATGCGCTGCACCGCGAAGTCCCATGGAAAATGTATGCACAAAAAGAATATCCAGAAAAATGTTCAAAATGACTGCAACTGCAAGGCATAAAAGCGGAATCCGGCTTTCTCCGACCGCTCTCAATATATTGGCACTGTAATTGTAAAGAGAAATGAATGCTGTTCCCATAATAATAATTCGGATATATTGAAGTGCCTCTTCCATAATATCTGCCGGTGTGTCCAATATATGCAAAAGCCCTTCTATCCCAAGAAGCGCACCTACTGTAAGAATCAGCGTCATTGCAACTGTCATAATAAAACTTCCTGCCACATAACGTCGCATATTTTTATAATCTCCTGCTCCAAAACATCTGGATATCGGAATTCCAAATCCCTGGGTCACTCCATTCACAAAACCAATAATCAGATTCGCAATAACTGCTGTTGCACCAACTGCTGCAAATGCCTGTGTCCCTACATAAGTGCTGACAATTTTACCATCTGCCAGATTATATAATTGTTGTAAAAGATTTCCAAAAATAATGGGCAGGGCAAAGGTCATTATGACCTTTGCCGGACTGCCCTTCGTCAATTCCCTCATAGAATAACATTTACTCTTTCTGCTAAAACCAATGTATGAACTATCTCTGAACTCTTGCTCCTGCACCACCCATGATAGCTTCTACTTCTTTCTTGCTAGCCATAGTTGTGTCTCCAGGTGTTGTCATAGCAAGTGCTCCGTGAGCTGCTCCGTAGTTAACTGCAAGCTCTGCATCCTCTGTTGTCATCAGTCCATAGATAAGTCCTGATGCGAAAGAGTCTCCTCCACCTACACGGTCCATGATCTCAAGTCCCTTGTAGTCTTTTGCTTTGTGGGTTTCTCCATCTGCCCAGCAGATAGCGCTCCAGTCGTTCACTGTAGCTGTCTTAACCTCACGAAGAGTTGTTGCAACAGCTTTAAAGTTCGGGTATGTCTTAGCTGCTTCATTGATCATCTTCTTGTATCCGTCAAGGTTAAGCTGCTTGAGATCTTTGTCGTTACCCTCAATCTCAAATCCGAGGCATGCTGTAAAGTCTTCCTCGTTACCAATCATAACGTCTACATATTTTGCGATCTCTTTGTTCACTTCCTGAGCTTTCTCCTGTCCACCGATTGCACTCCACATAGAAGGACGGTAGTTCAGATCGTAAGATACGATTGTTCCATACTTCTTAGCTGCCTTGATAGCTGCAAGTACAGTCTCACATGACTGCTCGGAAAGAGCCGCATAGATTCCGCCTGTATGTAACCAGCGAACTCCAAGCTCACCAAAGATATAATCAAAATCAAAATCTTCCGGTGTTGCCTGAGCGATTGCTGTATTCGCACGGTCAGAGCATCCTACTGCACCACGGATACCAAATCCACGCTCTGTAAAGTTGATACCATTTCTGCAGATACGTCCGATTCCGTCTGTCTTCTTCCAGTTAATTAAAGATGTATCTACTCCACCCTGAAGAATAAAGTCCTCCATCAGTTTGCCAACTTCGTTATCAGCAAATGCTGTGATAACTGCAGTCTTCATACCGAAACATCTTCTAAGTCCGCGGACAACGTTGTACTCTCCGCCGCCTTCCCATGCACGGAAGTTTCTTGCTGTACGGATTCTTCCCTCACCCGGATCAAGACGAAGCATAACCTCACCTAATGATACTGCGTCAAACTGGCACTCCTCTTTTGGTCTTAAATTCAGATTCATTTTCATTTCCTCCTAGGATTAAATTATTAAAATTATAAGTAATCCATATATCATCATCGGTACTATTATACAATCAACACTCTGGAAAATCCAGCACGAAATACTCGAAAATAGGGAAAACCTGCAAAAACCGTGAATTTCTATAAAAATTAATGCTTTATAGCAAATCTTGACAGCAGTTTCTTCTGCTCTTTGTAATCCGGCATATACTTCTCCACTTCTTTCCAGAATGCTTTCGAATGATTCATAAATCTGCGGTGTGCCAGCTCATGGATCACTACATAATCCACGATCCGGTCCGGCACAAACAACAGTCTGCAATTAAAATTGAGATTTCCTTCACTGCTGCAGCTTCCCCACCTGGTCTTCTGATTCCGCATAGTGATCCGTCCGTAACTGACACCCATAACAGATGCGTAATACGACACCTTTTCTTCTATAAATGTCTGTATACGCTCTCTATCGCTTTCTTCTGTCACTTCCGGAAGATACACAATATCCGGGCGGTTGTCTTTTGAAAGAACCAGTTTTCTCTTCTTAAATATCCAGTCTGCATGTCCCTCAATAAATTCCTGCACAGCATAATCCATCACCTGCCTCGGAACTCTGGCACAGACCGTCCCATCTGCTTTCACCTGAAGTCCCATCGAACGTCTGGATGAGCGGATGATCTGTACCTCTACCGGTTCTTCATTTTTCTGTTCTACCCTATATATTTTCATTTGATCCATAATTCACCACCATATATCAGTTTCACAATCGCACAACACATCTATCGTCTTCCTTTTATTATTAAGATAAGGTTCTCTTTTTCTTCTCATAATCATACCAAATCTGACATTAATTAACAATTGTAGGATAGATTATCTTTTCATATCATGGTATGATTATGATGCCTGATGGGATTGTAAAAATCCATTCAAGAATGCCGAGGCATTCTTGCTGCGAGGTGCGCGTCATGCAATTGCATGACATACTTCTACTGTGCACCTCTGCAATCCTGCCGGAGGCTAGCTAAATACATAATTTTTGAATTATGTATGCTGTATTGATAAAAGAAAGGAGCACTAAGATTTTGAGACCTATAGAAAAACTCATTGAAAAAAGAAAAGAAGAATTCATCCGCAACAATCTGATGTCGGATGAGTTTATTGATTTTATACAGAAGAACAAAAAACCAATGGACAAACTGCTCTCTTACTATGCCTGCGCAATTATGGAAGTAGAGACAAAATTCCGTGTTCTGGATCATCAGTATTCTCTGGAATACGACCGCAACCCGATTGAAGACATCAAATCCCGTGTCAAATCCTGGGAGAGCCTTATAAAAAAAGTCCGCCGAAAAGAAATCCCTCTGACACTCTCTTCTATTGAAGAGAATATTCACGATATTGCCGGAGTACGCGTCGTCTGTTCTTTTCCTGATGACATCTACATGCTTGCCGACTGCCTGTTAAATCAGGATGACATCACACTGATTGAAAAAAAGGATTACATAAAAAACCCAAAACCGGGCGGATATCGAAGTCTTCATCTGATTATCAGCGTGCCAATCTTTCTTCAGGACGAAAAGCGCATGGTTACTGTAGAAGTTCAGCTTCGAACCATAGCCATGGATTTCTGGGCAAGTCTGGAACACAAGATCCGCTATAAAAAAAATATTCCGGAAGACAAAGCTCTCTATCTCCAGAATGAGATGCTGGAATGTGCCGAAATCAGCGCCGACCTCGACCGCCGTATGCAGAATGTCCGTGATGTTATCTCGAAAAATGTACCAAAAGAAGAAAAAATCCCATTTCTCGGAGAGCTGATTTAGACTTGATTTCTCCAAATGATTCTGATTACCTTTATATCATAGGGCGTGTGAAAAAACGGGATTTTTCCACACGCCCTTAACATTTCGGAATGAACTGCAATTATTTCCATGAAGTTTGACATGAACCCTGTCTATCCCTTATACTAATTTACAGAAATATTCCCGGTATTCCATGTTGCCAGGACATCCCCATATGATGCCTGTAAACTCATTTATTACATTTGAAAATATGTCGGGAATGATACGAAATTCATACATGACAGGAGGATAATGATCATCATGATTATAAAAAATGGACTCGTCGTTGATCCGGCTTTGGGACTTTCCGAAAAGATGGATCTTGCGATTGAAAATGGAACAATTCTGAAAATAGAAAAAAATATTGATACAGATCAAGTTTCAAATGATACCGAAGTCCTGGACGCCACAGGACTTGTCGTTGCTCCGGGACTGATTGATACTCATGTACATTTCCGCGATCCGGGATTTACTTATAAGGAAGATCTTCATACCGGTGCACTTGCTGCTGCAAAAGGCGGATTTACAAGTGTCATCTGCATGGCAAATACTTCACCGGTCGTTGACAGTCTCCCTGTGCTTAAAGATCTGATCGACCGCGAGAAAAATGAAGACATCCGTATCTTCCAGGCAGCTGCCATTTCCTGCTCTCTGAAAGGAAAAGAAGCTGTCGATATGGAGGCTATGAAAAATGCCGGTGCATGCGGGTTCACTGATGACGGAATCCCTCTCCTGGACGCTGATTTCTGTTACCGTGCTATGGAACATGCCGCAAAATTAGGTGTACCTGTAAGTCTCCATGAGGAAGATCCTTCTTTTATTCAGAATAATGGAATCAATCACGGTGCTATATCTGAAAAGCTTGGCGTTTATGGTTCCCCTTCCATTGCCGAGGAATCGTTGGTTGCCCGTGACTGCCTTCTGGCACTTCGCTCCGGCGCAGATGTTGTTATCCAGCATATCAGCTCTGGTGTCTCTGTAGAAATGGTCCGCACTTTTAAAGCCCTCGGTGCTAAAATTCACGCAGAAGCAACACCGCATCATTTTACTCTGACTGATGAGGCACTTCTGACTTACGGAACGCTGGCCAAAATGAATCCGCCACTTCGCACCGCAAAGGACCGCCAGCAGATCATCGAAGGTCTTGCAGACGGAACCATTGACCTCATTGCCACCGATCATGCTCCACATAGCATGGAAGAAAAGAATAAACCTCTTACAGAAGCACCAAGCGGAATCACTGGTCTTGAGACTTCTCTTGCACTTGGCATCACAAGTCTTGTAAGACCTGGGCACCTGACTCTGTTACAGCTTCTGGAAAAAATGACTGTCAATCCGGCAAAGCTTTACCATCTCCCATACGGACAGATCAAAGAAGGTGCTGCTGCCGATCTGGTTATCTTTGATCCGGAAGAATGCTGGAAACCTGGCGATTACGCTTCCAAATCCTGCAATACCCCGTTTACCGGACAGGAACTTTTCGGAAAAGTAAAATATACGATCTGTGGCGGTAAAACTGTTTATTCTGATAAATAATGTAAATAATCACTTCATAAAAATCAAAAGACAGGAAAAAGAACTTCCATACTTACACAAAAAGTTCTCTATCCTGTCTTTTTAATAATCACTTTGATATTAAATATCTTCCATCAAGTGCTTTAGCGATTTGCCCCCCCCCACAGAAATATTCTCTGTTTCTGAACGATGGCTGCCCGCCAGCTCTGTGTTATCTTCCGCATCAAAATTATCTACAAAGTCCGAATTCACAACTTCTTTCAAATGATCCTGAATATCTGTCAGACATTCCAAAAGAACCGGATTAAACGCACCACATTCTCCATTCAGAATCATCTTCACAGCCTGTTCATGAGAATAAGCTTTCTTGTACACACGGTCACTGATCAACGCATCATAGGCATCCGCCAGTGATACGACCTGAGCAGAAATTGGAATTTCCTCTCCCACAAGCCCATCCGGATATCCTTTTCCATCATAACGTTCATGGTGCCAGCGACAGATCTGATAAGCAACTTCCAACAGTATCTCTCCTTGATACATCTTGAGATTCTCAAGCATGGTAGCTCCGATCAGTGTATGTGTCTTCATAATATCAAATTCTTCTTTTGTAAGCTTACCCGGCTTATTCAGAATCTTCTCATCAATTCCTATCTTACCAATATCATGAAGCGCAGATGCCATAGAGATCATATACTGCTCAGACCATGACAGTCCGTACTGCCCCGTCTTTTGGACAAGACGCTCCAAAAGTAATCTCGTCAAAGTCTGAATGTGTAATACATGAGGTCCACTCTCTCCATTACGAAATTCCACAATCTGGCTTAAGATTCCGACCATCATCCGATTATTCTTCTCTTTCTCATAAATCTGGTCAGCAACAAGAGAAATCAATCTTCTCTGTTTTGCATAAAGCTTAATGGTATTAAACACTCTTTGATATACGATTTTCGCGTCAAATGGACGTCTGATATAATCTGCGATCCCCATCTCATATGCCCGGCGTATATAATCCTCAGATCCTTCACTGGAAATCATAATGACCGGGATATCATCCATCCAGTGCTCTCTTGCCATAGCCGCAAGGACCTCGAAGCCATTCATGACCGGCATCACAATATCCAGCAACATCAGTGATATGCCCGTATCATACTGCTTAAGCATCTTCAATGCCTCTTCTCCATTCTCAGCTTCCAAAATTCTGAAATCGTCCTGAAGCATCTCTGTAAGGATTTCCCGGTTCATCTCCGAATCATCCACGATTAAAATCTGCTGCTTAACTTTTAATGCTTCAAGTGCAGTTCCATCCTCACCTTCCTCATTCGCAAAATCTTTCTCTGTAACGACTGTGTTCTTTCGATTCTTCGCAAGATACATAAACTTATCCGCTTCCATTACCGTCTCCTCGACAGTCCTTCCTGCAGACATGACTCCACCGATACTTGCTGATAACTGAAGCCTTGAATATGTCGGAACATTTGCATTATAAATTTCTGTCCGAATCTGCTTAAGCTTTTCTCTGAACATCGTCTCGCTGATTCCCTGCAATACAAGGAGAAACTCGTCCCCTCCATAACGGATCAGAGTATCGTTCTTTCGGATACAACGACGAATTGCTTCCACTGTGGTGATAAGTGCCAGATCACCGGCATTGTGTCCATATGTATCATTATAGATTTTAAAATCATCCATATCAATCATGGCAACCCCGACAGATGCTGTCATCTGCTTGATTCGATCCTCGTAATAGCGGCGATTATATACACCGGTCAGCGCATCTTGATACAGCTTTTCATTATATCCGCTCAACTTCTCCATTAAACGGTCACGATTCTCCAAATCAACCAGGAATTCCTCATCCATCTTCCTGAGCAGCTCCATAACGTATGGCTGTCCGTCAATCTCCACATAACGCGCTGTCACTTGATAAATATCTGAATCCAGGTATTCCAGCTTTGTCCGCACTGACTTCTCCTCGAATGCCCGGGCAGCAATACAATTCTTACATGGCTTTTCCTTCTTCCAGAAATCATAACAATGGCATAATTTCATGTCCCCGCCTGGATTGTCGTTCTCTTCCAGCCGGAACTCCCGCTTATCCAACAGTCTTACTACCGTAAAGACCTTTTTATACAATTCCATCTCCATCTGAGCCTGCTGCATTGTCATAATATAATCTGAAGACATGATTTTAATCCTCCTGCACGATTCAAAAATCCGCGCTTTATCGTTCTGGTAAACACATTTATTTTACCAAATATAAATAAAAACTACAAGTTGTTTAACCAGAAAGATTGTCAAAACTTTGTCCTACTTATTCCGCTATGTTTATATTGACAACTGCTAGTTTGATTGTAGCCATTCTGAATTTTATTTTTGTGGGCGGCAAATGGGTGGCAAATTCACTGAATCGCACTGAACACAGTCGAGAAACCGCCTATTTACGCACTAATTCACACACAGTTTCGCAGTGATCGCAGAACGGGAACATATCAACCGGCTGAATCTTTTCCACCTTATAATGATGCTTTGTCAGATATTTCAAATCTCTTGCCAACGTCTCCGGATTGCAGGAAATGTAGATGACTTTCTTCGGAGATAACTTTGCAACAGAAGATAAGAATCTCTCATCACTTCCGGCTCTCGGTGGATCCATAAATACCACATCGGCTTTCTCACCTTTCGCTGCCATCTCAACCATAAATCTTCCGGCATCTCCCTGATAAAATGCAACATTCGTGATCTTATTCTCTTTCGCATTGATCCTAGCGTCTTTTACTGCATCTTTGTTTAGCTCCACGCCAATCACCTTACCGGCTTTCTTCGCAGCAATCAGCCCAATCGTTCCAATTCCGCAATACGCATCAATCACCGTCTCTTTTCCTGTCAGGCCAGCATAATCGATGGCAGTCTGATATAAAATCTCTGTCTGCACCGGATTGACCTGATAAAAGGACTTCGGTGAAATACGAAACATACAGCCACATAATCTGTCTTTAATAAACCCCGGACCGAAAATCGGCTTTTCCCGGTCTCCCAGAACCATGCTTGTCTGTCTGTCATTTACATTTAACACAACGGTCGTAATCTCCGGATGCGCTTTTCTAAGCGCTTTTACAAAATTATTTTTCGACGGAAAAATCGGTGAACCTGTGACAAGGACGACCATAATCTCTCCTGTAGAAAAGCCTCGGCGAATCAGCACATGACGCAGAAGTCCATAACCTGTGTCCTCATCATATGTCCGGATTTTAAATGATTTCAACATTCCACGAATCGTCCGGATAATCTCCTGACTCTTCTCGTCTTCAATCAGGCAATTCTCCACCGGAACTACTCTATGCGTTCCTTCTTCGTAAATACCGGAAATAATATTTCCTTTCCGGTCACGGTCAAATACCGCATGCACTTTATTCCTGTAATAATATGGATTCTCCATTCCGATGATTGAACAGACCTTCCCGTATGCTCCAAGAAGACTCTGTTCTTTTTTCTGCTTTTTCTTAAGCTGCTCTTTATAAGGAATACCCTGAAACTGGCAGCCACCACATTTCTTCGATATATTACATTTCATAATTTCTTACTTACCTGTTACCATTCATATATATTCTGACAGTAACTCTCCTCTTTCATCTATAACTGTTCAGAACCCCACCACACAAATTCGCAAAACCGCACGATACTCGTGCTTTCCCACTGCTACGCAGCTAATTTTGCTCATATGTGGGGTGGTAACTCTATTCGAGTCACCTTGAAATAAGAAAAACCGCTACTTACATGCAAGCATGACGCATCAATTTTTCTTATTTCAAGGGGTTCTGAATAGTTACCTTCTATTATAAATTGTGGACATTTTCCCTGCAACCTTTTATAATCAAATCATGTTGTTATTTAAAGGAGAGATCAAATGAGTACTAATCAACACAATCGCGAATCTTTTGGCAGTCGTTGGGGCTTTATCCTCGCCTGCATCGGCTCCGCCGTCGGCATGGGAAATATCTGGATGTTTCCAACCAGAGTGTCCCTTTACGGAGGCGGCTCTTTCCTGATTCCTTATATATTTTTTGTTGCCCTCATCGGCTTCACTGGAGTCATTGCAGAAATGAGCTTTGGCCGTGCTACCAGATCTGGTCCGGTCGACGCATTTGGCTGCGCCTGCGAGGCAAACGGCAAACGAAAACTCGGAGAAGCCCTTGGCATGATTCCAGTTCTCGGTTCCCTTGCAATGGCAATCGGATATACCGTCGTTATGGGCTGGATTTTCAAATATGCAATCGGTACCCTGACCGGTTCGACTCTCGCCCCAGATAATGTAGAAGAATATGGAAATGCTTTTGGCAGTATGGCTTCTGCATTTGGAAATAATGGATGGCAGATTGGCGCTTTGATTATCTGCATGTTAATCCTCATGCTCGGTGTCGGAGGCGGAATCGAACGTGCCGGTAAAATCATGATGCCGCTTTTCTTCTGCCTGTTTGTTATTCTGGCAGTTTACGTTGCATTCCAGCCGGGAGCCATTGACGGATACCGCTACATTTTCCGGGTGGATCCGGAAATGCTGGCATCCCCGTCTACATGGATTTTTGCTCTTGGGCAGGCATTTTTCTCCCTGTCTGTTGCGGGAAATGGAACTCTGATTTATGGTTCCTACCTGTCAGATAAGGAAAATATACCCGCTTCTGCCGCAAAAGTAGCACTTTTTGACACCATCGCCGCAGTCCTTGCAGCCCTGGTCATCATTCCAGCTATGGCAACCACCGGAGCACAGTTAAATCAGGGAGGACCGGGACTATTATTCATCTTCCTGCCGAATCTGATTCGTTCCATGCCGGGAGGCCGGATCATTGCAATCATTTTCTTTGCAGCCGTATTCCTTGCAGGGATGACATCACTGATCAACTTATACGAAGCACCAATTGCAACGGTACAGGAAAAACTACATTTATCCCGCGTACCTGCATGCAGTGTCATTGCAGTAATCGGAATCATCATTTCACTTCTGATTCAAGGCATCGTCTCCACATGGATGGATATTCTTTCTATATACATTTGTCCACTGGGCGCAGGACTCGCCGGAATCATGTTCTTTTGGGTATGTAAGAAAAGCTACGTCGAAGAACAAGTCAATAAAGGCCGGGAACGGAAATTCACCAAATACTTCATTCCTGTCTGCAAATATATCTATGTACCAATCTGCTTTATCGTACTAATTCTTGGAATCGCACTTGGCGGGATTGGCTAACAAAAAAATCGGGATACTCTACATGATAGAATATCCCGATTCTTTTTCTACATATCAAATTCTATGATGCGCTTTCTGCTTTATCTCCAACTCGAAATCTTGCCATGCAGATCAAAGTCGCCACTGCCACAATCACTCCACCTGCAAATCCTATATCTTTCAGCGAAATCTTTGTATACACTGTTCCGCCAAACCAGGTTCCGCAGCCAATTCCCAGATTGAAAATTCCTGAGAAGATCGCCATAGCAACAGATGATGCAGCCGCAGAGACACAACCAATCAACTCTGCCTGAAAGCTTACCTGAAATGCCATAATCGCCAGTCCCCATCCAGCACATACCAAAATCACGGTATACATATTGACAGAAGCTGGATATAAGAGCAGCAGAGCTGCCACAACACCAATCATAACGGTCTGAACAAAAGCATACCGATGATCATCATAATATCTTGAGAACAAATAACTTCCTCCAAGCCCGGCTACTCCAAATAACATCAGTGCCATAGTTACCCAGTTACTCGGAAGTCCTGCTACTTTCTGCAAAAACGGCTCGATATAACTGTAGCTTGTATAATATCCGGTCGCCACAAGAAATGTAATTACATAAATGCTCATCAATCTTGCATTTTTGAAAAGCTCCGGAAGCTGTCCCACGGAAAATGATTCTGTTCCTTCCAGCTTCGGAAATACAAATGCCAGATAGCCAAGTACCAGAAATGAAACTATCGCCACACATAAAAATGTCATTCGCCAGCCGATCTGAAGTCCGATCATTCGCCCAAGCGGCATTCCAATTACCATGGCAATTGACGTTCCTGTAATAATTGCACTAAGAGCCTTTGACTGATGCTCTTTCGCCACAACCCGAACTGCAACCGGTGATGCGATCGCCCAGAAAATGGAATGTGCACACGCCACACCAATACGTGACAATACAAGAAATGTAAAGCCGCTTGAAATTACCGACAACACCTGACATACCGCAAACACACTTAACGTTCCAAGCAGCAATTTCTTCGGCTGTATCCTGCACACTAACAACATCAGCGGCAGCGACAATAACGTCACAGTCCAGGAATAGGCTGTAATCATCACGCCCGCCTGAGCCTCCGTCATATGAAACTCATTAGAAATATCCGTTAAAAGCCCAATCGGCATAAATTCCGAAGTATTTACCAAAAACGCTGAAATCGTCATACCGATCAACGGGAGCCACTCCCGTAAAGTCATCTTCGTCTTCATCTATAATGTCCTCGCTATTCTTCAAAATCATTATTTTGTCCGCGGACAATTATAGTATAATAGCTAAGTAGTGTCAATAAAATCAAATAATTATACACACCCTAAAATCTCTGGAAATCTCTATTGGTCTTCTTCATCTATAAATATTCTTTTATTGTAAATTTGGTCTGTTCTCCTATTTTCTCACTTTTTAATTCATATAGATTCTCTCTAGTTGCAAACAAATTCCTTGGATTCCTTCCAATAATTAAATACTGATTCTTATCATCCAAGGAAATATATTTTCGTGTATGATCATCCAACAAAATATCAGCATTATCAATTACTATTAACTTTCCTTCTGCATCTCTGATAATTTCCTGTATATTTTTCTGATAATCCAAATAATTTAAACATAATATTTTAGAATTTATCGCCATGCACTCCTGTATAAAAGAAAATGCTGCTGTCTTTCCCGTTCCCGAATCTCCCATCAATATTGTAATATTATTCTTAAATGTAAAGTCCACAATAAAAGAAGAATGGACTGTTGAAAAATGCTCCATTACTACAGGTTTACTCTTCACCTTCCCACCACTCCTTTAAATCTTCATAGTCACTTATTATCTTTCTGCCATTTAAGTTCTGCACCATTACTGATTGCATATCAAGGGGAATCATTGCATATTCACTACATACATATCCTTTATCAAAACCGTATAATAACTCTAATGCATTATTTCCACATTCTTTCAGACAAAAAACTTTCTCCGGATAATATAATACATTCAGCACAGTTTTACACCCCTAAGACAATTTATCAATATCTAAAACGACATCATTAAATCCTGAACTGATTTTATACTTACTAACTAATCTTGCCCCATCTATACATTCAATAATCTTATCTGCCCGCTCATCTATTTTGGACACAGTATTTTGTACAAAATATAAATCATTAAGTTCAATATACTCCATATTCTGAGGTATATCCTGTTTATTCTTAAAAATTGTAATCATTTATGCAACCTCCAAGCCAGCTATAGAGAACTGCTCTTTCAAACATGTTTCCTCATATATAATCTTCATTTTATCATATATAGACAATTTACTGTAGTTCAAACCACAAATATCATCTTTTGTCCGCTCTTTCCAATCACAGCAAGACTTTATCCAACAGTCCCCGATACTTCCTTTAGAAACTTCAAAACCAGTATTCCTTGTCAAATCAAACAATATTTTTGCTACGATCCGTTCCACATTATGCTCATCAATATTTTTATCATATTCAATAATTTCCTTAATCGCTTTATAATCCATGTCACCTGATTGTATTGAATCAAGTATTTTTTCTCTGGCAGCAATTACTCCTGCTCTTTTTATGCGAAACTCATCTTCAGGAGCATAAATCCAGTCAATCAACTTTCTAAATTCTAATAAAATATACTCAAAGCATACAATATTCATCAATGCAACATTGTTTTTTTCTTCTACATATTCCCTCAATCGCTTCTGTTCCAATGCCACTTGAAGATTATCAAATGAATTATCCAATACTATAATATATCTATTTTCTGTATCTTTCAGATTTCTAACTGCTTTTACAAGTTCACTATTGTTCGTTTTACTTTCAACCTTTATATCAGGACAAAGTTATTGTAAAAGCCTTTTCCAAAATATAAAACCGGCCTTTTCCTTTCGATCTTCTATCCACAAAAATGTTCTTGAATTCATTTGCCCGCTCCCCCTTATAATCACTTATCTCCCATGAAAAATATCTACCATATTATTGTCTATAGATTTGAAATAAGATGAATTTTATTAAGTAGAAGTATATGTAAAAATATATCTTTTGTCAACATTCCTAATTTTAAATAAATATTGTTTCTAAATCAAAAAATTAATCGCAGAAGAATTTCAAGAACTGGAAGAGCGAAAGTATAACCATGATTATCCTAGCACAATAGAATATATATGCAAAACGATCCTACTGGAACCTCTTTACTTCAAGTGCCCGCTTCATCTCTTTTCTTCCATAGTACATCAACATGGAACAGATATCCATATCCCCTGTGTAAACCTGACTCAGCAGTCTTAGCGGCGCCTCCCGCTCCGGTAATTCCTCTTCTTTGCACAAAGTCATACCTAATACAGGTGTATCATCTGTATAATCAAATAAATCTCTGTCTGGGATATAGACATCCAAGCTACATGTCATTTCTATAAATTTCGGGTATGGATTCTTTTTCCATCTTCCGGTAAATACTCCGTAATAAGTCGGATTGCATAAGGTCTCTACTTTGACAATATCTCCGGCTTTAAATGGCAATTCCAGAAAGAAACTGGCATTTTCCAGCTCATCCCATAATTCAATCTCCTCTAACTCATCCAACACTCCACCGACTCTGACCAGTTTATTTTCCGTATTAAAATAATACTCCCCATACCGGTAAGCATTTTCATCATGCTCTGGATTCAACTGTATCCGCTTAATCACGCCATACGTCTCTGTATCATCTTCATCATCCAGATACTCTTGTTTATACGTTTTGCAAATGTCAGAAACTGTCTCTCTGCAAAAGTTTTTCTATAAAATTGCTATTTTCTTCCACCTTAATCAATCAAATCGTTCTGAAATCTGGACAAATGTTCATATGGCAGAATGAGGCGCCCACGATACAGTCCGCAACCGTCGTTAATCAGGCTGTTATTCATTGCTGCGAACATATTAACATCAAGGTCTTTTAAATCTAAATTAAAAAGTTTCATTCCGCGCTCGTATGCCTCATCGAAGTAAATGCATTCCCCTTTTGGAACTGCATCTCTTCTTGCTCGTTCATGCTCCTGACGCTTCTCATACCCCAAGTGATTCGCCGGTCCGATTTCCGCGATGTCGTCCATTTTCTTTGTTCGAAGCTGCACTTCCATATAGCTTCTGGACGTATTATCATAAAATGTGATATGTAAAGACTGATAACCGTACATGGTCGGGTTGGATATGAAATCTCTGTAATATGGCTTTACTTCGCCGTCCAACAAGTCTGATTTACTCTCCCGGACTCCTTTTGCCGGCTCGGCTGTAAAGCCGCGTTCTTCCAGAAATCCCGGCAGAGCATTGGCTATCTGATAAAGATATTTCATCTCTTCCTCTTCGAGATTCTGTCCCGGCTTCAGATGACATTTCGGCAATGCAATTACAATCCGATATGCGATAATATCCCGAAAACAGCTCAGTTTTTCTTTTAAATCTGCCACAGCCGGATATGTTCCATGTTCCTCATAATAATTATAAATGTATTCCACAATGTAGCCGTTGAATTTTTCTTCTGTACGTATCAAAGATTTGATTCTTCCACGAAATGTAAAGGCGAGAAATGGAAATTCTTTTGCCATGTACTTGTAAAATTCCCGGATTTTCTGTGACTGGGAAGTCAGGAAATCGTTGTGCTCCAGCATTTCCTGTACTTGAAGGAGACAATTGCTATGCACAAGGTCGATTTCATTATGTGTCCGCTTTGCTTCTTTTCTCAAATCTGTCATATAATTTTGTATAATTTTAAAGATCGTATCCCCGGAATATAAATAATCGTTTAATGTAACCATCTGTCAGTCTCCTTTACTCGTCTGGATTCAATGGATAAATGCTGTATCTACTGCATTTCTCATCATCAACCGAATCTCTTCATCGGTAATTCTATAATGCTCCTGAATAAATTGCAATTCTTTTGTCATGGTTGTGTTGCTGACGGTCCGGTTATCTGTGTTAATCGTCACCTTGATCCCGTTGTCCAGGAACTCCCGAAGCGGATACTGGCTTTCGCTTTCTACAGCTTTCGTCTGAAGATTGCTGATCGGGCACATCTCGACACCGATTCCTTTTTCCCGGATCATTTTCTGGACTTCTGAATTACCTCGCATGGCGATTCCATGTCCGATTCGAAGTGCTCCTGCCTCTACGGAATCCAGAATGTTCTGCACGTTTCCACACTCCCCGGCATGAATGGTAAATGGCATTCCAAGCTTTTTTGCTTGTCCAAATAACTCCATGAATTCTGACATCGGATAGATGGCCTCAGCTCCTGCAAGGTCTGCCGCGCACACACCATTTCCAAGGTATTCTCTTGCTGTCCAGATCATACGGAGATTCTCCTCATAGCTGTGATGGCGCATGGCACAGGTAATAATGCCATAGTCCACACCGAACTCATTTTTTCCACGATTCATCCCCCGAATGACTGCCTCTATCACCTGACCGCAGCTTAAATTTTCATTTTCTGATAAAAGCGGGGCAAACCGCACTTCCGCGTACCGGACATTTTCCTGACTCATACTTTTTAATACGTCATACCCTGCCAGCTCCAGTCCTTCCTCGTCCTGCAGACACTGTCCCGGAAGATCGAATTTCTCCAGATATTCCTGAAGGCTCTGACAGTCATCAGATACATGAATTTCAGAAGGCTCTACCTTTCTTCCAAGACGGCTTTCCAGAAATTCCCGACTCAGTGAACCGTCCAGGTGACAGTGCAGTTCTATTTTCGGCAATGCTTTCAATTCTTCCAATGTCATAGCTTATCCCACTTTCTTTTATCATCTAACTTAGCCTCATTATAAAACAAAGGCTATCACTTTTCAGCAATAACCTTCATTTTTTCGACAATTACTTCTACTGTATATGCCGCTTTTATTTTTCTTCCAATACAGAAGTACAGTGTGGACAGCGGGTTGCCTTGATACTGATTTCACTCTGGCAGAATGGACATGTCTTTGTTGTCGGCTCTGCCGGTGCTTCTTCTTTTTTATTAAAGGAAAGTAATTTGTTAATCCCTTTCATCAGACAGAACAAAATAAGTGCCATGATAAGGAAATTTACAACTGCTGATACAAAACTAGATGCAAATCCTGCAACGTCTGTCATAGTGTAAGTTGCACCGCCTGTCAAAAGATTTAAGATCGGATTGATAAAGTTGTCAGTCAGAGATGTTACAATTCCGGAGAATGCGCCTCCGATAATCACACCGACTGCCATGTCCATAACATTACCGCGTAAGGCAAATGCTTTGAATTCTTCCATAAATTTTTTCATGATGAATCTTCTCCTTTGTATTTTACTCTGTATGCTATCATACTATATTCTGGCCGAAGATTCCAGGATCTCTGATTGCTGTTATCGCTGGAATTGTTATGGTAAAATTTCTTCCATTAAAGGCAAATACCATCGGAGATTTATATACAATCAGTAATTCACTCCCAGCTTTCCATCTGCCGAAAGTAAACTTAGAAATCATCGGACAGTCTGCTTCCGATGCATTTACTATTGCGATACTAGCTGCCATTGAATCACTGCTCTCCTGTGTCGTTGCCGACGGTATGATTAACGGAAAGCACCGCTCCGATATGGAACTGGTCGCTCAGGGAGCTGGTAATATTGCATCCGCACTGTTCGGCGGTATCCCGGCTACCGGTGCAATTGCAAGAACTTCTGCCAACATCAAAAACGGAGGTCGTACCCCGATTGCAGGAATGGTACACTCCATTACACTGGTCATCGTTCTTGTGGTTCTGATGCCATATGCCGGGCTGATTCCGATGCCGACTATCGCAGCAGCACTGAATCGTGCAGAAGAAATTATCACGATTTCATAATACCAGCTGATTGCTTCATACTAACATCATTTGTCAACCATTGTGTTACACATGGTTGACATTTGTTTTTTTGCATGTTAAAGTATGTCTTGTATAAAATTTCAGAAAAATGAATTACTCAAGGAAAGAGAGGACTTCTAATGATTTCAAATCAAAATACATCTACGGATCCACAGCTTTCACGTGAAGAAGCAATTGAAATACTCAACACGCCGGATGAAAATCTAGATGAGCTGATTGCCCGGGCTGAAAAACTGCGTCGAAAATACAAAGGAAATCATGTAAGTATCCACATTCTTACTAATGCCAGAAGTGGAAACTGTTCTCAGGATTGCGCTTACTGTGCTCAGTCCTGCCGTTCAAAAGCTGACATTGATAAGTACAAATGGGTCGCAGATGAGAAATTATATGCAGACAATGATTTTGTCAATGAGCATCATTTGTCACGCCACTGTATCGGACTTAGTGGGATGAAATTTACCGATGCAGAGATTGAAGAATTGGCTGAAAAAATTCGAAAAATGAAAGAACAGGGAACACACCTGTGTTGTTCTATCGGTTTTCTGACAGAAAAGCAGGCATTGATGTTAAAGGAAGCCGGACTTGACCGCATCAACCATAACTTGAACAGCAGCCGTGCCTATTATCACAACATCTGTTCCACTCACACATTTGAACAACGCGTTGCTAATATAAAAATGCTTCAAGGGCTTGGTTTTGAAATCTGCAGCGGCGGCATTATTGGTATGGGCGAAAGCAAAGAAGACGTGGTAGATATGTTACTGGAGCTTCGCGAGATCCGACCGGAGGCACTTCCAATCAACTTCCTTCTTCCAATTCCGGGAACACCTTTAGAGCACGCCGATATGTCCGCTCTCACAACTGCTTACTGTATGAAAGTCCTCTGTCTTGCAAGACTTTTAGTTCCGCAGTCCGATATCCGCTGTGCCGCAGGACGTGAGATTTATTTTAAAGGAGAAGAAAAAAATCTGCTCCGCGTCGTTGATTCCATATTTGCCTCAGGATATCTTACCGCTGGCGGACAGGGAATCAAAGATACAATCCAGGCAATTGAAGACGCCGGATTCACTTATGAGATTGAGTCCGCTTAATAAGTTTAACGTCTTTGCACATCATTAAATAATAAGGAGAATTTTACTATGACACATGACAATACAAATACACAGACATTTCGAAAAACAAGTACTTACGCTATGGTCGTAACCGCACTTATGGCAGCTGTGACCTGCATTCTCGCACCATTATCTGTTCCAATTGGTCCGGTGCCAATTTCACTTACTAACTTTGCGATCTACCTGTCTCTCTATCTGTTAGACTGGAAAAAAGGAACTTTGAGTTACCTGATTTACCTGTTGCTCGGATTGGTAGGGCTTCCGGTATTCTCCGGATTCACAGGTGGACTGGCGAAACTGGCAGGTCCGACCGGCGGATACATCATCGGATTTATTCCAATGGCAATCATCGCAGGTATTGTCATCGACAAATTCACCAACCGTGGAATCCAGATCCTTGGAATGATCGTTGGAACTGCAATCTGCTACGCATTTGGAACAGCATGGTTCTGCCTCCAGGCCGGATATACGGTAGGCGCAGCACTTGCAGTCTGTGTCATTCCTTTCATTCCTGCGGATCTGTGCAAAATGGTCATTGCAATGATTATTGGACCGATGGTTCGTAAAAGACTTGGAACTATAGCGCAGCAATAAATAAGTCAGAAAAGGGCACTTACTTCCAGAAATTCTGAAAGCAAGTGCTCTTTCAGCTTTTCTCATATTTTTTGCAAACAGCAGTTTCAAATGAAACCACATTTTTTCTGATAAAATCCACATATGCACTCTCCTCTGTATCATACCTGAAATGTATGATAATTCCTCGCAACCATTTCCCTCGCAACTTATTTTTTTATCTCTTTTCTTTTCCATATTGTTATTTATGCCTTCATCCTTCTTGACCAGCTCTTTATAGCGAATGGC
>OLPY01000373.1_pt1 | contig 40844 bp, 32 predicted proteins | sample 1672481 | NCBI WGS metagenome assembly OLPY01 (sample SAMEA3136691, study PRJEB25190) | human gut metagenome | biome: human gut; feature: human-associated habitat; material: faeces | place: Austria | collected 2013 | reverse complement strand
GCAACAATTGCCAATCGCAAAAAAGTTGCAATTCGGACCGATTTTTTTGTTTCCGGACTCTTGGAATAGCTTTGACACAGTGATTTGGCCAGGGCGAGCCTTTGCAGCACCTCAATCTGCGCTACAACGCTGACCCAGCATAGCATCGTGAGCAGCTTCGCAGTGGCTCCCGTGGGCGCCGCCATGCCCCCCCAACAAAAAAGCGGCACCCAATTGGGTGCCGCTCTGCTAGCGATCTTTCGTTCGGTGCCGTTCCTGTAGCAACACCTTCGGAAGAAAACTTACATGTTGGAGAAGGCGAAGTTCTCGGGATGAGCCTTAACCTCGTCGCGCAGTTTCGGATTCATCTTGCGAACGCCACGACGGTTGTCCTCAGTCTGAGAAGCCAGAACCTGGTTGCGGTTCTCCATCTTGATCTGAGACTCGAAAGAGTTGTCAAGAGAAACCTGCAGGGATTCCTTGGTAAGGCGAAGACCCAGAGGAGCAGAGTTCTTAACCATGGCCTCTGCCATCTTTACGGCCTCTTCTACGACATCTTCGTCAGCAACAACCTTATTGGCGAAGCCCCATTCCTTCAGCTCTTCTGCGCCAATGCGGCGAGCAGTCATCAGAGCCTCAGCAGCGCGAGCGTAGCCCACGATGCGGGGAAGGTAGTAAGAACCGGACATGTCGGTACCGGTAAGGCCGATGTTCAGGTAGCCTGCCTGCATCTTGAAGGATTCGCCGCAAACGCGCAGGTCGCAAGCGCAAGCCAGGGAAAGACCGCCGCCTACTGCATGGCCCTTGAGAGCACCGATGATGGGCTGCATAGCGTTGCGCATGTTAACGGCCTGGTCGGAGCAGATGGTCTGCATGATGCAGTGATCGCGCTGAGCGCGGCCCATATCCGCAGGGGGCTCGAAGTTGAGCTCGTTCAGGTTGAAGCCTGCGCAGAAGGATTTGCCCTCGCCGGTGAGAACGATTACGCGGCATTCGGGGTCCATACGGACCTTCTTCAGATAGTCGTTGAAGTCGGCCATCTGCTGGTAAGACATTGCATTCAAGTTAGCAGCATCGTCGAAGGAAACAACGTGGATCGGGCCACGGACGTCAACCTTGAGGCGCTCATACTCATACTTGAATTCGGGCAACTTGTATGCCTCCTGATATACGCTCATGCGCACTTCCCCTTCCATATTGGAAATCTCGTATAAGATAGATAAATCGTAGTTTTTTAAAGCGTCCCTTGTCAAGGACAGCAAGGGGCTTTCAGCTTCGTATTTACTGGCTCATACTGCCGAAAGAAGGGGGAACAATGGCAGAATTTAGCCCGACCCGAACCCATGCAACCTGGAAGCCGCGCGTCAGCTCAGCGCACCTTCCCTATTACCGCTGCAGCGAATGCGGCGCCGTTCTTGCCGGCATCGACGGCAACGTCGAAATCACGTGCACCAACGACGGTGAGCGTTCGCTTCTGTTCGAACCGCCGTACGGCCATGTCGATTTCAAGCCGAACTGCTGCGGCAAACCTATGGAGCGTATCGAACTCGTAGACGCCGCCGACGTCGAAGACCGCTTTAAGCTGACCTATCAGATTCTTGGCGGCATGAACAACAACTGCATCAACGTGAACTGGCGTTCCATCGACTCCACATGCAAGCCCCGCTGGTTCGGCCTCAAAACGTTCACTGGCATGCAGCACAAGTACGTCACACCCAAGAAGTGGCCGCCCGTGGTGTTCGCTCTGGCAGATGAAGACGCGTTTGCCTACTGCGACAAGAACCCCTGCGTGCAGTGCACCTTCCGCTGCAAGCGCGAGTTCGAGATCTACGCCTATGTAGAAAACATCGGCATGGTGGTTAAGCATCTCGACGAATGGGTAGCGCCTGGTAGCGCCAGCACCGACGACTTCGATTCGCCAACCGAGATCATGGAAAAGGCCCGCAAGGCCAAGGCCGAAAAGGGCGAATAGCCTCATGCACCGACGCTCTTGCTCTAAGCGAGAGGAACGTGCCCGAAGCTAATCTGGCACACCTGGGACTGGCCATACGGTAGCGGCGTCACGCGAGCATGCCGGCACGCCCGGAGCCAACCGCGCGATAGTTGCGCCCTGCCGATGGCCATGCAAGCGCCCCGACGCGCCCGGAGCCAACCGCCACCCAGCAAGCCGGCATCGACGACACCGACAAGCGCTCCGACACGCCCGGAGCCAACGTGCTTCACCGACATTGTCTGGCAAGCAGACAAGAGCACGCCCGGAACCTGCATACCAGAGTCCCGGGCGTGCTTAAGCCGACAAAGCAGCCTAGAACGCAAGGCGTCTGCAACAGATAAGTGCCCTGCGTCGTTGCGAACAGCGTCCCATTTCCTGTGTCCAGGAAATGGGACGCTGTTTTATGGCGAGAAACGCTATGTTCGACACGGAGCCGCTTTCGTGTTTGGGAAGGTTCCAAGCAGGACGCCGAATGAAGGCTCTTAACGTGAGTCCCCGAGCAGGACACCAGATGGGGTATGGGGAGAAGCGGGCATTCTTGCACACACAGACAGCCAAGGATCATGGCAAGATATCGCTCAAATGTATTCCCAGAGGAGGCTCGGACGGCAAAAGGGCCTCTTTCGGGCAAGATATTCGCGAAATGTATTCCCCAACACTGTTTTTCACTGCTTTTCGCCGCTTAAAACATACATAAGGAGCCTATGTTGCCAACAACATGCTGTTAGAGCATGCATTTCGGCGACATATTGCCATGAAGAGGCCTTTTTGCCGTCCGGGCCTCCTCTGGGAATACACGATAACCGTTTCTTGCCACTGTTTAATGCCCAGCCCTTTCATGCAGGACATTCAGGAGGGCGCCCGGCGAGGGGTAAACGCCGGATGGGGGGGGGGACGCCCGGCGAGTGGCCAACGTCGAATAAGAGAAAGCGCCTGCAAGAGGCCAACGTCGGATGAGGGAAAGCGCCTGGCAAGGGGGTCAACACCGGATGAGAGAGGGCGCCTGGCGAGGGGCCCGCGCTGACCGCGAAGGTGTTCCCGACTGGCGGCTCGCCAGGCGGGAACAGGGGCGATTCGGATTGGCGGCTCGCCAGGCGGGAACAGGGCAAGTCCGATTGGCTTACCACGCTATTTAATTGGCGGCATCCTCCGTTCGGCTAGTGCGCTAGCATTTCTGCTTTGAAGCCCTTTTCGATCACGGCTCCGACAAGCACTTCATCGAGCACGGAATCGCTAAGATGCACCGTGGCCTGCTTGCCCTCGAGATCGACCACCGCACTTTCAACGCCAGGCACCGCTTCCAACGCTCCGCGCACGCGACCTGCGCATTTGTGGCACTTCATGCCCTCCACGCGCAAGCGCTTTTCAGGGAATTGCAAAGCGGCTGAGCGCGAATTTACAGCGAAAGCGTTCGGGGCGGTCGGCATTCCGTCGCTAGAAGGAACATCGTTCGCCGTTTCGTTAGCCGATGGTAGACTGTTCGCTTCTTTGCTGGTCACAGCGCCAGCAGCGGCGCCAACGCCAGCGACTTCGTTGGCCGATGTTGGGCCGCTCGCTGCTTTGCCCACCGCACCCATCGACGTTGTGGATACGCGCTGCGGCTTCCACCCGCGCAAACGCAAAGCATTGGTGACCACGCATACCGAGCTTACGCTCATGGCCGCCGCCGCGATCATCGGATTCAGACTGAAACCCGCCCACGCAAACGCGCCTGCCGCCACAGGAATGCAGATGGCGTTGTAAAACAGCGCCCAGAACAGGTTCTGCTTGATGTTGCGCATAGTGGCACGCGAAAGATCCAGCGCAGCGGGCACATCGGCCAAATCGCTGTGCATCAGCACGATATCGGCACTTGAAAGCGCAATATCGGTGCCGGCGCCAATGGCAATGCCCACATCCGCACGAGCCAATGCCGGAGCATCGTTGATGCCGTCACCCACCATAGCAACCGGAGCCTTCGCGGAAAGCTGGCGAACAATGCGCTCCTTTTCGGCGGGCAGCACGCCGGCAATAACTTCATCGGTCCCAACCTGACGCTGCACGGCAAGAGCGGTTCGCTCGGCATCGCCCGTGAGCATCACCGTGCAAATGCCCATCGCCCGCAACTGCGCAATGGCGGCAGCGCTGGTTGCCTTCGGTACATCCGCCACGGCAATAATGCCTACCAACTTGCCATCGCAAGCGAAATAGGTGACGGTCTTGCCTTCGTCGGCGAGCCCTTCAGCCTGCGAAGCATCCACCGCGATGCCGCACTCGGCCATCATGCGCGCATTGCCCGCATAGCACGCCGCGCCCGAAACACAGGCGGAAACGCCCTGACCAGGAACCTGCTTGAATCCGGAAACCAGCTCGGCAGACTCTTTTACCGCATCAGCACCGATGCCACCCGCTGCGTACAGCACCATCGCGCGAGCCAACGGATGCTCGGAAGGCTTTTCCAGTGCATAGGCAAGCCGCAGCAGCTCTTCGGCCCGCACGCCCTCCACTGGTAGAACATCAGTTACCTGCGGAGCCCCCTTAGTGATGGTGCCCGTTTTATCCAGCACCACCGTCTTCACGCCGCGCGCCGTTTCCAGCGCCTCGGCAGATTTCACCAGAATCCCGTTCGCGGCACCGCGTCCCGTGCCCACCATAATGGCAGTAGGCGTTGCCAATCCCAGCGCGCAGGGGCATGAAATTACCAGTACAGAAATCGCGTACGTAAGTGCCACGGAAAGCTCCGCCCCCACGGCGAGCCACACGGCAAACACCACCACCGCGATAGCGATAACCACCGGCACGAACACGCCGCTGATTTTGTCGGCCATCTTTTCAATGGGCGCCTTGGAACTGGTGGCTTCGTCGACCAGGCGAATAATGCCCGCCAGCACGGTTTCTTCGCCCACGCGTTCGGCACGCATCGTGAACCAGCCTGCCGTGTTCACGGTGGCGCCCGTCACCGCACTGCCAGCGTGCACGCTCTTCGGCAGAGGCTCGCCCGTAATAACGGATTCGTCGACCGACCCTTCACCTTCCAGCACCACGCCGTCGACCGGCACCGATTCGCCCGTACGCACCATGAGCACGTCTCCAACACGCACGCTTGCGACAGGAACCTGCACTTCGACGTCGTCTTCCAATCGCGTTGCCATTTTGGGCGAAAGATCCATAAGCTTCGAAAGCGAGCTGGTGATTTTGCCCTTCGCACGCGCTTCAAGATACTTGCCCAGCGTAATGAGCGTCAGGATCATGGCCGCCGATTCGAAGTAAAGGTTCATGGCGAAATGATGAGCAGCTTCCATATTGGAATGTCCCATAAAGAATGCCATGTTGAACAGCGCATATGCGCCGTAGACCGTAGCGGCGCCCGAGCCTAGCGCAATGAGCGAATCCATGTTGGGGGCGCGATTCGCCAAGGCGCGAAAGCCCGCACGGAAGAACTTGAAGTTGATGAAAATGACGGGCACCAGCAGCACAAATAGGGTAAGCCCATACACCATCATGTTTTCCATACCAGTGAGCACGCTGGGCAACGGCCAGCCGAACATGTCGCCCATCGAGATGTAGAACAGCGGCACCGTGAACACGAGCGAGGCAATCAGGCGGTGTAGCATGCTCTTCTGCTCGGCTTCGGCGGTGGCGTTCGGATTGCCCGCAGCGACACCTGAGCCTGTAGCGGCAACCGCACCTGGCCCAGCGGGTGCGCCCGCCTGGCCTTTGGGGCTGGCGCCGTAGCCCGCCTTCTTCACGGCTGCCTCAATGGCGGCTGCAACTTCGGCGGCATTGGCGTCGGCGGCAAGCTGCACTTCCATTGAATTCTTCAGCAGATTCACGGCAACACTCGCCACGCCGGGGACCGCACTGGTAGCTTTCTCGACGCGCGCCGAGCAGGCAGCGCATGTCATTCCTTGAACACTGAAAGATATCTTCATGGTGTATCTCCTCTTGGAGTTTTGTGATTGGGGGGGGGTGAACTGCTGGCCGAACGAACCGCCAACCAAACCGGCGGCAATCGGGATCCTCGCGGACGGCAACTACGGCGGTAGTCTCGGCGGCGGTCGATATCTGCACGAACGGGACAGTTGCAGCGGCAGTCGGCAGCAGTCGGCGGCAGTCAGGATCCACACGAAAGCCAACTTGACAGGCTGCGGTCGAGCACCAGCCGAACAAACCCGCCCTTAGTGGGCGAAACGCTTGATGAGCTGCATGGCCTCGTCAATTACTTCGGTGTCGCCTTCGCGTACGCGTTCGGTTACGCACGTTTCCAGGTGGTCGCGCAGCAGCATTTCTGACACGGTATGCACGGCGCTTTCCGCAGCAGAAAGCTGAATGAGTACATCGCCGCAATAACGGTTGTCTTCGATCATGCTTTTCACACCATTCAGCTGACCGATGACGCGATTCAGACGCTTTTGCAATTCGCTTTGGAATTCGGCGCTGCGCTCCGTTGCTTTATGACGGCACTCGCATATACGCTTTGGAGCTTCCGTTTTTTCCGAGCAACATGCTTTGGGCAATTCTTCGCTCATGGTGACCCTTTTCACTGATGGGAACGAGAGAGCCTCTTCTCCCCTTCTTTGTTTTACGCTGCAACTATATACCCCTAGGGGGTATTGTCAACAGGAAAAGTACCAACGGGTTAACTTTTTCTTTGAACGCGCTACTGGAAGTTGCTAGCACGCGGGCCTCACTCGGCGGGGCCGCTTGACCGGCGCCTCCTTGCCGCCGTCCCGCCCTGAACCCTCCCCGCGAATGCTGACTCTCAAGATTCGGCGAGATTATCGGCGTCAGAGACTTGCAAGCGGAGCTTCACTGATGCCAGCTTTGCCGCCAGCGCTCGACACCCCACAACACCACGCACTCCTTTAGCAGCGTCACCCCGCCCGACAAGAAGCCGCCCGCGCCCCGTTCCGCCGCCCATAAGGGCGGCGCCGTGGCTGCGATCGCTCGCGCTGTTCGGCGGCGGATGGCAAGATCTGCGCACTATGCATGATTCGAGGGGCCCGTGCAGCGAAAAGGGCCCCTTCCCGGCAAGATATTCGCGCGGTGTATCCTCCAACGGCGGTTTGCGGGGCGTTTCGGATGCATGGCGCGCATATCCTGCCAAAGCCAGCTCATTTCGGATGCATGGCGTGCGAATCTTGCCAGGAAGGGGCGATTTTCCCGTCCGAGGCCCCTTTTGGGATACATGGAGTGAAATAATTGCCACGGATTGCCGCCCGGGAACGTACCGCGACGAAATCTTGCCACGGCAAAGCGCCCGGGAACGCATCGCGCGAGAACCTTGTCACCGTCGGACGCCGGGGGAACGCATTTCGCGGGCATTTTGCCATCGGCGAGTGCCCGGGAACGCATCAGAACGAAATCTTGCCATTGCCAGGCGCCCACCAACAAACCAATGAAGAACTTGCATAACCGGCATCTAACAATTGTGTATAAAACACTCACCCGCAACCAAGCCGAGTACAATAAGGAGATTGGATTTTAGGGAGTTTTAGAATATATGACCAATTCAAACGAACCACCGCGCCGACCAGCGCGTCGCCAACCAACACGCCGTTCCACCACGCCCCGCACTTCCGTGCCCAGCGCACGTGACGAGCTTGAGCGCGAACGCGAGTTATACAGCCAGCACGACCCCACGGCTTCGTTCATGCACGAACGCGTGCAGAACAAACCAGCAGGTCAGGAACGCGGCGCATCGTCCGCATTCCCTGCGTATGCAGGTGCCGGCAACGATCATATTGCCCATTCGCGCGTTGCCACGAACCAGCCTGCCCAAACAAACCAGGGGCACACGGCCAATAGCAACATGTCCAACGTGTCGGCCTGGGATCAGCACGCTTCCGCAAGCGCAAGCCAGCGCATGCCGCGGGTCGAGGGCCAGCGCCCCAACATGCAGGGCAGCCAGCGCATGCCGCGCGTTGAAGGTCAGCGCCCCTCCGCGGCTCAACGCCAGCAGCGCCCCGTTCGTCGCGGTGCCGCAGCTTCGCAACCCAGCCAGAGCATGCGCGTTCAGGCAGCACAGCCGCAGCAAGGCCAGCCTTCACAGCAGATACCCGTAGTGCAAAACATGCGCGGCAACGACCCGTCTGCCTATTCGCGCGCTAAATACCAGCGCACCAAAGAAGGCGCCCAAAAGGCTTCGCCCACCAACGCATCCACATACCAGGCAGCTCGCTACCTGGGCAACAACAACTATGCGCCCAAGCAGAAGGCCGACTTTTTTACGCGCGGCAGCCTTATCGCCGTTGCCGTTGTTGTGGTGCTTGCCATCGTTGGCATATTCGCCTTCAACAACTGGATGGGGTCGAAGCCGGTTGAGGTCACGCTAAACGGCGACCAGGTAACCATTTCGGGCGCCGAGCGCAGCGTTGGCGGCCTTCTGGACAACAACGTGGTTTCGGTAACGCCTGGCAACTACGTAGCCGTCGATGGCAGCACCATCCGTCAAGGTGAAGGCACCCGCTGCACCGCAAAGGTGAACGGAAACGACACCGACGATATGGACATGCACTTGAACGGCGGCGACAAGATCGAGATCTCCAACGGCACCGACATCACCGAGCCCTACACCGACAGCGAACCCCAAACCCTTCCGCACAAAACGGAATTGAAGGGCGTTGGCGCAGTTCACCTGTACAGCAACAATGCCCAGGACGGCGAACAGGTAACGCGCACAGGCAAGGAATCGGGCATCACCGCCACGGTTACCACCAAAGAACCGGTCGACAACATCGTTCAGTACTACAACGTGAACAGCAACGGCGACAAGGTTATTGCGCTCACGTTCGACGACGGCCCATGGGATAAACAAACCGACGAGATCCTGGACATCCTTGAACAGAACGACGCCAAGGCTACCTTCTTTACCGTTGGCCAATGCATTAGCGGGCACGAAAAGGAGTTGCAACGCGCTGCAAGCATGGGCTGCGAAATTGGCACTCATACGTGGGACCACGCAGAGGGCAGCGGCGAAGGCGTAAGCCTTATCAAGATGTCGACCGACGAACGCAAGCAGGAAGTGCAGAAGGGCCTGGAGGCAATCAAGAACGCCACCGGCCAGGAAGCAAGCACTATTTTCCGTTGCCCGGGCGGCAATTTCGACACTTCGGTTACCACCGACCTTGAAGGCATTGTCACGGCAGAAATTGGCTGGAACGTTGACACCACCGACTGGAAGAAGCCCGGCGCCGACGTTATTGCCCAGCGCATCCAGAGCGCCGGCCCTGGCAACATTATCCTGATGCACGATGGCGGCGGCGACCGCAGCCAGACCATCGAAGGCCTTCGCCAGGCGCTCCCTAAGTTGAAGGAACAAGGCTACAGCTTCATCACCGTGCAGGAGCTGCTGGAAAAGTACCCCTATCAAGAGGGCCAAACGAATTAGAGAAAATCAGCATAAAAAAGAATAAAAAATATACCACTGCGAGCGAGCCGTGGTACGAATAGATAGCATGGGGAACAATCGAGATGAAAGATTGTTCCCCATTTTTTTATATTTTCGATAAGTAGATTTACTTTTCGATTGCATAAACGCTGTACGTAATTTTTACGGTCATGTCAGACTCAGCGATGATTGCATCGAAGATGAGCTGTGTTTTATAGCTCGATACCTGTTCCACACGGGGTGATAAGTGGTATGTCGCTTCAATGGCAGCAGCATCAGATTCCACCATGCAGTCCATGGCTTTGTATGCTGACGTTTCGGTAGGGAACGAATGTGCTGTGTAGCCGGATTCGTTGCTGGATTCACGGATTAAGATATACGTAGGTTTTGTCATAACAGATACGTCCTTTCTGAAATGTGGAATATGGTTTTACACAGACTTGCACTCAGATGAGGTGCCGTATTGAACCGCTCTCCCTGTTCCTCAGGCACGGGAAGCAAGGAGAGCGGTTCCTCTTCGCCTATGGCATAGCGGCTGACGCCGAACCTCGTACGCGCGCTTCATTGCAAACGCGGCTCAGCTCGCAAAGTGGGAATCGAGCACCTACCCTTACTTTCCTGCCTGGTTGGTGCTAGTTCGGACTTCTACCGATTTCGCGATATAGGCAGGGCGGCGCTTGGTTTCGATGTAGATGCGTGCGATGTATTCGCCGATCACACCCAGCGTTACCAAAATGAGCCCGCCCATCAAAAGGAGCACGCACAGAAGCGTAGGATAGCCCGATGGCATGGCGGGGTTGATAAATTGCTCGACAACGACTTCGACCAGCAGAACCAACCCGACAAGCGTGGCAACGAGACCCGCCACCGCGGCAATTTTCAGCGGAAACGTGGTAAACGAAAGCACTCCGCCGATGCCGTAGCGCATTAGTTTCCGGAACGACCACTTGGTTTCGCCCTCAACGCGATTTGCCGGCGTGTAGGGAAACGGCAATGCCTCGAAACCGACCCAGGCAAACATGCCTTTCGAAAAGCGGAAGCTTTCCGGCATAGAAAGAAGCGCATCGGCCACCCTGCGGTGGAACACGCGAAAATCGGAGGCATCGGACATGACATTGAGCCGAGAAGTTGCATCGAACATTTTGTAGAACGCGTGCTTGAAGAAGCTCAGCACCGCACCTTCGTTTCGATGCTCTTGGAATGCGGCTACGCAATCGGCGCTAGGGTTGGCCTGCAGCATGCGGTACATTTCAAGCAACGTTGCAGGAGGCTGCTGCAAGTCTGCGTCCATCAGGCCAACCGCATCCCCTTCGGCATGTTGAAGGCCTGCGAGCAGGGCGCTTTCCTTGCCGAAGTTGCGGGAAAAATCGACCACGACGATACGTTCAGCCGATGCAGGAGTGGGCAGCTCATGCAGCAGGTGCGACGTACCGTCGGAGCTGCCGTCGTTCACCAAAACCAGCTCGTACGACACTCCCGAGGTGGCAAAAGCATCATCCACCGCGCCGAACAGCAGCGGCAGCGATCCTTCTTCGTTGTAGCATGGCACGACAATGGAAAGATCCACCGCAAGCCCCCTTTTCGCTTGATTACCGCGTCCGATTGTACGCCTAGCAGCAAAGCAAACCTAGCGTGTTGCCGAAATGCAACATCTTGGGAAAATAGGGCGGCTATCGTTTTCCCGCTTTCGATTTGGCGTCAGGTTGCAATGGAACCTGCGCGTGGGGTTCGGTACCAGCCACTATGCCACAAGCGAAAAAGCGAGACCTGCCCCCTATTTTCTCACCTGCCGGATTTCAGTTTCACAAACACGTTGTGCAGAGCGCCGTTCTTGGCAGCATGAATAGCACCGCCTAGCGCCAGGCACTTCGCCGCATTACGCTGCTGCAGGGGCTTCAAACACAGGCGCAACGCCTGGCTGTCAGCTTGCGCGCAGGGCACCAACTCGTTGAACAACTCATCGGCAAACACACCTTGCAGCCATTCCTTCTGTGCAGTGCCGCTCATGCCGCTTTCCTTCTGCTTGTTACGTTCCAACGCCGAAAGAATATAGCGAGCATACAGCGCACCAAGCGTGGCCTTGGCGCCGGCATCAAGCAAACCCCATGAATCCAGCTGGTTACGCAACATTTCAATACGCGCGCGATGCACCTCGTAGTAACGCGGTACAAACTTGCTGGTTAGGTTGCCCGTCTCGCGCTTGGCGTAGCGATATAGCGGTGCGCCAATCACGTTCAGGCCAGGCAAATCTTGGAACACGCGGATGTTGAATTCAATATCTTCGATAAGCGGCAAACCTTCGGTAAAGGTAAAGCCGCCCTGTTGCAGGTAGCTGCGCTCGTACACCTTGTTCCAGGCGTAGCCGTAATGCGTACCCTTTTCGAACTCCAACACGTGCTTACGCAGCTTGGTTTTTCCCAAATGCGCCGATTCCTGGCTGAAAGTGAATTCCTGCACGCGTTCTACCTTGCCACCAGCGTCGTAGAATTCTTCCACATGACCCACCATAACCGCTGGCGCTTCGTGCTGTTGGAGCGAGTTATACGCACTCTGCAGAAAGGTGAAATCGTAGCGATCGTCGGGGTCGGGAAACCACACATAGCGCCCCCGAGCAGCGGCAAAACCCGTATTGCGCGCCGCCGAAAGTCCTCGGTTCACCTCGTGCGAAACAACGCGAATGCGCGCATCGGCTGCGGCGAACTGCTGCGCGATGGCCAAGCTGCCGTCGGGCGAGCAATCGTTCACCACAATAGCTTCCCAATCGGTGAACAGCTGGTCTTGCAAATCGCCCAAGGCGGCGGCGAGGTAAGGCTCGGAGCCATATGCGGGTAGAACAACTGAAAAGAACGGGGCGGTAGAGGATTGGTCTGGGACATCTGCAGTGCTCACCGAGCCCGCAGCTTCCGCAACACCCGTACCGCTACGGGCAGCATCGGCGTAGGCAGCAGCATCGCCGCACCCATGCGTAACGACGATATCCGCGGCGCCCGCAGCGGCGCCATTACGCCCCCGCGAGGCGGACATACCGCTCGCTTCGCCCTTGCCGTGATGTCGTTTTCCCATATGCCCAGCGCCCCTCATGAACTTTAAACGCTTCGGCGTCAGCGCGCGCCGCTATTCCAAATACTTGCTTATGTCAGATATCTTAACAACTACAACGCCGTCGATGGTTGCCACCGAATCATTGGCTGGATACAGCGACATGTTCGCGAATTCACTGGAACGAATAACCTTGGCGCATTCGTCGAACGAGCAGTAGTTGAAGCTCTGCCCCGCAAACTGCTTCATTATCACATCCCAAGAACGCATGTTGTTCTGGTAGTGGTTGTCCCAAACCATGCCCCACTTCGCATAGCTGCTTGCGTGAACGTAGGAATCGCTGGTGTTCGGAAAGTTACCCGATTCGGGCTTGCCGGCGATCAACACCTTCGCACCCGCCTGCACATCGGGGTTCGCATCAAGCACGCCGGCAATTCGGGTGGCCAAAGAAGCAGCTTGGTTCTGGCATGCCTGCATAACCTCGGCATCTGCATTCGACTGCAGCGCGTACGACCACGCCCCTACGGCAATAAGGCAACAGCAGCCGACGGACATAGCCTTCGCGGGCATGCGCAGGCGCACATTGCCTCGGTCGGGCAAATCGAGCAAAAGCTGCACCAACAGGGGCAGAAGCAGAAAAGAAGCCATGAAACCGCCCAGCATAAGCAGGGTTGGATACCCGTAGCTGGGAACGATAACCAGGATAACGTTGGCGGCAAAGGGGATAAGCACAACGCAAAGCAGCGCCATAGCGCTCGCCCCCAAACGCTTCACACCGTTCATCGTAGCAAGACGGACAAACGCAACCGCCACAACAATCATGCAGGCAGCCGCCACGTACACCCAGCCGAAATGGTTCCCGAGAATGCCGTGGCTAAAGAAGCCGTCGAAAAAGGCAACGTAAGCGCTGGGGACAGACGACGTCAAAGAGCCCAGAATGCTGTCAGCGCCAACCGAGGAGGCTCCACCGTAGGCAGAAAGGCTGATGCCCAACGCGAACAAAGACAGCTCGGTTAGCGCGTAGTACAGCACAGCACCCGCCGCGCATACCGCAACGGCAACGCCGAAGAACACCGCAAGCTGCTTGGCGCTGAGCGAATCGGCGCTGCAGCCTTCTTCGCGGTGGGGGTTCTGAGCTTCGCCACGAGCGTCGCATGCCAGCGACGTCAGCGATTCAGAGCCGCCGCCCATAAGAGAGCGAACCATCACCAACAGCACCGCAACGCAAAACACGCCCAGGCTCGCTTGATAGCAACCGAGCGAAAACGCCAGCAACGCAACTGCCCCAACAAGGGCAACCGGCTTGCCGACAGCCCCAACGCGCCCGATCAGGCATGCTGCCAGCACCGCGCATAAAAACGAGAGCGCGTACGAATTCGAGCAGTAGTAGTACGTGATGCAGCAGGAAACGAAGGGCGAAGCGATAAACAGAATCGAAGAAGCATACTGCAGGCAAGCGTTCCTGATGCCAAGCTTGTCTATCAGCGCAACAACGCCCAGCGCAAACAAGGCAATGGTGATTGCGGAAGTAAGGATAGGCGAGCACAGCCCAAACTTAGCACAGGCAGCAAACAGCAAGCCCCAACGCCCCAAGCTAATATCCCAAGCATGCGGAATAAAGCTTCCGTATCCATTGGGGTTGCTCAAAGAAACAACCGCATCGGGGTTCGAAAGGCCGTTCAGGTACATCTGCGCATGGCAGACCATACCCACCGCAAAGCACACCACCAGCAATTTTGCGTTGCGAGTAAACCAGAGCTTCACCTTGGAAAACCCCGTTTTCTCTGCCGTTGATTCACTTTCTAACCCCAAGATAACCTCCCGATGCTTTCAGCGAGAACCTGGTACCTGTCCCTTTTCCCACCACGGAAAGTCTACTCCCCCTCAAGGTTATTCGCCTCGAGTTTCAGATCCTGTTACCAACAAAGCGTTTAACAGCAACATGGGAAACAGCATTCGTCAAACAAGCCACCGGCACATGGGGCCCATTAGCCCCAGCCCATTTTTATCTCTTTTTGCCAGAGACGCACCGGCGGAACAGGCAACCCGAGCCATAACCTTTATCATAGAAATGTTGAACAAAAACGCACGCTGCGCAGCAATAGCGAAAGGATCCGCCGTGCCCGCAATTAGCTTGCTTATACCCATTTACAACGTGGAGAAATACCTGCGCGAATGCCTAGATTCCGTGCTGGCCCAAAGCTTCACCGATTTCGAGGCAATCTGCATTAACGACGGTAGCACCGACAGCTCCCGCGCCATTGTGCAGGAATACCTTGATGCAGACGGCCGCTTTCGCGTGATTGACAAGGCCAATTCCGGCTATGGAGCATCCATGAACCAAGGGCTTGATGCTGCAACGGGCAAATACGTAGCCATCTTGGAATCGGACGATGCGTTCACGCCCGACGCGTTGGAGGTGCTGTACAACCTGGCAACCACGCACAACGCACAGGCGGTAAAGGCTGACTTCTGGTTCTACTGGAGCCAGAACGAAAAGCTGGAGCCCTGCCATGTAATTAGCGAAGGGCTCTGCGGCAAGCTGGTTAACCCTCAGGAAGTGTTTGAACCTTTCTATGCAAAGCCATCTATTTGGTCGGGCATGTACAACCGCACCTTCCTACAGGAAAATGACATTCGCTTCCTGGAGACGCCAGGAGCATCGTATCAGGATGCTGGCTTTGCCTTTAAGGTATGGGCCGCCGCCGAACGCGCTGCGTTTAGCTCTACTCAAATTTTGAAGTACCGCCAAGACAACGAAGCTTCATCGGTAAATTCCCCCGGCAAGGTGTATTGCGTGTGCGACGAGTACGCCGAAATGCAGCGCTGGCTTGATGCGCGCCCGGCAAAAAAGCAGCATCTACAAGGCGTGCTGGAGCGCATGAAATTCAACAGCTACCTGTGGAACTACGATCGCCTTTCCGCCGAACTGCGCGCCGAATTTTTGAAGCACGCCGCGCAGGAGCTGAAGGCCGATTTGGACACCGACCGCGTTGACCTGGCGCTGTTTGAGCCTTGGGCCGAAGCCGACCTTCGCGCGCTTATTAAAAAACCCGAAACCTTTGCAAAGTGCCGCACCGAATACGCAGCGCCCGGCAAGCTGAACACCTTCAAGCACTATTACCGCATTGGCGGCCTGCCTCTTATTGCAAAGCTGCTGAAAAACAAGGTGGCGAAATAGCCCATGGCGGTCGAAGAACCAACGGTCATCCGCGCCGAAGGCGCTCCCGAGCACCCCGTTCTTTCCATAATCGTGCCCGTATATAACGTGGAAGACTATCTGGATGCCTGCCTTGATTCGCTACAGGCACAGACTTTCGGCGATATCGAAATGGTTTGTGTAAACGATGGTAGCCCCGATGGCTCACGCGAAATCCTGGCAAAGCGCCAGAAGGAAGACACACGCATCGTTATCGTCGACAAGCCAAACGGCGGCCTTTCCTCTGCGCGTAACGCGGGAATTGATGCGGCATGCGGAACCCACATTGGCTTTCTTGATGCGGACGACCGCTTCACGCCCAATGCCTGCCAACGTATTGCCGAAGCATTTGCCGAAACCGATGCCGACGTGGTGACCTTTGGCGGTTACTGCAACCCCGCAGAAGCCGCAACTCCCTGGATTACGCTGAAGCTTAGCCCAAGAGACGTGGTGTATGACGGCTTCCAACCTGCCTTGATGTTCGAAGAGCAGAGCACCCCCTACATTCGCACCGCTTGCCGCAAAGCGTTCCTAAACGAATGCGGTATTCGCTTCGAAGAGGCACTGCCCTTCGGCGAAGACCAGGTTTTTTTCTTCGACATCTACCCCAATTCAAGGAAAACTGCGTTGATAAGCGACAAGCTGTATGAGTATCGCATCGAACGCGAAGGGTCGCTTACGTCGAAAACCAATGACGATTTGGAGGCCAAAAGCCGCAAGCACTTACCCATGACCCAGCGCATTTTCGGTGCCTGGAAAAAGCGCTTTGGGCTGGATGAATACAGCACCGAGATTGTAAGCTGGTCCATCGAGTTCGTGCTATATGGACTGTTCTGTTTGCCAGAAGGCGTACGCAATGAACTGCTGCCCGAATATGCCCGTATTTTCCGCGAGTTCTGGGGCAGCGAAAGCACCAGTACATTGCAGCTGAAGAAGCACGACCGCAAGCTGCTGGAAGTTGCCCTGAGCGGGAAACCCGTAAGCGATACCCAAGCAATACGCCTACGAGCCGGTTGGTTCCTGGAGAAATACGGTGCAAAAGCCGTTGTAGGGAAAGTGCTGGGGATGAATTGATGAGAAAAAGGTCCGATGCGTCGGACTTTTTTAGTTTTCCCAGACATAACCCTTAAGACCGGCATGTTCGGATTAATGTTGCTGCGGGTTAACCCTCATACTCCTATCGCTTTTGGGCGGCAGAAAAAGAGAATCGTCAACCACCCCAAGACCATAAACTTACATGGTTTTATATGCCTCGCAGACTTCTTCCACTGGACCATCCATTCGCATATGGCCCTTCTCGATCCAAACGGCCTTCTTGCACACGCGCTCTACCTGGTTGATATCATGGGACACAAACAGCAAGGTAGTACCGTGGTTTTCAACCAGATCATTAATGCGAGCCTCACACTTTTCCTGAAAACGGAAATCACCGACCGAAAGAGCTTCATCAACAACCAGGATATCGGGCGTGGTGGCGGTAGCAATAGCAAATGCGATGCGCGCAACCATACCAGAAGAATAATTCTTCAGTGGCATATCAATGAAATCGCCCACCTCAGCAAAGTCGACAATTGAGTCAAACTGCTCGTCGATAAACTTCTTGCTATAACCGAGGAGCGCACCGTTCAGGTACACATTTTCACGTGCGGTAAGCTCATGATCAAAACCAGCACCGAGTTCGATAAGTGGCGCAATGGTGCCATTGATGGAGCACTTGCCATGAGTGGGTTCCAGCACACCAGCAATAATTTTCAATAGTGTAGATTTGCCTGAACCGTTGGTTCCCACAATTCCGTAAACATCGCCGCGATTAATCGTAATATTGATATCTTCAAGCGCTTTGAACTCGCGGAAAAATAGCTGTCTACGCACAAGCGCAATAAGATATTCCTTCAAGCTATTGAGCTGCTGGTTTGCGATATTGAAAACCATGTCCACATGGTCGACGACGATCATGGGTTCTGCGGTATTGATGGAAGAATCCGTCATATCAATTCCTATACAGAGAGACTAAACGTAGAGAATAAACTTGTGTTCGGTTTTGCGGAACGCAATAAGACCAACCAAAAAGGTTACCGCGGCCATTCCAAAACAGATAAGATGCGTTTCAAAGCTAGGCGTGACGCCATTCATCATGATGTCTCGGAAGTAGGTGATGTACTGATACATCGGGTTCCACACCATGAGATTCTGCAGAGTGTCCGGCAATAGCTCGAGGGGGTAAAAAATAGGCGTTGCATACATCCACGCCGTAGTAACAACCCCCCAAAGATGAATAACGTCGCGGAAAAAAACCGCCAGGGAAGACAGCAGAAGGCCAAGCCCCACGCAGAATAGAGAAACGAATATAAGCATCACTGGAATTAGCAGCACACGCCAAGTGGGAATGACCTGGAAAAACACCATTACCGCCAGAACGGCAATGAGGGAAATAGCGAAATTCACCAAACCGAATACCACCTTTTCCAGCGGGAATACCATTTTCTCGACGCGTACCTTCTTCAGCAAAGGTGATGCATCGATAATGGAAGTCATTGCAGAGGTAGTTGCATCCGTCATCAATGAGAACAGAACTTGACCCAAAATAAGGTATAGCGGGTAATTCTCGATCTGAAAACGGAACATGAATGAGAATACTGCCGAAAGGACGATCATCATAAGAAGCGGATTAAGAACGCTCCACAGTACGCCCAGGATGCTTCGGCGATATTTAAGCTTAAAGTCCTTCGATACCAAAGACTTCAAAACGAAAAGGGAATGCTTCATTCCCGTGACCATGTCTTGATCGTTGCTCATTAGACTCCTCGGATAAAAGCCATACCCACAGATAATACAGCAGGGAGCCAGCAAAACGCTGACTCCCCACCGATAGTCCATTATGAGCGGCCACGCAGCTTTCTGCCAACAGCCTTTGCTACCTCCCTGCGTCGTGATCCTAAAGGCATAATAGGATCGATGACTTTACGGATACGGCTGTTTTCGCCAACCACCTTTGGAGGACGCGCTTCTTCTTCAAGAAGCAAATGCAACTCGGTAGCCTTATGCTTCGAGATCAATGCGATCAATTTTTCATAAAAAGGTGTGGATCGCGCATACTTCCAATAATGCTCAGCAAAATCGCACTCGGGCATAATCCAAGGTTTTTCGAAGCCTGCATAGTGGATGATCTTCGGATTGGAACGTGATGCGTTATAGGAGTCAAACGCAGAAGCTGGCGCAAACGAGAACACATTGCCCACGCGTCCCCCGCAATCGTGCATTACATTCCACTCATAGCCCAAGTATTTAACCCTTCCCTGGCAATGCGCATTAAGAATGTCCTGATCATTGTAGATATAATCAGGGTTCGAGGCTATTTCAAGCCACTCTTTTACCGAATGAAGCTTCCTCATTTCAGCGACGTTCAGCACCAAAACACCAGCTTGGAAGTAATCGAATGGCCTCTTCATGCCGAGAATTTCTTTTGTGTACTCCATCCTCTCACCATCATGCATATTCAAGTTGCCCAGGTAGTCAACATCATGCGCTGCCGCGAGGAGGCTATCTTCGAGATCCAGTTCAAATAACTCAGAAACATCCCCCTCAACAACAAGGTCAGAATCTAAGTAAACAACCTTTCCGTAATATGGAAGAATGTCCTGAATCAAGAAACGGTAGTAGGTTTCTTTGCTGATGTGCTCATTGCTGGTCGTGAGCTCATAATCAGCGATCATCGCTCCAGCACCAAAGAATCTAATAGACGCGTTGCCATATTGGGCAACAAACTGAACCATCTGCTCTTTGTTGCTTCCGGTTATACCGTCTTCGATAACCACAACGTCATAGAAATAATCTTTAGAAGCGTTAGCAAGCATCGAAGCAATGGTCGTGGTGACCATAGGAGCATAATTATTATCAGCTGCAAATACTACAGGAACAATCGACTTATCACATTCAGCATAGCCAGGAACAGGGGGCAAATCGTAGTAACGCTTATCGGGATACTCGATATGGACACACTGAACCTGCTTGCGCTTCCAGCCTGCACCAACGCGTTCTCCATGCATGAGGTAAATGTTCAAAAGGCGTTCTGCTAAATGACCTGGGGTGCGAAGCCCTTCTTTGCTGTACAAAGAAGAATCCCACTCTTCAACAAAACGCTCAAGAATAGGGAATAGCCACTCGCAATAACCAAAGAACAGCTCCTTCTTCATAAGGAACATGTTGCAGAAACACGACTGATTGCCGTTTGCGAAGGCATTAATGTCCTCCGCATAGTCCGGATGCATATCTTCAAGGATCGCAAATACGTGATACAAGTCGTCAATATTCAATTTTGCAGCAGCTTCATACTGCATTAGTGGAGTGTTGGCATCGCCAGGAAAGTCGCGAAGATCCTTCACTTCTGTCGTGACGACGTCATAGCCATCAATAGCTCTCTTGATGGCCCCGTCGTCCAGTCCATACTTAACCTGGGATGAAGTATCAATAAAGGGCTCCATGATTTCACCCCAGGAGTTCTCCCCGTAGCGATTTGGCGAGAAATTAAAGTACCGCCGGTAGTGACAAAAGCCATAGTAATCAGCGTCAATATTTTTCCAGGCCCAATATTGAGCGGTTAGCTCGCAATACATAGGGTTCTGGTCAGATATGTTATCGCCGTCATCGTCATGCCAAGCCCAGGGAAAACGATCGTTGCCCAATGCGCACCCTACCTGAACTGGTTGAATAGCATCGCAGTCGAAAAGGTCTACTGGCTTATGGGCGGAAGCAAAGATTTTGATTGGCTGAGCAGACCATTTCGACCTGAGCGACATCCCCTCAAGATCATTCAGATGGCTTTGCGCAGCATCGCGGTATTCGCTATATGCACTCACACCATCACTCACTGGGGCCCTTTGTCCGAGTTTGGTGGGAACGAAAATCGATTCCGCGAAGCTGAACAATTTCTTCAGCTCGGATATATCACTTCCGTTTTCGCCAACCGCAAGCAAGCGATACGCCTCATCGCGAACACAACGCATCACCTGAACGGAAACATCGATACCGTTAAAAATACGGACAAGCTCATCCAGAGATCTTGATCTGTCCTCGGAACTCAGCCTTAATGACCAATCATTAAACAGCAAATCCATCAACTTAGATTCAGCCCCAGCGGCCATCTTGGCCATCATGAGAGAAGGCTCGCCCCCGCTTAAAGCATATTGGCCTATTGCGTCGATGCATTTTTTAAAAGAGCGTGCATCATTAAGAAATTCAGCAACCGAAAGAGACGAGGCTCCAGTTACTCCGCGCCCATAGTTATAGTTGAGGGCGCGAATGTCATTTCTCGTAATCTGGCACGAGGCAAACGAAGCCAAGACAAAATACTCATAACTATCCTCGGCTCTATCCAACCTGCAATCTGTCATCTGGGAAAAAGCCCCTTTTGCCAAATCGGCAGCATACACTCGTTGAGTGACTCGCCAATCCTGCAAATATCCCAATTCTGCGTCAAACGCATAGCCTAGAATCTCTGAGTCGCATAATTCGGGGCATGGGTTATTCACGTATGACTCAAAGGACAACCTCATATCATCAGGAACTCCGCAAGCACTTACATTGATCCCGTAATGAAGAACATCCATATTCCCGGAGTCCAAAACACCCTTCAAAAGACGAAAAGCATCCTGATCAAAAGAGTCATCTGGGTCGATAAAGACGATGTAATCACCTGATGCTTTTTCAACGCCCGTTTTTCTTGCACAGTGCACACCCTCATTGAAGCTCTTTGCAACAGGAATGATCCTCGAGTCCTTTTCGGCATAACTGTCTACCAACGCCAGGGAGCCATCGCAACTGCTGTCATCGACAACAACCGCCTCCCAATCCGTAAAGCTCTGAGCAATAAGGCTGTCTAAGCATTGAGAAAGATATTTCACATTCCCATACGAAGGAACAACAACGGAAAAGACCGGCATTTACAGTCTGCCTCCCACTAAATACCAAACGAATAAATAACCACTCCGAGAAGAATCATCGTAAGTGCAACAACTTTTTTCTTGGTGATTCTCTCTTTGAAAAACAAAACACCAAAAACCGTAACGTATAAATAACTCGTCGATTCGAGCACGGGACCAAAAGAAAGAGGCACAACCCTATACGCAAATATACACATGAACGTCGTAAGCAAGAACAAGGAATATGCAAAAACTACCGGGAAGTTTAAATACTCCCGGATCTTCGATGGATATGTTTTCAGCGCTGCCTTCTTCAGGATAACTTGCGATACCGCGCTAATAAACGTTCCAAGAAGTAAGACCCCCGAATACAGAATCATGGTCTCACTCATAGGTAACGCTCGATTCTTGACCGTCGGCATGAGAAAACAAAACCACTCCGGCAATGATCAATAGAGCGCCGACGGCTTTAGGCAAAGTGATCGGCTCAAAGAAAAACAGTGCACCCCAAACGATTCCCCAAACAATAGTCACAGCTTTATTTGAGAAAGCGGTTGTCAGAGGAAGTCTTTTTAGGATTTGCTGCCACCCGATGGCATAAACCCCCAAAAGAAGAAGGACGCCTCCGTAATAAAGGCAGAATTCAATGCTTAGGAAGTCGACGCCTGCAGCAAGTTTGCTCAAAATTCCACTTGTCGAATAGACCATTAAAAGCATATGCAGGGCAAAAAGAGTTTTTATCCTTCCAGAACCAACCACTACAGTCCCTCTTCGCTATGATCTGGCAAATAGGGGTCAAGTTCGGCCAAAGAATCGCACTGCATCATAAAGTATCCAAACCTGGAAGAACTATCAACGATTGCGTGTTCGCCAAACTTCGAAACATCCTCTTCAAGAAGAAGATTTGGCGCGCCATTTTTTATGGAAGTTAAGGCAGCTAAATCCCTCTCGTCGAATATATACCTAATTGCAGCGTAATTTCGTTTCCGAATCCTAGGAATTTTGGGGGATTGGCCCATGGCAACGGACACGACCGCACCGACAAAGTCGTATCCCGTTGATAGGGAAACCAAATCAGAGCCAATCCTATCTCCGCCCATTCGGCTCCCTATCTCAATGATTGCGATTTCTCCATCATCATTGATCTTAAGCTCCGAATGCGAAGCTCCATATTCAACGCCCAAGCCGTTAAGTGCATGTTCGACGACACTCCTGACCCTTGATTCAACGCCCTTATCCACGCGAGCTGGCTCGAGATGGCCCTTTTCGACAAACATAGGCGCACCAGAAGTAAATTTCTCCGTTATGGACAAAAAATAGTGTTCCCCTTTCCAGGAGATATACTCAACACTGTACTCTTTCCCCTGAAAGAATTCCTCGGCCAAAACCACTCCAGAGAAGCTCTCATCTGCGGCTCTTTTTACGGCATCGTCAAAGCCATCAACAGTATCCAGCTTCGTGACACCACGACTTCCCGACCTATCTGCTGGTTTAACAATGATGGGAAACCTCAAGTTGCTATCAGAAAGAGTAAAACCCTCGCTTACAACTAGGCTCTTCGGCGACGGGTCTCCATTCCGCTCAAACGCTTCACGCATTGCATGCTTATCCGTACTAAGGCGGGTTGCCTCGATGGTGTTAGAAACCAAGCCCATCGAAGAGGCAACATAGCTAACAACAATATTTGCGAGGTCCGACCCAATGCTACAAACCCCGTCAACACCAATCTCCTTGCATTTAGCAAGAATAAGATCTTTTTCAACAATGCTTATCGGATAAAAATAATCTGCCGTTCTCTCTCCGACATCCCCGCACTGCCAAGCAAAAACATGAGTTTCAAATCCGAGCTCTTTTGCTTTAAGAATCAGCGGATTTTGCAGGTATGAAGCACCAATGATAGCGATTTTTTTCAAGGAAGGACTACCTTTCTCTTGAATGAGCGAGCTCGTCCCAACGCCCACTATCTAGCTCGTATTTATAGTCAACCATCATTGCATGATAGTCGGTGTATTCGGGAACGAATCCGAAATCCTTCTTTGCCTTTTCCATCGAGTACAAAAAAGAGGGTGTATTGTTGGGCTTATCTGGTCGATATACAATCTTCGATCCGTTATTCGGGCCAAAGACGTCAATCACGGCTTTTGCTTGGTCCTCCAAGTCAAGGCCAACTCCGCTCGTCATGTTATATAATCCATAAGTCTTATCGCTCTGCAACGCCATCTCAAACGCCTTTGCGACATCTTTGACGTATATGATATCTCGGCTAATATGCGGATCGCCCCAAAGCTCTATGTTCTCCCCAGCTTCAGCTTTCTCGATAAAAGTCTGGATGCCCGACTTGTAGGGCTTCCCGTTAACCATAATGGTGCCGTGGGGGCCAACACCATAAACAGGAGGGAACCTAAAGCATGAGCACTGCATGCCATGCTGCTGATTGTAGTACTCCATCACATCATTAGCGGCGTTTTTGCTAATTACATAAACAGCATGATCGCCCGTAAACTTGAAATCTCTTGGCTCTTCCTCGGTAATCGGATAACCCTTCCCCCATGCTCCAGACACATCAGAATAGCTACAAGTCGAGATGACCTTATTAACCCCATGTTTGCGAGCCCATTCCAAAACGTTAATTAGCCCAATCACGTTTACTTTGAAATAGTCGGCGGCATTGTCTTCTGTTTCGAGATCGGCAGTAGCATTTGCCGGCAGCAAGCCAGCCAGCAAAATGATGCCGTCCACCCCATCTGCAGGCAGCACATCGAACTCTTCCGGATCAGTAATATCCAGGGGAACGAAAGATGCTCCCATCTTGCTCAACTTTTCGCCCAGTTTCTTGTTTCTTCCGGTTGCTACAACCTCCTTGCCATCGGACAGAAGCCTATCAACCGTGTACATGCCGACAAAGCCAGTCGCACCAATTACCAAAATCACGTTACTGAACCTCTCCGTTTAGGACCTTTGCAACTACATATAAGGGGCGATGTTTTGTTTCATTAAATATATTTCCAACATAAAGCCCAACAACTCCGACGGCGGCAAGATTTAACCCGCCCATGAAACAAATCGCAGCCATAGTGCTCGTCCAGCCGACCAATGCTTCGCTTGGGTCAAGGACGTATCTGATGATCAATGCAACTATGACGACCAACGCAAAAACGGAAAAGAAGAAACCAGCATGCACGGCAAATTTGAGAGGCTTCGTCGACTGCGCAGTGATGAGCTCAAACGCCATGTTCATTTTCTTTTTGAAGCTATATGAAGAATCGCCTTCAAACCGCTCATCGCCCTCAAGATCGATTGCCGTCTGAGAGAAGCCAAGCCATTTAATGAACATAGTATATGCGCGATTATGCTCACGCATTTTGCAATAGTTGTCGATTACAACTCGACGTGAAATACTGAAATTGCAAATGGACGAGTCGTAATTGCCATCCGTAAAATAATCATAGACCTTATAAAACGTCTTCGATAAAGCCTTTACTAAGCCAGTATCTTTTCTAGCAATACGCCGTGCAAAAACAACATCAAAGCCCTCTTGCGCCTTTTCGTACAGTGCCGGTATGCACTCTGGCCTATCTTGCAAATCGCAGTCCATGACCACGACCCAATCACCTTTGCTTATATCTAGACCAGCTGTTATAGCTCGGATTTGTCCGAAATTTCGAGACAGTTTAACACCCTTGACCCTCTTGTCCTGGGCACAAATAGGCTCGATCTCCATCCAGGAATCTTGCGGACAGCCATCATTAACCAAAATTATCTCGAATGTCTTGCCCATGCCCTCGAGCGTTTCAACAAGACGACGGTGCAACTCAGGCAACGCACCGGGGCATCCATAAACAGGGACTACAACTGAAATATCCATCTTCAATTTACCTTGAAACTAACGAGAAAAATAATCGAGAACCGCACCAATGACACGCTCTCTGTCCTCTTTGTCCATACCGTAATACATCGGCAGACGAACTAAGCGATCGCTTTCCCTGGTCGTAAACTCATCTATACCGCTAAAACGCCCAAAACGCTCTCCTGCAGGCGAAGAATGCAGCGGCACATAGTGAAACGACGCTTGAACCCCCTTGCTCCTCAGGAAAGAAATAAAATCAGTCCTCTGATTAAGATCTTTTAATTTGACGTAAAACATGTGGGCATTGTGCTTGCAGGCATCGGGAATAGTCGGCAAATCAATCAAGCCATCAGACGCAAGACCCGAAAAAGCATCATAATAGGCAGTCCAGGTTGACAAGCGATTGTTGTTGATTTTAGCAGCCACTTCGAGCTCGCCCCATAAATAAGCCGCATTCATGTCGCTCGGCAAATAGCTGCTTCCATAGTCGACCCATGTATATTTATCAACTTGACCACGGAAAAAGCGAGCACGGTTCGTCCCTTTTTCACGGATAATCTCAGCTCGCTCGTTGTATTTAGGGTCATTAATCATGAGAGCACCGCCCTCACCCATGGAATAATTCTTCGTCTCATGGAACGAATAGCAGCCCATGTCCCCTATAGTGCCAAGCGCACGCCCTTTGTAAGTGCCCATGACACCCTGAGCTGAATCTTCAACAACAAGAAGCTTGTGCTTACGAGCGATCTCCATGATTGCGTCCATCTCGCAAGCTACGCCAGCATAGTGAACAGGAACAATCACCTTTGTCTTATCCGTAATAGCTGCTTCAATTTTTGTTTCGTCAATGTTCATCGTATCAGGACGGATATCCACGAAAACCAACTTTGCCCCAACCAGCACAAAAGCCGTAGCGGTGGTTGAAAAAGTAAAGCTTGGGAGAATCACCTCGTCACCGGGTTTTAGATCGCAGAGTATCGCTGCCATCTCCAGAGCAGTTGTTCCACTGGTAGTAAGGAGCGCTTTCTGACATTTAAACGCGACCTCAAGCCATTGGTGGCATTTTTTCGTGAACGTCCCATCACCGCAGATTTTTTTGTTATCAACAGCCTGTTTGACATAATCGAGCTCAGTCCCTACATAGGGAGGAATGTTAAAAGGAATCATATCAACCTTCAATTCTTTTATTTATTGGCATACATTTTCGAGTAATAGCTCTGATAATCGCCACTTGTAACATGCTCGACCCATTCTGGGTTAGCCAAGTACCATTGAATCGTCTTGACAATGCCGACCTCAAATGAGGTTTCGGGCTCCCAACCAAGATCTTTCTTGATCTTATCAGGAGCAATCCCATAACGACGATCGTGCCCTTTCCTGTCCTCCACGTAAGATATCAGCGTCTCGTTGATTTTTTCATCGCCAGTCGAAGCGCTCACTTCTTCAATGATCTTCTTGACAATAGAAATGTTCGGACGCTCGTTGTGTCCGCCGACATTGTAGATTTCGCCAATTATTCCATTTGATGCAACAAGGTCAATGGCTTTGCAGTGATCCTCGACATAAAGCCAATCACGTACGTTCAAGCCATCACCATAAACCGGCAGGGGTTTATGGGCCAATGCGTTGTTGATCATAAGCGGTATCAATTTTTCGGGGAATTGATACGGTCCGTAATTATTTGAGCATCTTGTTATATTGACCGGAAGTCCGTAAGTATCCGCATATGCCTTAACAAATAAGTCGGCCGAAGCCTTTGAGGAAGAGTACGGACTATGGGGGCTCAACGGCGTAGTCTCACGAAAGAAGGAGTCCGGGTCATCAAGGGAGAGCGATCCATAAACCTCATCAGTTGAAACTTGAATGTACTTATGCTCGCCAAAGAAGCCATCGGCCTGCTCCCAGGCCTCTTTCACAACGTTCAAAAGAGAAACCGTGCCCATGACATTAGTGCTGGCAAATGCGCCAGGGTCAAGTATGGATCTATCTACGTGGGATTCCGCAGCGAAGTTGATTACATAGTCAGGAGAATACTCACCAACGATTTGTCTTATCTTTTCCGAGTCGCGGATATCGGCGCGAACGAAACGATATCTTTCATCGTTCTCGACCGACTTGAGATTCTCGAGATTCCCAGCATAGGTTAATGAATCAACGTTAATAATTAGAATATCATCATGACGATCAAGCATATACAATATAAAGTTACTGCCAATGAATCCGGCACCGCCCGTTACTAGATATTTTTTCATATACGCTCTTCTTTCCTGTAAATATGCATAAGCGCTTTTGATTATAGCAACGTTAGCGCCAAATAAAGCAAAGGATGCCTTTATGATAGATCACGTTCAAAACAAGTGGATAAACCTCGATGAAGGCAAACAGGCGGCGTTAAGCCTAACTGCTTTCATCGCAACGTTAGTCTCACTCACCTGCATCCTGTATTCCCCCTTCATTTTTGGGGATCATTTACTTATATATGCGGGGTCGGGGTCTGACAGCATCGGCCAGACCATCCCCTTCATGCTTAACGAAGCGTCGAGGCTTAGCAACGGCGACTTTTCCCAATGGAACCAGTACCAGTTTCTAGGGGCAACAACTATCCAGCATTTTAATCCTGACTATTTTCCAGCGCTTTTTGGCGAAGAGGCCGTCCCCTCGATGATGCTGGTCTCGCAATTAGCAAAAGTGATCTTGGCTGGTTTATTTTTCTACCTTTTCCTCGGCTACTATCATCTTCAGTACAAAACCCGATTTGTCTCGGGCTTGGGTTTTGCGTTTTGCGGCAGGATGATCGAACTTGCGCCATGGACGGCATATACGCTGGAAGTAACTCTGTTTGCATGTATGCTTTGGGGCTTCGAGCGTTTTTTCGCAAACAGAAAAAAAGTTCTTGTGCTTCCTCTCGCCTTTGGGCTTATCGGAATGGGCGAAGGGTTTTACGCCCTTGTTTTATACGGCTTCATTTTAGCTGGATACGCCTTGTTTAGATCGTGCTACTCTAGCGATGCATTCAAGAACAAACGGGAGTTGGCTGGATTTGGCGTACAATTTGTGGTGCTTATGTGCGCAGGCGTACTCGTTTCTCTTCCGGTTATCCTCCCCTCTGTGGAAATGTATTCTTCCAGTTCACGCATCAGCTCCGATGTCGGCAACTCTGGATTTGCCCTTCTCTCTTTGCTCCTCCCGACAAGCACGACCATTTGCTCGGAAGAAATCGTTAAGTTTTTCTCCAGCGCTATCCTTGGGCATATGGATTCATTTTCGGGTTCGACTTGCATATTGAATAGCCCTTACTATTACGCAGGGGTTTTGCCGCTCTTTGGGATCGGCTTCGCCTTTAACCAAAAAAACAAGCAGCAAAAGATCGCAATGGCCCTCATTCTTTTCTTGTGTGTTTTCTATTGCTATTCAGACGGCTTTCGATATATCTTGAATGGCTTCTCTGTCCCTGGTGACGACTTTAGGCAGTCCAGCTTTTGGGTTGTTGCGGTAATTGCCCTAATCGGAGCAATCGGACTCGATAATATGTGGCGAAATATAAGTAAGAAGCATCTATGTTTATGGTCTGCTTTTCTTCTTTTTGCATTCCTTGCCGCATCCTTCTCGATCTGGGAAGAAATAAGTCGGGTTTATTTCGCTGTGACTATCGTGCTTTTGGCACTGTATTTCTTGTTTTTTTACACTGCTTCAGAAGCAAAAGCGCCCCTTGTTGCAAGAGTCGCAATTTGCCTAGTCGTAATTACCGCTCCAGTCGAATATTTGGTTCAGAACTACAGAGCGATCCAACACACGACTAACCTGACAAACGAAGAGTACAATGCCCAGCTCGGAAGCAACCCGAAAGATTGCATTCTCACCCTTGGCAAAACCGACACGGATATCTATCGCATCGATTACAAAACTATGATGCTAACAAGATCTATGGCGGCAACATACCTCGGGACCCAGGCCTATATCGGGGGAGCGGGAATGACCCAATCGGTGACCGATTTCATGAAAACGCTAGACAATGACTACATAGACCAACTTGGATACTCTCGTTATTCGTACGGCTTCTTTAACCCCTCAACCAACGCTCTCCTGGGCGTTAAATACCTCGTCTATCCCAAAGCAGATGCGCAATATTACATTCCATACGGCTATCAGGAAATTGGAAATAACGATAAATACACTGTCCTGATAAACACCAAAGCGCTCCCACTAATGTTCGCCTATGGAGAAAACGAAACAATCAGCGTTGACTCCTACCTTCAATTAGATAGGGGCTCCAGAAGCACAGCAATGCTTCGCTCTGCGGTACTGCCGAATGGAAGCAATGAGCCCCAAATACAGCAACAGCACGATGCAGAGACCATTGCAAAATCCGCAGACATTGTCACAGTGGACAGCCCTGCAACCATCTTCATCCCCGAAACAGACAGTGAATGGCTTGAGGCAAAGATGGATCTTCGTGCCGCAGCAAGCGTCAGCGGCAGCGTAACAGCTAATATCACATTTTTCGACAATGAAAATAATGCTATTGCCGTTGTCCCCTTCTATACAGCTGCCGGAAATGAGCAGATAAACATTCAGGTAAAAAATGAGCGCATAAGCCGAGCAACGGTTGAATTTGTTGCAACGAACGCCTGCCCCAACCCCCAGATCGAAAACATCCGTTTTTCAGCTTGCGGCAGTAATTATTTTTCCATATATGATGATGCGGTTAACGAAAGAATGAGCAAGAGCGCCACTGTTCATTCGTACAAGGATGGTTGCCTTAATGCATCAATTAAGATATCCGAAAACGGATATCTTGCAACGACCATTCCTTGGAGCAAAAACTGGATTTTAAAAATCGACGGAGAAGCCGTTGAAACGTTTCCTATCAATATCGGTTTCGTTGGCTGCGATATAGCACAGGGAAGCCACTCCATAGAACTGATCTACGACAGCGCAACACTAAACACGGGGATTGCGCTGTCCGCTTCAACGCTTCTAGTATTGGTGAGCCTCCCCCTAATCAGGCTGCTTGCATCGACTGCGCAAAACACCAAAAAGCGTGAGAGGAACTGAATCCATGCAGAAACTTAACGAGCCATCGCGGGAAAAGCAACATAATTTCTTGCTTTCTCTTATCATCGCATCGGCTTTCATCATCATCTACAGCTTCAGTGCGCAATATGGCGGCGACGGAACAAATGACGATTTTGCTATCGGGATCGCCCTGAGCGGACGAATCCCTGAAGCCAATATGTCCCTATTCGTAAATGCAGCATTCTGCAATATTGTCGCTTTGCTCAATCAGGGAATCCCGGACATCAACTGGTTTTGGCTTATCGAGCGTTTCGTCGCCTTCGCTTCTCTTTCTTCTTTGCTATTTGTTGGTCTGGAGAAACATAATGAGTACCCTGCACTACTCGTTCTAGCCGCTTGCGCATGTGTGCTGCTTCTTGCTGGCTGCACGTATCAAGGTAATTTTTCTTACGTTGCAAGCTTTGCGACCGTTGCCGGTGGTGTAGTGCTTCTTATCGGGATAAAAACCCCATACTCGGCCAACCACAAAAAGCCCCTCACTGCTATCGGGGTCTCCTTGATGGTGATTGGCTTTTCCATTCGAATTGAAAGCTTCCTCTTGTTTATGCCCTTTTTTTTTGCTGCAATAATCTGGGTGATTTTATCTGATTTTAAGAGTCACAGCATTTCTATTTACAAATATATCCCGATTGTCGCTGTCGTTGCCTGCTGCATTGCACTCTTTTCTTACGACCAAATCGTATGGAACAGCAACACCGAGCTCAGCCACTGGAAACAATACAACCATGCTCGCTCGGTGATATCAGATTATCCTATGCCTCCGTACGAGGATGCAGCAGAACAGCTTTCTAACTATGGTGTATCCGAAAACGATTATTTCATGCTTCGCAATTGGATCACAGCGGATAGCGCGGTTTTCACCACAGAAACGTTGGAAAACGTAGCTTCACTTACCACAACGCAAAGCATAACCGGCAAGATTCAGATGCTTCCCCAATCAACGGTCGACTATTTACTGAGGCTATCAAACGAGGGGCTTTTACTGGGATTCATCGCCTTGTACGTCATATTAATCGTACAGAGCAAGAGCGGGCGAGCTCTCTCCTCTTTTTCAATACTTCTAGCATTAGCATTATGCATTTATTTCGTTGCGACAGGAAGATTTCCCCAACGAGTCGAATATCCGCTCTGGGTTTACGCTTTTTCGATCATAACGATAGAATTTACACCTCGAAGCCATTTGAGAGATGCTAGTTTCTGTGCATTTTGGAAAGGCGCAGCTAGCTTTTGCCTTCTGTTTGCTTTTGCTGCGCAAATCCCAGCTTTCAGCATCCATGAAATTAAAAGCTCATTTACCCAAACAACGCTGAGTCCACAAGATGCCCTACTTGAATACGAGGCCGACTATCCGAATGATGTTTTTGTTTTCGATGTCGAAACTTACACATCAGTAGAAATGGCGTTCAAAGAAAAGAATCTACCCTCTAGTGACTTTCTAACTCATAACGCAACATTAGGAGGATGGAGCGTCGAATCTCCATACTACATCAGCAGAAACGAGATCATGGGAAGCTCCAGCATACTGAAGTCATTAGCGGATAGTGACTCGTTCCACCTTCTCACGACAGACCCATCGGTCTGCGATACGATTGGTCTGTTTTTAAATGAGCACTATAAGATAGATCCACAGGTCACAATCAAGGCAACGCCTTTGGATGGAGTGTACCTGTGTGACTTTCATGCTTAGCGAAATTGCATAACATGCACTTATTACCCTAAAGCCTCAGTTGGAGCCTTTGCTCCCTAACCAATGACGACAAGGGAGCAAAGGCTCTAGATTTCCTATCGGATCGACCAAATCGTCAGTTTCTGGCAGCGACCTGGCTGAGGTACTGTCCGTACGACGACTTGCCAAACCGTTCCGCCGATTCAAGAAGGGCCGTTTTGTCGATCCAGCCATTACTGAATGCGATTTCCTCAAGTGATGCAATCTGCAATCCTTGGTTTTGCTCGATTACGCGGACGAATTCTCCAGCTTGATACAGACTGGAAATCGTCCCCGTATCAAGCCAGGCAGAGCCACGATGAAGAAGAGAGACCTCGAGAGAGCCATCATCAAGATACATTCTATTCAGATCCGTAATCTCTAGCTCGCCACGCGCAGAGGGTTTTATCTTTTTCGCAAATTCAACGGCACGCTCATCGTAAAAGTAGAGCCCCGTAACGGCATAGTTTGATTTAGGGTTTTTTGGTTTTTCCTCGATAGAAAGAACTTGGCCCTCCTTATCGAATTCAACAACCCCAAAACGCTCTGGATCATCAACGTGATAACCGAAGACGGTCGCTCCATGTTTTTTGTTTGCTGCCTTAGTCAGCAGTGCCGTGAGTCCTCCACTATAGAAAATGTTATCCCCTAAAACAAGCGCACAGCTATCTCCATTAATGAAGTTTTCACCAATGATAAAAGCTTGAGCCAGTCCATCAGGAGATGGCTGCTCGGCGTACGAAAGCTTAATTCCATATGCCGAGCCATCTTTTAGGAGACGCTTGAAATTGGGTAGATCTTGAGGGGTTGATATAAGAAGAATATCCCTAATGCCAGCTAGCATCAGTATTGAAAGGGGATAATAGATCATTGGCTTGTCGTATACAGGCAGTAGCTGTTTTGACGTAACTGTGGTCAGGGGGTACAACCGCGTACCAGAGCCCCCCGCTAATATGATTCCCTTCATTTGATTCCTTCCTAATAATAAGAGGGAGAGCCAAGCCCTCCCTCGCCATGACAGTTAATCAGTAAATATATACTTTGGTTCCCTGCCAAATATTGTCGTATATCCACTTGGCATTTTCAACCGCAAGTCTAATGCACCCGTGAGACTGACTATTACCGAGTTCACTGTTGGATGCCAAGATCGAGTGGAAGAAATAGCCTCCGTTAATTTGAGTACACCAACGGGCCCGAGTATCGGTCGACAAGTTCGTTCTCTTGAATCCAGTCGTTCTATACTCCCCAGTAATAGTCGGAGTGGATGGAGCACCCGTTACGCAACTCCAAAACTTTATGCAATTCCAGTTATTGAAGCTCCCCCGGAATACGCCAACCTCATGGCGAGAACGGCTTACTAAGATTAAATAAGAAGTACCGCTAGTAAAGCCACTATTGTTGGCAATATCCGACATCATCTGTTGGCCCGTTGGAGTATTTGCGCCGTAGGGTTTCACGCTAACCAAATCAACACTCGAAAACGGAGACCATTTTCCGTCGACATAAGCCTGCACAAGCATCTTATACGTTCTTCCGCCGATCAGCCCCTTCACTGTGAAGGAGGTTCCCCCGCAGTTATAGGTATATGTCGTAAAGGAGCCATCTCCATTCTGGGAGGCAATCGCATATCTCGTAGCGCCAGGCACGCTATTCCATTCTAAGGTAGCGCTCAAATCACCCGCTTTTGCCTTTACGGTCGGAGCCATTACTCCATGCGGGGTTGCCGCCACTAATAAATCGGGGCTCGCCGCAGACCATTTACCATTAACTTGGGCCTGAATCAAAAATTTATGCTCATTGCCGTTCCCAAGGTTATCGACAGTATACGATTGTCCTTTGCAGCTTGTTGTATACGTCCGATATCCGCCGTCAATATATTCAGCGATAGCATATCGATCAGCGCCGGGAACTAAATCCCACGATAAAGTCACCTGGCCATCTCCGGTAGCCTCCGCCTTTGCCTTCGGCGACTTCTCGTCAGGAACAATCACTTCAACAAGATCGTCTTCCGAATACTTTGACCAAGCACCATCTACAAAAGCCTGAACGAGGTAACGATGCTTTTCTCCTAAATTAAGATCCTTTACTTCATAACTGGTGGCTTTATGGTCAATTGATAAATTGCAGAATGAACCATTCTTATATTCCGCAATTGCATACTTTGCTGCGCCAGGGACTGAATCCCATGACAGTACCGCGGAATTAGATCCGCTATACCCTACGGCAACCATTGGAGAACTGGAATCAGGAACCCGAATCGAAACAAGATCATTGGCGCTAAAAGAGGACCACCCACTAGGTAGATGAGCCTGAACGAGAAATTGATAATTACCAGGTTTCAGATTTTTTACGGAAAACTCCGTTCGGCGACAATCATACGTGTAGGTGCTATATCCTCCATTTGTTTTGAGGGCTATAGCGTATTTATCAGCACCGTCGACAGCGCTCCACTTCAGATTTACGGATCCTTCAGCATCCAAAGATGCGACGGCCTTCGGAGCCTCAGGATCCGAAGGGGTCGCCCACACCGTAGAATCCGTCAACGGTGTCCATGAGCCATCGATAAGCGCCCTAACCCGATAACCGTACGAAACGCCGTTCGCCAAACCACGAGCTTCAAATTCGCACGATTCCGTATAAGAAGCAACCGTCGTCCCTTCTCTTGTTACCGCATATTTTGTGGCGCCCGGGACCTTGTCCCAGGCGAGCTTCACCGTGCCGTTGCCGGGCTCGGCCTTGGGCTCGGGCCTGGTTGGCCCCTGGGGGGTTGCCGACACATGGAGGTCGGCGGACACAGCCGACCACCTGCCGCCGACCCTTGCCTGGACGAGGAAGCTGTGCTCCTTGCCGTTGGAGAGGTCGCCGACCGTGTAGCTCGTCGCGGCGCACGAGGTGGTGTAGGTTCGGTAGCCGCCCCCAACATACTCGGCGACGGCGTATGCCTGCGCGCCGTCGACGGGATCCCAGGAGAGCGTCACCTCGCCGCTGCCGGAGGCCGCGGCCGTCACGTTCTTGGGGGAGGCGGGGTCAAAGGGGGCGGCGGAAACGAGATCGGACGGGGAGAACGGGCTCCAGGCGCCGTCAACCTTCGCCTGGACAAGGAAATCGTACGACCTGCCGTTAACGAGCCCCGCGACCGTGTAGCTCGTCGCCGTGCAGCTCAACGTATACGTCTTGTAGGATCCGTCCGCGTTCCTCGTGGCAACGGCGTAGGCGCTGGCGCCCGGGACCTTGTCCCAGGCGAGCTTCACCGTGCCGTTGCCGGGCTCGGCCTTGGGCTCGGGCCTGGTTGGCCCCTGGGGGGTTGCCGACACATGGAGGTCGGCGGACACAGCCGACCACCTGCCGCCGACCCTTGCCTGGACGAGGAAGCTGTGCTCCTTGCCGTTGGAGAGGTCGCCGACCGTGTAGCTCGTCGCGGCGCACGAGGTGGTGTAGGTTCGGTAGCCGCCCCCAACATACTCGGCGACGGCGTATGCCTGCGCGCCGTCGACGGGATCCCAGGAGAGCGTCACCTCGCCGCTGCCGGAGGCCGCGGCCGTCACGTTCTTGGGGGACGGCGCTATATAATTGCCCGCCTGAAGATATTTCAAGCAATCAGCTTTTTCGCTCTTGTACCGATTCTGCCAACCAGTCCAGTAGATGGATTGCTTGGGATAGCGCTTCGCAACGTTATTAACAACATAGTCGCAGAGGGTAGTTACAAAAGCTTCGTCCGACATAGAGTCATTGATGCCTGAATTCTTGAAGAACCAATTTGCACCATAATAATTGCCATTGTTGATATACGAGGCACCGCCTCCTGCGCCAAACAGGTTGACCATGCCCCAGCAAAGGCCCTTAATGCAATCGGGGCGATTGTCCAAGTTGATTCCAAATGCCTTAAGGCAACCACGAGCACCTAACGGCCCGTTGTAGGAATCAATGTAAGCCCAGCCATTCTGCAAGTTTGAAAACTCGGTGGGGTTCGCCTTGTATGCAGCATGCCACGCGGTATTGAGATCGTTGCCCAATTGGGTGAATGCGCCGTTGGAGCGGGTTGCGCCCGTCACATTCCAACCGTATCGATCGCCAATGACTTTTAAAGCGCTATAAGTTGAAGGGTTGTAGTTATACACTGCCTTCAGAAAGCTGCCCAGACCATACCTGTTGTCGAACTGGAAATAGCCCATGGCGTGATAGCCATCGCCCGAGCTAAGGCCCTGGTCATAATTGCAGCTGCTCTCATATTTGCAGAAGTAGAGCATTTCAGAGCTGAAAGTCATCGGCTGAAGGTTAGAGCCGTTAGCGTATGCTTCAATTTCGTTGGTATCGGGCGGGTAAACATCCGTGACATCGGAGGGGTCGTCAAGGCCGTCAGCCCAAATTGCCAGCTTGCCATCACTGTAATCAGGGGCCGACAGCTCCTGCTCATTGGCGAATTCGTCATCGAGGCTAAACTCAGCATCTTCCCCGCCAGAGACAGAACCACTGGAATCCATTCCGCCCTCGGAATCGCTTGGATCCGGCTTTGAAGCAACCCCGCCATCCGCGAATTCAGACTCATTAGAAGTCGATGCATCGGAGCTAGACTCGGTTGAATCCGAGCTCGAATCCAAAGGGTCCGCAAATGCCGAATAAGGAAGAAGACCCATAACTAGAGTGAAGGAGAAAAATACACTTAGCAGCTTTTTTCCGACAGCCATGCGAATTGCCTTTCGTTAAACATCCGTCCTAAACATCATACAGAAGATTCACACTAGATCGGACTCGGAGCGTCGAACAAAACAATATTTAAGCCAGTCGCCAAATGAGCGGCAGTAGCAAGTATTGTTCAAGGTGGTCATTTCCAATGTAAAATGGCAAAAACGTAAAAATGGATTTGAGGTCATATGTCTCTTATCAACAAATTCAAAAGCCTTCTGCCTATCTCCTCCCGCTCTTTTCATGCAGCAGAAAAGCACTTTGTGATGCAAAACAATCTAGTCAAAGACGAGCTATTCGATATTAAATCGAAGCAAGATGAGCTCTTTCGACGCATCGAGCAGGCAAAGAACGGGATTAACGGAAATCTCAATGCAAAGTACGACGCTATTGACGCTTCCTTAAGGACCGAAGCAGAGCGTAACAAACTGCGCATGGAAGCACTGATGAAAAAGGCTTACCCGGAAGACTCGCCTGCAGAAATTCGCCGCAGGATTTTTTCCCTGATGCCTGAAGCCGAAGGCGATGCTCGCATCATGCAAAAGGCAAATGCAAAATTGATGTTTGAGCTTGATTCCATCTGCCAAAGGCCGGCTTGCCGTACTGGACAGCCTATGGCTCTCTGGTTGGCACACTTTCGCGAAATGGCTTTATCCCCTGGGATGACGACATCGACATTTGCATGATGAGAGAAGATCTTGAAAAGCTTCAGTCTTTATGCGACGCAGACCCCAATTACCAATTAACGCTCGTTTACGACGGCTATGTTTTTTGCAGGCAGCTTAGATTCAGCAGTCGCAATGAGAGCATTCCTTGCTTTATTGATGTTTCGATATGGGACTGGGCGTTCTCGTCAAACAAGAAAAGCGACGACGAGTTCAGGGACCTTCGCCTTGAACTAATGAGCTTTCTTGGGAAAAAATGGACTCTCTTCCCTATTGGAAAGAAAGAGGCCTTCTATACTCCCTGAAAAGCGGCGAAATAGCCCAAGGAATTTCCATAAGCAGAAAAGACCAGAACGACAAATTGGCCTACCCTGAAATTGAAGCCATAGAAGCGCTGTTTCAGGAATTCCGCAGCATAGCGTACGAAAAAGGGATCCTGTGCAACAAGGAGAATGCTACCGCTGTTGCCTACGGCATGGACAACATGTACAACGCACCCTGGAGGAGAACCTTGTGGCCGTTGTCTATGATATTTCCAACAAAGCCGCACCCGTTCGAGGGTGGCAGCATCAATGTCCCGAACGACGCAATAGCCGTAGCTGACAAGTGCTTTCCTGGCTGGCCGTATGTACCAGATGACATTCTGGGTCATAACCATTTCACCGAAAACGCCTTCAGCGATCCTGCTGTCCGCGATGCGCTAAAGGCGTTTATCTCAGACTAGCGGCTACCTAAACAAGCTTTCACAAGAAGCTCCTTGTCCAAATCGTTGAAACGCGATTTGTCTCCAACGAATCCGATCTTTCCCGTGAAACGCTTCAAATAGCGAATGCCGTGGGCTACGCTGTCAAGGTTTTGAGGATCCTCCAACGCAATGCACGCATTATTCTTTGCAGCATAAGGAGCAACAGCCAATGCATCCTGAGGATTCCAAATCGAAACAACAAGCAATAAAGGAGACTCCTCTTTTTTGTGGCTGTTTATCCAGCTGTTGATTTTTTCGTTGGCGTCATAAGGGTCGCTGCCGACGAACCTCATCATTGCTACCCCATTTTCCCCAACAAACGTCAACGACTCTTCGGTGAAAGACTTGTATCCGCCCACCACAAGGACATTTTTTGACATGAGCGATGCTTCCTTCATCAAGGAAGGAATTTCATCGTGAGCATCTTTCACCAGCACCAGGCATTTTTCCGAGAAAATGTAAGGTGAAAGCGACACCAAATCGCCCAAACAGCCATCGTAGGTAAGGGCAACGTCGGAGCCCCATAGGCCCTTTTCTTCGCCGTGCTGGAAAATCGACCACGAAAGGCTGCAGGCGTCTTCGCCTTCCAGCACTTTCACCGAAGCAGAGGGAGCGGCGAAAGACGCTTCCTTGGTTATTGCATCCGTGTCCAACGTACCGCCATTTAGCACGTACACCGTCTGAGGATTGAGCCTGGTCAACTCCTGCGCCGTAATATCGGGCACGCTTTCGTTCTGTGTAAGGAGAATCGGTGCATCCAATGCCCCCGCGAGGCCATTCGCAATCAGCGGCACCATTTCATGCCCGCCCGAAGCCAGGATCACAGTTTTGGCGCCGTCGGGATAGCATCGGCTTGAAAGCTTCGCCGCAATGCCATAACGTGTGTCCGCTTCGATAGATTCGATGCCGCTCATGTCGGGCTTATTCGGATCCTGCAAGGTTTCGAACACGATCTGTTCCGATTCCTTGCTGCCCACGTGACCGCCCAGCACGCGGTATGTCTGGCACACTTCCTTCGCCGTGCCCGCCATGCGCAGATGGCCCTTTTCGATCCATACCGCCTTGTTACACAAGCGCTCGATCTGGTCGTTGTTGTGCGAAACGATAAGCACCGTCACGCCGTGCTCTTTGATGAGCTTCGTGATGCGGTCTTCGCACTTCTTCTGGAACATGAAGTCGCCCACAGAAAGCACTTCGTCCACGATCAAAATCTCGGGCACGATAACCGTAGCAATCGTAAAAGCAATGCGCGCCACCATACCGGAAGAATAGTTCTTCATGGGCATGTCCAGGAACTTTTCCACCTCGGCAAATTCAACAATGTCGTCAAAGTTTTCCTCAATAAACTGCTTCGAATAGCCCAACTACGCACCGTTCAAGTAGATGTTTTCGCGCGCAGTAAGCTCCATGTCGAAGCCCGCGCCAAGCTCAATGAGCGGGGCGATATTGCCACTGACCGTACATGATCCTTTGCTGGGCTCCAGTACGCCGGCGATGATCTTCAGTATGGTGGATTTGCCAGAGCCGTTCGTCCCCAGAATGCCGAACACGTCGCCCTGCTTCACTTCGAAGGAAACGTCGTCGAGTGCGCGGAATTCCTTGAAGCGCAGCTCGCGCTTCAAGGCGGCAATCGCATATTCCTTGATGCTGTTCAGCTGCTCGCTTGCCATGTTGAAGATCATGGACACATGGTCCACCTTGATCATGGTTTTCGTCGGCGAGCTCGGATTCGATTTCCAGAACGCTGATGTTCACGCTTTCGGGCATGGTTGCTCCTTAAACGTAGAGAATGAACTTCTTTTCGGTCTTCTTGAAAATAAGCAGACCGATGGCAAACACGGCGACCGCCATGCCCAGGCACAGGAGGTTTTCCTGCAGGCCGGGCACCGTGCCGCTCAGAATAAGGTCGCGGAAGTAGCTTACGTAGTGAAACATGGGGTTGTACTGCATAAGCGGCGCCGCCCAATCAGGCAAGATTTCTACGGGGTAGAAAAGCGGCGTGGCGTACGTCCATGCGGTGATAACGACGCCCCACAGGTGGCACACGTCGCGAAAGAACACCGAAAGGGCGGAAAGCGCCATGCCCACGCCCGCGCTGAACAGCACCACGTACAGGAGCAGCAGCGGCAGGGCAAGCAGGCTAACATGCGGCATAACTTGGAAGAAGATCATTACCGCAGCTACAGCGATGAGCGAAATGCAGAAGTTCACCAGCTGGAACAGCACTTTTTCAAGCGGGAAGATAAGCTTTTCGATACGGATCTTCTTGATAAGCGAAGAAGATTCAATGATTGAATTCATGGCGCCCGAAGTGGAATCGGCCATGAGGGCGAACATTACGTTGCCCAGGATTACGTACAGCGGGTAGTTTTCGATGCTGAACTTGAAGAACGTGCTGAACACAACGGAAAGTACGATCATCGTGAGCAAAGGATTCAGAACCGACCACAGAACGCCCAGGGCGCTGCGACGGTACTTCAGCTTGAAGTCCCTGGATACAAGGGACGTTATGGTGAACCAATTCCTTCTGGCATTAGCGCTTGAGAGCATATTTGGCATTAATGCAGTTCCTTATCGTTTAGTGGTTGCGCAAGCCCGAGGGCCGAGCGGGGCGCTTCGCTACGCT